>ERZ773021.323-NODE-323-length-24397-cov-16.1355_pt1 | contig 24397 bp, 21 predicted proteins | sample MGYA00511668_ERZ773021 | MGnify/ENA primary metagenome ERZ773021 (study PRJEB29015, sample SAMEA2737961) | human oral metagenome | biome: human oral; feature: human-associated habitat; material: dental | place: China | collected 2032 ... | reverse complement strand
GCAAACCAAACGCAACCGATATTTGTCGAAGACCCGTTATGTGGTCGAACAAAGCTTCGGTACGCTGCACCGTAAATTCCGCTACGCCCGGGCAGCCTATTTTGGTCTGCTCAAAGTGAGTGCGCAAAGCCATCTGAAGGCGATATGTTTGAACCTGTTGAAAGCAGCTAACAGGCTAAGTGTGCCTGTTGCCGCCTAAAGGGCGGCCCGGATGCCTGATTATGGGGCGTCCGGGGAGAAAAAAGGGGATATTTGACATGAAAACAGCCGAAAACCTGTGTTTGGGTTTCGGCTGTCGAAGGAAGGGCTTTTTTGCAAAGGTCTCCGTTGGTAAGTTCACGCCGCAAACAACAGCGTTTCAACACACAGCCGCCTAAAGGCGGCTGGAACATCACAAAAATTTCGGTCTCGTGTATACGCGGTTTCAACACACAGCCGCCTAAAGGCGGCTGGATTAATTCCATTTGGTTTTCTTGTCCTTTATCGTGTTTCAACACACAGCCGCCTAAAGGCGGCTGGATAATGTATTTCCTTATCCAATACACTGCACTTGTTTCAACACACAGCCGCCTAAAGGCGGCTGGTGGCGATGTTTGATGCGGTGTCGCTTTTGTCGCTGTTTCAACACACAGCCGCCTAAAGGCGGCTGGGTCCATACGACTGTCCGAACCATAAGTCCGCTGATATGGTTTCAACACACAGCCGCCTAAAGGCGGCTGGCTACTCATGCGGGATTTTCTATTTCCGAGACGGGTTTCAACACACAGCCGCCTAAAGGCGGCTGGGCATATCCAAAAGTCCGAAAAGAACGTTATGCGTGTTTCAACACACAGCCGCCTAAAGGCGGCTGGGAACTGTCTGAAGACGAATTTAATGCCTTGCTGGTTTCAACACACAGCCGCCTAAAGGCGGCTGGTTTGGATGTCGGGCGAAGAGTATATGCAGGTCTTTGGTTTCAACACACAGCCGCCTAAAGGCGGCTGGCCCGCCCAGTGCGGGCTTTTCTATTTCCGAGACGGGTTTCAACACACAGCCGCCTAAAGGCGGCTGGGGTAACGCCTAGCCGCTGCTTGAACAACTCAAGAGTTTCAACACACAGCCGCCTAAAGGCGGCTGGCGAACAAGGCGCGGGCGAACAGGGCGGACAACCTGTTTCAACACACAGCCGCCTAAAGGCGGCTGGGCTTGAAACTTCGCGGCGAAAGCCCTGAAGTCATGTTTCAACACACAGCCGCCTAAAGGCGGCTGGGTTGTCCGTGGTGTCGGCATTACTGTCGAGGGCATGTTTCAACACACAGCCGCCTAAAGGCGGCTGGATGAAGGCAGTGTTTCCAAGCCCCCGACGAAGCGGTTTCAACACACAGCCGCCTAAAGGCGGCTGGCAATCAGGCTCACCACCACCATCAGGCACTTCAGGTTTCAACACACAGCCGCCTAAAGGCGGCTGGGTTGACCGAAATACAAGCAAATGCCGATATCCAAGTTTCAACACACAGCCGCCTAAAGGCGGCTGGTTTCGGGCAAACGGGAATTCAACATAGACGGTCGTAGTTTCAACACACAGCCGCCTAAAGGCGGCTGGCTCCCTCGACTTGAGCCGCTGCCATCGGTAAACCTGTTTCAACACACAGCCGCCTAAAGGCGGCTGGGAACAAAAAAAAATTGATGATGTTTACATAATGAGTTTCAACACACAGCCGCCTAAAGGCGGCTGGTTCGGAAATTGCCGCCTGTTTTCTTTTCTGTTGGAGTTTCAACACACAGCCGCCTAAAGGCGGCTGGTTGTCGCCAATGTAAAGCACAAGAACCATTGAGAGTTTCAACACACAGCCGCCTAAAGGCGGCTGGCTGTTGTGCCATTTTTAACGCTTCAGGGCTGCCTGTTTCAACACACAGCCGCCTAAAGGCGGCTGGCGGCGGTTGCACCCGCTCCATTTCCTTTGTTACTTGACGTTTCAACACACAGCCGCCTAAAGGCGGCTGGGATTTGAATGCTGAGTGGAATGAAGGACGTTTTTTAGTTTCAACACACAGCCGCCTAAAGGCGGCTGGCCCCCTTATCTAACAGGGGGGGTACAGAAACCGAAGTTTCAACACACAGCCGCCTAAAGGCGGCTGGGGTCAGGCTTGGTTTGCCTCTTACCGATGTGCCTGTTTCAACACACAGCCGCCTAAAGGCGGCTGGGTCCGATGTCGCCCGTTTCAGGGGAGAGATACAGTTTCAACACACAGCCGCCTAAAGGCGGCTGGATCTCAAAACGCGTTTCTTTCAACACTGAAACAGTTTCAACACACAGCCGCCTAAAGGCGGCTGGACCACAAACCTACGCGAATACAGTTTCGAGTTGGTTTCAACACACAGCCGCCTAAAGGCGGCTGGCATCGGCAGAAAACTGGCTGAAAAACAATGTTGAGTTTCAACACACAGCCGCCTAAAGGCGGCTGGAACAGCCGTATTTCCACGCCCCATTTTCGCAATGTTTCAACACACAGCCGCCTAAAGGCGGCTGGGTATGCAGTTGGATGCGATAGCGGCACACTACGAAGTTTCAACACACAGCCGCCTAAAGGCGGCTGGGGGGGCTGGAACGGGCAATGTGGGTATCCCTGTTGTTTCAACACACAGCCGCCTAAAGGCGGCTGGCAGCCTTGTATAGTGTTCAAACTGAGTATGTACGGTTTCAACACACAGCCGCCTAAAGGCGGCTGGCAACATTTTGAAATAAGCCGTGCCATGCTTCCTATGTTTCAACACACAGCCGCCTAAAGGCGGCTGGGCTTGCGCAATCGGAAACCACTTGCTGAAAAACCTGTTTCAACACACAGCCGCCTAAAGGCGGCTGGGACAGATAAAGATTTACTGGCAGTTTCATGATAGTTTCAACACACAGCCGCCTAAAGGCGGCTGGAGCCTCTCTCAAAAGCCTTGCTCCATCAGGTTTCGCAGCCCCGATTTCGCTAAACTCTCAAGAAAAGCGTGAACGCGAGTATAACACAGCCTTGTCCGTTACACCCGCATTCGCAATATCCTGATTGTTAAAGAACAATCCCAATTCGCCAACCCTGCCGCATTTTCATGAAAACCGTAGGTTGGCGATTCACACAATCAACGTATCCTTAAACACATCCACCGCCGGTTTTGCGCCATGGTGTTCCACTTTGCGCCGCCATTTGCTGCCCAGATGGTAAAAGCGCAGGCTGTCGGTTTCAGGGTTGTAGGTTTTCAAAAGTTTGTCTTTTAAAACAACCCACTGATCGGGCGCGATGTCGCATTCGAACACTGAATACTGCACGCGCACGCCATAGTCTAGACACAACTTTGCCACGCGCCGCAGCCTTGCCTGCCCTTCCGCGTCTTCCAGCGAAATATCATAAGTAATCAGCATCAGCATTTTGTATTCCCATGTGCAGGCGGCTTTAGAGGTCGTCTGAAAACATACGGCCCGTTTTCAGACGACCTGCAAACCTATCTCATCAAAAACGGCGGATATTCCGCCAAATCTCCACGCAAATGGCGCGCCAATAGCATTGCCTGAATATACGGCAGCAAGCCGATTTCTACTTCCTCGCCCAAAAACGGATGAACGATTTTCTCCTGCTTTTTCGTCTGCAAGGCTTGGAACAAGAGCTTACGCGCATCGGCTTTCAAGCTCACCGCGCCGCTTGCTTCGGTACCAAAATCCTGCGGTTTGATTTGCCCACGGTTAATCAGCGACAACACCAACCTGTCCGCCCACCATGCGCGGAATTCTTCCAAAATATCCTGCGCCAAACTGTCGCGCCCCGGACGGTCGGCGTGCAGAAATCCCACCTGTGGGTCCAGCCCTACGCCTTGCAGCGCACCGCTAATGTCCTTGCCCAAGATGCTGTATACAAACGACAGTAGCGCATTCACCCCGTCTCTGGGCGGACGGCGATTTCGCCCGTCAAAAGTAAAACCACTTTTTTCGCTCAAAAGCTGCCCGAACACACCGAAATAACGCGCCGCCGCATCGCCTTCAATACCGCGCACCACGTCCAGCTCCGCCGCACCCTTCAACTGCCGCAGCGAAATGTTCAAAGAATCGACCGCACTTTGAATCGCCGCATTCTCGCCGTAATTGCGAATCTGCCGCTGAAGCACCCGCTTACCCGCCTGAATCTTCGCTGCGATGATATTGCGCGCAATCGGCACGGGATTTTGCTCCGACACCCGATACTGCGCCCGACGCAAAAGCACATTACCGCTCTGCCGTCCCTGAAGCCGTCCCAAATAACACCCATTTTCGGTAAAAAACGCCAAATTCACATTATTTTCGCCGCAAAACCCCAGCAAAAACGGCGACACCAGCACATTCCCAAAACAGAAAATATGCCCGATAGAATGCACCGGCAATTGCGCCACCTTCTTGCGCTCCTGCTCCACCACCAGCGTCTCCCGCTCCTTATGCAGATAACTGCCTTGGGTGGTGATGTAGAGCGTGTTTTGCAGTTTGCGCATGGGGAAACTCCTTGGGGTTTGAGCGTGCTTTTGGGTTAATGGGTTGCTATTTAGAGTGTTTGAAAATTTCTCTTAACTAACATCCTCTTCATAATTAAATTCAACCTTACTTTGTACAATAATTTCATCCATTATTCTTTTTAATGAATCTGAATAAATCATTTCCTCGAAATATTTCATTAAATCTGGAACATTTATTATTTCCTCAATCGAATCCATATATGAATTTACAATTGCTTCAATATTGTATTTAGCTTTAGCTTGTTCTTTAATAATTTTTTCTATTTCTTCATATGAACTATTTGTTTTAACAACGAAAGTAATTGGGAATCTCTGCACTTTGTCTATATCTAAAAAATATTTATTAGCATCTATTGTTTCAGTAACTTGAAAAAATCTTCCTAATGGTTTCATTACAAAATCAATACCGCCATCATTAGCATTTGTTCTTCCCGTTTTGTAAAGCACCAACGATTCTTCTGCTACATCATCTCTAGAATCACCTATCCAAATTGTCTGGTTACTATATCTTTCTTTTAGAACAGCATAACTTACAATTTCAAATACCCTAGCATCTGAGCTTGGATGTAATTGCTCCTGAATAAACTTAACTACAGAATGTGGATCGCTACTGCTTAGGTTTGCGATTTCTTGGCAAGTTTTTAAAAAAAGTTCAAATGATTCTTTTTTAGTTGCAATATACTCATCAATTATTCTAATAATTGAAGGTGCTAAATTTTCTCTTCTTTCTATTCCATTTTTATTTCTTACAGATACTTTAATTAAATCTTCTTGAATCCAATATCTTGATGTTCGAACATCCCGAATAATCGGAACAATACCCAATGTTGGAAAAAATTTTTTAAATTCATCGTTTAGTCTGCTATTAAGAGCATGGTTTTGCAATTTAGAACCAAAAGGCAATTCTCTTTGTCTTCTAAATAAATCAGTAAATTTTGCTCCATCATATTTGGAATAATCTAAATCATCACCCAAATATCCTTTATTTATATAATCCTCTATTATTACATATAAAGCATAATGATTAGCAAAAGAACCCCTAGATTTAGACCCTCTTTCTGCAGATTTAGTTTTAATATTTAAATAGCCCAAAATTGGACTATTCTCAAAAATATAAATAGCATCATCTCCAAATTCATCTTTGAGAATTGAGATAATTTTTCCTGTAAAAGAATGATGCTTTAATATCGAATGATTAATCATTAAATTCTCCAACTTTTGGCATAGATTTACTATTTTTCCGTACGAAATTTTTATCTGTATTGCATAATTTTTCACCACGATACTCTGTCGCAATGCCAAGTCTTCTTAGTCCTATTTTTAAATACTCTTCTTGAAATTCAATACTAATACTTTTTCTATTTAATTTTTGAGCAACGGCACTAGTAGAAAAAGTACCACCAAAAGGATCCAAGACAAGATCTCCTTCATTTGTGCTAGCCCTAATTATTCTTTCCAAAAGTGCTTCAGGTTTCTGACTCGGGTGATTCTCATACTCTTCCATTCGGTATCTAACTCTTGGAAAATACCACGTATTTCCTGGAACTTTGGTTGTTTTATATGGCGTAGGGATCTCTTTACGGTAATCTATAAGCTTTCTTTTTGCTCCTGTTTTGGCTTCTATTTCGATATCTGAAGAATTAAATGTATATGATTTGTTATTCTTCACTGCGAATAATATTGGTTCATATAAAGAACCATAATATTTTTTAGCTTGGACACCCGAACTATCATAATGCCAAATAATTCTAGATAAAATAGTCATTCTTTCTCTAAGCCAAATATCTATGTATGGCATAGATTGCGTACTTGCCATCACATATAAAGAGCCATTATCCTTAAGTTTATTTAAGCATAAGCTAAGCCATTTATAACACCATTCGATATACTCTTTTTCTGTTTTCCAAGAATCTTTAAATTGACTAAATTTTTTTCCAATATTATAAGGTGGGTCAGCGAATATAAGATCAACAGAATTATCTTGAATATCGTTAAGAGCATCGAGGCAATCAGCAAGATATATTTTTGTCATTGAGTTTTCAAAAATCTTCATTTGTAATAATCCATATAAATTCAATAATTAAATCAGCATAGTTTATAGGTAATGTATATTACTCAAAATCAAACTATCACACGTATGATTTTACGCACTTTGCTCAATTAAATCATCTTAATATTCCCCAAACAACTCCTCTACATACCCCACACTTCTATCCCGTTTCCCTAGCAACTCAGGCTGGCAAATCTCCACCAGCGAGCAGGCTTTACAGCGTTTGCCATAGTCGGGCGATGGGGTTTGGCCGCTGTTTAGGAGTTCGCGCACGGCGGCGATGGTGGCGAGTGTTTGAGCGCGCAGGTCGTCTGAAAACACGACGGGGACGCGGTGGCGGGTTTGCATATACCACAGCGCGCCCTCAGAGACGGTTTGCCCCGTCATTTCTTCCAAACACAAACCTTGGGCGCAAAGCTGGATTTCGTCCATCGGGTCGGGTTTGGGCTTGCCGCGTTTGTATTCCACGGGTTTCAGACGGCCGGTCTTCGTTTCCACTTCCACCAAATCCAACACGCCGCTGATGCCCAGTTTCTCCGCCGATACATGCACCGTCCGCTCAAAGCGCACGCCCTTGCGCGTTTCCGGTTCGCCCGAATCCACCCGCTCGTGCAACGCTCTTCCCTGCGCGGTCAAATAGTTCTCCGCCCATACCTGCTCGTTGTGAATCAACGCGCATTGACGTGGGCAGAAGGCGTAGTGTTGCAGGGCGGAAAGGGGAATCAGGCGCGAGTCCTGATTTTCCTTTTCCGCTTCTGCGATACAAGCGGTCTTTTTTTCAGACATTTTTACAAATATTCTTTCACACTCACACCATTCAGGTCGTCTGAAACCACGCTGATTTTGTAATCGCCAAAACCGCTTGCAGGCGTACCTGATTCGCCGTTTACGCGTTCGACTTTCACGGCGTCAAACAATTTATGTGCAGGCTGGCTGCCGAGTGCGCTGTCGTGTTTGAAGACAATCAATTTGCGCGCCGCCATTTCGCCACGGGCGGCGGAGCGGTCGTGTTCAAACATCAACGTCAGGGCTTGCCAGAGTTTGGCTAAGTCGTCATCTGAAAAACCGGTTTTGGCGGCAAGGTTGGCGGAGATAAAGCCATGCACGCGGTAGAGCGCGTAAGGGACGATGTATTTGCGCCCCATGGTGCGTTCTTTTTCCAAGTCTTTTTCGTTGGTTACCGCCATGCGGGTGATGGAAACTTCCAGCGGCACTATCGGGTCGATGGATTGGGCAAACGCCAATTGCACTGGACCGCGCACTTGTCCGCTGTTGACTTCGGTGGTCATCACGGCACCAAAGGTGCGGATATCGAAGAAGTTTTTGCACATCCACGCGGTAATATCGCGGGCTTTGGCTTCGTCTTTTGGCAGTTTTTTGGCCTCAGATTCAATGCCGAGCGCTTCATAAGCGCGTTTGTTTTGCAGGTTCAATACACTTTTTTCTTTGACGTAGATTTCGTAACCGGCTTCGTTTTCACTGCTGATTTCGACAAAATTACGGATTTTGCGTTTTAAGCAGACATCGGTTACCAAACCTTTGCTGGATTCGGGGTCAAGACGCGGCATATTGCCCGCATCGGGATCGCCGTTGGGGTTGCCGTTGGTTACGTCAAAAAAGTAAACAAATTCATAGCGGTTTTGAATGGCAGACATTTTCTGGCTCCTTAGTTTTCAATGGTTTCAGCGGTTTCTTTTTTAGCAAAATAGCTTTGTTTTTGATGGTAATAGCCGATGGCGAAACGGCCTTGCTCGTCAATGCTCAAATGGCGCGGAAAGGTTTCGGGCAGTTTGGCAATGATTTCGCCCAAATCTTTATCCAAATTCACCGCCATGCCGGCTTTGTCTTTACTCAAGCGCGATAAATGGTGTTTTGCACCCGACAAAAGACGCGGAAAAACAGAAAACGGCACGGCGGATGCGGAGCCGTAATAGCGGTCGGCAATACCGGCATTTAATTCGCCCAACGCCTGATATTGGATGCGCTCCAACACGGCAAACAGCCGCCCTAAAAGATAGGCGCGATTCGGGCTTTCATTGTTCAAACTCATAGGAACTCCTTCTTCGATAAAACCTTTTCTAAAACGCCGCTCCAATACGGCTTTCATCATTGCCACGCGCAGACCGTTCACGTCGCCGTCGGCGCGGATTCGGGTAATCAGTTGCGACAGCAAACTCAAGGGGTACGGCGTGCCGCAAATCACGGCGCGGGTCATTTCGCCTGCCAATACGGGCGAGATATTTTCACTTTTGCCCAATACGGCAATTTGCAATAAGAGTCGCCAAATAGACGGCGGCGTTTTCCACGCGCAAGGCACAATGGCTAAATCTTGCCAATGCTGCGCCAAATTTTCCGCCAACTGCCCAAACGTGGTGTCCAGCCAAAACCGAACAGAAATCCGTGCGGCATTAGGGGCAAGCCCTAAGATATAAAAACGGGTATTGGGAGAGAGTTCGGGCGCAATTTCTTGCAGCGGACGACCTTTGCCGATTTGTTCCAACACGTTGAAAACTTTGTCAGTTTCTTGTTCATCATCTGGTGGCGTGAATACTTGCGCAAAGAAGCCTTCGGCAGCCTGCGCCGTCGCGTTATCGTCGGCTTCCGCCCAAAAGACCGTGCTGGTGTCGCCGATGGTCAGGCAGTGATCGTTTTCGCGGCGCAACAGATAGTTCAGCGCGGTGGTGTAGGCAAACGCGGCTTGTTCGGAAACAGGCGCATTTGCGCCTTGCTCCTTGCCGAACGAAGCAAAGGCTTCTTTGTTAAACGAGATAATCGAGCCGCCGGAACTTTGTCCGCCAAACACGCCTTTAATCGCTGGATGCAGCCGCGCAATCGGGGCGTTATCGCCGCTAATCAGGCATAAGCCTTCGAGTGCTTCGTCGCTTTTCAGGCAGCCTGCCCACAAGGTTTGTGCGGCTTCGCGTTTATGGATAAGTGCGGTCGGTTTTTCAAGAGAAAATGCAATGTTGGCATCCAGCATCTCGGCAGGCAGATTTGCGGCGGCAAAATGTGCAGGCTGCCAGTTTTGCAGAAAACGGCACAAGGCTTGCAAGCCTTCATCTTCGCTGTTTTGCAGTAAATCGAGATGGTATTGCTTGAAGGCGTCAAAAGTTTTTTCAGACGACGTAAACGGTTTTTCTTTTGCTTCGGCTTTGTTTTTATTGGCTTCCACGCCGAGCGCGTATGCGGTTTTATCCCACAAAAAATTCGGCTTAATGCCAGACGTGCGTTTTTCAGGGCGTGGCACGCTCATCAGCTTCGGCTGCGGCTTTTTATCAGCAGTCAGATTCGGTACAACGGTTTTCAGACGACCTTCTTTATCCAACACCAAAATCCAGCCGATTTTTTCCTCGCTAAAGCCATAAGGCGGCACTTTTGGGTTGCCCATTTCATCGGTTTCCGCTGCCAAACGGCGGTAATAGCGGGCAAGGGACGCAAGAATCATGCTTTCACCTCCTCGGCGTAAAACGGCGGCACATCAATCACGCTATCGTTTATTTCCGCACGGAAAAAATGCGGCGTGTTGCCGTGGTCAAAATCAATATCGTGCAGCATCCAGCCTAAATCGCGGTTTGCCTCGCTTTCCGATAATGCCGACAGCGGCAGCGGCTCGCCCTCGTCAATCAATGCAAAATCGGCAGGAAATTCACGCACGCCCAAACAAGGCTGCTGGAAACATTGCCCCTTTTTCGCACGGCGTTTGAACATCTCGATATGCTTAGTAACGGTCTCATCCGCCCCCGCTTTTGGCGTCAGCACCGCATGGGCTTCAATCACATAAGCCACATCTTTAAGCACCGTCGCCGCGCGCTGCTGGCGGTCGTCTTCAATCAGCGTATATAAATCGGCAACGCTCTTGCGCTTCATCGCGCCGCTGACCTTACCCGCCGAAATCTTGCCGCCTAACTCATTGCGCCGCACCGACTCAAACCGAATCGGCTTCAGCACATAAATCCGGTCAATCACCCACCGAATCGCCGGCTTCCAATGCACCGCCGCCAAAATCCCGCGCGCCGCCGACGGCGTGATGACATCATAAGACACCCGCTCCACCTTCATCTCCGGACGGGTAAAACAGGCATAATCGCCCCAAATGTGTAGGCGGATTTGGTTCATTTGGTTCTCCTTATTCAAATAGATAATATGTATGTTTGAATCAACTAATTTTCTAATAAGCAGCATTAAATAATATATCTTATCTCTAGCCTCTAAGTTGGGTACTAAACTTAGAGGCTATAAGACAAGGTCTGCCTCAATATTATCTAATAAAGATCAATCACTTTATTTTTTATCTTTAGGTGGACAAGGATCATTGCCATAGCTATTACCAGCCCGAATTTGTCCATTTTTTCCATGAATTTTTGTGTCTGAACCTTGATTTCTAGCAATTTGTTCAGCGCGCGCAATAGCATCTTTCTGTGTTGAATACACTGCAGTTGCTTTGCTATTTCCTGCACCTTTTACAGCCCAACCTTCAGGATGCGGAACAACGTGTTGATTTTTTCCAGTCATAAGATACTCTCCTATTTTGATTGTTAAGTGATTTAAAAAGTACAACATTAAACTTGAATTTGATAAGTATTAAGTTTCTACAATATGCTATTTTCCTCCTGTAAAAAATAAGGGTTATCCCAAGAAAGCCCCGCCACTTCGTCATACAAATCCAGCCCGATCAGCGTATAAAACTGTTTGCCGAAGTTTTTCTCGTTAATCGGTTCGATACGCCCTGCTTTATACAAGGCGGCAAGGGCTTTTTCGGGGATTTGGACGGTGTAGGGTTGCAGTTTGCGAAAGAGTCCGCCGATGTGGTCGGCGTGATGTAGGCTGCTAATGAGGTTCTCGGCATCGACATCGAACGGAATAATCAGCGGCTGCATGTGGCTTTCGATCATGCGGAATTTGTCGGCGATGGTTTGGAATGGGAAATCGAGGCTTTGCCCGGCGTTGCGGTGCATTTGTAGGATTTGTTTGTAGTCCAGTTCTTTGCCTTTTAGGTCGTAAAGGTCTTTGAAATAGGCGGCGACGGCTTGGGTGGATAAGAGGTCGTCTGAAAAGCTGTCGGCGGTCAGGCGCATAACGGCGGCTTGGGCGGCAAGTTCAGGCGGGGCTTTCCATTGTTCTTCGGGCACGAATATCCAGACAAAGCTGTTTTCAGACGGCCTTTTGCCTTCGCGGTTACAGCGCCCTGCGGCTTGGGCGACGCTGTCCAGTCCGGCTTCGGCGCGCATTACCAGCGGGAAATCCACGTCAACGCCGGCTTCGATTAAGGAGGTGGCAATGACGCGGCAGGGTTCGCCGTTTTTCAGACGGCCTCGAATCTCATCGAGCTTTTGGCTGCGGTGTTTGGCACACATTAAGGTAGTCAGGTGGAATGTGCCGTCAAGGTGTTTGGCTTGGTCGTACAGGCTGCGGGCGTGGCGGCGGTTGTTAACGATAACGAGCATTTGCGGGTGCTCGGCAAGTTTGGCGAGCAGGTCGGCGTCGGTTTGTGTGCCGATGTGCTGCACGGTGGTGCGGCGCAGTTTGTCGAAAAGTGCGGTCGGTTTTGGGGCTATTTCGCGCACGTTTTCAAAGCCGCGATAGAAGCCGTTTTCGGCTTGCACAGCTGGCTGGGTGGCGGTGCACATGACGACGCTGCAGCGGTAGTTTTTCGCCAATTCTTTGATGGCTTGCATGATGGGCAGCAAAAGACTGAGCGGCAGCATTTGCGCTTCGTCGAGGATGATGACGGAGCCTGCGATGTTGTGCAGCTTGCGGCAGCGCGAGGAGCGGTCGGCAAAGAGGGATTCGAAGAATTGCACGGCGGTGGTCACGACAATCGGCGCGTCCCAGTTTTCCGAGGCAAGGCGCAATTTGTCTTTGGTGCCCTCATTTTGTAGTTTGCCGTCGTTGAAGGTGCTGTGGTGTTCCAACACGGCTTGTTCGCCCAATTCGCCAAAGGCTTTGCGGAATTCGGCAGCATTTTGTTCGATGATGCTGGTGAACGGGATGACGTAAATGACGCGCCGCATACCGTGCCGTTTGGCGTGTTCCAGCGCAAATGCCATGGAAGTGAAGGTTTTGCCGCCGCCGGTCGGCACGGTGAGCGTAAACAGCCCTTGCGGTTGTGCCGCTTGTTCTACGGCATGATCCAGAATTTCGCTGCGCAGGCGGTTTAAGGCGGCATTACGTTTTTCGGCTTCGGTTTGCGCTGGAGCTTGGGCGATACGTCGTCTGAAAGCGTTGATGAATTGATTGAAATTGTGTTGTAAGGCGTTTAAATCGGGATAACCACCTCGCTCGACGGCTCTGTTTTCTAGGTTTGAATAAAAGGCTTCGGTGTCAAGATAATCGGCATCCACCAAGCAGGAATAGAGCATTCGGGTGAAAAAGGCGTAGGAGAAAAAAGGATGATGCGCGTCGGCTTTGAGTGGCGGTGCGGACAGGTTTTTAGGGAGCTTGATTTCTTGTTGCCACAGGTTATCGAGGGTGGGAATATCTGCGCCAAATTGCAACGCTAAACGCTGCTTTAACGTGCGGCGGTTATCCCCTTCACCGTTTCCATTTGCCAACCCGGCATGATGCCCCGCAATACAAAACGCCATCAGCTTGCCGATAACATTTCCCCAACGCTCGACAGCAATTTTGGCTCCGGCAGTAGCATGATCAACTGATGGACCACCATGCAATCGGCGGTCAAATGGTTCCGAATATTTCCCTAAGTCATGAAGCCGTCCCGTCTGGCAGGCAATTTCCTGCGCCCCAAATACCCGGGCAAACTCCGCTGCCATTTCGCCAACATTGACCGAATGGCTTTGTAAGGTTTGCCAATGTTCGTAAGACAAGAGATTACCGAGTTTGTCTTGCGCGGAATGGGCGTAGTAGGTTGTCATCTAGATTCCCTTGGATATTTTCACAGCTGGGCTATTTCTGTTTTCTGTCATCAGTCTTTGCAAAGACAGGCTGCGGGAGCCCGTTTGTTTTATGGATATGGGCGATGCAGCCGAAACTCACATCGATTCTCCAAATTTAAAACGCGCAAAATTTAACGAACAAGCCATACAAAATGGTTTGAGGTGTTGAAAAATTGAAAATCTGTGGAATGAGGTCGTCTGAATGACGGGGAAAAATATTGTAGATAATTGGGAGTTTATGATGTTATTGTTTTATTTGTTACAATTACCCGAACATAATACAGCATTTGTAATAAATAACAATATCAATTTGACTATTTGTGAGCGAATAGGGCAAATCAAACATAGCGTGATGGCTCGAATGATGCAGATAAACGATGACAGGTTTTCAGACGACCTTTGTCGTATAGATGGGTTAAACTCGGTAGGATGCGGCTGTGCTTGCCTGATTCCGTACCCAAGCCGTTTTGTTTTACTATACAATCATATTGCTGCCGACTGCTTGTTTGCTGCGGTCTGCATCGGCATACGGATAGTGCGGACGCTGTTTGCGTTTTGGAAAATGCGGCAAGATGTTTATTTGCCAGTATTTTTAAGCATCGGCTGAAGCCTGTATTGGTTTGCCCCAGGTCGTCTGAAATTCCGAAAAAGAAAATTCATGTCAAACACCCCATTCTTCAAAACCGACTGCCCGAGCTGCGGCGCGCCTGTTGAGGCGCATTCCGCGACAGCCGTTACGCTGGTGTGCGGCTACTGCAACAGCATGCTGGTGCGGCAGGATGACAGTATCGTCGATTCCGGGCGCGATTCCGCTTTGTTGGAAGATTTCAGCCCACTGCAAATCGGCACGACAGGGACATACGTTACCCGCCCATTTACCTTGGTCGGACGGCTTCAGGTGCAATACGACGACGGTGTGTGGAACGAATGGTATGCGCTGTTTGATGACGGGCAAACCGGTTGGCTGTCTGAATCCGGCGACCTGTATTCCATGACGCGCTTGGTTGAATCGCCTGAAGTTGTGCCGAAGTTTCACGACGTCGTGCCGGGCGGTTGCAATTTCAATTTTCAAAATAAAAACTTTGTTCCGTCGGATAAGCGTGAAATCAGTCTCAGAAAATCGGCGGCGCAGGGCGAATTGCCGTTTAAGCTGACTGCAGATACGACAAGTAAAGTCATAGACTGGCGATGCTCAGGTCTTTTTCTGACGATAGATTACGGCGACGATCCTCCCGAAATCTATTACGGCAGTATGGTCGGCCTAAATGAACTGAAACTGCAGAATACCCGTACCGATGACCAAATCCGTGAAACGGCAGGTCGTCTGAAAGGCAGCCATCATTCGGAAAATTGTCCGAATTGCGGGTCGTCCGTCCATTGGTTGAGCGGTGTCACCGATTTTCTGATTTGTCCGAGCTGCGGCAGCCAATTGGAAGTCGGCAAGGAAAAAGCGCGACTGATTACTGCCAATGCCATGCGTGTGGCGCAGGATAAACTGTTTACCCTGCCTATCGGCACGCAGGGGCGTCTGAATGACAATGATTATTTCGTGATGGGTGCAGTCAGGTATTCCGAACTGGACCCCGATGCGACTTATGAATATATGTTTGAAGGCAAACGGCGGATACTGTCGCCGGTCGGTTGGTGGGTCGAATACCTGCTTTACAATCCGCAAAAAGGCTTTTTGTGGTTGGTCGAATCGTCCGACGGCGAGTGGAGCCAGTCTGAAACGCAAAACAACTGGCCGCGTTTAAACAGCGCCCGCAAACCGCAAGGTTGTGATGAACTTTATTCCTACGGCGGCAAAGTCGAAGTCGCCGCCGGCGCGTTTTACTGGCATATCCGTTCGGGTGATTTGGCGTATTACACCGACTACCAAGTCGGCAGCAACAGCAAACTGTGTGCCGAACTGACCGAACACGAGCTGGCATGGAGTAAAAGCACGCGCACCACCTACGGCAAAGTTGCCGGCGCCTTCGGTTTGCAGGCGGAAGCGCCCAGATACACGGCAAAAATGAACGCAGACGGGGTCGATAACCAATTGCGGTTTGTCATGATCGCCATCTTGGTTGTCGTCAACCTTCCTGCGCTGCTGACCGACGGCAACTCTGCCTCATTTACCGTCATCTTTATAGGAACTTGGTTGTTGTGGACTATGGGCAAAGAAGACGAGGACGAGGATTAACATGTCGAGAGCCACTTACATCATTTTCAGCACCATTATCATCATCATCTCCATGATCATCAGCTACGGCTCTTCCGATTCCGACGGCTCGCGTATGCATTCCGGCGGCTATTACGGCGGCGGAGGTTTCTCCGGAGGCCATAAATGACCCATATTCCCGGCAACCATGGCCTTTTAGATTTATATGGTTGTGATGAAGCTGTCTTGAAAGACGAGGGTCGTCTGAAAACCGCCCTCAAAGCCGCTGCCCAAGCCGCAGAAGCCACCGTCCTCGCCGAGCGTTTCCACACCTTCGGCGGTGCAGGCGGCATTACCGGCATCTTACTGCTCGCCGAATCCCACATCAGCATCCACACTTGGCCGGAACACCGCTTCGCCGCCATAGACGCATTTATCTGCGGCGGCATGAAGTTGGAAAAAGTGAAGGAAGTATTGTGCAGGGAATTGGCGGCGGAACAGGCCGTTTGGACGGTTGCGCAACGTGGCGAAGGAATATTGGACGATACGCAGCCGCCAATAGAATAATATAGTGGATTAAATTTAAATCAGGACAAGGCGACGAAGCCGCAGACAGTACAGATAGTACGGAACCGATTCACTTGGTGCTTCAGCACCTTAGAGAATCGTTCTCTTTGAGCTAAGGCGAGGCAACGCCGTACTGGTTTAAAGTTAATCCACTATAAAACCTGTAAAGGTCGTCTGAAACAGTCTCAATCTGTTTTCAGACGACCTCATTTTAAAACCCCCAAAAATATTCTCACTAAGAACATCAAGGAACCAAAATGCACTTACGCACTTCCATCATCCTCTCTTTATCCGTGCTCTCTTTAGGCGCGTGTATCAGCAACCCAAGTTCGGCACCCACCAGTTCTTCATCATCAACACCCATCAACCCATTCGCCAAAGACTACATCTATTATTTCGAGCATCTCGACGAAGCCAAAGCTAAAAACGAACAATGTTTGAAAGACGGCGTGTTTAAAAAAGTGGGCGTTGATATGGAAAACGCCGATGAACGACAAATGATTGCGGAGTATCCCGACGATATTTTGATGCTCAATCCCGGCAACAACGAATTATCTCCCTGTTTCGCCGCATGGACGGCAAACAATGCTGCGGAACCGCTGCGCAAATGGCAGGAGGAAAATAAGAAAAAAGAAGAGCTGAATCAAAAATTTGAAAAGCAGGTCATCCGGCTCAAAACCGAATGGGAAAAGAAATACGCCAATGAAGATTGGAACACATTCTACCCCGAGGCTTTGCGTAAAGAATCCGTTCAAACACGCAATAGAAAAAAACGATTGGAAGATCGGGCTAAAAGAGAAGCCATCGACCGCATTTTTGTCGATAAGGCGGAGCCGTTTTTGAATGAATTGAAAACAAAAAACATTGAAACATTGACCAAAGAAATTCCACAAAGCTGTCGTAAGGGAGCTTGGGACTTTATTCCTTCGTGTAAAGCTTATTATCATGTTTTAAAAGAGAAATTATCAGAAAAAACATTATCCGAATTGGCGGGTATGGAAAAACAATATAAAGGTGCCAAGCATCTGCCTGCTACCGTTCAGTCGGCTGCCTACCGTTCTGCGGTGGAGGAGAGTTTAGAAAAAATGGATAAAGCATTAATGCTGGACTATCGCAAACTCAATACCGAATATATGCAATGTACTAAAAAAATCGGCGATAAAATAGCAGCAACAGAGTCCCAGATAAATAACACGGAACATTTCACACCTTCCTTTTATTTAGAACTTTATCCGGAATGCGTTATTACGAATCAAGTCATGGAAAGGTTGGAGCTGCCTACTGATTTAAATAAGGTTATTGACAGCGCGGTTTGGATAAATTTCGGCAAACAAACCCGGGAAACGGAAGCAAACAGCGAAAAAGAATGGAAGCAGTTGGAAAAAACGCCTGAGGTCGCACAAGCCAAAACAATCTTGGCTCAGAAATACGCCCAAACACCTTGGCAAAATTTCATAAGCACCGTAGAAAAAGACTATCCGGTGAATATGGCAGACATTTTCTCGGGTACGGAAGAGAAACCGAAGCAGAAACAAAAGCAGCATCAGATAATGGTCATAGCATTGAACCAGGTGTTTACTGACAAAATCCAGCCTCTCGTGGATGAATTGGCGAAAAACAGCATCGATAAACTGATTGCCGAAATTCCTGCCAGCTGTCGCGATGAAGGAAAAATAGATTGGTTAGCAGATAGTCAATGTAAAGTATATTCCCGCGCTCTCTCAAAAAAATTTCAGAATCAGACGTTAGAAGAGCTTTCCGCTTCAAAAGATAAATATGAAAATAAAGATGAAGATGGGTTTTTATTGGTTTACGTAGCCTACTCTTCGGTATTGCATGAAAAAGAGAGAAAACAATACCTTGAACTGAGCAATGATAATACCAAGCGAGAAGCGGCATATAGGCAATGTCTCAAAAATATCAGTGGAATCATCGAAAAATCATATGTTTCAGAAGAGGATAATGGTTCTTCGTATGCTAGGCGGGCGCCGGGATGTCTAGCGTTTAGCTCTAGTCTTCCAGTTGAAGAGTCACGTTTCGACTACTTTACTGAAACGCTGCTTAATAAAAAACGTTTCCAACAAGCATCTGCAGCCAAACAAAATTGATGGAAACATTTCATCAAAAGGTCGTCTGAAACCGTCTTTACGTTTTCAGACGACCCCATTTTTAAATTTTAAAAATATCCTGACTAAGGAACTAACAATGCGCTTACGCACTTCCGCCATCCTCGCTTTATCCGCCCTCTCTTTAGGCGCATGTATCAGTCAGCCAAATTCGGCATCTACCGGTTCCCAATCTCCTGAGTCCATCAATCCTCTCGTCAAAGACTATATCTATTACTTCGAGCATCTTAACGAAGCCAAAACTAAAAACGAACAATGTTTGAAAGGCGACGTGTTTAAAAAAGCGGGCGTTAATATGGAAAGTGTCGGTGATCGACAAATGATAGCTGAGTTTCCCGACGATATTATGATGCTGAATCCTGACAACGCCGAATTATTACCCTGTTTCGCCGCATGGACGGCAAATAATGCTGTAGAGCCAATGAGTAGATGGAGAGAGGAAAATACGGAAAAAGAAGCGCTGAAACAAAAATTTGAAAAGCAGGTCATCCGGTTCAAGACAGAGTGGGAAAAGAAATACGCCAATGAAGATTGGAATACATTCTACCCCGAGGCTTTGCGTCAAGAATCCGTTGACTCACAGAATAGACAAAACCGATTGGAAGAGCTTGCCAAAAGAGAAGCCATAGACCGTATCTTTTTTGATAAGGCAAAGCCGTTTTTGAATGAACTGAAAACAAAAAACATCGAAATACTGACCCAAGAAATCCCGCAAAGCTGTCGAGAGGGAGCTTGGAACCTTATCCCTTCATGCAAAGCCTATTATCATGCTTTAAAAGAGAAACTTTCGGAAAAAACAGTATCTGAATTGTCAGACATGGAAAAACAATATAATGACGACGGGCATTTATCTGCTTCCATTTTGTCAATGGCCTACCGTTCTGCATTGGAGGTTAGTTCGGAAAAAATGTCTGCGGTTTTAATGTCGGATTACCGCAAACTCGATGCCGAATACACGCAATGTGTTAAAAGAATCAGAGATAAAATTAAGACAATACAGATTACTTACTATAGAGGAGACACTCCATCCGAGTATTTTGAATCTTATCCCGAATGCGTCATTACGAATCAAGTCATGGAACAGTTGAATCTGCCTACCGATTTAAGTGAGGCTGTTAACAGAGAAGTTTGGATGAAGCAATTCAAACAACGCTGGAAAGAGGGGGAAGACAGCCAAAAAGAACAGGAGCAGTTGGAAAAATCGCCCGAATTTGCACAAACCAAAACAATTTGGGCACAGAAATACGCCCAAACACCTTGGCAAAATTTTAGAAGTGCCGTAGAAAAAGACTATCCGAGTATGGCAAACATTTTCTCGGGAACGGAAGAGGAGCAGAAGCAGAAAAAGATAATGTCTATGGTGTTGGAACAGATGTTTACTGACAAAATCCAGCCTCTCGTGGATGAATTGGCGAAAAAGAGCATCGATAAACTGATTGCCGAAATGCCCGCCAGCTGTCGCGGCGAAGAAGCAATAGATTGGCGAGAAGATGTTCGGTGTGACGTACCTTTCCGTGCCCTTTCAAAAAAATTTCAGAATCAGACTTTGGAAGAACTTTTTACTTTAAAAGATAAATATGAAGGAGGGCATTCATTGGCTCAGACAGCCTACCATTTGGTATTGCATGAAAAACAGACAAAACAATACTTTGAGCTGAACAAAGATGATGACAAGCGAGAAGCGGCATATAGGGAATGTCTCAAAAAGATCAGTGGCGTCATCGAGAAATCAAATGTTTCAGAAATGGATGATGGATCTTCGTATGTGAGACAGGTACCCGGATGCCTGGCGTTTAGCTCTGATGTTTCGGTTGAATCATTACGTTTCAGAGACTTAATCGACACCCTGCTTAATAAAAAACGTTTCCAACAAGCATCCGCAGTCAAACAAAATTGATGGAAACATTTCATCAAAAGGTCGTCTGAAACCGTAGTCTTGATGTTTTCAGACGACCTCATTCTTAAATTTTAAAAATATCCTGACTAAGGAACTAACAATGCACTTCCGCACTTCCGCCATCCTCGCTTTATCCGCCCTCTCTTTAGGCGCGTGTATCAGTCAGCCAAATTCAGCACCCATCACGTCGCCCGTTAAAGACCGCGTGTATTATTTCCAGCATCTCGACGAAGCCAAAACTAAAAAAGAACAATGTTTGAAAGGCGATGTGTTCAAGAAGGCGGGTGTTGATATGGAAAACGTCGATGGACGACAAATGATTGCAGCGTATCCCGACGATCTTTTGATGTTGAACCCTGACAACACCGAATTATTACCCTGTTTCGCCGCATGGACGGCTGTTGATTCCGCCGAACCGTTCCATGAATGGCAGAAAGAAAATGCGGAAAAAGAAGCGCTTAATCAGAAAATTGAAAAGCAAGCCATGCAATTCAAAACCGAATGGGAAAAGAAATATGCCGATGAAGATTGGAAAACATTCTATTCAACGGCTTTACATCAAGAATCCGTTCACTCCATAAATGCCGACAGTTCGTTGGAAGAACGGGCTAAAAGAGAAGCCATAGACCGCATCTTTGCAGATAAGGCGGAGCCGTTTTTGAATGAATTGAAAACAAAAAATATCGAAACACTGACCAAAGAAATCCCGCAAAGCTGTCAGAAGGAAGCTTGGGATCATATTCCTTTGTGTAAAGCTTATTATTATGTTTTAAAAGAGAAATTCTCAGAAAAAACGTTATTTGAACTCGTTCAGACAGAATTAGGATATAGCGATGGCAAGCACATTCCCACGCCCATCTTGACAGCCGCCTACCGCGCCGCCACAGAGGCAGATTGGAAGAACATTGAGAAGACATTAATGTTGGACCATGGCAAACTCGAGGCTGAATACAGAAGATGCTTTAAACAACTTCAGGATAAAGTTGCAGTAACCCAAGTTGACGAATCCGAATACGAAGACTCTTCCTACTATTATGTGTTTGCTCCAGAATGCGCCATTGCGAATCAAGTCATGGAGCGATTGGAGCTGCCTATAAATTTAAGTAAGGCTGTTGACAGAGAAATTCTGATAAAACGGATCAAACAAAATTTGAAAAAGGAAGAGGGGCTGCAACCGGAATGGGAGCGGTTGGAAAAATCACCTGAAGTTGTAAAAATCAAAGAAATTTTGGCGCAGAAATATGCCCAAATAGCTTGGCAAGACTTCGAAAGTATCATGAAAAAAGACCATTCACGTATGGTAACTGATGCATTGGGTACGGAAGAGTGGGAGCCGGTATTAATTGATATCGCATTGGGACAGGTACTTGCTGACAAAACCAGGTTTCTAGAGGATGAGTTGCAGAAAAAAAGTATCGATGAATTGATTGCTGAAGAAGCAGAGCATTGTAGTAGTGGTAAAGCATCAATAAACTGGGTAAAAGGCGTATCATGCCAAATGTATTTCCGTGTACTCTTTAAAAAATCTCAGGATCAGACTGTAGAAGAGCTCTCGATTTCAGAAGCCAAATATGAAGAAGAGTCTCCAAGGATTGGGATGTTTTACAGGTTAGTATTGCAGGAGAAAGAGGAAAAACAGTACAGCGAGTGGATGAAAGACGATGCCAAACGAGAAGCGGTATATAGGCAATGTCTCAAAAATATCAGTGGCATCATTCAAGAATCAGACGTTTCAGAAGAGGATAATGGATTTTCGTATGTTTCGCGGGATCCGGTATGTAAAAACATCCGAGGGGCTGTATTTTTTGATGGGGAACGAATTGATTTTTTCATTGATACCCTGCTTAATAAAAAACGTTTCCAACAAGCATCCTCAGTCAAACAAAATTGATGGAAACATTTCATCAAAAGGTCGTCTGAAACCGTCTTGATGTTTTCAGACGACCTGTCAGAACCCTAAACCGACATTCAACCCCATGCCGACACGCCGTCAATTCCTCAGTTACACCGCCGCGCTTGCCGCCGCTTCCTCTTTCTCTTGGCTGACTTACAACCGCCTCAACCGCAAACCGCCGGTTTCCGTCAACCGCGTCGGGCTGCCGTTGGGGCATTTGTTGCGCGACGGGAAATTGCTCAGCCCGCCGACTCGACGTTACGAATGCAATACGCTGATACTCGGCGGCGGCGCGGCGGGTTTGGGGGCGTTGTGGTATTTGGCGAAACACGGTCATCGTGATGTATTGCTGGTGGAAGGGTTCGAGCGCAATGGCAACAATGCTGCCTACGCCGCTTCAGACGGCCTGAAAGCGCCGAGCGGCGCGCATTATCTTGCGTTGCCGTCGAAAGAGAGCGCGTATGTGCGCGAGATGCTGGCGGATTTTGGTATCTTGCAATCGGACGGCAGCTTCAGGGAAACCGATTTGGTTTACGCGCCCGAGTCGCGCCTTTTGTATCAGGATAAATGGCAGGAACACTTGTTGCCGAAAGAAGATGCGGATTCCAAACGCTTTTTCGATTTAATCGGTCGTCTGAAACAGGCTTACGGCAGCGACGGCAAAAAGATTTTTGCCATTCCGATAGCTCTGTCATCGGCAGACGAAATGTGGCGCAAACTTGATAAGCTGACGTTCAAACAATGGCTTACGCAAGAGGGTTATACTTCGACCGAGCTTCTTTGGTATCTCGATTACTGCTGCCGCGACGATTACGGGCAGGGCATAGCGCAAGTATCCGCCTTTGCCGGACTGCATTACTTTGCCGCCCGCAACAGCGCGGAAACCGTCCTGACTTGGCCTGAAGGTTTGGCGCATCTTTCTGAAAACCTGCGCCGCCATGCCGGTTTGCAGGAAGGTTGGCAATGGTCGTCTGAAAACCGCATCCGCCTCGACAAACCCGCTTCCGTCAACGCTTCCGCCGTCAAAATCAAACCGCTTTCAGACGACCGTATCGAAGTTTGGCTGCGCGACAATTCAAGCGGCGAAACCGTCGCCCTGACCGCGCAACACGTTATCTCCGCCATGCCGTTGATGGTCGCCGCCCGCATCGTCGAAAATCCCGCGCAATACGGGCTGAACATCCCCGAATACGCCCCGTGGTTAATCGCTAATTTCGAGCTGCACAGTTTCCCGAAAGAAAAAAACAACAGCGAAACGGCGTGGGATAACGTTATCTACGGTAGCCAGGGACTCGGCTACGTCGTCGCCACCAACCAGCTCATCCGCGTCGCCCGTCCCGAACGCACCATCTTCACCGCCTACACTGCACTCAACCACAACACCCCGCAAACCGTCCGCCGCCAACTGCTCGAAGCCTCCGACGAAGCACTGCGCGACTTCGCCGCCAAAGACTTGATCGCCGCCTACGGAGAGGGCTTCTGGCAACACGTTTCCCACGTTGATGTTACGGTGCGCGGACACGGCATGAGCGTACCGAAAGCCGGTTATCTGAACGACGAATCTTTGTTAAAAATCAGAAACCGAACGTCAGGATTGCTGTTTGCCCACAGCGATTTGAGCGGCTATTCGGTATTTGAAGAAGCTTTGTATTGGGGCGTAGAGGCGGCGAGGAAGGTGTTGGAACGGGGGGAAGGTTAAGTTTTATGTTGGTTGGATTATTTCTCGTCTCGCCCTGCGCGGATACCAAATAATCAGTGCTATAATCCCGCTTCGTTTGAATATTTTAATCTCAAAGGAAACCGTATGAAATCTCTGAGTTTTTCCCTGATGCTTGCTTTGGGCTTGGGCAGCACTGCTTTTGCTTATGCGGAAAAAAATTTGCCCTTGAATGAAACGGGCTGCATCGACCAACCTATGAAGGTCAAACGCGGCGAGGTGTACAGCTTTAAAGTGACGGAAGACAATGGTTTGATGCTTTCATTCGCGCCCGTCAGCCCTAATGTGGTCGTGAAAGACCCGAAAGGCAAACGCGTTGCTTTGGAAGTGGGCGCGGACGGCGATACGCCTGAAGACCGCTTCAGCTTTGCCGAAATCAACCAAAAAGGACGCTACACCATCCGCTTCCCACGCGCGGGCAAGATTGATTCTTTGTGCGTCAACGCAGCCAATTAGGATAAACGTCAAGCCGAACCATGCTTGAGCGGGTTCGGCCGCAGTAAGGGAAAGGTCGTCTGAAAACAGTTACCCAAAACTGTTTTCAGACGACCTTTTTATAGTGGATTAACTTTAAACCAGTACGGCGTTGCCTCGCCTTAGCTCAAAGAG
>ERZ773021.322-NODE-322-length-24549-cov-23.5643_pt1 | contig 24549 bp, 23 predicted proteins | sample MGYA00511668_ERZ773021 | MGnify/ENA primary metagenome ERZ773021 (study PRJEB29015, sample SAMEA2737961) | human oral metagenome | biome: human oral; feature: human-associated habitat; material: dental | place: China | collected 2032 ... | reverse complement strand
TCTACTATAACGGATTTATTCCTTTTTGTGTTTACACAACTTATTTTACACTACCAAAGATTTGTCAAGAGATTTTAAAAAAATAGTTTTGAATGACTTGTGCTACTCTCTACTTTCATTTTACAAGACAAATAAAAAATTGTAGAATAACGATAGATAATATTAGTATTCATTTTAACGATAGTTAAAACTGTCCAATTCATTGATCAAAAAGGGGACATCATGCTGAATTTACAACACTTGGAGCAACTTATTGTTTTCTCACAGGAGGGAACCTTGTCTAAAGCAGCCGAAGTCCTACTTATCTCTCAGCCGTCCTTAACTCGAAATATGCAAATGCTGGAAGATGAATTGGGAGTTACTCTTTTTGAGCGAAGAAAAAATAAATTAAGTTTCACGGAAACCGGTCATCAAACAGTTAAACTAACCAAAAAATTTCTGAAACAAAAACAAAAATTTCTCGATGATGTACAACATTTTGCATTAAAAGAAAGTACTATTTTTGGTGGTGTTAATGCACCGGGAGCCATCTTTGAACTGGAAAGTCGTATAAAAGAAAAGGGCTTGGAGCAACACATTCAAATTGAGCAAAAGACGAATGACGAATTGGAAAAAGCTCTGGATGACGAAAACGTTCACTTCATTGTAACAGACTATCCTATCAAAAAGAGCATATTCTTTCCATGGAGCTTTTCATGGAGCAACTTTACTTATCCGTTCCTTTGACTCACCCGTATGCCACACGAAAAGAGATAAAACTTGCAGAATTGCAAATTTGACTATGCTGCTGCGCTCAGATCTAGGCATTTGACAGCCATTAGTCAATCAACTGACGCAAACAAAGTTTATTGTTCAAAAAGATTGGGCAGCCTTTGTTGATTTGGTAAATGCTTCTGAATTACCAACTTTTTCTACCAATATTACTCAACAAAACACTGAAGAATCCACTGTGAATAGCCAACGTATCCAGATTCCTATCTCGGACAAAGAAACTACCAAGACTTTCTACATTTCCGTTTTGAAGAAGAATAAAGCTATTTTACAGGAGTTGGTGAAAACTAAATGATCTATGTTCATGAAAAAACATGATATATTCACTATAAAATAAGATTATTAAACAACTAAATACTGTTCTAGTATTAAAACTGAATAAGATGAAAAAGCCCAACTCAATCAAAATAAAAAGTTAGGCTTTTTCTTGGTACTATTGTTACTATATGTATTGTAAAATAAGATGATTAGTTAAAATACTTGCCCTTTATATACAGACTTATCACCAAAATATTTTCTAATAGAAATATCACAAATACGATTAATTTAACATATTTGTTTGGAAATAACAATGCAATAATTGGTAAGATAAAATAGCTAGCAAGAACAAACAGACTAAATTTGGGAGTTAACATTAGATAACCTTTCAAAAATTATAATAAAGCATTCTTTACATCAGATTACTTACATATATAATAATATTTTTCAAACGAAAATCAACTAATTATACCCAATTGTTATTAAAATGTTATCTGAATGAAAACTAACATAGTTAGTTTCTGAAATCAAACGAAAATCCTGTTTTCATTTTCTCCCCAGAAATCCTAAAAAGAGATCTATTGTGCTAGCTTCTTGATGATTAAAGAAAAGGCTGGTTTGGGTGTCCATGCTTGCAATCTTTACCATGTCCTCTGCACTGAGTTCAAAGTCAAAAACATCAATATTTTCCTTCATTCGCTCAAAACGTGAAGACTTAGTCAAGCAAACAATTCCCCGTTGAACTTGCCAGCGAACCATGACTTGTGCAGTGGATTTACCATGTTTATCAGCAATATTTTTGAGAATTGGATTGTTGAAAATGTCACCACGACCTTCTGCAAAAGTAGCCCAAGATTCAATTTGCACCTTATTTTTTATCATATTTTCTTGTGCGAATATCTGTTGATTCAGTGGGTGAGTTTCCACTTGATTGACTTGTGGTGTAATCTCATTGAAGGCTACAATGTCGCTGAGACGATCTGGATAGAAATTAGACACACCAATCGCTCGAAGTTTTCCTTCTTTGTAAAGTTTTTCCAAAGCACGGTAGGCACCATAATAGTCACCAAAAGGTTGGTGGAGCAACATAAGATCCAGATAATCTAACTTCATTTTGTCAAGAGATTCTAAAACCGAGGCATAAGCCTTGTCGTAGCCATAGTTGGATAGCCAGACTTTACTAGTGATGAAAAACTCTTTGCGGTCACTCCCAGACTCTCGAATCGCCTCGCCTACTTCCTGTTCATTGGCATAGGCTTGAGCAGTATCAAAATGACGATAACCTGCCTTGATAGCATTTAGTACAGCACTCTTGGTATCTTTGGGAGCAATTTGGTACACTCCAAAACCTAAAATTGGAATTTCGACACCGTTGTTTAAGGTTATATTTTGCATGTGATTCCCTCTTTTCGCAATTTTTATCATAAGTATAACGCTCTTTTCAGAAAAAGTACAATAGCAAAATTGCAGAGTAGTATGCAAAAAATGAATAGCAATTATCGTCCGATTCATAATTTATAACAACAAAAAGAGGAGATTAGGATAGATGACCATGATTGTGTCAGCAGCCCTAGTCGTCTGTCCTACTCCTTCTCAATTTCTTTGATTTCGCTGGTTTTGTCTATCTACAAGGCGCTCTTGGACTAAGGAGACAACCTCATCATTGGTTGGCAAGTCCGAGTGCTGGGCATCCGCACCTGTGACTGTGGTTTCAGTATAGTGCGCTGCTTGCCCCTGATAAATATATTTCCCTGCACTCACGCTCGCATCTGGTACTAATTCGTCTGAATCATAAGTAATAGTCCCTGCTACGGAATACATCGCTAAAGTTGTCGGAATATTTTCGCGATTTTTAATGAAATCAGCTAACATCTCAGTTTTGTTGTTGATATTGGTTTCAGTAAAGTTATAAGGCGTTCCGATTGTCATCAATTTCTTCAATTCCACATCATAGCTGCCGAGGTAAGTTTCAATAAAAGCTGTGTAAATTAAACCACCGTTTGAGTGACCCAAGCCCTTAAAATTATTGAAATTGTATTTTCCTTGGAGATTTTCAAAGGCAGCGTCAACCATTTTGGCCTGTTTTTTGATGTTACTATAGCCATCTTTATTATTTTCAAAACCAATTACAATGATTGGCTCGTTATCATTCGCTGCGATAGAGCCATTATATGTAATTCGTCCGTCATTCCAGACCTTAACTTTGAGCAAGCTATGCTTCACGCCACGACGTCTTTGATTGAGCTTTTGAACCAAGCCGTCAAAGCGGCTCTCCGTAGCAGAACTACCTGGTATCATAATGATTGGCGACATCCGAGCATTATAAAATTTAGCAATTTGATCAATGTTTTTTCTTGTCCAACTATAAGAGGGAATTGCTAGTCCTATCAAAAAAATTAGAACAATTAGTAGCACTATTTTTATCTTTTTAGTCATGTTCGCCTCCTTTCCGATCCATTTGTCTGAGTTCCTCATGAATCCGGTCATTAAATCTCACAAAGGGGATATAAATGAGAACATCGATAATAAAAATAAAAATTCCTACTGCTAATGCTCGCAAACTTCCGCCTGTCCCAATAAAAGCATAGAGTACACTTGGCGCTCCGCTAGGAACTGGATAGACAGCCGGAGGCATTATTCTAAAATATAGAAAAATACTAGCTACAAAGACATTCAGCATTGGTATGAGGATAAAAGGGATTAAAAATAGAAAATTGAAAAATATAGGAATCCCAACCATAAAGGCTACGCCGTGGTTAAATAAGGAAGGAAAGATACTCTTCAAACTCACATCACGATCTTTGTCGCTACGGGATTTCCAGAGAATAGCTACGAGAAGAGCTAAAACTCCGCCCAGACCTGAAAACGTTCCATAAGCATCATACAGATTGGTCGTTGAAAAGAGATAAGGTACCCCTGTCGTAGTATGATGTTTCAAAGCATAATTGAGATTATCCAAGGCAGAGGAGTCATTGACAAACGACAGGTCATTAAATGGATTATTATTTCCAATCCAAGCACTAAAAGTCCGTAAGGCAGTATTCATTTCAATGACAAAGATATTGTTTCGATTGACAATTAAGCCTGACAAAAAATTTGCAATTGTTGAGAAAACATTGTATCGATTGCCCAGATTAATGAGAAAACTAACCAAGACAGCCAGAGCAAACGAGCAGAAGATAGGGCGCAACGTTTTAGGGTAATAAATAAAATGCTCATCTACAATGTGATCATCATTCGGACTTGAAAATCGAAAAATTTGTCCCACCACATAACCAATCAATATTGCAACAATTAGATTGATATTGACAGGAAGATTGATTCTCGTCAAAGCGCCGTCATTTAAAACCACCGAAAATAATTCGCGTGAATTGACTAATAAGCTAAAAATAAAGGCTGTAATCCCAGCTGTCCCCGTACTACGACCATAATAACCAGCTGTGTACTTTGCACTAAAATGAGTTGCTAATGGTCCTGCCAATCCTCCTATCAGATAGGTGAAATTTGTCGTAACTAAGCTAATAGTTGAAAAATGAGGAAACCAATGCCGAATCGCAAAAAGATTGTTGATATAGCCATTTATACCAAAAATGGATTCAGAAAAAACCATTGTTATCGTCGTCAGTAAGAAAAACGGAAAGAGCGATACCAATGTTTCTTGTGTAATTTTAATAAAGCTCATTTGCCGAAAAGCAATCATTTTTTTTATTAAGTATTGATCTATACGACTTTTTCTGGTTAATTTATTGAATATCATAGCTTGATTGTAGCATAGTTGAGATGACAATTCAATTAGCTTCTTTAAAATTAAATGCTAAACGTTTTGAATATTTATTATTCAATGTTTTTTAATCAGACCTAAAAAGGCTCAGATAAAAATCTAAACCTTTGAATTCTTTTACCCTAATTTTCTTGTAACATATTTTTGTGACTGTGCAGACAAAACGCTAATAATCGTTCCCACAGCACCGGCACCTGTGAATAATAATAGCAAACCAAGATTTGTCCAATAAGAGATATGCACTTCATTGCCATTAAAAATATACTCTGTTAGATAAGTAAAGGCTGTAAAAACATCCACTCCTTCTGCTTTTGCAAGCTGAATAGCATAGTCAAACTGATGTGCAACCAACATCATCACCAGCATGAAAAGCACACTAATTGCAATTCCAACTTTGGATAACTTTTTGCCTAACAGTTCATATCCTTTAATCGTACAAACTCCCATGACAATCCCTGCAACAACAGCTACATATCCAAGTTGAGCAATCACCAAGGTAACAATTCCCCCTATCAAGCTCCCTAGAAAGGCTCCTACCGTCCCTGCTAAGATACTTTCCTTTTGGTGGTCATAAACTTGGTTTTCAATTGACAAGTTTGAGCTTAATTCTTGAAATGCTTCTGGTGAAAGCAGTAAAAGGTTCCCTCCGACTTGATAAAGATCTACTTGACCTGTTTTTCCGGTCTGCTCACAAACATTCGTAAGATTTTTTTCTTTCAAGAACACGATAATGTCTTGTAATCCTTGACGAATATGTTCACGTGTTTTTCCTTTAGTCATACCAGTTTTAATATAAAAAGTTGCTTTATATAAATTAACCTGATAAGTTTTCAAAGCCTTAGAAGATTTCGTCAATTCTTTAAATTCTTCCAAAGACGGTAATGCTTCACCATTTTTTACCGAACAACAAATACAGTATTGATTTTTTTGATTCGTTTGTTCAATATAGAAAGTATAACCATCTTTTTGACCAAAAATAACAGATGAAGTCTCATCAAACTGCAACCCTAACTCATCCGCAAGTGCCTGCAAATCAAGTTTATTCATAACCGTGCTCCTTTATATATTCTTTATTTATTATAGCATACATTTGAATAAATAGACAAGAGGAGATTTTTTGTAAGAATATTAAAAGAGGTTAGGACAAAAATTCCCAACCTAAAAAGTATACTATGTAATAAATCAACGACGCAGCGACTGATTGCTCAAAGTACTGCCTTGAGGTGGCAGATAGAGCTTTCAAAGCAGTTCACTTTTCAAGCTCGGAAGAGCCACTTTTGGCGAAAACTTCGTTTTCCTTATCTGCCACCTCAATAGTTGCTTAGACTATTGAGCAACCTTGTAAGGGTAAGATTACGAACTAAATTTTTGTTTCATTTAGTTCTGTTCTCCTCCTCTTCACTCTTCTCATTTTTCTACTCGGACGCCTTGACCATCAACCTGAAGTTCAAAAACTTGTCCTTTAAATTGTTGCTCTTCTATTTTCTCTTTTATCATATTCGACTGCTCTTTTGGTGCTAGAACCATCACAGTAGGTCCTGCTCCTGATAGATAAGTCGCATACGCACCATTTTTCCTTGCCAACATCTTGATTTTTGGAAATTCCTTAATCAAACCTTGGCGAAAACGCTCATGAAAACGGTCGGACTCAATAGCACGCCCCGCTATTACCATATCGCCCTTCATTAAAGCGGCAATAGCCACATTCGCTACAGAGCTTGCAGTGACAGCTTCACGATAAGATAAACCTTTTGGAAGAACGCCACGGCTGTCTTTAGTACGCAATTCATAATTTGGAACATAGGCAATAAAGCTTACTTCTGGAAATTCCGTCACTACAGTTGAAACTTTCTCGTTTAAATAACTAGAAATCGTCAAATTACCATAAATAGCAGGTGCTACATTATCTGGATGTCCCTCAATTTTCGTCGCAAAATTCAATTTTTCAGCATTTGACAACTGCAAATTTGCCAATTGATTTGCAAGTTCAATCCCTGCAACAATAACGGAACTAGAAGAACCCAAACCATGCGCTAAAGGAATATCACTTGTCATTTTTAAATGATGAGGTTGAATAGCTGGAGCAATTCTGCGCGCCACTTTAATCAATAAATTCCGTTCGTTAGAAGGAATACGCCGCTCCAAATCATGCTCAATCAGCCAATGGTCGCTTTCTCCCAAAACTTCAATGGTTAGATATTTACTGACAGCTACACCAACCGAGTCAAATCCCGGACCAATATTCGCACTCGTTGCAGGTACAATAATTTTCATTTTATTCTCCTAATACTTTGAAGGTGTTTAATAATTTAAAATCAGAAGTTGCCTGCAATTTTCGAGTGACATTTTCTAGCTGCGTTTTGTTGACAGCATGGGTAATAATCACAACACGTGCGGTATTTCCGTCTGTTCCTTGTTGCAGGATTTGCTTAAAGGAGATATTTTCAGCATTAAAAATTTCTGCTAAGCGTAAAACTTGTCCTTTCGCATCAGGTGCTAATATCGAAAAGTAGTACAGGCTCTTACGATCTTCTGGTTTAGCCAGAACTAATTCACGCTGAAACTCATTAAAGGCTTTTCCAACGGTTCCTTCGTCTATCCATCGAACAATCCGAATAATATCTGCAACAACACTTGTTGCGGTAGGTTTTTGTCCCGCACCTGGACCGTAATACATTGACTCACCAATACCGATAGATTCTACAAAGACTGCATTCATCACGCCATTCACACTAGCAAGAGGATGAGATTTTGGTAAAAAGGTCGGTGTGACTTCTGCAGCAAGACCTGATTCCGTTTCTTCAATGGAACCAACTAATTTGACAACATAGCCTAATTGCTGCGCAACTGCTACATCTTCTGGTGTAATATTGCGAATGCCTTGGTGGGCGACATCTTCAAATTTAACCGTCATTCCAAAGGCAAATTGACTTAAAATAACCATTTTATATGCAGCATCAATTCCGTCCACATCATTGGTTGGGTCGCTTTCTGCAAATCCAAGTCGTTGTGCTTCAGCAAGTGCCGCTTCATAAGACCAGCCCTCTTCTACCATTTTGGTCATCATGAAGTTGGATGTCCCATTGACCACACCGAGAATACGTGTAATTTTATCAGAAGCTAGGGAATTAACAAGCGTGCGTAAAATCGGAATTCCTCCCGCTACTGCCGCTTCATAGTAAAGAGCTACTTTATGTTTTGCAGCAATCTCAAGCAACTCAGCGCCATGAACTGCCAGCAAGTCTTTATTTGCAGTGACAACATGCTTACCCGCCTCTAGCGCTTGAGTGATGAAAGTTTTTGCAGGTTCAATACGCCCCATCAACTCAACAACAATCGTTACTTCTTTATCATTTACAATTTCGTCAATTGTTGTGACAAAATTAAAATGATTTCCTGCTGCTAATAAGCGTTCTTTTTCAGCATCATCTTTTACCAATACTTTCGCAATTTCAATTTCTGAATGAGCTGCTTGCACAATCTTTTCACTATTTTCTTTCAATAAAAATGGAACACCGCTAGCAACTGTCCCAAAACCAAGTAAAGCAATTTTAATAGACATGACTACTCCTTGAGATTTTTATGCTTTTTATTATAGCAAATAAACTTGTTTTTTTCTAGTAAGCAGATTTCTATTATTTTTATAAAAATAATAGAAATCTATTTTAAAAAATTGTGAACGGTTAGTCAGAAATATGGTAAAATAAACATAGTGATTTAAAAGTAAAAGGAGTTCTACACAATGGGGAAACATTCTGGTAATCGTTCTACCCGGAATCGCATTCGTAAAAGAAGACAACGACGCGCTATTATTAGTCTCATCTTATTGGTTGTTCTGGTGATTGCAGGGACATTCATGTGGAGACGTTCTGGAACAAATCTGGCTAATAACCATACAAGAACTGCCACTTCAACAGTAAAGAAATCTTCTACCTCTCAGTCAACGACAAAAGAAACAGATAATTCTAGCCAGAAAACAAGTAAAATCAAATGGGTGAAACAGGAACAACCTGTTAAATTCCCTATTTTGATGTACCATGCGATTCATAATATGGATCCTTCCGAAGCGGCAAATGCTGGTTTGATTGTCTCACCAGAAACATTTGAAAGTCATTTGAAAGCCTTGAAAGACGCTGGTTATTATACTCTCACACCAGAAGAAGCCTATAAAGTCTTAACCGAAAATGTTCTTCCAGAAAATAAAAAAGTCGTATGGTTGACCTTTGATGATAGTTTGAGAGATTTCTACACTAATGCTTTTCCACTTCTTCAAAGATACCAAATGCAGGCAACCAATAATGTCATTACTGGCTTTGTCGAAAATGGACGCGAGGATATGCTGACACTTGAGCAAATCAAGGAAATGAAGCAAAAGGGAATGTCTTTTGAAGATCATACCGTTAATCATCCAGATTTATCCCTTGCCAGTGCTGAAACACAAACGACAGAATTGCAAGCTTCTAAGCAATATCTAGATAACAACCTCTCCCAAAATACAACGACGGTTGCTTATCCTTCTGGACGTTATAGTGAAACGACGACACAGATTGCTGAAAGCCTCGGCTATAAAATGGGACTGACCACCAACAATGGACTAGCTTCCCTTAATGACGGACTTTTAACCCTCAACCGTATCCGTGTCAATCCAACCACGACTGCACAAGATTTATTAAATGAAATTGCTACAAACTGAAAAATAGGACTTAGCTCAAAAACGAGCAAGTCCTATTCTTTTTTCTTTTGTGCCAATTTCTCCCGTTCCAAGCGAAGTTTTCGGTTCGGATTGAGTTTGTTAAAAAGTTTTTCAAGCTTTTTTTCATTCCAAACGTCAGCTGCGGAAACGAAATTGCCATTTTCATCGCGAAAGGATATTGGTTTATCACCCATGATATCACCCCTTTTTAGTCTACAAATTCAAATTCAAACTTGCCGATGCGAACTAAGTCACCATCCTTAGCACCACGCGCCCGCAAGGCTTCGTCCACCCCCATACCACGTAGTTGCCGGGCAAATTTCATAACAGCCTCCTCACGGTCAAAGTTCGTCATGGTAAAGAGTTTTTCCAACTTATCACCAGTTAGAACCCAGACAGCGTCATCATCGCGTGAAATTTCAAAGGCTGGAGCATCTTCATCAAAGCCATAGTAGGCTTCTTCTTCCATCTCGGATTCATCATAAAGCAGAAATTCAGGTGTTTTATCAAGCAATTCTGCAGTTGCATCCAAAAGCGTTGACAAGCCTTGTTTCGTCAAACTTGAAATTGGAAAAATCTGTGGCAGCTCATCAAATCCATCATAATTTGCTGCTAATTTTTCTTTAAAGACTTTTAGATTCTCTGCACTTTCAGGCATGTCCATTTTATTAGCAACAATAACCTGCGGACGTTCCATTAAGCGAAGATTGTAGGATTCCAATTCCTTATTGATAGCAAGATAATCTTCGTAAGGATCACGTCCTTCGCTAGCTGACATATCAATGACATGCAAGATGACACGAGTTCGCTCAATATGGCGAAGAAATTGTGTTCCAAGTCCTACACCTTGGCTGGCTCCTTCAATCAAGCCAGGCAGGTCTGCCACAGCAAAAGATTCACCGGACTGCGTCCGAACCATTCCAAGATTAGGTACAATGGTCGTGAAATGATAAGCGCCAATTTTCGGCTTAGCAGAAGTGATAACACTCAAAAGAGTGGATTTTCCAACAGACGGAAATCCAACCAAACCAACATCTGCCAAAATTTTAAGCTCCAACTGGAGTTCACGTTCTTGTCCCGGTTCACCGTTTTCAGAAATTTCTGGTGCTGGATTTTTAGGCGTCGCAAAGCGGATATTGCCACGACCGCCGCGACCGCCGCGAGCTACGACGAACTTTTGTCCATTTTCAATCAAATCTGTCAAGATTTTCCCTGTTTTAGCATCACGGACTGTCGTTCCTTGCGGTACATGAACAATCAAATCTTCTGCTCCACGACCGTGCATTCCCTTAGTCATTCCCTTCTCACCAGACTGAGCCTTAAAATGACGATTGTAACGAAAATCCATCAGGGTACGAAGTCCTTCATCTACGACAAAAACAACATTGCCGCCACGACCACCGTCACCGCCCCAAGGTCCGCCATTTGGGACATACTTTTCACGGCGGAAAGCTACTATGCCATCACCGCCATTACCAGCCTTGACTTTAATCTTAGCTGTATCTAAAAACATACTCATATTTTTCTCTTTTCTCGTTTTCCACTCTAAAAAAACGCTCTTTCAAGCGTTCGAGGATTAGAAATTGCTCAAAGCACCAAGTGCACTTGCAAAGATTGCTCCAACTGTTACCAATAACATGATAACAACGACAATCAAAGTCAATTTTTCAAATCCTGTTTTTTTCCGTTGTCCATTATCACCAAAAGCCACGATACTACCTCTATATATTTAATTTGTTCTCTTAATTGTAACATGAAGGTGAGAGTTTTTCAAATGATAGCTGAAATAAAAAGATTACAACTGAAAATTACTACAAAGTAAAAATCCAACAGGCTTCCTGCTGGATTTCAATGTCAATCAGCGTAACCGTTTGGATGTGTCGAATGCCATTTCCAAGCTGTTTCGATAATCATCTCAATATTGTCAAATTTCGGTTGCCAACCCAAGACCTGACGCGCCTTATCAGACGATGCAATAAGTGTGTCCGGATCACCTGGGCGACGACCTGCGATTTCAAGTGGAATGGGGTGTCCTGTCACCTTTCGTGCTGCTTCAACCAATCGATCAACCATGTGGGAGCCGATATAACCAGCTCCTCCTAATACTAAAATTGCCATAACCATTCCTTCCTATTTTTTAGATTATATCATAAAAAGGACACTATTCCTTAAGACCAACTGATTCAACGAAGCGCATAAAGGCGATTTGACCTTCTTTTGTGCGCTTGTAAACACCTGCATCTTCCAAGACACGTTTGAAAATCTGACCAACCGAAGCACGCACGATTGTCTGGACTGATTCTGCTGTTATATCTGAATGGCTAGCTTTTAACTGCTCAGCCCACGCTTGATGATAAGGAGCCACTTCTTTTCTTTGCCCCAAAAGAAGTTCTTCAACTTCTTTTAGCTCATTTTTCAAACGAGGTGGGAGAATCGCCAAACCCATGACCTCAATCAAGCCGATATTTTCTTTCTTGATGTGCTGAACATCTTTATGCGGATGATAAATACCATCTGGATATTCTTTTGACGTTTGATTGTCCCGAAGAACCAAATCTAATTCAAACTGACCATTTTTTTGACGTGCTATTGGAGTAACCGTATGATGTAGTTCACCATTTGACTCAGCTACAATCTGAACAGTCGGATCGGAGTAACTGCGCCATTTCTGTAAAATTTTATCCGCCAAATCTATCAATGTGGATTTATCAGTTGATTGCAACCTTAAAACCGACATAGGCCAATTGACAATACCGGCTTCTACATTTTCAAAACCTGCAAAGATGAAAGTTTTGTCCAGCTCTGCCTTTTCCATAGGAAAAGTATGTCGTCCACCTTGATAATGGTCGTGAGTGAGAATGGATCCTCCTACGATAGGAAGATCCGCATTGGAGCCTGCAAAATAACCCGGAAAAGTCTCTACAATGTCCAAAAGACGTTCAAAAGTAGCACGACTGATAGCCATAGGAGTATGCTTGCTATCTAAAAAGATACAATGCTCATTAAAATATGCATAGGGCGAATACTGAAAGCCCCATTCTCGTCCGGCTAAATCAAAGCGGATAATTCGATGATTCACTCGCGCTGGATGATCTAGTCGCCCTTGATATCCTTCATTTTCAAAACAAAGCTGGCAAGCTGGATAGTGGCTCGTCTTGGCTTTCTTAGCTGCTGCAATTTCCTTGGGATCTTTTTCCGGCTTAGAAAGATTGATCGTAATCTCCAAATCACCATATTCAGTCGGCGTTTGATAGGCAATGTTTTTAGAAATGGCTTTGACCTTGATATAATCATTACGCTTACTAAGCTCATAAAAATCAGCAATAGCCCGCTTGGGATCTTGTTCATAAGTCTGCCAAAATTGCTGATTGAGCTGACCGGGTGCTGGCGTGACTAAATTCATCAACTCTGCCCCAAGAATATCCTGTTCTGCAAGAGTTGAGCCGATTTTTCCAACTGCTAAAGCAACTTCTAGTAAATCATCTTTGAGATCAATTAAGCCGGTTGCTGCTGTCTCTTGCTTTGCAGCTTCTTCTCCAACCAGACTCATGACGCGATTTACTAGATAAATCCGGTCGATTTCTGTAAAAGAGCTATTTGCTATGACCTCCGTTACAAAGGCATTCAGTAAATTTCGTGCCATTGATTTTCCTTTCTTTTATAGAAAGGGCTGAAATCCTCGTCAGCCCTCATTACTATTATGTAAAACGCTTGCTTAATCCAATACGCGACTGCCACCAGCAATTTCAGCAATATAGAAGCTCGGTGCATAACCTACGACTTCTTCATATTTTTGACCAACATTTTTTTGAAAAGTTTCCACTGCGTCTTTACGAACCAAAGCAATGGCACAACCGCCAAATCCTGCTCCTGTCATGCGAGCGCCCAGCACTCCTTCTTGCTTCCATGCAGTATGAGCCAATGTATCCAACTCTAATCCTGTGACTTCATAATCATGTTCAAGTGAGACATGAGAGGCGTTCATTAAGCGTCCGAATTTTTCCAAATCGCCAGCTTGCAATGCGGCTTGAGCTTGAAGTGTCCGTTGATTTTCCAACACAGCGTGACGAGCGCGTTTGAGTCGATTTTCATCTTGAATTAAGTAGCTGTATTCATCAAAATCCCACTCATTTAATTCACCCAAGGTTGCAATAGAGAGTTTTTGCTTTAATTCCTCTACTGCTTTTTCACACTCTGCACGGCGTTCATTGTATTTGGAGTCTGCTAGTTCACGACGCTTGTTTGTATTCATGATGACAACCACATTGTCTTTAAGATCAAGCGGCACTAACTCGTATTCGAGCGTGTTCGTATCTAAGTAAATTGCCCGTTGATCTGCTCCCATGCCAATGGCAAACTGATCCATGATTCCAGAATTAACACCGATAAATTCGTTCTCTGTTTGTTTACCGATTTTTACTAAATCTAAACGGTCTAATTTTAAATCAAACAGTTTCTCTGCAATAATTCCTGTCAGTAGCTCTAAAGAAGCAGATGAAGAGAGACCTGAACCATTTGGGATATTTCCAAAAACATAGACATCCATTCCTTTATCAATGACATGTCCTGCTTTTTGCAAAAAATGAAGTACACCTTTGGGATAATTCGTCCAATTATGTGCTTTTTCAAAACAAAGATCTTCTAGCGGCACCTCAATAATTCCTTTGTCTTCAAAATTTGCTGAGTAAAAACGAAGTAAATTATCGTCACGCTTGCGCGCCGCTCCGTAAGTTCCGAGCGAAATAGCTGCCGGAAAGACATGACCACCATTGTAGTCTGTATGCTCACCAATCAGGTTAATGCGTCCCGGTGAGAAGAATGTATGATCTGCTTCTGCCCCCAAAATTGTTGCAAAGTTTGAACGCAATTGTTGAATAGAAAGAGTTGTTGACATAAAAAGTCTCCTTTTGTTTTGTTAGGCCTTGTAACCGTTTTATTATCTTTATTATAAAATATCATTAGTAAAATTTCAAGTATTTTAGTAAATTTTTACCAAAATTTTATCAATCAAGTTGTAAGAAGTATTACTCACCAACCTTTCATAGTAAAGTTTAGGAAATTTACTAAATATTTTTGTATTTTACTAATTTTTAAGATATAATAGACATATTCTTTAAAGAAATTAGGAAACAATCATGGCAACGATTAAAGATATTGCAAAAAGTGCAGGTGTCTCTCCAGCAACTGTATCGCGCGTTTTAAATCATGACAAATCCATGTCTGTCAGCGATGAGACTCGCCAAAAAATATTTGACATTGCAGAAGAATTAGAATACAAAAAAACAAAAAGAGGAAGCAATCGCAATTCTCAAAACCGCAGAATTGCGATTGTGGAATGGTACACAGAAGAGGAGGAACTAGACGACCTCTACTACTATGCTATCCGAATCGGCGTAGAGAAAAAAGCCCAAGAGTTGGGTTATGATGTTATGCGCTTTTTCAATAATGAAGAATTAGAACAGCTCGTCCAAGTTGACGGTATCGTTGCGATTGGAAAATTCAGCCCTCAAAAGATAAAGGAGTTGGAACTCCACACAGAGCAGCTTGTTTTTATTGATAGCAATACGCTTGCCTATGGCCATAGCTGCGTCACAACAGACTTTGAAAATTCTGTTATAGCTGTTCTTAATCACTTTTTAGAAAATGGGCACCGGCAAATTGGACTGCTAGTGGGGCAAGAACAAACTTCTGACAAAACCACTACCTTATCTGACCCACGCTTAGTAACCTTTAAAAATTATCTAACTGAAAAGCAACTCTATCAGGAAAAATACGTCAAAATAGGAAACTTTTCATCTGAATCAGGTTATTCTATGATGAAAGAATTGATTGAAAATTTAGATGAACAACTTCCAACTGCATTTTTCATGGCAAGCGACGCCTTAGCTGTTGGTGCTCTTCGAGCGCTTCAAGAAGCGGATATTCCTGTGCCAGATCGTGTTAGTTTGATTGCTTTTAACGATACATCTATCGCCAAGTACGTCTATCCACCACTCAGCACGGTTACTGTCTGTACAGAAAAAATGGGTCGACAAGGCTTGCAACTGCTGCACGAGGAATTTCAACGTGCTGAACCAACCATTCCGCGTATGGTAACACTTGCTACCACCCTAACCCTTAGAAAGAGCAGCTTATAGAAATGAAAACATACGAAATTTTATTTGACATTTTAAGTCGAGAATCTGATTATATCAGCGGTGAAAAATTGGCGCAAGACTTAGGAATTTCACGCACTTCTATCTGGAAAGCTATTCAACATTTGGAAAAAGAAGGCGTTCATGTTGCATCGATAAAAAATAAAGGCTATAAGCTCCTTTCAGGCGATTTATTGATTGCTAAAAAAATTGAAGAAACTGCTCCCATTCAAGTTTCTTTCAATCCAAACTGCAAATCCACTCAACTTGACGCCAAAGCAGGAATCGAAGCTGGCAATCCTGCCAACACGCTCTATCTGGCTTCCTCTCAATCAGCCGGTCGTGGGCGCTTTGGCAGAAATTATTTTGCTCCAGATCAAGGCGGGATTTATATGTCGCTTCATCTGAAACCCAATCTCCCTTTTCAACAAATTCCCGCCTATACTATCCTGACTGCCGGAGCCATTTACAAGGCTATTAAAGACCTCACTTTAATGGAAATGGACATTAAATGGGTCAATGACATTTACTACAAGGGCAAGAAAATAGCTGGCATCTTAACCGAAGCTATTACTTCTGTCGAGACGGGCTTAGTCACTGATGTGATTATTGGAGTAGGCATCAATTTCGCAATCTCCGATTTTCCGAAAGAGTTAAAAAATAAGGCTGACTCTCTCTTCCACGAAAAGCAACCTATCACACGCAGTGAACTCATTGCTGAGATTTGGAAAGATTTCTATGAATGTGAGCCAGACGAGCTGATTTACCTTTACAAACAACACTCCCTTGTCTTAGGTCGGACGGTCACTTTTTGTCAAAATGACAAAGACTACAAAGGAGTTGCCAAGGAAATATCAGATAGCGGTCAGCTATTGGTTCAATTAGATACTGGACAAGAAATGTGGCTAAATAGCGGTGAAATTTCTTTAACAAGTTGGTAAATAAAAAAAGGAGATAAATTGAGTAAACATCAACTTGTCTCCTTCTTTTTCAGCACAAAATCAATGACCTTTGTGCTTTTCTTTGCGTTTTTGCTGTTTTAATTGGAATTTTCTATTTTGTACATATTCTTTTTGAGCTTTCAATCTGGAACGTTTAGCTTGTTTATCTAACTCTTGTTGCAGTTTTAGTGCGTCTTGTGATTTCGTTGAGCGTTTTTCACGCTTCATTTCTTTTTTTGCTAATCGTTGCAAACGTTTAGGATTTGCGCAATGTCTTTTTTTCTTTACTGCAACAGCTGGGCTAAATTGTAATTGCGAAAACCTCCGATTGACAAATTCTAAAACCTCGTTCATCTGGGGTTCAACTCCAAATGTCACCCGACAAACAGACAAACCTTGAGCATTTTCTTGCTCAAATAAGCCATAATAAAAGCCATTTTCAAAGTATATGGTCAATTCTAGTGAAACATGTTCCATACAGCATCCTCCTTAAATACATTACAAAGAAGGGACAACCAAGGAGGAGGGTTACTGATAGTCGTGACCTACTTCAATTGTCATTAGAAAAACAAATCTAGCCTGTCACGAATATGTTCGGACTACCAACCGAAACTGTGTTTTTATCTTTGCACTTTTATTTTACAGCAAGCAGAATATTTTTTCAAATTGAAAAGAAAAGATTGAGGATTTTCGCCCCAACCTTTCTTGTTATTTTTTACGTTTGATATGTTTGTCAATTTCGTCCACTATTTTACCCATGACATAGCTCACCTGTAAATTGCGAATCACTAGAAGCGCCCAGAAAACGGCAAATAAATAGTGTCCTGACATCATTGCTTCGTTAAAAAAATACGTTTCAATTGCTGTGAAAAAAGCTGTTGTAAGAAATTGTTGTCTTGTCATGATTCTATTATAGCACGAAACAGCAGAAAAATCTAAATTCAGTCCTCTTGAACGGTAATTTTTTCCGCTAAGAAATCAAATCCTTCTGGAATGACCGTATTCTCTTTTTCTTCAGTTTGTGGTGCATTTTCTCCACGCGCTTTAGCCGAAAATTCAGCCCGAATCTCTGTCCAATCTGTCATAGAAACCGCCAAGATGTCTGGTGAAAATCCAGCAGCATTGCTTAATAAATTCCCAAACATGGTGTTGAGATTTTCCCGTTTCATGGTCTGTTCTGCATTAAAGCTCGACTCAAATGCCAGAATAGCGTGGTTTTCGTTAGCTGCGACGGGTTGTGAGCCGACTAAAAGTGCCTTATCTGCTCCGGCTAAACTTTCAATAATTTCTCCCCAAGCATTCTGCAACTTGGTTAAATTACTGCGAGCCAGGCTAGGATTTTCAACTGCTTCTTGCAGAATGGCATTCACTTTATGGCGGTCTACTCGATAACCCTTGCTTGTTTTGGCTGGGTGTGTTGTATGTACTGGCTTACTAGGTGCAGAACTTGACTGCAAACTTGCCAATTGATTCTTAAGCTGGTTGATTTCTTCTTTGAGCGTTTCTATCTCGCCTGCTATATTGGAGGGTAATTCTGCTTTATCTTGCCCTTCTGCCAGTCGAATGGTCATCATTTCTGTATAAATTTTGGGTTGCAAGCTGTTCTTGATTTCCGCAAGGCTCTTCGTTGCAATCTCAATCAACTCAAACAATCTTTCCTGCGGAGTCTTGAGGTTTTCTAAAAAGCTTTCACTCGTATGCGTATTTTCTCCACCCGTTTTAACGATGAGCAAATCTCTAAAATATTGCAGCAGGTCTGTGACAAAGCGAGCCATATTTTTGCCGCTGTCGAATATGACATCAAGATTTTTTAATGCCACTGACGTATCATGCGCTAATACAGCTGCTACATACGCGTCTAATGCTCCTAAACTGATAGAACCCGTGATTTCTTCAGAAATAGCCGTTGTCAGCTGATTGTCTTGGGTTAGGCTGAGAGCTTGATCCAAGATAGATAGAGCGTCTCGCATACCGCCTTCTGCTCGTCTTGCGATAATCTGCACCGCTTCATTTTCAAAGTCAATATTTTCTTGCTGCAAAATCCACTCAATGTGCTCTACAATATCTTTGGTTTTAATCGACTTGAACTCAAAGCGCTGAACACGCGAAAGAATGGTTGCTGGTATTTTATGCAGTTCTGTCGTTGCTAAAATAAAGACGACATTTTCTGTCGGCTCTTCCAAAGTCTTAAGAAGCGCATTAAAAGCGCCCGTTGAGAGCATGTGAACCTCATCAATAATATAAACCTTGTGCTTCGCTAGACTGGGAGCGTAAGTAGATTTATCACGAATATCTCGGATTTCGTCCACACCATTATTGGAAGCCGCGTCAATCTCGATGACATCTTCTAGGCTTCCTTCGGTAATGGCTTGGCAAATATAGCACTCATTGCAAGGCTCGCCACCCTTTTGGTTAGGGCAATTCATCGCCTTAGCAAAAATCTTGGCTACGCTGGTCTTTCCTGTCCCTCTGGGACCTGAAAAGAGATAGGCATGACTGATTTTATCCTGTTCAACTGCCTGCCGCAAGGTTGTCGCCACAACCTCCTGCCCAACTAGCTGACCGAAGGTTTGGCTTCTGTATTTTCGATATAAAGCTTGATACATTAGGCTTTGTCTCCAAACATTTCAAAATTCCAACTTGTTTTCTCTAGTAAGAGAGCCACAAAATTTTCCAGATATTCTCGGTCAATCTCATCATAATCTGCCACCAGATGAGAATCCAAATCCAACACCCCTACTAGGCTGTCGTTTTTGACCATTGGTACTACAATCTCGCTGCGAGCTCTACTATCACAGGAAATGTAATTGCCATGTTGGGTCACATCTTCTACAATCATCGTCTGCCGTTTGGCTGCTGCTTCACCGCAGACCCCTTTTCCTAAAGCAATGTGCACGCAGGAAACGCCCCCTTGAAAAGGTCCTAACACCAACTCGTTTCCGTCATAAAGATAAAAGCCAGTAAAGACAGAATGAGGCAAGGCTTGGTTTAGCAGAGCAGAGCTGTTTGAGAGATTCGCCAACGCATTGCTTTCGCCCTCTAGTAATGCTTCAAGCTGCGCTAAAAGTAATTGATAATTTGAAATTTTTTCTGATTGATTCATACTTTCTATTATATCAAAAAAACAGCCTCGTGACTGTTTTTTCGCAAGTGGACAAATCATTCTTCTTATTTCCCTTTCCAATACATAGAAATATCATCCCAAAAGTTCTTTACTAGCTGCTGGTGATAGACTTTAGGAGCGGTTGAATGTTTCACTTTCTGCCAAAGAATAGCAGCAACTTTTAGTTTTGGCTGGAAAGCAGCATTATTCTCATCAGCACAAAAGTCTTTGAGAAATTGATTCCATTGGCAACTAGCATTATCGTATTTTGCGTAAGTTGATTGTCCCTGATAAATGGCTAACATGTCTCGCAGAGTAAATCGGTCATTTCCCTCAGCTTTTACCTTTCGCCAAGCTGCCGCCATGTCCGCTGTAAACTTGAATGAACTGCTACCCGTCTGCTGAGCGAAAAACTCCCGAAATCGGGTATTAAAGGCAAAACCACAAGTAAGTAAGGGCGTGTCTAAAGTAAGCTCTACATCTTTCTCTTTCTTAGTCTTTAAACGGACTTTCTTTTGAGCAACATTCCCTGCAAAATATTGTTTGATTTGTGCTTCTAGTTCTTTTTTGACCCCTGAACGCTCCTTCCCCAATCGTTTGCAAATGTCTGCCAATTCTGCACGATACCAATAATATTGAGAAAACTCTTGATAAGTCTTTATCGTTGTAAAATCCGGTCTATCCCGCATGATATGTTTCCCTTCCCTCTTTTTCATAACCTATTATACCACCAATAAAGTCATTCCTCAAAAATGATAGATTTGTTAGTTTATAAAAAGTCGTTCGAGGGTCGGACGAAGTGAATCAATTTTGGTTGAGACAAGCCGACCCTCGGACGAAGCAAATCAATTTTTATTAAAGCAATCTGACCCTCGGACGGAGCAAATCAATTGTGATTAAGGCTAACTGACCCTCAGACGGAGCAAATCTCTTTTTGTTGAAGCAATCCGACCCTCGGATGAAGCCAATCAATTTTTATTAAGGCAAGCCGACCCTCGGACAGGGTAAATTAGTTTTGGTTTGTTCTATCCGCCCGGCGGACAGAGTAAATTGCTTTTAGTTTGTCTTATCCGCTCAGCGGACAAGATAAAATCTCCCTCTATAAACATAGAATAACAAAAGAGCTGGAAAATAAATTTCCAACTCTTGAGGGGTGCATTATTAAGAAACCAATTCTCCTGTGAGTACATTGATAGACTTGACAGTTCCTGTCGAATCAGTATAGCTGACTGTCTTGTTTTCAGGATGATAGGTAAAGTTTTCTAAGCTCAAACCATATTTAAAAGCAATATTAATCATTTTTGCTCGGAAATCTTGCAGAGACAATCCATAGCTTGCTGCGCGTGCCTTTTCAGCTTCTTCTTCAGCATTAACTGTTGGTTTTTCAGTCCCTTCTGAATTTTCCTTTTCATCATCTGCCTCTTTACTTGCAGAGTCGTCTTTCTTATCTTCTGGCTCTTCATTTGGTGCATAATTCTTGCTATCATCTGATTGGTTTTGCTTGCCATGGTCGCTGTCATTACCAAAACCATCATCAGAGTGAGGACGATCGTTTGGATTTTGCACATAATATTTCACCGTAGCAAGGAAATCTTCCATGCTATAACCCTCTGGCGCGTTGTAAAGACCTTCGTCAAACCAAGAGAGAGAAATATTGTGATAGTGATCATGGTGCGGAATAATCAATTGCCCATTCTTGTAATCCACAACATAAGCTGTATGATATGGCATTGCCTCAACCGGCACTTTTTTAGCTGGTGTCACACGTTCATAGATTGATTGCGCACTTTCTTTTTGAGGTTGCTTTGGATCAGTTTTAGGCTTGTATTCTTTCTTTTCATTCGGCGCTTTGGTTTTCAGATATTCTTCTGTCGCCTTACGCTCAGATTCTGACAAATCTTTCTTAGGGATATAATGACTGTGTGTCATGTGTGGCGCAGTGTAGCCATCTCCCTCATCCTTAATCACATCATGCGGATCAAAGATATAACCATCTGATGTCGCATAACGACCTGCAGTTTTAGCTAGCGCAACTTCATCAGCCGTATAAGCAATTTGCGAATTTGCTTTGCCTGCACGATCAGGGTGCACTTCGGCGGAGAGTTTCAAGACTTGATCTAGCAAAGCCAATTTATCCGCATTCTTGTCTGCCACTTTTTGGAGCAAATCATTCACTTGAGCCAGTTTGTCACTTGCATTTCCTTTTTCTTCCAGTGCTTTTCGAATAGACATCAACACAACTTTCGCTTTCTTTGCAAATTCTGTGTTTTGACTAGCAGAATCATTATCTGAACCAGTTGCTTTCACCATTTCGGCTAACAAGGCTTTTGCTTTCGCAAGCAGGCTCTCTTTCTCCTCTATACCTAATAACAGATTTGAGTTGAGACCATTTATTTGTTCTTCAAAGTTTGCTTTTTGACGTGCATCTGAAACCCTCTCTAACAAAGCTTCTGCCTTACTAATAAAGGTTTTAATCTGCTCATCACTAACTTCTGTTTCAGCAGGTTCCTCTTTCTTCTCGTTTTTATCAGAAGTTTTGCCAGTATCTTGCTGATTTTTATCTGGTGTTGCTTGATGATCTTGTTGCGCTTGATCCGATTGCTTAGCTTCCGAATAATCCTCACCCAGCGTTATCATCTGCGCAATCTTTCGTTCCAGATCAGACATTTCATTGTAATAAATAAAATGATAATGATTACCGTGCGGAACAGCCACTCCATTAGAAGTCCGGTTTGCAATCTGTGCTGGGTCAAATACCAGACCGTCGGATTCTACATGCCGTTGACTCAAAGGAGTCGCATACAATTGCCGCAGCAATTTAATGATTTCAGCTTTACTTCCGCGCCTCGGTTCAGTTTGTTTTGGAGCTGGTTGAGAAAGCTGAGTTTGCTGATTTCCTGTATGATTAGACGTTCTCGGATTAGCAGGACGATGGTCCAACGACGGATGGTTCATTCCTCCGTTTGACTGAGGAATTTGACCTGAATTAGACGGATATTGTGGACGATTTTTCCCAGTTTTATTATCCCAATAGTTTTGAGCCGCTGCCAATTCACTAGGCGATAAATCACTCTTTGGAATATAATGGAAATGATTGCCATGCGGAACGATAAAGGCATCACCTGTATCCTCAATGACATCAGTTGGATTGAAGACATAGCCGTCATCCGTCGTATAACGACCTTGCGCACGAGCTTCTTTGACAGCTGTTGTTACAGTTCCTTTTGCGCCTTTATGCCCTTTTCCACTGTATTCTGCCCTTTGGCGAGCAATTTCTTCTTTTGTCCGAACATTGCTGGTATGATTTGGATCTTTCAGATAAAGATAATACTTGCCATTCACCTTAATAATGTAGCCGTCTTTTACTTCGTTGACAATATCAGACTGCTGCAAAGTGTAGTTTGGATCGCGCATGATTAGCTCTTCACTGATAATGGCATCATAAGGAACTTTTCCATTATAATAGTGATAATGATCCCCATGAGATGTTACATAGCCTTGATCTGTGATTTTAACAACAATCTGCTCTGCGTTGATTCCTTCTTTCGCACTCACTTCATCAGGAGTCAAATTCTCAGCCTTTTTCGCTTTGACCTTGGACTTACTATTAACATAAGCTACACGATTGTCTGCTTTGCTAGAAACACTTTGATAACGCCCTAGCTCATACGCACAAATACTCAATGCAAGAGCTGCAATAGATCCAACAATATATTTTTTCTTCATTTTTCTCCTCATTTTTTCAATTCTTTTGCCAATACCGCTAGATTGGCGTCTAGATTTTCAAGATAAGTTTTATTATTTTGTGGGTCAGCTTCCAAAGGATTCAATTCTTTTAATTTCACCCCTGTGGATTTAACCAAGGTTTTAGCAACTTTTGATGACGCATTGCTTTCCACGAAAATTGTTTTGACCTTGTATTGTTTCACAAACTCTTCGATTTCCGTCAGCTGACGCGGACTAGGCTCTTGCTCTGGTGAAATCCCAGCAATCCCCAACTGAGTCAATCCAAATCGCTTTGCCAAATAAGAAAAGGCCGTATGCTGCGTCACAAACGTTTTTTGTTTCGCCACTTTGAAAATCGGCTGATATTTTTTAGTCAATTCTTTTGCCTTATCTGCCAGCTCTTTCGCGTTTTTTTGATAGGTTTCTTTATTTTTACCATCAATCTTCGAAAGTTTATCAGCGATAATCTGCGCTTCTTCTGCTACTTTTTCTGGGTCTAACCATGTATGTGGATCGTAAAGAGTCTTTTCATCCACTCCCTCACCAGCAGCTACATCTTCTAATCCCGGTACGCGCTCCAGCTTCATACCTTCTGACGCTTCAAGCACCTTCACTTTGGATTTTTTTAGATTTGGATTCAATTTTCCTGCCCATGACTCTAGTGTATGAGAATGGTAAACAAAGACATCCGCATCATAGATAGCAGCTACATCATTCGCCGATGGCTCAAAAGAATGAATTCCCGTGCTTGACTGAATCATCCGAACATCATTCAAATCCCCAGACACTTCTTTGACCATGGCATAAATCGGGTAAAAACTTGTTACAATTTTCATTCCCTTGCTCTGCTTTTTGCTACCTGCACCGCACGCTGTTAAAAGCAAAACCAGTTCCGCCACAAAAATAGAAAATAAATATTTCCTTAATTTCATATATCACTCCTTAACTAGTATTTAACCAGTTCATTAACTGGTTAATATGATACCATGATAGAAATTAGCTGTCAAGAATTTTTTATCTGTTTTTTTAACAATCCCAATTTGTAAAATTAAGCTAGACAGAAAAAGCCATCTATGTTAGGCTCAGATAAACACCACATTTGTCTGAAAGGAACTAACATAAATGACCTATACTCATCTTAC
>ERZ773021.316-NODE-316-length-24984-cov-42.5491_pt1 | contig 24984 bp, 23 predicted proteins | sample MGYA00511668_ERZ773021 | MGnify/ENA primary metagenome ERZ773021 (study PRJEB29015, sample SAMEA2737961) | human oral metagenome | biome: human oral; feature: human-associated habitat; material: dental | place: China | collected 2032 ... | reverse complement strand
TTCTCAAAGAACTGGCTGATGATATCGGAGTGAAAGAGTCGCATGATTTGACTTCATGGGCTCAGCAAGGTGTTCTCTTGCTCAATGCTGGGCTGACAGTGCCTGCTGGTCAGGCCAATGCGCATGCCGGCTTAATCTGGGAGCCTTTTACAGACGCTATTATCAAGGTAGTTAATGAGAAGACTGATCCAGTTGTCTTTATCCTATGGGGGTCTTACGCTCGCAAGAAAAAAGCCTTGATAAGCAATCCTCAACATTTGATAATCGAGTCAGCTCACCCAAGTCCGCTGTCTGCGTATCGTGGTTTCTTTGGTAGCAAACCTTTTTCTCGTACCAATGATTTCTTAGTGGCTAAGGGCTTGGAACCTATCAATTGGTTAGCTTAGGAGGTAATATGGTTCAGTTAGCAACGATTTGTTATATTGATAATGGCCGGGAGTTTCTCATGCTGCACCGCAACAAAAAGCCCAATGATGTTCATGCTGGGAAGTGGATTGGTGTCGGTGGCAAGCTAGAGCGAGGAGAAACCCCGCAGGAATGTGCTGCGCGCGAGATTCTAGAGGAAACAGGTCTAAAGGCAAAGCCTGTCCTCAAGGGCATTATTACTTTCCCAGAGTTTACTCCCAACCTGGACTGGTACACCTATGTCTTTAAGGTGACTGAGTTCGAGGGGGAACTGATTGACTGCAATGAAGGGACTCTAGAATGGGTGCCCTATGATCAGGTTTTGTCTAAACCAACCTGGGAAGGCGATCATACCTTTGTCGAATGGCTTTTAGAAGACAAGCCTTTCTTTTCTGCAAAGTTTGTTTATGACGGGGATAAGCTGTTGGATACGCAGGTGGACTTTTACGAATAAGGAGATAAGACGATGCTATTAATCAAAAACGGACGAGTTATGGATCCTAAGACTGGTTTTGACCAAATTACTGACCTCTTGGTTGAGGGGAAGAAAATTATTAAAATTGGACAAGATTTGCAGGCGAAAGATGCAAAAGTTATTGATGCCAGTGGTTTGGTTGTGGCTCCTGGTTTGGTGGATATACATGTGCATTTCCGGGAGCCTGGCCAGACTCATAAGGAAGATATTCATACGGGAGCCTTGGCAGCAGCTGCAGGTGGCTTTACGACTGTTGTTATGATGGCCAATACCAATCCGACCATCTCTACGGTTGAAACCCTGAAGGAAGTACTGGAGTCGGCTAGTCGTGAAAATATCCATATCAAGTCGGTCGCGACGATCACAGAGAATTTTGATGGGCAGCATCTGACAGATTTCCAAGGTCTCTTGGCAGCTGGTGCAGTAGGTTTTTCTGATGACGGTATTCCATTGACCAATGCTGGCATTGTCCGCCAAGCCCTCGTGGAAGCACGTAAAAATAACACCTTTATCAGCTTGCATGAGGAAGATCCCAATCTCAACGGCATACTCGGTTTCAATGAGCATATCGCTAAAGAGCATTTTCATATCTGTGGCGCGACAGGTGTGGCAGAATACAGTATGATTGCTCGCGATGTCATGATTGCTTATGATGCAAAGGCTCATGTGCATATCCAGCATTTGTCCAAGGCTGAGAGTGTAAAGGTGGTCGAATTTGCTCAGAAGCTAGGGGCTCAAGTCACTGCTGAAGCAGCACCTCAGCACTTCTCTAAGACAGAAGCTTTGCTATTGACCAAGGGAAGCAATGCTAAGATGAATCCGCCTCTGCGATTAGAATCGGATCGTCTGGCGGTTATCAAGGGCCTCAAGTCTGGTGTCATTTCTGTTATTGCGACGGACCATGCTCCACATCATGCTGACGAGAAAAATGTTGAAGACATCACTAAAGCGCCTTCTGGTATGACTGGTCTTGAGACTTCGCTTTCTCTTGGTCTGACCTACTTGGTAGAGGCTGGTCATCTGAGCTTGATGGAACTTTTGGAGAAAATGACAGTCAATCCAGCTCAGTTGTATGTTTTTGATGCTGGTTTCATTGCTCAGGATGGTCCTGCTGATTTGACAATATTTGACCCAGAAGCCGATAGACTTGTGACTGACCATTTTGCCTCCAAGGCTGCCAATTCGCCTTTCGTTGGTGAAAAGCTTAAAGGCCAAGTGAAGTTTACCATCTGTGATGGGGAAGTTGTCTTTGAAGGATAAACTAAAAAAATCTGAGATAAATAGGATCTCAGATTTTTTTGTTTAGATACGAACAAAAATAGGTAAATCACAGAAAATAATTCACTTTTACTCTCTTTTTCGATATAATAAAACTAATAAAAAAGAAAAAGAGGACGGTTTATGCAAAAGAAAAAAATTCTTTTACCGCTTTTATTGCTTGCTCCAGCATTTCTAGCTCATCAGGCATATGCAGATGAACAAGTAGCTTCTGAACCTAGTCAAGAAGTTGCAGCAGCAACTTCAGCTCAAGAAGGGAATGTCCCAGATGGAGCTATTGATACAAGTGCGCAGGGTGAAGAAAGCGCTTCCGGGCAAAAAAGTGATTTACCTGAAGCAAATATTATCCATACAAATGACGTTCACGGACGTATTGTTGAAGAAAAAGGAGTTATTGGAGACGCTAAATTAGCAGCCGTTATTGAAGAGGAACGAAAAAACAATCCTTCAACTCTTGTAGTTGATGCGGGAGATGCTTTCCAAGGTTTGCCAATTTCAAATAGTTCCAAAGGTGAAGAGCGTGCTAAACTACTTAATGAGATGGGCTACGATGCCATGGCCGTTGGGAACCATGAGTTTGACTTTGGTCTAGATGAAGCTAAGAAATATAAAGAAATTCTAAATTTCCCTCTTTTAAGCTCTAACACCTATGTAAATGGTGCTCGCTTATTTGAAGCATCAACTATCGTAGATAAAGATAAGAATGTTGTAGGTGATGAGTTTGTGGTAATCGGTGTGACAACACCTGAAACTGCAACTAAAACTCATCCTAAGAATGTTCAAGGAGTAACTTTTAAAGATCCAATTTCAGAAGTTAATTCAGTTATTGATGAAGTAGAAGCTCGTGCAGCAGCTGAAGGAAAAACATACAAGAATTATGTGGTTTTGGCTCACTTAGGTGTTGATACGACTACTCCAGTAGAGTGGCGTGGATCTACTTTAGCTGAAGCTCTTTCAAATAATCCAAAGCTCAAAGGCAAACGTGTAACGGTTATTGACGGTCACTCTCATACAGTTCAATCTACAACCTATGGAGACAATGTTACTTATAACCAAACGGGAAGTTATTTGAATAACATTGGTAAAATTACTTATAAGGCTAATCAATTATTGGGAAATCCACAACAAATCTCTGCAGCTTCTACTAAAGATGTTGTACCAAATGCTAAAATAGCAGCTATGGTCAAGAAAATTAAGGAAGCTTATGATGCTGAAAATGCTAAAGTGGTCCGTGACAATAGCCCAGTTGAATTGAACGGTCAGCGCGAGAATGTGCGGGTTCGTGAGACAAACCTTGGTAATGTGGTAGCGGATGCCCTCTACGAATACGGGCAAACTGGATTTAGCCATAAAACAGATCTTGCTGTGACAAACGGTGGTGGTTTGCGTGAAACAATTGCCAAAGATAAGCCAATTACAAAAGGTGATGTGATCGCAGTTCTTCCTTTCGGAAACACCATTTCTCAAATCAAAGTAACAGGTCAAAACATTGCTGATATGTTTGCTAAATCTCTTGGATCCATCTTACAAGAAAAAAATGGCCAGCCTGTTTTAGATGAAAATGGACAACCTCTTCTTGAACCAAGCGGAGGCTTCCTACAGGTTTCAGGTGCTAAGGTTTATTACGATACAACCTTGCCTGCTGAAAAACGTATTTTGCATATTGAAATTAAAAACCCAGAAACCGGTAAGTATGAAAACTTAGATCCTGCTAAAGAATACTATTTGACAACAAATGATTTCTTAGCAGCCGGTGGTGATGGCTACACCATGTTGGGTGGTGCGCGAGAAGAAGGCCCTTCTATGGACGTTGCTTTTGCTGACTATCTAGCTAAAGCAGATTTAAGTGCATATTCGGTTATAAATCCAAATTCCCGTACGATTTCTATTTCTTCTAAAAAAGATAGCGATGGAGATGGAGTTTCTGATATTGAAGAAATCAAAAATGGAACTGATCCATCTGATCCAAAATCTTATCCTGGCAGAACAGATGTTCCAAATGGCCAGTCTAATCAGAATCAAAGTGGCCAAAACTATCAACCTCTTCCAAATTACTCTTCAAATGGCAATGTAGTTCAACCGTCTCCTAAACCAGCAGGCACAGTAGACCCTGCAAAAGAAGAGAAGAAGGAAGAAGTTGTTACAAACAGTAAGCCTTTGACAGTTAATGTTGCTAAAACATTTACATCATCTAAGGCTAGACTTCCTGAAACAGGAACAAAAGAGTCACCAGCTATACTTATTGTAACCTTGTTTACTGCTTTCTTGGGAATCCTTGGTTTCAAGAAGAGTCAAGAAGACTAAAAAATAAGCCCTAGGGCTTATTTTTTTGGTACTTGTTTAGTGACATTGATTCCCCAAGGGATAAGATTCTCTGATTTATTTTTAATTCTTTCCATGTTATCTCTATGTCGAATCAGAATAATAGATGCTAGAAGAATAATGATCAGAGTAAAAAGAAGATCGTAACTAGGGAGGATGATTCCTAATGAAGGAAATATAAGAACGGAAATAATCGCAAAGCCAGCTACAACAATGCTAGCCAAAGAAATCATACTTCCCAAGTAAAGCGTTACAATAAAAATAATAATCAGATAGGAAAAGAAGAGGGGAGAAAATCCAAGAACAACACCTGCACTTGTAGCAACGGCCTTGCCTCCCTTAAATTCAGCAAAAATGGGGAAGGTGTGGCCAAGAACAGCTATTAGACCAAAAATCATGGGTGATACACCATTGATATGGAGTAAAAGTGGAAGCAGGGTTGCAAGAGTTCCTTTTAGAAAGTCGATTGCAAAAGTAACAGTTCCGGCTGTCTTTCCTAAAATGCGGAAAGTATTGGTTGTGCCGGTATTCCCACTACCGTATTCTCGTAAATTCTTTTTAAAGAAAATCTGTCCAATCCATAAACCAGTTGGAATTGAACCCAGTAAGTATGCCAATATTAGGCCCAAAATTGTATTTATCATAAATTTATTATATCACGAATTTTGCTTTGTATTTAACAATCTAGTAAATTATTTGTCTAATCCGATAAAAATGTTTATTTCAAGGCTTTTGTGACAAAAACTTTTGCAAAATTTTATAAAAACTTGTAAGATAGTAAGGATGAATAATGCAGGAGGTTCCTTGTGTCAAAAAAGGAAATCAATATTAATAACTACAATGATGATGCCATTCAGGTGCTAGAAGGGTTGGATGCGGTCCGTAAACGTCCGGGGATGTATATTGGATCGACTGACGGTGCTGGTCTCCATCACCTAGTCTGGGAAATTGTGGACAATGCAGTCGATGAGGCCTTGTCTGGATTTGGTGACCGCATTGATGTGACCATCAATAAAGACGGCAGTCTAACGGTTCAAGACCATGGTCGAGGGATGCCGACTGGGATGCATGCTATGGGAATTCCAACTGTTGAGGTTATCTTTACAATTCTCCACGCTGGAGGAAAATTCGGTCAAGGTGGCTATAAGACATCTGGTGGTCTCCATGGGGTGGGATCTTCAGTCGTTAATGCCCTATCAAGCTGGTTAGAAGTTGAAATTACTCGTGACGGTACAGTCTACAAGCAACGTTTTGAAAATGGTGGAAAACCAGTCACTACGCTCAAGAAAATCGGTACTGCACCTAAGTCCAAGTCTGGAACCAAAGTGACCTTTATGCCGGACGATACGATTTTTTCAACGATTGATTTTAAGTACAACACTATTGCCGAGCGGCTTAAGGAATCTGCTTTCCTTCTTAAGAATGTTCGCTTGTCTTTGACCGATGAGCGGACTGGCGAAGAAGTAGAGTTCCATTATGAGAATGGTGTTGAAGATTTTGTCAGCTACCTCAATGAAGATAAGGAAACACTGACTCCGGTTCTCTATTTTGAAGGAGAGGAAAGTGGTTTCCAAGTTCAAGTGGCTCTCCAGTATAATGACGGTTATTCAGATAATATCTTATCCTTTGTTAATAATGTCCGCACCAAGGACGGTGGTACTCATGAGACGGGGCTCAAGACCGCTATTACCAAGGCTATGAACGACTATGCCAGAAAGACGGGTCTGCTCAAGGAAAAGGATAAGAATCTGGAAGGTTCAGACTACCGCGAGGGTCTATCTGCCGTCTTATCAATCTTAGTTCCTGAGGAGCATTTACAGTTTGAAGGCCAGACCAAGGACAAGTTAGGTAGTCCCTTGGCTCGTCCTGCTGTGGACTCCATTGTCTCTGACAAGCTGACTTTCTTCCTCTTGGAAAACGGTGAGTTGGCATCAAACCTCATCCGCAAGGCTATCAAGGCTAGAGATGCGAGAGAAGCGGCCCGCAAGGCGCGTGACGAAAGCCGTAATGGCAAGAAAAATAAGAAAGACAAGGGCTTACTCTCTGGTAAGCTAACTCCGGCCCAATCTAAGAATCCAGCTAAGAATGAACTCTATCTGGTAGAGGGTGACTCTGCCGGTGGCTCTGCCAAGCAAGGACGTGACCGTAAGTTCCAAGCCATCCTGCCACTGCGCGGTAAGGTTATCAATACTGCTAAGGCTAAAATGGCTGACATTCTTAAGAACGAAGAAATCAATACCATGATCTACACAATCGGAGCTGGTGTTGGTTCAGACTTTACCCTTGAGGATGCCAACTATGACAAGATCATCATCATGACCGATGCGGATACTGACGGTGCCCATATTCAAACCTTGTTGCTAACCTTTTTCTATCGCTATATGCGTCCGCTGGTTGAAGCTGGCCGTGTCTATATCGCCCTTCCTCCTCTTTACAAAATGTCCAAGGGCAAGGGAAAGAGTGAGGTTGTTGAGTATGCCTGGACTGATGGCGAGCTGGAAGACCTGCGTCGCAAGTTTGGCAAAGGAGCTATGCTTCAACGCTACAAGGGGTTAGGTGAAATGAATGCCGATCAACTCTGGGAGACCACTATGAACCCTGAAACTCGCACTCTCATCCGTGTCACCATCGAAGACCTTGCTCGCGCCGAACGCCGTGTCAATGTCCTCATGGGAGACAAGGTCGAACCACGCCGCAAGTGGATTGAGGATAATGTTAAGTTTACGCTAGAGGAAGCAACAGCTTTTTAAAATTTATTTAACTAATCATTATAAATAATTACTATATTTAGGAGTTTTATTATGAAAAAAATCTATACACTTGCATTGCTTGTATTTTCAGTATTTATCCTAGCTGCTTGCTCTTCACAGGAAGCTTGGCTTAATGGTACTTGGAAGGGTGAAAAAAACAAAATGACGTATGTTTTTGAAGAAAAGCAGGGTAAATGGACCATTTTAAATGGTAAGGAAAAAATTGCTGAAAAAGGCGAAGTAAAAGATAAAAAAGGGGATCAATTCAGCATTGTTGATGCTAATGGTAATCGTCATCAGATAAAAAAAGTTGATGAAAATACTATTGAATATCAACCTTTTACATCTGATGGCATTTCTGCAACTAATGGAGAAAGTTTTAAATTTAAAAAGGATAAGTAGAGTTATTTTGAGATTTAGGTGAGCAGAGGAGTGATTAGATGACTATACTTGGAATGGTCGGTCTCATATTTCGAGATATGCAGGAATCCGCTTTGCCAACTTTGATTCTATATAAAGAAGTTCCACTGAAAAGATAGGTATTCCCATGAAAACTGAAACCGAGATGTTTGATGTGATTTTGCAAACTGCAAAAGCGCTACAGGTCTACGCTGTCGCTATGTCTGGTTCGCGGTCAAACCCAAATGCTACCAAGGATGAGTTCCAAGACTATGATGTGGTCTACATTGTGGAGGATTTGCATGCTCTGGTGGCCGACCTTGCTTGGTTGGAAAGGTTTGGCGAGCGCGTGATTGAGCAGCATGTTCTACTAGACCATCGTCGCCTCTATCTCATGCTCTTTGAAGATGGCAATCGGATAGATTTGACTCTTTGCCCCAAGGAGCATATCAAAGAGTGGGTGGATAGCGAAGCGGATTTCACGGTGCTGGATGACCCGCAGGGACTGTTTGCTCCTTACGCACCGACACCCAAGCGCTATTGGACGGCACCAGCCAGTGCGACTGACTTTGACAAATCCTGCAATGAGTTCTGGTGGGTGTCAGCTTATGTAGTCAAGGGCATTCATCGGAACCACCTTGTCTATGCGACGGATCATCTGTATGGAATCTGCCAGCAAGAATTGCTCAAGCTTTTAGCTTGGCAAGTAGCAGCGGATAAAGGAACTGTCGATGTTGGCAAGAACTACAAGTACCTCTTTCAGTATTTGCCTGCTGAGAAAGAGAAGGAATTTACAGCCTTGCTTGACTTTTCTGACCAGAAAAAAATTACCAAGTCTCTCTTTGCTACCATGGACTTTTTCCACAAAGAAGCCCAAGCTTTCTCTCTCAAAACCGGCTTCCACTATGACAAAGAAACCGCCGAGAAGATGATTGAATATGCTGAGGAGAGGCTTGAAACAAATGAAACATTTACAAAATAATAAGATAACAAAATTTTTACTGATTAGTTTTCTCATTTCTTGGGGATTTGGTTGGGGATTGCTCGCTTTTCTGACGCAAATGAGCCTCTTAAGTCTAACAAGTCCAATAGGAGTCTTTCTCCATTTACTAGGAGGTTTCGGTCCAACCATTGCAGCCATTTCTTGTTTGCCTCAAAAATCCATTAAAAGCATAGTCTCTTTTATCTTAGGGGACTCAAAGAAATATATTTTGTTATTTCTTTTACTAATTTTCGTGCAGACAGGTGTCATTGCTTTCTCATCTAAGGAACTTAATCCGGCTTTTCCACTAGGAAATTTGTTTGTTGTTTTTTTGAGTGCAGTCTGTGTTTATGGTGGCGAAGAAGAATTGGGATGGCGAGGCATCTTGCAACCAACTTTGGAAACTAGATTCTCCTTTTGGATTTCCGGTTTGATAACAGGTTGTATTTGGGCAATATGGCATGTACCTTTATGGTTTGTGATTGGAAGTTCCCAAAGTAGGATGCCTTTTATATTATTCAGTCTATTTGCAATTTATCTCAGTATTCTTCTAGCAGCTGTTTTCAAAAAGACTAAGTCGATCCTTTATTGCGCCATTTTTCATGGCCTAATTAATACCCTACTTAGCTTATTTGTTATTAAAATTAATCTTTTATTCATTCTAGGATTAGTAGGATTGCTCTTCTTTTCTCACAACCTACAAAGAAACAGTTAAATTTATAAAATATAGATTTACTTTACAATAAAACACTAAAAAGAGAATTATTATGTCTAACATTCAAAACATGTCCCTTGAGGACATCATGGGAGAGCGCTTTGGTCGCTACTCCAAATACATCATTCAGGAGCGGGCCTTGCCGGACATTCGCGATGGCTTGAAGCCTGTGCAGCGCCGTATTCTTTATTCCATGAATAAGGACGGCAATACCTTTGACAAGGGCTATCGCAAGTCAGCCAAGTCAGTCGGGAACATCATGGGGAATTTCCACCCCCACGGTGACAGCTCCATCTATGATGCCATGGTTCGTATGTCTCAGGATTGGAAAAACCGTGAGATTCTTGTTGAGATGCACGGAAACAACGGTTCCATGGACGGTGATCCGCCGGCGGCTATGCGTTATACTGAGGCGCGACTGTCTGAGATGGCTGGCTATCTTTTGCAGGATATCGAGAAAGATACCGTTCCTTTTGCTTGGAACTTCGATGATACCGAGAAGGAGCCTACCGTTCTACCGGCAGCCTTTCCTAATCTTTTGGTCAATGGAGCAACTGGAATTTCCGCTGGTTATGCGACTGACATTCCACCCCATAATCTAGCTGAAGTCATTGACGCGGTCGTCTATATGATTGACCATCCGTCTTCCAAGGTAGATAAACTCATGGAGTTTCTGCCTGGTCCAGACTTCCCGACAGGAGCCATTGTCCAAGGTCGTGATGAGATCAAGAAAGCCTACGAGACTGGTAAAGGTCGCGTCGTGGTGCGTTCCAGAACTGAGATTGAAAAGCTGAAAGGCGGTAAAGAGCAAATCGTCATCACCGAGATTCCTTACGAGATTAATAAAGCGGTCTTGGTCAAGAAGATTGACGATGTGCGGGTCAATAACAAGGTGGCCGGCATTGCTGAGGTGCGGGACGAATCCGACCGTGACGGTCTTCGCATTGCCATTGAGCTCAAGAAAGACGCTAATACCGAGCTAATTCTCAACTACCTTTTCAAATACACTGATTTGCAAGTTAATTATAACTTCAACATGGTGGCGATTGACAATTTTACGCCGCGTTTGGTGGGAATTGTGCCAATCTTAACCAGTTATATTGCCCACCGCAAGGAGATCATTCTGGCTCGCAGCCGATTTGACAAGGCCAAGGCTGAGAAACGGCTCCATATCGTGGAAGGACTGATTCGGGTTATTTCCATCTTAGACGAGGTGATTGCCCTGATTCGTGCTTCCGAAAACAAAGCAGACGCCAAGGAAAATCTGAAAGTTAGCTATGATTTCACTGAGGAGCAGGCTGAGGCTATCGTCACTCTCCAACTCTACCGTTTGACCAATACAGACGTAGTGGTTTTGGAAGAGGAAGAAGCAGAGCTACGCGAGAAGATTGCCATGCTGGCAGCCATTATCGGCGATGAGCGAACTATGTATAACCTCATGAAGCGGGAGCTCCGCGATGTCAAGAAGAAGTTTGGCAATCCGCGTCTCAGCGAGCTGCAGGATACAGCAAACGCCATCGAGATTGATACAGCTAGTCTGATTGTTGAGGAAGAGACCTATGTCAGCGTGACACGTTCTGGCTATATCAAGCGGACAAGTCCGCGTTCTTTCTCTGCTTCAACCCTAGAGGAGATGGGCAAGCGTGACGATGACCGACTGATTTTTGTCAGTCCGGCCAAGACGACCCAGCATTTGCTAATTTTCACAAGTCTTGGAAATGTTATTTACCGGCCTGTTCATGAGCTGTCAGATATCCGCTGGAAAGAAATCGGAGAACACCTCAGCCAAACCATCAGTAACTTTGATACCAAAGAAGAGGTTATCTATGCAGAGTTGTTGGACAGCTTTGAGGAGGGTACTTACTTTGCAGCGACCAAGTTAGGTCAAATTAAGCGAGTTGAGCGCAAGGAATTCAGTCCTTGGCGGACCTACAAGTCCAAATCGCTTAAGTTTGCCAAGCTGAAAAATGAAGATGATCAGGTTATTGCTCTGGCGCCGATTAAGCTGGATGATGTTATGCTCGTGACCAAGAATGGCTATGCCCTTCGTTTCAATATTGAGGAAGTACCTGTTATTGGTGCTAAGGCAGCTGGGGTTAAAGCCATCAATCTTAAGAAGGACGATGTTCTAGCGGCAGCCTTTATCGCCAACACAGACTCGCTTTATATCCTGACTCAGCGCGGTTCGCTCAAGCGTATGGCAGTCGCAGATATTCCTGTTACTAGTCGGGCAAATCGTGGTCTCCAAGTTCTGAGAGAGCTTAAGACCAAGCCCCATCGTGTCTTTGCAGCTGGACCAGTCTTTGGCGAAGCAGTTGACTTTGACCTCTTCACAACAGAAGCAGAAGCCAGTGAGGAGCAGATTTTACAGGTCCTTACTAATAAAGGTACTGTCTATGACATTAACCTAGCAGATCTCGGCTTATCTGAGCGAACTAGCAACGGCAGCTTCATATCTGATACCATTTCAGACGAAGAAGTCTTCTCAGCTTATATTAAGTAATTATCAAACCAGTTCAAACGAGCTGGTTTTTTGAATTTTAAAATTTGTTTTCAAACCAAAAATTTAATAACAAAATTTTCTGAAAATTGAAAATAATGCTTGAAAATTTCTTAAAAAGGTGTAAAATAAGGAGTATCTAAAAAATGAAGTTTGGAAGTAGAGGAGTAAGATTATGACTGTAAATCTCGACTGGGAAAATCTAGGATTCTCATATATGAAATTGCCTTATCGCTTTTTAGCTTATTATCGAAATGGTCAGTGGGAGGAAGGCAAGCTTACAGAAGATGCGACCCTGCATATTTCTGAATCTTCACCAAGTCTTCACTATGGTCAGCAGGCTTTTGAAGGACTTAAGGCTTATCGAACCAAGGATGACAGTGTCCAGCTCTTCCGTCCAGATGAGAATGCTAAGCGCCTGCAACGCACTTGCGATCGTCTCTTGATGCCGCAAGTTTCAACTGAAATGTTTGTGGAAGCTTGTAAGGCTGTTGTCCGTGCAAATGAAGAATATGTACCTCCATATGGAACAGGAGGAACTCTCTACCTTCGTCCACTTTTGATTGGTATCGGAGATATCATCGGGGTAAAACCAGCAGAGGAGTATATTTTTACGATCTTTGCTATGCCAGTTGGAAACTACTTCAAGGGTGGTTTGGTTCCAACCAACTTCTTAATCCAAGACGAATATGACCGAGCGGCTCCAAATGGTACAGGTGCTGCTAAGGTAGGTGGTAACTATGCAGCCAGTCTCCTACCAGGTAAGATAGCTAAGACTCGTAACTTTTCAGATGTCATCTACCTAGATCCATCAACTCATACTAAGATTGAAGAAGTAGGATCAGCGAACTTCTTTGGAATCACAGCTAATAATGAGTTTGTAACACCACTGAGCCCATCAATCTTACCATCTATTACTAAGTACTCTTTGCTTTACTTGGCAGAACACCGCTTGGGCTTGACTCCGATCGAAGGTGATGTTCGGATTGATGATTTGGATCGCTTTATTGAAGCCGGAGCTTGTGGTACAGCGGCAGTTATCTCACCAATCGGAGGTATCCAGCATGGTGATGATTTCCATGTGTTCTATAGTGAGACGGAAGTCGGTCCAGTCACCCGTAAGCTTTATGACGAATTAACAGGTATCCAATTTGGTGATGTTGAAGCGCCAGAAGGTTGGATCTACAAAGTTGATTGATAGGAAGAGCCTAAAAGGCTCTTTTCTTCTTATTTGCAGGAAATCACTTGCCAGGTTTTTGCTTTTTGTGTAAAATAGTATTTTGAAAGAGGTAAGAAATGAGTAAAAAAGATAAAAAGATTGAAATTCAAATTAATGATAGTAAGGTCAAAGTAGGAGCTGATTTATTTGATGGCTATTCACTTGTTATTGGTAAAAAAGTAATTGGTGAGATTGCAGAATTAGACGGCCAGTATGCTATAATCAAAAACGGAAATGCGGATGCTTTCTATAAAAAACTTGAAAAGGCTGTAGAAAATTTGATAGAAACCTATAATTTAGGCAAATAAGGTGTTGATTTTCCATTTTTTTCGTGTTATAATAAATGACGTTGATTGTATACGGAGAGATAGCGAAGAGGCTAAACGCGGCGGACTGTAAATCCGCTCCTTCGGGTTCGGGGGTTCGAATCCCTCTCTCTCCATTAGCGTTCATTGTGACGATGATAAAGTGACAGATGTCAGCGCTCTTTTTGGGGTATAGCCAAGCGGTAAGGCAAGGGACTTTGACTCCCTCATGCGTTGGTTCGAATCCAGCTACCCCAGTTCTTAGGTAATATCAGATAAGTGATAAAATATCTATCCAGGTATTTTATTTCTTTATAGGATGAGTCGTTAAAGATTGTAGTTGATCTCATTGCGAGTGCTTGCTTAGGAAAAATAATTATAAGTATGTCAAGTTTTAGAAAACTTGATTGTTGGAGGATTTTTTAGATGAATGAATTTGAAGATTTGCTAAACAGTGTTAGCCAAGTCGAGCCAGGTGATGTTGTTACTGCTGAAGTATTGACAGTTGATGCAAACCAAGCTAATGTTGCAATTTCTGGCACTGGTGTTGAAGGAGTGTTAACTCTTCGTGAGTTGACTAATGATCGTGATGCTGACATTAACGACCTTGTAAAAACAGGCGAAACACTTGAATTGCTCGTTCTTCGTCAAGTAGTGGGTAAAGATACAGATACAGTTACTTACCTAGTATCTAAAAAACGTTTAGAAGCTCGCAAAGCATGGGACAAATTGGTTGGCCGTGAAGAAGAAGTTGTTACCGTTAAAGGCACTCGCGCGGTTAAGGGTGGACTTTCTGTTGAGTTTGAAGGACTTCGTGGTTTCATTCCAGCTTCAATGCTTGACACTCGTTTTGTACGTAACACAGAACGTTTCGTAGGTCAAGAATTTGATGCTAAGATTAAAGAAGTTGATCCAAAAGAAAATCGCTTCATCCTTTCACGTCGTGAAGTTGTTGAGGCTGAAGCTGCAGCAGCTCGTGCTGAAGTATTTGGAAAATTGAATGTTGGTGATGTTGTAACTGGTAAAGTTGCTCGTATCACTAGCTTTGGTGCTTTCATCGACCTTGGTGGTGTTGATGGATTGGTTCACTTGACTGAATTGTCACACGAACGTAACGTATCACCTAAATCAGTTGTAACTGTTGGTGAAGAAATCGAAGTGAAGATCCTTGATCTTAACGAAGAAGAAGGTCGCGTATCACTTTCACTTAAAGCAACAACACCTGGACCATGGGATGGCGTTGAGCAAAAATTGGCTAAAGGTGATGTAGTAGAAGGAACAGTTAAACGTTTGACTGACTTCGGTGCATTTGTTGAAGTGTTGCCAGGTATCGATGGACTTGTTCACGTATCACAAATTTCACACAAACGTATCGAAAATCCAAAAGAAGCTCTTACTGTTGGTCAAGAAGTTACTGTTAAAGTCCTTGATGTTAACGCTGACGCAGAACGTGTATCACTTTCTATCAAAGCTCTTGAAGAACGTCCAGCTCAAGAAGAAGGCGAAAAACAAGAAAAACGTCAATCTCGCCCACGTCGTCCAAAACAAGAAAAACGTGACTTTGATCTTCCAGAAACTCAAACTGGATTCTCAATGGCTGACTTGTTTGGCGATATCGAATTGTAATATTCAAAAAGCTTACCTCTCGGTAAGCTTTTTTTACTTGTAAAATTCTCGAGAATTTGATATACTATAACAGTTGCCACCCTTAGTGTAATGGATATCACGTAAGATTCCGGTTCTTGAGATGGGAGTTCGATTCTCTCAGGGTGGATGACTTAAAATTAGACTCTTCGGAGTCTTTTTTCGTTGCGGTAGAGAATATAATGATACAGAAATTAATAGCTTTTATTGTAGTTTAAAAAGATGAGAAGTATTGCTTATCAACCTCTCAAAGATAAAGCGAGGCCTTCCTAATATCTATCCATCTTATTGAGATATTCCTGGCGGAAGTGTAGAAGAGAATGAACTGCCTAGAGAGGCAGCTCTACGTGAGGCTATGGAGGAGGTTAATCAAAAGATTCGGATTGATAGGATGAATGATGAATCATGAAGATAGTCAGTTTGATTTTAGCAAAGATACTTTTTTCACGTTTATTTTTCCGGTCAAGATTTTGGAAGTGCGTGATATTATATTTGATCCAGAAGAGCATACAGATTTTGTCTGGTTTTCTTCTTTTGAAGACATGGTAGGAGAGTTCATTGTACCTTATTTGCTTAAAATTCTTGCTGACCAATCTATACAATGCAAAAAAAAATCCCCTTTTGACAAGGGGATTTTTTTGATTAGTTTTTAGATGCTGCTTGGAATTCTGGGTTTTTCCATGCTTCATCAATGATTGCTTGCAATTCTTTAGCAGATGCTTGCATTTTTTGAGTTTCAGCATCGTTCAATGGGATATTTACTGGACGTACGATACCGTGAGCACCAACGATTGCTGGTTGACCGATAAAGACGTTTTCAACTCCATATTGGCCTTCTTGGAAGACAGAAAGTGGTAGAACGGCATTTTCATCATCAAGGATAGCTTTAGTAATACGAGCAAGGGCAACTGCGATACCGTAGTATGTAGCACCTTTTTTGTTGATGATTGAGTAAGCGGCGTCACGGACTGAAATGAAGAGGTCTACAAGATCTGCTTCGTTTAAGTCACGGTTAGCTTGCAACCATTGTTCTAGTTTTACACCAGCTACGTTAGCGTGTGACCAAACAGCGAACTCTGAGTCACCATGTTCACCCATGATGTAGGCATGGACTGAACGAGCGTCAACACCAATTTTAGCTGCCAAAGCTTGACGGAAGCGAGCTGAGTCAAGTGATGTACCAGAACCAATGACACGTTCTTTAGGGAAGCCAGAGAACTTCCAAGTAGAGTAAGTTAAGACGTCAACTGGGTTAGCAGCTACGAGGAAGATACCATCGAAACCAGAAGCAACAACTTGCTCAACGATAGATTTGTTGATAGCAAGGTTTTTACCAACAAGATCAAGACGAGTTTCGCCTGGTTTTTGGGGAGCTCCAGCTGTGATAACAACAAGGTCAGCATCAGCACAGTCTTCGTACTTTGCAGCATAGATTTTCTTAGGTGAGGTAAATGCTAGCGCATGGCTAAGGTCCTCTGCATCACCAACAGCTTTTTCAAATAATTGTGGAATCTCAATAATACCAAGTTCTTGTGCAATTCCTTGGTTTACAAGCGCAAATGCGTATGAAGAACCTACGGCACCATCACCAATAAGGATTACTTTTTTATGTTGTTTTTCAAGAGTCATCTCTAAAATCTCCTTTTATTTTTTTACGGGTTTGTCCCAAACAAGTCTATTCTATCACTTTTAACATGCTTTGTCACGGCAGATGGTCATCTTTAAAAGATGTAAACGTTTTTAGGATCAAGGCTATTTACTGAAAAAATGTTTAAAATATGATATAATAGTACAGTTATATAAAGTGAAAAGAGGCATTTTTTTAATGCAAGATAAGAATTTAGTAAATGTCAATCTAACGAGTGAAATGAAGACAAGTTTCATTGACTATGCTATGAGTGTTATCGTTTCTCGTGCACTTCCAGATGTTCGTGATGGATTAAAACCGGTTCATCGTCGGATTCTTTATGGAATGAATGAGCTGGGAGTTACTCCTGATAAACCACATAAAAAATCAGCCCGTATTACAGGTGATGTTATGGGTAAATACCATCCGCATGGTGACTCATCAATTTATGAAGCTATGGTTCGGATGGCGCAATGGTGGAGCTATCGCTACATGCTTGTTGATGGCCATGGGAACTTTGGTTCCATGGACGGAGATGGAGCTGCTGCTCAGCGTTATACAGAGGCACGTATGAGCAAAATTGCTCTTGAGATGCTTCGTGATATCAACAAGAATACTGTTGACTTTATCGATAACTATGATGCTAATGAGCGAGAACCAATAGTCCTTCCTGCACGTTTTCCAAATCTTTTGGTCAATGGCGCAACTGGTATTGCTGTTGGTATGGCGACTAATATTCCGCCTCATAATTTAGCGGAGTCTATTGATGCAGTTAAGCTAGTCATGGATAATCCTGAAGCAACAACACGTGATATTATGGAAGTTTTGCCTGGGCCTGATTTTCCAACTGGCGCTCTAGTTATGGGCAAATCAGGTATTCACCGTGCTTATGAAACGGGGAAAGGCTCGATCGTTTTACGTTCTCGGACTGAAATCGAAGAAATGAAAAATGGTCGCGAGCGGATTGTCGTAACTGAGTTTCCTTATATGGTTAATAAGACTAAGGTTCATGAACACATTGTTCGCTTAGTACAGGAAAAACGCATCGATGGTATTACAGCTGTCCGTGACGAGTCTAATCGTGAGGGTGTCCGTTTTGTCATTGAGGTTCGTCGGGATGCGTCTGCTCATGTCATTCTAAATAATCTCTTTAAATTGACACAAATGCAGACAAATTTCAGCTTTAATATGTTAGCGATTCAGGGTGGTGTTCCTAAAATACTCTCTCTCCGTGAGATCCTTTTAGCTTATATCGAGCACCAAAAAGAAGTTGTGACTCGTCGAACAGCCTTTGATAAAGATAAGGCCGAGGCTCGCGCTCATATTTTAGCAGGTTTGCTAATTGCTCTTGACCACATCGATGAAGTTATTCGCATTATTCGCAACAGCGAGACGGATGCTGAAGCACAGGCTGAATTAATGGCTAAGTTTGAATTGTCTGAACGTCAAAGTCAGGCTATTCTCGATATGCGTTTGCGTCGTTTGACCGGTTTGGAACGCGATAAAATTCAGTCAGAATATGATGAATTGATTGCTCTAATAGCTGATTTGGCAGATATCTTGGCTAAGCCTGAGAGAGTTCTTACAATTATTAGAGAAGAATTGGATGAAGTTAAGCGGAAATTTGCTGATGAACGTCGTACAGAGTTTATGGTAGGAGAGGTTCTCTCTCTAGAAGATGAAGATCTGATTGAAGAAGCGGATGTTTTGATCACCTTGTCAAATAAAGGCTACATCAAACGTTTAAACCAAGATGAGTTTACAGCTCAGAAGCGTGGTGGCCGCGGTGTTCAAGGAACTGGTGTTAAAGACGATGACTTCGTCAAGGAACTTGTTTCAACTAGTACCCATGATCGTCTACTCTTCTTCACTAATAAGGGGCGCGTTTATCGTCTGAAAGGATACGAGATACCCGAATATGGCCGGACTGCAAAAGGTTTACCAATTGTGAATCTCCTGAAATTGGATGAAGGAGAAACAATTCAAACTATTATCAACGTGGAACAAGATCATAGCCAGGACTCTTATCTCTTCTTTACGACTCGTCTAGGGGTAGTCAAGCGTACTAGCGTAGCTGATTTTGCTAATATTCGTCAGAATGGACTCAAGGCTTTGAATTTGAAGGATGAAGACGAGCTGATTAATGTTTTCCTAACTGATGGAGCTGCTGATGTTATTATCGGAACAAAATTTGGTTATTCTGTTCGCTTCAATGAGACAGCTGTTCGTAACATGAGTCGTATTGCAACTGGTGTACGTGGTGTTAACCTAAGAGACGGTGACCAGGTTGTTGGAGCAGGTGTTGTGTCTGACAACGATGAAGTTCTTGTTATTACTGAGAAGGGTTATGGTAAGCGAACTCTTGCTAGTGAATATCCGACAAAAGGCCGTGGTGGTAAAGGGATTAAAACAGCTAATATTACAGAGAAAAATGGTCCTTTAGCTGGTTTAATGACGGTCAATGGTCAAGAAGATCTGATGATCATAACCAATACTGGTGTGATTATTCGGACAAGTGTTGCAAATATTTCACAAACTGGTCGCTCTACAATGGGTGTTAAGGTTATGCGTCTTGATCAGAATGCTCAGATTGTTACCTTTACAACTGTAGAAGCAGATGATAAAGAAGAGTTGCAAGACGAGAAGGAGTAAAATATGGCTAGAGGATCACGAAGAGCCAAGAAGAAACGTAGTAGACGTAATATTATATTAAATATTCTTTCGGTTATCTTACTGTTAGTTGCACTTGCCCTAATTTTTAATTCTTCAATTAGAAATATGATTATGGTTTGGCATACAAACAAGTACCAGGTTTCTAAAGTATCCAAGAAAGAAATTGAGAAGAATAAAGCAAGTAAAGGTAGTTTCAATTTTGAAAAGGTTGAGCCTCTATCGACTGAAGCAGTTTTAAATGCTCAATGGAAAGCGCAACAACTTCCTGTTATCGGTGGGATTGCGATTCCTGAACTATCCCTTAATTTACCAATTTTTAATGGACTGGAGAATGCAGGTCTTTATTATGGCGCTGGTACTATGAAAGAAACTCAGCAAATGGGAAAAGGAAACTATGCTTTAGCTAGCCACCATGTTTTCGGAATTACGGGAGCCAATGAAATGCTCTTCTCCCCTCTTGATCGAGCAAAAGCTGGTATGAAGATTTATCTGACAGATAAAGATAAAGTTTATACTTATTCAATAACTAGTGTTGAAAACGTGGAACCTGAAAGGGTAGATGTGGTTGATGATGCAGCTGATGGTACAGCAGAGGTTACTTTGGTAACCTGTGAAGATGCTGCGGCAACTTCTCGTACAATTGTTAAGGGTGTTTTAGAAAGTGAAACTCCATACAAAGAAACACCGAAGAAGATTTTGAACTACTTCAATAAATCATACAATCAAATGCAACTATAAATTTTATAATAAAAAAGAAGGAAGCATAAGTTTAATGCTTTCCTTTTTTTTTCTTTTGCGAATAAATAGATTGTAAGGAGGTTTTTATGTACAGTATATCATTTCAAGAGGAATCATTATTACCACGGGAACGATTAGTAAGACTAGGAGCAGAGCAGTTAAGCAATCAGGAATTGCTGTCTATTCTCATTCGTACAGGAAATAAAAAAGAGAATGTATTCCAAATAGCTAGTAGAATTTTAGCATCAGTATCAAGTCTGACTGAACTGCGTCACATGACTCTATCTGAACTACAGGGGATATCTGGTATAGGGCAAGTAAAGGCGATTGAGCTACAGGCCATGATTGAGTTGGGTAGTCGTATTTCAAAAGCGGAGAATTTTGAAGGAGAACGTATACTGAGTAGTCAAAAACTTGCTAAGAAAATGCAACAGGAATTAAGTCATAAAAAGCAAGAGCATTTGGTTGCACTTTATTTAAACACTCAAAATCAGATTATTCATCAACAGACAATTTTCATTGGAAGTTTGACTCGGAGTTTAGCAGAACCTAGGGAGATTCTTCATTATGCGATTAAGCATATGGCGACATCAATTATCTTGGTCCATAATCATCCTTCAGGCGCGACTAGGCCAAGTAGGGATGATGATCAGGTGACTGAGAAAATAAAAGAAGCCTGCGAAATGATGGGCTTCGTTTTATTGGATCATTTAATTGTGGGAGGGGATAGCTATTATAGTTATCGAGAGGAAACAGACCTCATTTAAGGACGGTTAGCTATAGTGCTTAATCATGCTCTTTTTTCATAAAGTAGAGAAGAGTTTGCAGTTCGCTTGTCAAATCGACGTACTGAACCACAATTTCTTTTGGCAGGTGAAGATGTACAGGTGAAAAACTCATAATCCCTTTTATTCCAGCCTCTACAAGAATATTGGCTACTTCCTGGGCTTTTACACTTGGAACAGTTAAAATTGCTGTCTTGATGTCAGCGTCCTTGATTTTCTCTTTGATTTGAGAAATGCCATAAATTGGAATGCCGTCAGGAGTTTTTGTTCCAACTTCTTTGTGACTATCAACATCAAAAGCCATGACAATTTTCATCTTATTTCTTTCGTGGAAGCGGTAGTGGAGAAGAGCGTGCCCCATATTACCAACTCCTACAAGCATGACATTGGTGATTGAGTTATCATTAAGCAAATCAGCAAAAAAATTCATTAATTTCTTAACATCGTAGCCAAAACCTCTGCGTCCAAGTTCACCAAAATAAGAAAAATCTCTTCGAACAGTAGCAGAGTCAATACCAATTGCTTCAGCAATTTGTTTGGAACTGGCTTTTTCTATTTTTTCTGCATTAAAGCGTTTAAAAATACGGTAGTAGAGGGATAAACGCTTTGCAGTCGCACGCGGAATAGTTGAATTTTTTTCGGTTTTCACAAAATCACGTCCTTTCATTTCTATTTTATAGAAAGTTTGTGAAAAAATCAACTATTTTAAAAGAATCCAAGGAACTAAAAATAAAAAAAGAAAACTAAGGATTTTAGTTTTCTTTTTTACTTTCGTAAGCCGATAAATCAAACTGTAACATGGTTCGATAAAGATTGCCTATTTTTCCTTCATAGGGAACTTCTATCCCCTTATATGTCAATGAGAGGACCGTTAAGTCATCTGGGATAGTGACACAGCCTGAAAAAGCTAACATGAATTCATCAAAATCAAGATAACGAACGATTCGTTCGACCTTATAAGAATCTAAGTATTTAAGTTCAATCATGGATATTCTCTGTAATTCTTGAATAAATGTTGGATTATTGTTCCGTCTTTGTAAAAATCTCTCTTTCAACTAAGCTATCCATCAAAAAGTAGAATTTCTGCTGGAGAATCTTTTGATCTTCTGATTTAAAAATATTAACTAGGCGAAGACCTGATTTATCTGTGATATTAATTTTAAAACCAGACAAGTCTTTATTGAAAATAATTTTTAATAAAAATCCTTGACCACTATTTGGAATTTCCTCTAAAAGGCGAGTTAGCTCAAAGTTTCCTACTTTTGTTTCGGCAAAGGTATTATCTTTTAAGGTAAATTTTTTAACATTTGGATTTATTTCATAACTGTATAAACAATCTTTTAATGCTACTGACTTTTCAAAGGCCATGTGTTTCTCCTAAAATTTCTTTTAATTTTTTTGTTAAAATTTGTATTTCTTGAATTGTATTTTGATCAGAAAAACTGATTCTAAAGGATTCTTTTAATCGGGTGGAAGTCTCACCATAAAAAGCTGACAAAACGTGGCTTGGCTCAATCGCTCCAGCAGTACATGCTGATCCTGTGGAGACAGAAATTCCTGACATATCTAACTTCATCAGCAGGATATCGTTTGCCTGACCTGGAAATCCCATGTTAACCACATGAGGTAAATGAGGCTCCTGTTCATTGAGATAATAGTCGATAGTACCAAGTCCTTGCAAAAGTTCGTATCGAAGCTCTTGAATATGACTGAAGTTTTCGGCTATATGTTCAATATTATTTTCTAGTGCTGTAGCCATTCCAGCAATGGAAATGATGTTTTCTGTACCAGCTCTTTTTTTATCTTCCTGACTTCCACCGTGAAGTAGATTATCAAAGTAGAAATCTTTTGCATATAAGAAGCCAGTTCCTTTAGGTCCGTGAAATTTATGGGCAGAAGCGCTTAAAAAATCAATTCCTAACTCTTCTGGATAGATTGGAATCTTTCCCATAGCTTGAACCGCATCTACATGAAATTTAGCTGGATGATCTTTTAAAACTTCTCCAATTTCCTTAATAGGTAGTAGATATCCGGTCTCATTATTAGCAAACATGGTAGAGACGAGAATGGTGTCAGGACGAAGTGCATCCTTTATATCTTTTACTCGTATCTTTCCGTTGACTGGTTGGATAAAAGAAATCTCAAATCCGTATTTTTCGGCTAAATGGTGCAAGGGTTCTAAAACAGAATGATGCTCAATTGCTGTCGTAATAATGTGTTTGCCTAGATCTTGATGCTTGAGAGCATAGCCTTTTAGTATGGTATTATTGCTTTCGGTAGCACCAGAAGTGAACAGAATATTTTTTGCATTAGTTTGCAATATCTTAGCAATAGTCTCCCTGGCTTGTCTGAGAATCTTACTAGCCTCGCGTCCATGTTGATGAGTGCTAGATGGATTTCCATAGACCTGTACCATTAAGTCAGTCATCTTTTGGATAGCAACAGACGACAGAGGGGTCGTGGCTGCATTGTCAAAATAAATCATCTTCAGTCCTTATTTTTTATTATATGCAAAGAGAGGACTGACTGGTTTTCTCTCTTGGATGCGGACAATAGCATCAGCAATCAACTCACTTGCTGTGATATACTGGATGTTTTTTGGAGTTTTTTCTTTGGTGTCTACAGAATCGGTTACTAAAATTTCTTTGATCGGAACAGCATCTAATTTTTCAGCGGCACCATCAACGAAGAGACCGTGGCTTGAAACCGCATAGATTTCGGTTGCTCCTTCTCGATCGACAATTTTAGCAGCTTCAGTAAAGGTACGTCCAGTATTCAAGATGTCATCAATTAAGATCGCTTTCTTACCAGCTACCTCACCAATAATATACCCTTCATTGCGGTGAGCATCGTCTTGAGCATAGTCAATAATAGCGATAGGAGCATCTAGATGTTCTGCTAAACTGCGAGCTCTCTTAACACCTGAGTTCTTTGGACTTACAACAACAACATCATCACCTGTTAAGCCTTTATCGCAATAGTGTTTTGCAAAAAGAGGAACAGTGTAAAGATTGTCAACAGGAATATCGAAGAATCCCTGTACTTGAACAGCATGTAGATCAAGAGTCAGTACTCGATTCACACCTGCTTTTACTAACATATTTGCTACTAGTTTTGCTGTGATTGGTTCCCGTGGTGCTGCTGTACGGTCTTGACGAGCGTAACCAAAGTATGGAATTACAACGTTTACTGAGTTAGCACTGGCACGATTACAAGCATCTACCATGATGAGCAGTTCCATCAAATGGTTGTTTACCGGAAAACTTGTAGATTGAATGATGAAAACATCAAAGCCACGTACGCTTTCTTCGATGTTGACTTGGATTTCTCCATCAGAGAACTGACGTGATGAAAGTTTCCCAAGCGGTATTCCAGCAGCTTTTGCAATCTTCTCAGCGATAGCATGATTTGAGTTGAGCGAGAATAATTTCATGTTCTTTTTGTCATTGATTGAACCAAACATACCTAAAGATAACTCCTTTAATTTTCTGATTACTATTTTATCAAAAATATAAGAATTTTTCAGCTATTTGGCAAGTTTTTAGCAAATCTAGCGATCTTGCTTTTTAGGGGTGTGTACGGGAGATTGTTTTCTTGTAGAAAGTCAAAGAAATTAACTTTTCCATCTTCAGCATCTTGAACTTCAAGTTCGATTTCATAATCGTGAACATCAAAATAAAAATTTTCATCCAGAGCTAGAAGTCCAAACTCATGTTTCATTTCTCTGCGAATAGTGGTTAGGTGGCCTAGGATATTTAATTGATTTAGCTGAATCTTCGTTTTCTTCAAGTTTTCAAGAATCTCTCCCTCTGGTAGAGTCATACTCCCAATTATAGAATTAACTTCATCTGCTGATAAAGCTTGGTTGTATTCCATTGTTCCTACCTCTTGTGATACCTTCAAAGTCAGCTCAGCCGAATCCTCAAAACGACGGATACGTAAGGCCATTTTGTGGTCTCTAATAAAAAAATCGGGAGTATCGATATAATAATTTGTTTGTTTTACAGGGTTAATATCTTTGAAAAGTGGTAGCAGACTGTCGAATTGTTCTTTGTTTAATCCGGATTTGTATTCAATCTCTAAATGGTTCATTGTTGATCCTTTTCTTTCGTTTGAAAACGATTTATGTTATAATAATAGACGTATTTATTTTATATAAAATAATTA
>ERZ773021.310-NODE-310-length-25522-cov-366.296_pt1 | contig 25522 bp, 20 predicted proteins | sample MGYA00511668_ERZ773021 | MGnify/ENA primary metagenome ERZ773021 (study PRJEB29015, sample SAMEA2737961) | human oral metagenome | biome: human oral; feature: human-associated habitat; material: dental | place: China | collected 2032 ... | reverse complement strand
GCTGAGACCCGCTGAATCCACTCCTCCAGCTCGCCGCCGGAAACCTCCACGGTGTAGCCGCAGCGGCGGCACACGATGTGGTGATGGTGCTCCTGCTCCTCACAGGCCCGGTAGAGGACCTCGCCCTCGGCGCTGCGCACCTGGTCCACCGCACCGGACTCCGCCAGCGTCTGCAGGTTGCGGTAGACGGTGGCCAGTCCCACCTTGGTGCCCTCCGCCTCCAGGGCGGAATGGATCTGCTGGGCCGAGCGGAACTCGTCGGTGCGGGCGAGGATGTCGGCGACGGCGGCACGCTGGCGCGTGGCGCGGGGACGCTGCGCCGTGCTGCTTGCGCTCATGATCTGCCTCCTGAGGTGATGTGGTGCCGTCGCGAGCGGCTGACGAGCTGCAGCAGTCCGGACAGGAGGGCGACGACGGCGTAGCCCCCCACTAGGAGTACCACGATCATGGCGCCGGGAGAGGCCGCCACCAGGTAGGTGATCGTCAGACCCGATACGCAGGCCACCACGCCCAGCCCCATCGCCAGGTACATGGTGCGGGCGAAGGAGTGCGAGACGAGCTGGGCGATGGCCACCGGCACGATCATGACCGCCGAGACCAGCAGGGCCCCCACCACCCGCATGGACACCGAGACCGTCAGCGCCGCCACCACCGCCACCAGCACGTTGAGGGCACCGGTGGGCAGGCCGCAGGCGTGGGCGAACTCCTCGTCGTGGCACAGCGCGAACAGCGGGCCGCGCAGCCCCAGCCCCACCAGGAGCACCAGGGTGGCCAGGGCGATGGTGAACCAGGCGTCGGAGACCGAGACCGTGGAGATCGAGCCGAACAGGTAGGAGTTGAGGTTCGTCGTCGTCCCCCCGGCGACGCGAATGAGGATGACGCCCCCGGCTATGCCCCCGTAGAACAGGATCGCCAGGGCCACGTCTCCTCGGGTACGGCCGTTGGCGCGGATGACCTCGATCATCACGGCTCCCAGCACGCTGACGAGGATCGCCCCGGGCACGGCCCAGGCGTCGTGAGGAGTGACGTTGGCGGCGGCCCCGGCCAGCCAGCCCAGGGCGATCCCGGTCAGGGCGATGTGCCCGATTCCGTCGCCCAGCAGCGCCAGGCCCCGCTGAACCAGGTAGGTGCCCACCACCGGGGCGGCCAGCCCCACCAGGACCGCCACGATGAAGGCCCGCTGGATGAGGGGACTGGCGAGCATATCGGAGACGAACTCGATCATGGGCGGGTGCTCCTACCGGAATGAGGGCGCCTGTCAGGCAGCCGATGGTCGAGGACGGGGGCGTGGTGGGCCGGAGGGCCGCCGGCGTCCGGGTGGTGGTCGCCGTCGGCGCCGTCGCCGCAGTGGGCGCGGTGCGGGTCGCTCTGGGGCGCACCGGCCCCGCTGTCGCGCAGATGAGCGACCTCGCCGGCCGGGCCGTCGGCGACGAGCCGGCCGTCCTGCAGGAGGATCGCCCGCTGGACGACGTCGGAGAGCTCACCCATCTCGTGCAGAACCGTCACCAGGGTCAGCCCCTGTGCGCGCAGCCCTTGAAGGATCTCGGCCAGGGACTCGCGGCTGGCGCGGTCGATGCCGGCCAGGGGCTCATCGAGGATGAGCAGCTCGGGGGAGCGGACCAGGGCACGGGCGATGAGGACCCGCTGGGCCTGCCCACCGGAGAAGACCTGGACGTGGTCCGCGGCCCGGTGGGCCAGCCCGACGGCGTCCAAGGCGGCCATGGCCTTGCGTTTGGCGGCCCGGCCCCGGTCGGCCCAGGGGCGGCGCGGCCCCAGGAGCCCGGAGCGCACCACCTCCAGGGCGGTGGCCGGGACGCCGGAGCCGGCACCGATCCGCTGGGGGACGTAGCCGACCCGCTCCCAGGGGACCCTGTGGCGGCGCGAGGTGGGGGTGCCCAGGAGCTCGATGCTGCCGCTGGACAGGGGCACCAGCCCCAGAACGGCCTTGACGAGGGTGGACTTGCCCGAGCCGTTGGCGCCCAGGATCGCCACGGACTCGCCGCCGCCCACGGCCAGGCTCACGTCGTCCAGGATGAGGGAGGAGCCCAGGACGACGCTGAGCTCACGGACCTTGATGGCGAGCGCGGACGACGCCGCCCGGGGGGAACCGGACGGCGTCGTCACAGACGCTGGTGAAGGTGGAGATGATGAGGTCATACGGTTGCGATCATGCCAATCTGAGGGGGCGTCATCTGCTCGGGAACCCGGGCTCGGCGGCCAGGCCCTGAGGCTACTTGCACACCATGGCGGACTTGAGCCGCTCCAGGTTGGTGGTCATGGCGTCGGTGTAGTCGCCCCGCTCGGGCTTGGACTCCAGGGGGCTGAGGACGCTCGTCTCCGCCCCGGTCTCCGCGGCGATCGCCTTGGCGGGGGCGTCGGAGACCAGCTCCTCGGTGAAGATCGTCTTGACTCCCGTCTTCTCGACCACCGACTTGATGTTGGCCATCTCGGCGGGGCTGGGTTCGGTCTCCGGGTCGATGCCGGAGATGGATTCCTGGGTCAGGCCGTAGCGCTCGGCCATGTAGCCGAAGGCGGCGTGGGAGGTGATGAAGGTCTTGTGCTGGCAGCTGGTAAAGCCCTGCTTGTACTGGTTGTCCACTCCGGTCAGCGCCGTCTTGAGCTTGTCCAGGCCCGCCTTGTAGTCGTTGGCGTTGGCCGGGTCGATCTTGGCGAAGGAGGCCTCAAGGGCCTCGGCCACCTTGATCATGCGGTCCGGGTCGAGCCAGAAGTGCGGGTCGAGGTCGCCGTCGTGCCCCTCGCCGCCCTTGGCGTGCTCGTCATGGCCGTGCTCGTCGTGCTCGGCCTCGCTGGCCTGCGCGGTGGCGGCAGCACTGGCCGAGGCGCCGTCGGTGGCCTCTTCGCCGTGCTCGTGCTCCTCCTCAACCCCCTCGTGGTGGACGAGGTTGGCCGGCTTGCTCAGGTCCACCACGGTGGGTCCGGAGCCGACCTCCTTGACGGCCTTGTCCAGGGAGGGCTGGAAGCCGGGGACGTAGGCGATGAGGTCGGCCTTGCCCAGCTCGGCGGTCTCCTTGCCGGAGAGCTCGAAGTCGTGCGGCTCGACGTTGGAGGGGGTCACGGTGGAGACCTTGACGAGCTTGCCGCCAATGGCCTCGGCCAGGTACTGGATCGGGTAGAAGGACGTGGAGACCGTCAGGGTCTTGCCCGGGGCGATCGTGTGCGGCGCCGATGCGTCTGACGAGCTCTCGCCCTTCAGGGCACTGCACGCGCTCATGCCGGCAGCCAGCATCAGGGTGGCTCCGAGCGCCACGACGCGGTGGAGATGACGGGAACGAGCCTGTGAAACATTCATGCGAATCATTCTCATACTCTGTCGGTCCTGCGTCAAACTCGGGGCGAGCCCGCGTGTGCGCTGCTGAGAGCCGGTTTGCGCGGCAGTCGGGAGGGCCTCTCGGGCGCGTGCGCGTGTCGGTGGTGCGACGGGCCCCTCACCGATGCTCGGCCCCTGTCCGCCTAGACTGTCCCCACTCGTCCCCACCAACCAGGCGGGACCACGACCACTCCTGAAGGAGCATCCGTTGGCATCCACCCCTTCACGCCTCGACGCCGTCATCAACCTCGCCAAGCGGCGCGGCTTCGTCTTCCCCTGCGGCGAGATCTACGGCGGAACCCGCTCGGCCTGGGACTACGGGCCGCTGGGCGTCGAGCTCAAGGAGAACATCAAGCGCCAGTGGTGGCAGTACATGGTCCGCTCGCGCGACGACGTCGTCGGGCTGGACTCCTCCGTCATCCTGCCGCGTGAGACCTGGGTCGCCTCCGGTCACGTCGGCGCCTTCACCGACCCGCTCGTGGAGTCCCTGCACACCCACAAGCGCTACCGCGCCGACCAGCTCATCGAGGACTACGCCGCCCGCAAGGGCCTCGACCCCGAGAACGTCACCCTCGACATGGTTCCCGACCCGGTCACCGGCCAGCCGGGCTCCTGGACCGAACCACGCGAGTTCTCCGGCCTGCTCAAGACCTACCTGGGGCCGGTCGACGACGAGTCCGGCCTGCACTACCTGCGCCCCGAGACCGCCCAGGGCATCTTCATCAACTTCGCCAACGTCATGAGCGCGGCCCGCAAGAAGCCCCCCTTCGGCATCGGCCAGGTGGGCAAGTCCTTCCGCAACGAGATCACGCCGGGCAACTTCATCTTCCGCACCCGCGAGTTCGAGCAGATGGAGCTGGAGTTCTTCTGTGAGCCGGGCACCGACGAGGAGTGGCACCAGTACTGGATCGACTACCGCAAGGCCTGGTACACCGACCTGGGCATCAGCGAGGACAACCTGCGCCTCTACGAGCACCCCGCCGAGAAGCTCTCCCACTACTCCAAGCGCACCGTGGACCTGGAGTACCGCTTCGGCTTCCCCGGCTCGGAGTGGGGCGAGCTCGAGGGCATCGCCAACCGCACCGACTTCGACCTGTCCACCCACGCCGAACACTCCGGCAAGGACATGTCCTACTTCGACCAGACCCGCTCCGAGCGCTGGACCCCCTACGTCATCGAGCCCTCCGCCGGCCTGACCCGCTCGCTCATGGCCTTCCTCGTGGAGGCCTACACCGAGGACGAGGCCCCCAACACCAAGGGCGGCGTGGACAAGCGCATCGTGCTCAAACTCGATGCGCGCATCGCCCCGGTCAAGGCGGCCGTCCTGCCGCTGAGCCGCAAGGAGGAGCTGACCGGGCCGGCCAAGGAGCTGGCCGCCCGCCTGCGCCGCTCCTGGAACGTGGATTACGACGACGCCGGCGCGGTCGGCCGCCGCTACCGCCGCCAGGACGAGGTCGGCACGCCCTTCTGCCTGACCTACGACTTCGACTCGCCCGAGGACGGGGCCGTCACCGTGCGCGAGCGCGACACGATGACCCAGGAGCGCATCCCGCTCGAGGGCGTCGAGCGCTACCTGGCTGAGCGCCTCATCGGCTGCTGAGCAGCACCGAGCAGGCCGGCAGTCTCACTGAAGTCTCGCCGGCCCGGCCACCATCCGGGTCCCGCCCCGTGTCCCTGGCTCACCTCAGGGACACGGGGCGGGCATGATGGGATGGTGAGCACCAACTCGACCTCCCCGAGCAACGAGTCCGTCCCCGCCGAGAGCCTTCCCGAGCCGCCGGCCGAGGAGGGCCGGGATATCAGGGGCCACGGCCATCACAGCAGCAGCGGCCACAGTCACTCCCACTCCGGGCCCCTGGACCTGGATGCGGGGGAGGCCCGCCGGGTGCGGATCGTGCTCGGCGCCATTGTCGGCGCCCTGGTCCTGGCCACCGTCGTCGGGCTGTTCGTGCTCTGGCCCGGCAAGAGCTCACTCATCGGCTCGCGCTCCTTCACCGCTGAGGGCGGCTCGGTGGGCAAGGCCACCATCACCTCCACGGACCTGTCGGGCTGTCAGAGCTCGGTGAGCGCCCTGACGGAGGTCAACGGCGTCAAGCCGGAGGAGTTCGCCAAGGGCCACGTGTGCGCCCGCATCACCGAGGGGGAGGGCAAGGGCCTGGTCATGCCGGTCCAGCTGGTGGGTGAGCCCCGCAAGCTCGCCCACGCCGGTGACCGGCTCGTCGTCCTCTACTCGCCTCAGGCCATCCTGTCCGGCTCCCCCTACTCCTTCATCGACTACCAGCGCCAGCTCCCGGTCGGCGCCCTGGCGGTCGTCTACCTGGTGCTCGTCGTCGCCGTGGCCGGGCGCAAGGGCGTCCTGAGCGTCCTGGGCCTGCTGGTGGCCACCGGCGTGCTCGCCTTCTTCATGATCCCGGCGCTCCTGGCCGGCTCCCACCCGCTGGCTGTGACCCTGGTCGGATCGATGGCGATGATGCTGGCAGCCGTCTACGTGGCCCACGGAGTGTCCATCCGCACCACGACCGCCCTGCTGGGAACGGTGGCCGGCATCGTGCTGACTGTGCTGCTGGCCCTGTGGGGGACCGACGCCGCCCACCTGACCGGCGACGTCGACGAGACCGCCCGCCTGCTGGCCTCGCGCACGCACATCGATCTGCAGACACTGCTGACCTGCGGCATGGTCATTGCCGGGCTCGGCGTCCTCAACGACGTCACCATCACCCAGGCCTCCTCGGTGTGGGAGCTGCACGCCGCCAACCCGCTGCTGTCGCGCACGCGCCTGTTCACCGGTGGGATGAGGATCGGCCGGGACCACATCGCCTCAACCGTCTACACCCTGGCCTTCGCCTACGCCGGCACGGCGCTGCCGCTCATCCTGGCCGCCTCCCTCATGGACCGGGCCGTGCTGGACACCATGCTCTCGGGCGAGATCGCCGAGGAGATCGTGCGCACCCTCATCTCCTCCATCGGCCTGGTCCTGGCGATCCCCGCGACCACAGCGATCGCAGCAGCCCTGTGTCGCGTCACCCCGGTCCTCGACGAGTAGACGCCCAGCTGATGACCGGCCTCAAGGAGCCGGCGGGGCCGCTGTCTCAGCCGCCGGAGACATCCGACTCGGCCTGGCTGAGCATCTCGCGGTGGGCCGCATCCAGGGCGGGGGAGTCCAGCCAGCCGTCGGGCAGACGGGGAGTCTTGGGGCTGCCGGCCCGCCCTCGGGGGCCCTCGACGATGTCGCCGGGGTAGTCCACGACCTCGGGCAGGCGCGAGCGCATCCGCGCCAGGCCTGCGTCGAGCTCGTCCAGGCTCCGGATCCCCATGAGGTCGGCGCGCGCCGCGCCGCCGACCGGATAGCCCTTGAGGTACCAGCCCACGTGCTTGCGCAGGTCGCGCACCCCCCGGTCCTCACCCATCTCCTCGGCCAGCATCCGCCCATGGCGACGGATGACCTCGATGACGGCGTCCAGGTCCGGGCGGGTGCGCGCAGGCGAGCCGTGCATGGCCGCCACGATGTCGGCGAACAGCCAGGGCCGCCCCTGGCAGCCACGGCCCACGACGACGCCGTCGCAGCCGGTGGCCTCCATCATGCGCACCGCGTCGTCGCCCAGCCAGATGTCCCCGTTGCCGAGCACCGGTAGGTCAGTGGCCTCCTTGAGCCGGGCGATCTCCTCCCAGCGGGCCTGGCCCGAGTAGTGCTGGCGCGCGCTGCGGGCGTGCAGGGCCACGGCCGCGATCCCAGCGTTGTCGGCGGCCCGGGCCGCGTCGAGAAAGGTCTCGTGCTCCTCGTCGATGCCCAGGCGCATCTTCATGGTCACCGGCACCTGCCGCGCCCGCCCGACGGCGCGGACGACGGCCTCGCTGGCGCGCACCGCCTCGGTGAGGATCGCCGCCAGCAGGTCTCGCTTCCACGGCAGCGCCGCCCCGCCGCCCTTGCGGGTCACCTTGGGGACCGGGCAGCCGAAGTTCAGGTCGATGTGGTCGGCCAGATCCTCCTCCACCAGGATCCGCACCGCGGCCCCCACCGTGGCCGGATCGACCCCGTAGAGCTGGATGGAACGCACCCTCTCGGCCGGGTCGGTGCGCACCATCGCCAGGGTGCGCTCGTTGCGCTCCACCAGGGCGCGGGTGGTGACCATCTCCGTGACGTACAGGCCCGCCGGGGCCAGCAGGCCGCCGTCGAGCGTGGGCAGCGGACCGGAACAGGAGGGCCTCAGCGACTCCGGCAGGGCGGCCTCGGCCATCTCCCGGCACAGGCGGCGGAAGGAGGCGTTGGTGACTCCGGCCATGGGGGCGAGCTCGACGGGGGTGGGAACCACCAGCGGCCCGATGCGCAGCGGCGCGGGCACTCGGCCCGAGGCGCAGGTGTCGGGGAGGCGGGGGGAGGTCTCACTCATCGTCACCCCGACATGCTGACACACTGCGGGTGCCAGGCCCGTGACCGGCCCCGCCCTGCGACCCGGAACAGACACAGGTATAGACCACTTGTGAAGGAAGTAACAGGGAAGGATCGGTATCAGCGTATGACGAACGACTGATGGCGAGTGCTGATGCGCGTTACCTTGTGTGCTTGTGCTGATGAACGAAGAGACCGAGCCGTCGATATCGCGTTCCGTCGTCGTGACCGGAGCCTCCCGAGGAATCGGGGAGGCGGTTACGAAGGCGTTCCTGGCACAGGGCGACCGGGTGGCGGGCATCTCCCGCTCCGGTGAGGCCCCCGACGGCGCCCTGGCCCTGGCCGCCGACGTCACCGACCCCGACGCCCTGGCCGCCGCCCTGTCCGCCGCCACCGAGGCTCACGGCCCCATCGAGGTCCTGGTGGCCTCGGCCGGCATCAACCGGGAGTCACTGGCCGCCCGTACCTCCTCCCAGATGTGGGACGAGGTCATCTCTGCTGACCTGACCGGCACCTTCAACACCGTGCGCGCCGTGACACCGGCCATGATGCGGGCCCGCAAGGGACGCATCGTCCTGGTCTCCTCGGCCATCGCCGCGCGCGGAGGCGTGGGCCTGTCGGCCTATGGCGCCGCCAAGGGCGGTGTGGAGGGGCTGACCCGCTCCCTGGCCCGCGAGCTCGCACCGCGCGGCATCACCGTCAACGCCGTCGCCCCCGGCTTCGTCACCACGGCGATGACCGCCTCCCTGCCCGACCACATCCGCACCGCCTACCTCGAGCAGATCCCCTTAGGGCGCTTCGCCGACGTCGCCGACCTCGCCGGCCCCGTCCTCTTCCTGGCCTCACCCGCGGCCGCCTACGTCACTGGCGCGATCCTCGGCGTCGATGGCGGCCTGGGCATGGGGCGCTAGGCGCGCGGCGGGGAGCGAGACGTCGTCGGAGCCGTATCCGGGCAGCGCCGTGGTGCCGTAGGGTAGAGACGTGACAACGGATCCCATGCGCCGGCTCGTGCTCGTCCGACACTCCAAGGCCTCTCACGACGCCGTCACCGACCTGGAACGTCCTCTGACCCCCAAGGGCACGGCCCTGGCCGGCCTGCTGGCCAAGGAGCTGCGCAAGCGCCTGGAGACCACCGACCTGCTCCTGGTCTCCCCGGCGGCCCGGGCCCGCGAGACCGCCCGCCCCATCCGCGACCGCCTCGAGCCCACCGACACCCTCGTGCGCGAGGAGATCTACAACCTGGGCCCCAACGGCATCCTCAGGGTCCTGGCCGAGGACGGTGCCGATGCCAGGACGGTCGTCGTCGTCGGACACGAGCCCACGATCTCCGTGCTCGCCCACATCCTCCACGACACCGACGACGACCTGGCCTCCCAGATCTCCTTCGGGGTGCCCACGGCCACCGCCGTCATCATCGACGTCCCCGGCACCTGGGCGGACCTGGAGCCCAAGAGCGCCCGCATCCGGGAGATCTTCACCGCCCGCAAGCGCGACTGAGGCCGGACCTCCCCGAAACCGCAGCCGGTCAGCCCCCGATCAGCTGCAGGACGGCACGCAGGTCACGCACGTGGATGGCCGCGTCGGCCTGCTCAACGACCACCGGCTTGGCGCAGAACGCCACCCCCAGCCCCGCGGCCTCCAGCATGCCCAGGTCGTTGGCCCCGTCACCCACTGCGATGGTGCGCTCCATGGGCACACCGTCCTGCTGGGCCCAGGTGAGCAGGCAGCGGACCTTCTCCTGACGGTCCACGATCCGCCCCAGCACCCGACCGGTGAGACGGCCCTCGACCACCTCCAGGCGGTTGGCCGCCACATGGTCGATGCCCAGCCGCTCGGCCAGAGGCACCACGACCTCCTCGAAACCGCCCGAGACGACCCCCACCCGGCAGCCGCGTGCGTGCAGCGCCTCAATGAGCTCGGCCGCCCCCTGAGTGGGGCGCACCTCGGCCAGGACCTCCGCGAAGACCCCCTGGGGGACACCGGCCAGCGTCGCCACCCGCTCGCGCAGGGAGGCCGCGAAGTCCAGCTCCCCACGCATCGCCCGGGCCGTGACCTCGGCGACCAGCTCACGGGTCCCGGCGCGCTCGGCAATGAGCTCGATGACCTCCTGCTCGATGAGGGTGGAGTCCACGTCCATGACCAACAGGCCCGGGCCCTCCGTCACTAAAGGGCCCTCGCTCAGAGCCCCGCTGAGTCCTGCGGAGTCGCCGGCACGGTGTCGAGAGGTGTCACTCATGGCTCCATGCTAGTGGGCGAGCCGGCAGGCGAAGACGGCGCGCCGCCGCCCAGAGGCTCGGGCGACGGCGCGCACTGCGAAGGCGGTGGGCCTGCGGTCAGCGGGTGACGATCTGCCCCTTGGCCACCACCGTGATGCCGGACTCGGTCACGGTGAAGCCCCGCTCGCGGTCGTGCTCGGGGTCGATCCCCACCATGGCGCCCTCCTCGACCTTGACGTACTTGTCCAGGATCGCGCGGTTGACCACGGTGTTGCGGCCCACCTCGGCCCCGTCCATGATGACGGACTCGCGCACCGAGGACCAGGAGTTGACGCGCACACCGGGGGACAGGACCGAGGAGATCACCTCACCACCGGAGACGATGACGCCCGGCGAGACGATCGAGTCGACCGCGTGCCCCAGGCGCTCGTGGTGGCCGTAGACGAACTTGGCCGGAGGCATCGCGGCCTGGTAGCCGGCGAACAGTGGCCAGCGGTCGTTGTACAGGTTGAACACGGGGGTCACCGAAATGAGGTCCTGGTGGGCCTCGAAGAAGGCGTCCACCGTACCCACGTCGCGCCAGTAGTCGCGGTCGCGCTCGGAGGAGCCCGGCACGTCGTTGTCCTTGAAGTCGTAGACGCCGGCCGCCCCCTGGTTGACGAACCAGGGCACGATGCTGCCGCCCATGTCGTGCTTGGAGGTCTCATCGGCGGCGTCGACCGTCACGGCCTCCAGGAGCGCGTTGGCGTCCATGATGTAGTTGCCCATCGAGGCCAGGACCTCGTCGGGGGAGTCCGGCAGACCGGGGGTCTCCTTGGGCTTCTCCACGAAGGCCTTGATCCTGCCGCGGTCGGACGGGTCGGTCTCGATGACGCCGAACTGGTCCGCCAGGGACCGGGGCTGACGGATGCCCGCGACGGTGCAGGGCAGACCAGAGGCGATGTGGTGGTCCAGCATCTGGGAGAAGTCCATGCGGTAGATGTTGTCCGCACCGGTGATGACCACATAGTCCGGCCGCTCGTCGTCGAGCAGGTTGAGGGACTGGTAGATCGCGTCGGCACTCCCCAGGAACCAGTGCTTGCCCACGCGCTGCTGGGCCGGCACCGGCGCGATGTAGTTGCCCAGCATGTCAGACATGCGCCACGTCTTGGAGATGTGACGGTCCAGCGAGTGGGACTTGTACTGGGTGAGCACCACGACCTTGAGGAAGCCGGAGTTAATCATGTTGGACAGGGAGAAGTCGATGAGGCGGTAGATGCCGCCGAAGGGCACGGCGGGCTTGGCGCGATCGACGGTCAGGGGCATGAGGCGCTTGCCCTCGCCACCGGCGAGGACGATTGCGAGAACACGAGGTTGAGCCATGTGGCCCACCTTACGTTGCTTGAGGGGCCCGCGGGGCCAAATGGGTCACATTTCGGGTCGGTTCTCCACCGAATCGTTGCCCGAGGTGTCGTCCCGGGCGACGGAGCGCCGGGCGACTCGTCCTGCCCCGGTCCCCGACGCCTCACGTACGAGTATTCCGGCCTTCACTGCGGAGCGGATGCCACCGGCCCCTCGCAGGAGAGTCGGTGGAAACCACCGGCGCTGAACGGTCCCACCGGGCCCCGTGTGCGTATAACGTCGGGTGTGGCGCCCGCCCCACCGCAGGCGCCCGTCCTGCGCCGAGGAAGGCGCGGTCAGTCCATCCATCAGACAGAGGAGAGGCACACCCATGAGGGTCGACCTGCTGACCAAGGAGTACCCACCCTTCATCTACGGCGGCGCCGGAGTCCACGTCAACGAGCTCGCCAAGGTCCTGCGCCCCCTGGCCGACGTCCGCGTCCACGCCTTCGGCGGCCCCCGCGAGCCCGGCACCGAGGGCGCCGACGACGGCGTCACCGGCTACCCCGAGATCGCCGAGCTCGACGGCGCCAACGCCGCCCTGCGCACCTTCGGAGTCGACCTGGAGATGGCCCAGGGCACCGAGGGAACCGACCTCGTCCACTCCCACACCTGGTACGCCAACCTCGCCGGCCACCTGGCCGGCCTGCTCCACGGCGTCCCCCACGTCATCAGCGCCCACTCCTTAGAGCCCCTGCGCCCCTGGAAGGCCGAGCAGCTCGGCGGCGGCTACGCCCTGTCCTCCTGGGCGGAGAAGACCGCCTACGAGGCCGCCTCCGGGATCATCGCGGTCTCCAACGGCATGCGCGAAGACATCCTGCGCTGCTACCCCGCCGTCGACCCCGAGCGCGTCAAGGTCGTCCACAACGGCATCGACCTCGAGGCCTGGAAGCACCCGCAGGGCCAGGAGGCCGACGCCGTAGCCGCCGCCACCCTCAAGCGCCTGGGCATCGACCCCGACCGCCCCACCATCGTCTTCGTCGGACGCATCACCCGCCAGAAGGGCCTGCCACACCTGCTGCGCGCCTGCGAGCAGCTGCCCGCGGACGTCCAGGTCATCCTGTGCGCCGGCGCCCCCGACACCCCCGAGATCAAGGCCGAGGTCGAGGGCCTCGTGGCCCGCCTGCGCGAGAAGCGCACCGGCGTGGTCTGGATCGAGGAGATGCTGCCGCGGCCCGGGCTCATCGCCGTGCTGGCCGCCTCCGACGTCTTCGTGTGCCCCTCGGTCTACGAGCCCCTGGGCATCGTCAACCTCGAGGCCATGGCCGTGGGCCTGCCGGTCGTCGGCTCAGCCACCGGCGGCATCCCCGACGTCATCGTCGACGGCGAGACCGGCCTGCTGGTACCCATCGATCAGGTCCAGGACGGCACCGGCACCCCCATCGACCCGGCCCGCTTCGAGGCCGACCTGGCCGAGCGCCTCACCACCCTGGTCACCGACGCCGAGGCCGCCAAGGCCATGGGGCAGGCCGCCCGACGCCGCGTCGAGGAGCACTTCGCCTGGCAGGCCATCGCCCAGCGCACCATGGACGTCTACAACTGGGTCCTGGCCCAGGGCTGAGCGGGATCCGTTCCCGCTCGGCGCCCCCACCGATACGCCACCGAGTGGCGCGCCCCCTCTACCGGGCCCACCACTCGGTGGCCGCAGCGGCACCGTGACGCGCCACCGCCAGCAGCGGGCGCAGGACGTCGGCCCGCCGCTGCGCCTGCAGAGCGGTCGTGGCCGCACCGTCGTCGTCCAGGGCCAGCTCGCACATCCCCGCCAGGCGCAAGGAGCGCTCCAACAGCTCCCGATCACGGCGCGCCAGCCACGGCGGGACGAGGCGCGGATCCACCACCGCGGTGAGCAGGTCATTGAGGGCATCGGCCATCTCCGGGCGCTCGCGGGCCAGGTCGAGCTCGATGAGCGCCTCGATGGCCTCCTCGGTGGCGGCGTGCACCTGCCGGCGGGCGTGCGCCGCATCCAGAGGGGGCAGCGGGGAGCTGAGAAGCTCAGCGTGCCAGGACACCGAGGTGCCGGAGTCCTCAGGAACCAGCAGCACCCGGCCGGCCGCCCCCTCCAGCACGACACCCTCATCGATGTCGGACAGGAGCCCCCACGTGCCGGTTCCGCCGGCCGGAGAGGGCAGGACCGCGCTCACCCGACTCAACGGGCGGGCGGAGGCGAGCCACTGCTGCAGGCTGACGCGTCCTGAACCGTCGTCGGCGGCAGTCGGTGTGTCCGAGCTCCCGGTGGCGACGCTGCCGATGACGTCATGGGCGCCGTCAGGGCCTTCAACGAGCGACAGGCCGCGGGAGGAGGGCGATGGCGCCCACAGGGCCAGCACGATGCTGACCGGCGGGTTGAGGGGATCCATGGGGGCCAACCATAGTGAATGGCGGCCATGCGGGTCCCGAAGGGGAGCAGTCACCATATGGGGTGCGGCTCTCGTCGCGCATCTTCCCTGTGTGAACTCACCGTCACGATAGGATCACCTCATGACCAGTGTCCTCCACCTCGACGACGTCTCACTGCACCGCGGCAGCCACCAGATCCTCAGTCACGTCAACTGGACCGTGGACGAGGGGCAGCACTGGGTGCTGCTGGGATCCAACGGCGCGGGCAAGACCACGATCGCCAGGATCGCCTCGGCCAGGCTCTTCCCCTCCTCCGGCACGGTCGACATCCTCTCCGAGCGGCTCGGGCGCGTGGACGTCTCCGAGCTCCATCCCCGTATCGGCCTGTTGTCCTCGGCCCTGGCCGCCAACGTCCAGAACGGCGAGAAGGTGCTCGGCGTGGTCCTGTCGGCCTCCTACGGGCGCATTGGACGCTGGCGCGAGGAGTACGACGACTTCGACCTCGAGCGCGCTCACGCCCTGCTGGGCGCCCTGGGGGCCGCTCACCTGGTCGACCGGTCGTGGGGAACGCTGTCATCGGGGGAGCGCAAGCGCGTCGAGCTGGCTCGCGCTCTGATGCCGGACCCGGAGATGCTCTTCCTCGACGAGCCCGCCTCGGGGCTGGACCTGGCCGGTCGCGAACAGCTCCTGGCTGCGCTCACCGAGATCATCTCCTCGCCCGACTCGCCCTCCATGGTCCTGGTGACCCACCACCTGGAGGAGATCCCGGAGGGCTTCACCCACGCGCTCACGCTGCGTGAGGGGAAGGTCGTGGGCTCCGGCCCGCTTCAGGAGGTCCTCACCGCGGACACGATCAGCACGACCTTCGGTATGCCGCTGGAGGTCACCTACGACCGAGGTCGCTACGCGGCCAGGGGGCTCCCGGCCGGCCACGGCAGGCGCGTCGCCGAGGCCAGGGGCTGACCACCGGTTCCGGGAGGGAAGGCCGCTTTGGGCCGCATCGATCCCTGATCGTCCCTGCCCGGTACCCGACCACACACTCACCGACCGCGTTCATCAGGAGGTTCGCATGGAATGGCTGTTCTGGGTCGCAGGGGCGCTGCTCCTCGTCGTCATTGAGACGATGACAGCGGATCTCACCTTCCTCATGATCGCCGGCGGTGCACTGGGAGGAGGGCTGACATCCTTCCTCGGCGGGCCCGTGTGGGCGCAGGTCGTGGTCTTCGCCTGCGTCTCCACCCTGCTTCTCCTCGCGGTGCGTCCCTGGGCCAAGCGTCGCCTGGCGGCCGCCACCCCGCAGATGAAGACCAACGTCGACGCCCTCATCGGTCGGTCTGCCGTCACCATTACTCCTGTCGACAGTGAAGGCGGGCGGGTGCGCCTGGGCGGTGAGGAGTGGAGCGCCCGTCTGGCTCCCGCCGTCCAGGGAGGCGTCACCCGTCTGGAGGCCGGGGTGAGTGTGACCGTGGCCCAGATCGACGGGGCCGTGGCCGTCGTCGCCCCGGTGACGACCTCCACCGCCGCCCCCGCGTCCTGACGCTGCCCGCGCCGGCCCCAACCGTTCTGACCACCCGTTCAACCCTGCAGGAGGAACCTCGTGCCCTTCGTCTCCATCATCTTGCTTCTCGTGGCCGTCCTGGTCATCGTCGCCATCTTCCGGGCGGTGCGGATCGTCAAGCAGAGCACTGCGATCATCGTTGAGCGCCTGGGGCGCTTCCAGGCGGCCTACGGCGCTGGAATGCACTTCCTGGTGCCCTTCATCGACCGGGTGCGCAACATCATGGACCTGCGTGAGCAGGTCGTCTCCTTCCCGCCTCAGCCCGTCATCACCTCCGACAACCTCGTCGTGAGCATCGACTCGGTGGTCTACTACCAGATCACCGACCCCATGCGCGCCACCTACGAGATCTCCAACTACCTGCAGGCCATTGAGCAGCTGACGGTCACCACGCTGCGTAACGTCGTCGGCTCCATGGACCTGGAACAGACGCTGACCAGCCGCGACCAGATCAACGGCCAGCTGCGCGGCGTCCTGGACCAGGCCACCGGCCGTTGGGGAATCCGCGTCAACAGCGTGGAGCTGAAGTCCATCGACCCGCCGGCCTCCATCCAGGGCTCCATGGAGCAGCAGATGCGCGCCGAGCGTGACCGCCGCGCCGCGATCCTGACCGCCGAGGGTGTCAAGCAGTCCCAGATCCTCACGGCCGAGGGTGACAAGCAGTCCGCGATCCTGCGCGCCGAGGGTCAGGCGCAGTCCGCGATCCTCAAGGCGCAGGGTGAGTCGCGCGCCATCCTCCAGGTCTTCGACGCCATCCACCGCGGTAACGCCGACTCCAAGCTGCTGGCCTACCAGTACCTCCAGACTCTGCCCAAGATCGCCAACGGCTCCTCCTCCAAGATGTGGATCGTGCCCACGGAGTTCACGGCGGCGCTCGACGGCATCGCCGGCGCCCTGGGCGGCGGCAAGGACAGCGGCCCCGGCGGCTCGGACGACTCCGACGACGACGCCCGTCCCGGTGTCGACCTCTCCGGCAGCGAGCTCGACCTGGGCATCGCCTCGGACCTGGCCAGCACCAGTCTCCAGGCCCCCGAGGAGGCTCTCGCCCAGGCCCGCGGTGAGGTCGAGTCGGCCTCCCAGGAGGCCAGTGAGGAGCCCGCACCCAAGGCAGGGGTCTCCCCGAAGGCTCCTGCGGATGAGGCCGACGGCGAGGCCACGGTGAGCGTTCCGACCTCCGACGGCCTCGAAGGGGCTCACGCCGCGCACGGCAGCCACGTGGCCGACTCCGAGGAGGCCCAGCCCGGTTCCGTGCCCCCTCGCGGTGGTTACGGCATCCAGGCCCAGCCCGGCTACGGCACGCCTCCCGGCGCGCCCCAGGGCCCCTACGGAGCCTGAGCCGGCAGCCCTCACACCCCTGGCGAACCGGACGAGGCCCCGGGGACACTCGCTGCGGCGGGAGGAGTGGGCGATCCACGATGATCGCCTATTCTTCCCGCCGTACTGCTGTACTGGACCGGGAAAGCCCCAGAAGGTGACGACGCGATGATTATTGAGCTGGCCGACGGCGCCGACGAGCGCCTGGCGGACTACACCAGGCTGACGGACGTGGCGCTGCGCCGTCGGCTGGAGACCCGGCGGGGCCTGTACATGGCCGAGTCCTCCAAGGTCATCACGCGCGCCGTGGCCGCCGGGCACGCCCCGCGCTCCTTCCTCATGGCCCCGCGCCACCTGGAGGAGATGCGCCCGGTCATCGCCTCCGCGGCCGGCTGCGGAGGCAGCGACGACGGCGGTGAGGTCCCCGTGTTCGTCGCCCCCGAGGAGGTCCTGGAGTCCATCACGGGATTCCACCTGCACCGCGGGGCCCTGGCCGCCATGAACCGACCCGAGCTCGCCGGTGTTCCCGAGCTGCTGTCGGCCGCCCGCGGGGGAGCGGGGGCCAGGAGGGTCGCGATCCTGGAGGACCTGGTGGACCACACGAACGTGGGGGCCGCCTTCCGCAGCGCGGCCGCCCTGGGGATCGACGCCGTCCTGGTCACTCCGCGCTGCGCGGACCCCCTCTACCGGCGCAGCGTGCGCGTCTCCATGGGCACCGTCTTCCAGGTCCCCTGGACCCGGATCGAGCGCTGGCCCGCCATGGACGAGCTCCATGCACAGGGCTTCACCGTGGCCGCCCTGGCACTGTCGGACACCTCCGTGGCACTGGATGAGTTTGCGGCCTCACCGGCCTGTACGGCCCCGGACTCGCGGGTCGCCGTCGTCCTGGGCACGGAGGGGGACGGGCTGTCCCACCGGACCATCACCGCGGCCGACGAGGTGGTGCGCATCCCCATGGCAGGGGGAGTGGACTCCCTCAACGTGGCGGCCGCCGCGGCCGTGGCCTTCTGGGCGCTGCGTCTGCCCTGACCCGGACCGCCCAGTCCGGTGCCGCAGGTTCTCGCCGGACGAGTGGAAAGCGAGCAACACGGTGGGGCCGGATCCGTCCATGGACGGATCCGGCCCCACCGTTGTGTCTGCAGCCGATCAGGTTGGCGGCGTCGTGTCAGGCTCAGGCCTCAGGCGCGGTGACCTTGATGAGGGCCTCGCCGGGCTCCACCGAGTCGCCGCCGACGACCTCGACCGAGGCGAAGGAGGCGGTGTTGGTGACGAGCACCGGAGTGGTCAGCGGGTAACCGGCCTGCTCGATGACGGAGCGGTCCACGCGGACGAGCTCCTGGCCCGCGCTGACGCGGTCGCCCTGGGAGACCTTGACGTCGAAGCCCTGGCCCTCCAGGTTGACGGTGTCCAGACCCACGTGGATGAGGATCTCCACGCCGCTGTCCAGGGTGATGCCGAAGGCGTGCCCCGAGGACGGGGCCACGACGACGGTGCCGTCCGCCGGAGCCGTGACGACGATGTCGCCCTGGGGCTCCAGACCCACGCCCTGACCGACGGCGCCCGAGGAGAACACCGGGTCGGGAACCTTGTCCAGGTCCATGGTCGTGGCCTTGAGCGGCGAGGCGATCTCAGTGACCGCACCGGGAACCAGGGCCGGCTTGGGCGTCGGCGCCTTCGCAGTCCGGTCGCCCTCCTCCACGGGAGCAGCAGCCGCAGCGGCGCCGGCCTTGGGCGTCTCAGCGGCCTGGGCCGAAGCAGACTCGGTGGTCTCGCCGCCCTTGCTGACACCCGCAGCGGCGAGCGCCTCGGCCCGCTCCTCCTTGGTGCGGTAGCCGAAGGTGACGATGAGGAAGAAGGAGGTGGCGAAGGCCGCGGCGACGGAGATGCCGTAGAGCCACATGGGGTTGAAGACCGGGATGGTCAGCAGCGAGGTGAAGACGAAGGTCGTGGTCGTGACGCCCTCGATGCCTCCCAGCATGCTGCCGATGCCCTGGACGAGGCCGCCCACGGCACAGCCGACGAGCATGAACGGGTAGATGCGCTTGAAGCGCAGGTGGATACCGTAGAGGCTCGGCTCGGAGATACCACCGAGCAGACCGGCGAAGAGGGCACCGGTGGCGGTCTGGCGCATCTCATCGTCCTTGTCGCGGAAGGACCACACGAGGACGGCCGCAGTGGCGCCGAAGCAGGCGAAGTTCCAGGCGCCCATGGGGCCCTGGATGAAATCGGTGTGGTTCGTGGCCGCGGAGGCGATGTTGGCCAGCATGAGGGCGTTGAGCGGCCAGTGCAGGCCCAGCGGCACCAGGAAGGGGTAGACCATGGGGATGAGGATCGCGAAGATGATCGGGGCGTGAGAGTTCAGCCAGAACAGGGCCGTGCCCAGGCCGGTACCGATCCAGATACCCAGGGGACCGATGAGGAAGGCGGTCACCGGCATCATGATGACGAAGGACAGGAAGGGCACGAAGACCATCTGCACGTTGGTCGGAACGACCTTGACCAGTCCCTTGTAGACCAGGGCCAGGATGGCGACCATCATGAGGGGGACGAAGACCTGACCGCCGTAGCCGTTGAGCTGCATGGGCAGCCCGGCAATGTGCGCCGTGCACAGCTTGGAGTTGATCGTTGCGTTGTCGATGCAGGTCGTGCTCGGGTGCTTCTCCAGGTCGACGAACTCCGGCGTGAGCAGCGCCGCCATGACCGCGGTGCCGACCCACGGGTCGATCTTGAGCTTCTTGGAGGCGTTGTAGGCCACCATGACCGGCAGGAAGTAGAAGACGGCACGGAACATGGCGTCGACGAACAGCAGCGTGGCCGGCTTTTCCGCCGCGTCCGCGTGGGTGTTGATGAGACCAAAGGCCTCACAGATGGCCTCACCCGCGATGATGAGGGAGGCGCCGAGCAGCGCCGGCAGCAGGGGGCGGAAGGAGTCCGAGAGGTACTCGAAGAAGGCGTCGACGTAGGCGTTCTTGCCGCGGGCCTTGGCCCGGGCGGCGGCCTTGACGTCGGCGTCGGACTGGCCCGAGCCGGAGGAGCCGCCCTGGTTCTTCATGGCCGGCAGGCTGTTGATCTCGTCGTACACGCTCTGCACGGCACCACCGATGACGATCTGGTAGCGGTCCCCGGACTGGGGGACGGCGCCCATGACGCCCGGGATGGCCTCGACGGCCGCCTTGTCGATGCCGGAGGCGTCCTTGAGCTCGAAGCGCAGTCGGGTGGCGCAGTGGGTGAAATGGATGATGTTCTCGGCGCCGCCCACGGCGTCGAGGATTGCCTCAGGGGTTGAGGTCGTGGTTGCCATTCGGGCCCTTTCCTACTGAGCGAGGGTGACGAGGACGGTGGATGCATCCCGGTGCGCTCCGAGTCCCCGATGGGCTCGCTCTCGGTGGTGGGGATCTGACACCTCGTGCGCCGCACGGGCGCAAAAAGGTGGTTGTGGAAGAGGGTACTGTCTCACGGCTCAGAACAAAAAGGGAACAGTCCGTCTGGATGGCGCCTGCACCTGGCCCGGGACGGACATTGACTGAGAAGCTGCGCGATCCCGGTATCCACTGGTCGGTGTTTGCGCAGTTGAGGCGGGTTGTGCGCACAGGTGCTCGGGCCAGTGGGTGCACCGCGGGAGCGGGTTTTGCACGCTTGAGGCACACCGACCCCGTCTCACGCGAAGGAGCTCGATATGAGCGCGCAGACCTCCCTGGCCGCACATCCGGCATCGCCGGTCCTACCGAACATCCCGGTTCGCCCGCCCACCACGACTCCGCCGCCCGTCCCGACTCCGACTGCCGCGCCCGACTTGCCGCGGCTCTACGGTCCACCGGGGTGGACGGTGCGCATCGGCCTGTGGCGCCTGCTGGAGCCTTGGCTCGACACCCCGCGCTGCCTGCCGGGCGAGAGCCCGCTGCGGCTGGATTCCCGGGGCGGCCCGGTGAGCGACTACTTGCCCTTCCGGGGCATGGACGCCGCCACCGCGGCCGACCTGCTGAGCCGGCTGCCGGCTGCAGCACTGGGAGACCGCCAGAACCTTGCCCCGAGCCTTAAGACGATGCTGACCGCCTGCGCCGGGGCGGACGGGCAGGTGCGTCTGTGCGGCTACGGCATTGGCCCCCAGCGGGAGGACGAGCGTCTGAGCGCTGAGGCCCTGTGGGTCGCCGACGCCGACCTGCAGGGCTACGAGGTCCTCGTCGAGCACAGCCGGGACTGCCAGTGCTCCGCGCTGTGGGAGCGGGTCAAGGACCGGTACGAGCTCGACGCCGGCGGCATTCCCGACGACATCGTGCGTACCCGGCCCGAGTGGGCCGGCGGCGGGGTCGGCTGGTGGATGTGGTGGGACTGATAGGTCCGTTGCGGCGGGCAGCGCCGGCGGGCCCGTAGCATGGCGCGCGTGATTAATGTCCAGGACCTCACCATGCGCATCGGTGCCCGCCAGCTCGTCGCTCACGCCGGCTTCCGGGTCGACAAGGGGATGCGCATCGGCCTCGTGGGGCGTAACGGCGCAGGCAAGACCACGATGACCAAGCTGCTCGCCGCCGCCTCAGTGGCCCAGGGCGCCGGCCGCGCCGTCAACGACGCCGACGAGCGCCACGGGCTGGAGGCCGTCGAGCACGAGGGCACGATCACCTGCACGAGCTCGGTGGGCTATCTGCCCCAGGACACCAAGGTCGGGGACCTCAGCGAGATCGCCCGGGACCGGATCCTCTCGGCCCGCGGCATCGACGCGCTCCTGGCCCGCATCCGCAAGGCCGAGGAGCGCATCGCCGTCACCGAGGGTGAGGCTCAGGCCAAGGCCCTGGACCGCTACACGCGCCTGGACCACGAGTTCACCATGGCCGGCGGCTATGCCGCCGCCTCCGAGGCCGCCCGCATCAGTGCCGCGCTGGGCCTGCCCGACCGCATCCTGGACCAGCCCATCGGCACGCTCTCAGGTGGCCAGCGCCGTCGGGTCGAACTCTCCCGGGTCCTGTTCCAGCAGCCCGACACGCTCCTGCTCGATGAGCCCACCAACCACCTCGACCACGACTCGATCCTGTGGCTGCGCGACCACCTGCGTACCTACGCCGGGGGCTTCATCGTCATCAGCCACGACGTTGAGCTCCTGCGCGACACCGTCAACCAGGTCATGTACCTCGACGCCGGTCGCGGGGTCCTCGACGTCTACCACCTGGGCTGGGACGCCTACCTCAAGCAGCGCGCCGACGACGAGCACCGGCGCCGTCGGGAGCGCGCCAACGCGGAGAAGAAGGCCGCCGCCCTGCGCGCCCAGGGGGAGAAGATGCGGGCCAAGGCCACCAAGGCCGTGGCCGCCCAGCAGATGCTCAAGCGGGCTGAGCGCCTCATGGCCGACCTGGAGGACGAGGCGGCTGTGGAGAAGGTCGCCCACCTGCGCTTCCCCGACCCCGCCCCCTGCGGCAAGACCCCGCTGCGCGCCGCCGGGCTGTCCAAGGCCTATGGCTCCCTGGAGGTCTTCGCAGGCGTCGACCTGGCCATCGACCGAGGCAGCCGGGTCGTGGTCCTGGGCCTCAACGGCGCCGGCAAAACCACGCTCCTGCGCCTGCTCGGCGGGGTGGAGGAGCCCGACTCCGGTGAGGTCATCCCCGGCCACGGCCTCAAGATCGGCTACTACGCCCAGGAGCACGAGACCATCGACACCGCGGCGAGCGTCGTGGAGAACCTGCGCCGCGCCGCCCCCGGCATGGACGACACCCAGGTGCGCAGCGTCCTGGGCTCCTTCCTCTTCTCGGGCGCGGACGCCGACAAGCCCGCCCGGGTCCTCTCCGGCGGGGAGAAGACCCGCCTGGCCCTGGCCATGCTCGTGGTCTCCAGCGCCAACGTCCTCCTGCTCGACGAGCCGACGAACAACCTCGACCCCGCCAGCCGCGAGGAGATCCTCGGGGCGCTGGGCACCTTCGCCGGCGCCGTCGTCCTGGTCACTCACGACGAGGGCGCCGTCGAGGCCCTCAACCCCGACCGGGTTCTCCTGCTGCCCGACGGCGACGAGGACCTGTGGGGGCCGGAGTACCTCGAGCTGGTGGCCCTGGCCTGAGGGGCGGACCGCACCCTCCCGACCCGGGCGCGACGCCGTCGGACACAGTGAGTCCCCTCACCACGGCTCTGCGGTGCGGACCGCGTAGGGTTGTCACCAGGAACAAGGCATCGAGCTGGAGCGTTGGCTCCAGTGGATCCTTCAGGCGCTCGTCACGAGAGCCACCGCAGGACCTTCAGCGGCTCCGCACGAGGCGCCGCAGACGAACGTAGGCACACCAGACCAGGAGATGACCATGGCAGAGACCACCCTGACCGACACCACTGACACCCAGACCCCCGAGCACGAGGTCATCCTCACCGAGACCGCCGCCGCGAAGGTCGCCAGCCTCCTTGCCCAGGAGGGCCGCGACGACCTGCGCCTGCGCGTGGCCGTCCAGCCCGGCGGCTGCTCCGGACTGGTCTACCAGCTCTACTTCGACGAGCGTCTCCTGGACGGCGACGCCGTGCGCGCCTTCCCCACGGGCAGCGACGAGATGGCTAGCGTTGAGGTGGTTGTCGACCGTATGAGCGTGCCCTACCTGTCGGGCGCCACCATCGACTTCGCCGACACCATCGAGAAGCAGGGCTTCACCATCGACAACCCCAACGCCGCCGGAAGCTGCGCCTGCGGCGAGTCCTTCCACTGATCCCTCCCGCGCAGGCCCCTCCCTCACTCAAGGAGCTCATGTGCGCCGCACATCCCTGACCCTGACGGCCCTGGCCGCGGCCGCCTGCCTCGCGCTGGCCGGTTGCTCGGGGTCGTCCAAGAACGCCTCTGCCACGCCCTCGGCCCAGGCGTCCCCGACCCTGACCCGCTCGATCATCGACTGCGCTCAGGAGGCCGGGAAGATCGAGACCGACTCCGAGGCTCTCCCGGCGATCGGAGGCGATGCTGGGGCCGAGCCGACCGTCACCTGGAGTGAGGGGAAGCAGGCGCCCACCAACCTCGTCTCCAAGACACTCACCGCCGCGGACGGCCCGGCGGTGTCCTCGGGCGACGTCATCACCGTCAACTACGTGGGCTGGAAGTGGGGGTCAACGGAGGCTTTCGACTCCTCCTTCAAGAAGGGTGCCCCGGTCACCTTCGGCCTGACCGGGGTCATCCCCGGATGGACCTGCGGCCTGGCCGGGCACAAGGTCGGTGAGCGCGTCCAGCTGTCGATCCCGGGCAAGCTCGCATACGGCGAGACCGCAGATCCGGCTCGCCCGAACTCCCCGACCGGGCCGCTCGTCTTCGTCGTCGACATCACCGCTCACATCACGGGCGATGAGCTGACTCCGGCCACCAAGGACGCCACGGTCGACTCCGCGGCGGTCAAGAAGCTCTTTGACCGCGGCGTGACGGTCTCCGGGGACCTGGGTGCCCCGGCGGCCGGCCTCGCCGGCCCTCAGGCCGAGGAGCCCCTGCAGTCGGAGGTTTTCGTCATCGCTCGCGGCAAGGGCCAGGCGATCAAGGAGACCGACACGGTGGCCGTGCAGATGTCGCGCACCTCGTGGGACGGCACGACGAGGAGCTCGACCTGGGAGGACCACGCCCCCAGCGCCATGCCGGCCGCGCAGATCAACGCGGCCGGACTGCCAGTGGGTTCCAGGATCGTGCTGCTGGCCCCCGGCAACTCCAATGGAGGGAAGCGTGAGTCGGCGTACATCTATGTGATGGACGTCGAGAAGGTCATCTGAGCACAGAACCGCTCAGCCAACCACTCGTGATAAGGCTGTGGCCCGCACCCCGTGAAGGGGCGCGGGCCACAAGCCTGTGCGGCGCGTGTCCGCCGGCCGGAGTCAGCGGACGATGAGGCCCTGGGCCTTGGCGACGGCGTCGGCCAGGCGCTCGGAGACGTCCTGCCAGTTGGCGATGTTCCAGACGGCCTTGACGTAGTCGGCCTTGACGTTGAGGTAGTCGAGGTAGAAGGCGTGCTCCCACATGTCCACCATGAACAGCGGGATGGTGCCAACGGGCACGTTGCCCTGCTGGTCGAAGAGCTGGAAGGTGACGAGCTTTCCGGAGAGGGAGTCGTAGGCGAGCACGGCCCAGCCCGAGCCCTGGATGCCCATGGCGGTGGCGGTGAACTGCGCCTGGAACTTCTCGAAGGAGCCGAAGGAGTCCTTGATGGCCTCGGCGAGCTCGCCCTCGGGCTGGCCGCCGCCGTTGGGGGAGAGGTTCTTCCAGAAGATGGAGTGGTTGGTGTGGCCCCCCAGGTTGAAGGCCAGGTTCTTCTCCCACAGGTTGATGGCGGCCAGGTCGCCGGCCTCGCGGGCGGCGGCCAGGGCCTCCAGGGCGGCGTTGGCGCCGGCGACGTAGGCGGCGTGGTGCTTGTCGTGGTGGAGCTCCATGATCTTGCCGGAGATGTGGGGCTCCAGGGCGGCGTAGTCGTAGGGGAGCTCGGGAAGGGTGTACACGGCCATCAAGGACTGCCTTTCGGTGGGTGAGATGGCTTCAGTCCCGCCTCAGCAGGGCTTGTTAGGACTGAAGTCCTGAACAAGGTTCATGCTAGACGTGGCGCCGGAATAGGGATAGGGAGCCCGCGTGTGATTACACTGACCGCGGAAACACTGCCGTCCGTACCCGTCCACGAAGGATCCGCTATGACCGACCAGGCTGCTTCCGCCCGCCTCGAGCTTCTCGTCTTCTCCGACGACGCCACCGTGCGTCAGGAGGTCATCGACGGTGTCGGACGCCGACCGGCCAAGGGCCTGCCACTGGTGAGCTGGACCGAGGCGGCCACCGCCGAGGGTGTGCGCATGGCCATCAAGGACCGTGAGAAGGAGGGCCAGCCGCCCTTCGACGCGCTGGTCCTGGACGCCGAGGCCAAGAAGCTCGGCGGCATGGGACTGGCCCACGAGCTGTTCACCGAGCTCGACGAGCGCCCCGCCGTCGTCCTGCTGACCGCCCGCCCCCAGGACGACTGGCTGGCCGCCTGGGCCAAGGCGGAGGTCGTCGTGCCCCGCCCCCTGGACCCGCTGAGCCTCCAGGAGGGCGT
>ERZ773021.304-NODE-304-length-26098-cov-5.80786_pt1 | contig 26098 bp, 28 predicted proteins | sample MGYA00511668_ERZ773021 | MGnify/ENA primary metagenome ERZ773021 (study PRJEB29015, sample SAMEA2737961) | human oral metagenome | biome: human oral; feature: human-associated habitat; material: dental | place: China | collected 2032 ... | reverse complement strand
CCGCAACCGCCGCCCCGCCGGCGGCGAGCCCGCCAAGCCGCACTCGTTCCGCATCGAGGACTCACTGTGGGAGCGGGCCACGCGCCGCGCCCACAAGCGCGGGTTCACGATGAACTACGTCACCCGCGCGCTCATCGCGGCGTACGCCCGCGGCCGGATCCGCGTCGGCGAGGCTCAGCCCGCCGTTGACGTCGTACCGACCGAGCGCCAGCGCGCGGCCGAGGCCGGCAAGGCAGAGCAGGCCGAGGACTGACGGCGTGGTGGTAGCGTCGGTGGCCCGGCCGGACGCCGACACGCCAGCCCGCCCAGAGCACGAGAAACCCCGCCGGGAGCAGTAACCGGCGGGGTTTCGTGAAAGGACAACCAATGAGCAAGGAATCCCTCTCCCCCAATGATAGGGCACGCAGGTCGGGCGTTGTCAACGCCGCCGTGGACGCCTACCTCAACGGATTCACGCCGCTGCCGGTCCTCGCGGGCGCCAAGCGCCCCTCGATCTCGACGTGGCAGAGGGTCCGCTGGCAGGAGCCCCCGACGCCGCAGGGCGCCGAGGAGGTTCGCCGTCGATTCGAGGAGTACGCCGCCGGCGGCGCCACGAACCTGGGGGTGTCCCTCGGGGAGCCGTCCGGCGACCTGATCGACGTCGATATCGACCACCCCGCCGCGACGCGCCTGCGCCACTACTTCCTACCTCGGACCGCGGCCAGGCACGGCCGGGCCACGAACCCCGACAGCCACTACTGGTACATCGCCACCGAGGGGACCCTGCCGGGCACGCGCCGGTTCAAGATCCCCGACGCCGACGACCCGGCGAAGACCACGGTCTCCGTCGAACTGCGGACGACCGGCGCGCAGACCGTCGTGCCGCCGTCGATTCACCCGGACACGGCCGAGCATTACGAGTGGGTGGACCAGCCGTGGGGCGGGGACGAGGGGCCCGCGCTCATCGACGGGAAGGTCCTCACCGTCCAGGTGGCCCTCCTCGCGCTCGGAGCCACGCTCATCGACCGCTGGCCCCGCCAGGGCGGCCGCCACGACGCCTACGTGGCGCTCGCCGGCGGGCTGCTGCGCTACGGCGACGGGGTTCACCCGTTCTGGGAGAGGAACGCCGAGGTCCTGATCCGCGCGCTGGCGCAGGCCACTCACGACGAGGACGGGCCGGACACGCGCGTGAACGAGTCCATCGGGACGACGCTGAGGAAGTTGCGGGAGGGCGCCCCGGTCCAGGGGTTCCCCACCCTCGCGACGATCATCGGCGAGCCGCACGCCGAGATGGCTAGGCGCCTGGCCGGGGAGGTCGAGTCGGCGGCGGGCTTCCGCCCCGACGTGCCGGTCATCTCCGACAAGGTCCCGCAGTCCCCCGCCCCGGCCCGTCCCGAGAACGGCGTCATGGACGCACCTCGCGCCGAGGACGCCCCGCCCGGGGCCCTCATCGCGCCCGGCGTCCAGGTCGCTGACGAGGACCGGGACCCGCTGGAGGAGCGGCTGGCGACGTGGGAACCGGTGGATCTGGAGCCGTACCTGGCGGGCCAGGTGCGCCCCGCGGCGCCCGAGGTGCTGGCACGGTCGGATGGTCAGTGCCTGATGTACAAGGGGCGCGTGAACATGCTCTACGGATCCTCGGAGTCGGCCAAGTCGTGGATCGCGCTGAACACGGCCATGCAGGAGATGGCCAAGGGCGAGCGGGTGCTCTACTTGGACTTCGAGGACGAGCCGGTTCAGACACTGAACCGCCTGCGGCTCATGGGCGCCGCCGACGACGACCTGCGGCTGCAGTTCTCGTACATCCGCCCCGAGGAGCCGCTGGCCCCGATGCAGCGGAACCGCTGGGGGTCGTCGTCCCCGACCGACATCGGCACGCTGAACCAGTCGCTGTTCAGCAAGGCGCTGGAGGCGCTGGACCCGTCCCTCATCGTGGCGGACGGTATGACCAGCCTGTACGGGCTGCACGGGCTGGACTCGAACGACGCGGTGTCCACGGACGTCATCACCTCGTGGCTGAAGCGGCTGACCCGCAACGGACGCTCGACGGTCATCATCATCGACCACATGGCGAAGAGCGGGGAGAAGGGCACGATGCCCCTCGGGTCCCAGCACAAGGTCGCCATGGTCCAGGGGACCCTGCTGCAGGTCTGGCCGGTGCGCCAGCCCATGCCAGGCGCCGTCGGAGAGGTGGAACTCGTGGTCCTGAAGGACCGGCCGGGCGCCGTACGCGCCGCGTCCCAGGCCGGTAGCGGCGTCGGCAAGGCGCAGGTGGCCGGCGTGGTCACCATCGACTCCTCGAAGCCGGGGCAGACGGACCTGAGCATCGCCCCGCCCCGCAAGGTGGTGCCGACGAAGGCCAAGGTGGACGTGGACCTGTCCAACGTCCAGGCCGCTAAGAAGGCCGAGGAGAACGCCAGGTGGGAGGACGTCATCATGACGGTCTTCCAGGGCGAGGTCGGCAAGTCGCTGACCCGGCGGGAGATTCTGGAGGACCCGAACTGCCTCGCGTCACCCCGACAGGCCGAGAAGGCCGTGGAGAGACTGACGGCCTGCGGGGTGCTGGAGAGGTCCGGCAGAACGAAGGGGGTCAGGTACACGCTGATGGTCGGGGTACCGGGCTTCAGCGAGGACCCGCCCGACGCGGGCTTCGACATCGAGATCATCGACGACGACGACCCGCCCGAGCGGGGCTCAGCCCCCTCGGACCTGCTGAGCGAGCCGGATCCGCCCGAAAACGGACAGGATGACGTCGCTCATGAGGTCGAGGCCCCGCCAGAGCCCGATGACGGGCTGGACGAGGCCGACGACGTCGGCGAGGTGGAGATAGATCTCGAGGACTTCGACGATGGGCCGGAGGAGTACGACCCGCACGACTGGACGGGCGGGATAACGGGCGAGTTGGACGTCTGGGACATCGTTGAGCGCGAGGCCCGCACCGAGTGGTAGTGTGACCGTCCTCACGTAGGTTCTATTGATCTAGGTATGCCATCCTCATATACTTAATGCATCACCGGGGGACAAACGGTCCTCCAGATACCGCCGGAAGAGACGGATAACCGCCCGGCAGATTGGAGCAGATGATGCAGTACGGAATGAGCGAGCAGAAGCGAGCCTGGATCGCCGCAGCCTACGTGAGGATGTTCGCCGGCCTCCTGACCCTCGGAGTCGCCTTCGCGGCCGCCGCCATCGCCACGGTCGTCACCGGCCAGTACATCCTGTGGCTGACGGTCGCCGGCATCTTCCTGTACTTCGCGGCGAAGATGCTGACCCACCTGGAGTACTGGCTCCGCCCCACCGACGACATCTGCATCGGCAACCCGCTGAAGCACGAGCCGCTGGTCACCGTCGTACCCGACGGCCGTAAGTGAGGTCGTCATGAGTTACCACGACGACATCGACGAGATCGACCTGGCCATGGACTTCGCGCTGGACACCGCTGAGGACGCCGCCCAGGACGAGGCTACGCAGGCCGCAATCAGCCGGGCCGTTCACCACTACTGGGAGACCGGGGTCTACGAGGACCCGCAGAACCCTGGGAACACCCCGTGCTTCACCTGCTCGCAGGTCAGTTGCGAGTGCGACCAGGCCGAGTACGACATCGAGGAGGACAACTGATGAGCGGGACGATGTTCTTCGCGATCGACGGGCTGCTGGACGCGGTCCACAGCCTGGAGGACGGGACCCAGTGGCGTCGGGCGGCCCACAACGTCATCGCCTCCGCTGCCGTCGAGCAGGGCTGGGAGTGGGAGCACGTGGGCCCCATCCTGGTCTCCGTGACGGTCTTCATGGACGACACCGACCGCCGCCCGCACGGCCCCGCCAGCCGCGGCTGTCTCGCCGTCGCCCGCGACGTCGAGGACCTGCTGGTCACCGGCCGGGCCGGTCACAGGAAGCGCGGCGCCGTCGCCGACGTCCGCGACATCATCTGTACCGAGGTCCGTATGAGCCCCTGCCGGGCAGGGTGCACGCCGGGCGTCTCGGTCGCCATCTCAGAGGTCGCCTGACGGCGCACGACACAGATTAGGAGCAGGAAATGACATTCGAGTACATCCGACCGAGCCAGGTCTCGGAGGGAGACATCGTCCAACTGGGCGACGGGCTGTGGGAGATTCTGGACGAGCCGACCCGCGGGGGATGCGGGTACCTCCCCGAGGAGGTGTTCTGCGCGACGGCCAGGCGGTTCTCCAACGGGGCGTGGGGCCCCGAGCGGAACACCGAGACAGTCACGATCCGAACCGACCGGGCGCCGCTGCGTATCAGCCGCGACGAGTTCGAGGACCTGTCGGTCTGCTACGGCTACGCGATGAACTTCAACGCGGCCGGCGAGGGGAGGGGAATCTGATGAGTGACGACAAGTACGCGGACGACATCCGCTTGATCGACCTGAGCCAGCACATCTTCCTGAAGCGCGGTAGCGACATCATCGCCGACGCGATCATCTACCACGGCGACTGCTGGTGGAAGGTCCTCGGGAACGGGCGACACAACGGTAGCGAGATCCTGTACGCCGAGAAGGCCGGTAGCATCCGCTACGACGCCGAGGAGGTCGAGATCCCTATCGACGACGCCAAGACGTACCTGGTCGTCCTGGAGGGCTCCCCGTCGCAGTTCCGCGACGGCGACCTCATCTCGACCGAGTGGCCGGACAAGGACCTGATCTACGTGGACAAGGCGCTCCGCAAGGCCGCTACGAAGCGGGACGGCGTCTTCGAGAAGGACGAGGTTCACGGCCTGTTCGCCCGTCGGTACGACAGCGACGGCGACTGCTACTACGCACCGGTCGAGGCCGAGGACCAGGGCATCGACAAGAACTGGATGCTCATGGAGCACTACGACCTCATCCTGGAGTGGCGCCCCGTGAACATCGCCGCGGTGCTGAAGGAGGCGATCTGAGTGACGGTGTTCCAGTTCGGCGGGCCGGAGCGTTTCGCTCACCAGAAGGCCGGCCTGAAGAAGATCATCGAGAACAAGGGCACGGCGGCGCTGCTGTTCGAGCCCGGCCTCGGGAAGGGACACCCGCTCAGCGAGAAGGTCCTGACACCGTTCTGCTGGCGCCGCGTCGGCGACCTGAAGGTCGGCGCTGCCGTCATCGGGTCCAATGGCCGCGCCATCGAGGTCACCGGCGTCTACGACCGCGGCGTCCTCGACGTCTACAGGGTGACCATGCACGACGGCGGCACCGTCGTCGTGGATGGCGACCACCTGTGGAAGGTGGGCCGGAAACAGCGTGACGGGATGATCCTGTGGACCGTCAAGGACACCCGCACCCTCATGGCCGAGTCCCGCGAGGACGACGGACGCATGACGGTCCAGTACTGCGTCCCCGTGGCCGTGAACGTCCGGTCCGCCATCCCGACGGAGTCGCTCCCCATCGAGCCGTACATGCTGGGGCACATGCTCAGCCGCGGCTCCGACGAGGCTCAGCGCATCCCCGAGAAGATGCTCGTGGCGTCGCTGGCCGACCGCCGGGCGCTGCTGTCGGGAGCGGTGGAGACGTCCGACCTGGAGACCCGGCGCGGGGCCGTGTTCGTGACCCGGTACCGCGAGGCCGCTGAGGGCGTCCGCCGGCTGGCGTGGTCGCTCGGGCTGGCCGTTCAGTTGTTCGACCGCTCGTGGGACGGGCACCCGCAGTTCCGGGTGGTCATGCACAAGGACCGCCAGCCTCTGCGCTGGATCAAGTCCATCGTGCCGTCCGGCCGGGAGCACGTCCGCTGCATCTCGGTGGACGCTAAGGACCGGCTGTACGTGGCGAACGATTGGATCGTCACGCACAACACAGCGACCGTCGTGGACTACGCCTCGCTGCTGGCTCTACAGGAGCAGGTGGCCCGGATCCTCGTGATCGCCCCGCTGGCGGCCGTGGACCAGTGGGCGCTACAGGCGCCGCGCTGGGCCAGCCCGCAGGTGAACGTCTGGGCCGAGGCGCTGGGCGGGTCGGTGACGCAGAAACTGGAGGCGCTACAGGCTCGCGGCGGCCTGCCGCCGGCGTCGCCAACGGGCGGCTACGGGCCCAGGAAGGCGTTCACCAACCACAACATGCACGGGCACCGTTCCATCGCCGTAGGGGCCCGTCTGGACGGCCGAGAGATACCCTCGGACGAGGTCTGGCCGACGGGCCTGAGCCGGTTCAACGAGGGGGACCTGCCGCTGTTGCAGATCGAGGCCCTGAACATCGACGTCCTCAGCCAGCGCAGGGCCGAGGGGTCACGGACGACGGCGGACCGGACGCTGGACGCGATCCGCAAGTTCGGCCCGCACCTCGTGGTGATCGACGAGTCGCACCTCATCAAGTCCGTGTCGTCGAACGTCTCGAGGCTGGCGGCCCGCATCGGCAGGCAGTCCCAGCGTCGGATCATCCTGACCGGGACGGTCATGCCGAAGAACCCGCTGGACGTCTTCGCGCAGTGGCGCTTCCTCGACTCGAAGGCGTTCGGGCGCAACGGCAAGGACGCGACGTTCACCGAGTTCAAGAACGAGTACGCCGTCATGGGCGGGTTCATGGGGTACGAGGTCAAGGGCTTCCGAAACCTCGATCACATGCAGAAGGTCATGGGCCAGCGCGCCGCTGTCGCCCTGAAGGCCGAGGCGCTGGACCTGCCTAAGACGACCGACGTCGTCGTGCCAGTCCACCTGTCCACGGCCGAGGAGCGGGCCTACGAGGCGATGAAGAAGCGCTTGCAGGCCATCCTGCTGTCGGGCCGCAGTTCGACCGCCATGGGCCGTCTGGCGCAGATGATGAGGCTCCGCCAGATCACCGCAGGGCACCTGCCGGACGATGACGGGAACGTGGAGGTGATCGGCAAGAGTAAGGCGAAGACCGTGGCGTCCATCGTGAACGACACGCTCGACGGCGAGAACCGCATCGTGGTCTTCGCGGTGTTCCGCCGGGAGATCGAGCAGATCCGCCAGGAGATTGCTCGTAAGGACACCGTCGTGCTGACGATCACCGGCGACACGGATCCCGAGGAGCGGCTGGCGATGCGCCGCCGGTTCGGCTCGGACGACCCGCAGCGCATCGTGCTGGTGGCCCAGATCCAGACGCTCAGCCTGGCGGTGAACGAACTCGTGACGGCGTCGAACGCGGTCTTCGCCAGCCTGTCCACGAAGCGCGACGAGTGGGTACAGGCCCGCGACCGGCTGAACAGGCTGGGCCAGACCCGGCCCTGCACGTTCTGGTACGCGCTGGCGCCGGGCACGGTGGACGAGGTCCAGTACAAGGTCTACGAGGACCGCTCGAACCTGGAGAGGTCGGTGCTGACCCACGTGCTGGACGGCAACCCGGAACTGGTCGGCAAGGTGGTCTCCGCCGACGGCTCGGAGGAGGTGGACGAGGAGTAGGGCCGGAGGGATTCGGGGGTCGATTCGGTTTTTCGCTATTCGATTCCCCTACCCCTCCCTATAGGGAGGGGTAGGGGGTAAATGAAATTGGAAATAGGGGCTTGAAATGCTTGACAGATCTGGTAGACTCGCTAGCGAGTCTAAAGGACAGGAAACCGTCTCACAGAGTGAGACAGCCGGAGACGACGAGGTCATCCTGGCGACGTATTCTTCCATGACTACGCACCGGAAGTGCCCTCAGATGTGGAAGTACCGCTACCTGGACAGGCTCGGCCGGGCGGGTGAGGACGCTGCCCCGGCGCTGGAGTTCGGGTCGTGGTTCCACGCCGTGCGCGCCGCCGACAGGCTCTCCAAGGGTCGCCGCGAGGGGACGCTGGTCTCCGCCCCCGAGTCCATCGGGACGGTGGACGGCGGGCCGGAGTTCTCCCCCGAGACGAGCCCGGAGGAGATCATGGGCGCCGCCCACGGCTGGTGGCAGGCCCTCCCCGAGGCCCAGCGCGAGCAGTGGCTGGACTTCCTCGGGCAGGAGATGCCGAAGCGTCTCAGCGACGCCTACGCCGGCTGGCTGGACGAGTGGGGCTCCGCCTCGGAGGGCGAGGCCGTCCTTGCCGTCGAGCACCGCTGGGAGCGGGCCCTGCCGATGCCGAAGGGGTACGACGGGCCGCCGGTGCACCTGTTCGGGTTCATCGACGAGGTGTACGAGGACCGACGCCGTGGCCTCGTGGTGGTCCGCGACTGCAAGACCTCGAAGTCGATCGGTCAGATGTCGGCGATGGACGAACTCATGGACAGCCAGGTCCAGTTGTACGCCTGGGGGATCGCCCAGGACTGCAAGGAGTGGGGGATCAACTCCCCTCGGGCCGTGTCCTTCGACCGCGTCAGGACCGTGGCGCCGAAGACGCCAAGCCTGACGAAGTCGGGCCGGCTGTCGAAGTCGGTGACGGACTACGACCTGCGGACCTACGTCGAGTGGGTCGGCGACGGCATCCCATTCGACGGGCTGAAGAAGGACGGCTCCGGCGCGGGGGTCTACAAGGTCGAGCAGGACGAGGTTGACCGGCTGTCCTCGGACGACGTCCGACGGAACTGGTACCGGCGCAGCATGACCCCGCTGTCGGTGAACATCGTCAAGACGCACCTGCGGGCCGCAGTTGATACCGTCAGCGACATCGGCCGGACCAAGGCCCGCGCCGAGCGGTCGGGCGAGGCCCCTCGGAACCTGGTCAGCATGATCTGCAAGTGGTGCGACTTCGCCGAGTTGTGCCGGGCGCAGGCCGTGGGCGGCCCAGACGGCGACTTCGATCCGGCGGAGTACGGCCTCGAAGTCCGTAAGTCGCATGGCTCACGGTAATTGACACCGACAGACATACGAACTACACTGTAAGTACCTAGCCAGGAAGGAGCAGGAAATGGCAGGATTCGCAGGCATCGACATTGTCGATGTGAACGAGGAGCAGCCCGACTTCGGTCGCTGGCTGATCCTCGGGCCCCAGGGCGGCGGCAAGACGACGCTGGCCTCGACGATCGGTGAACTGGGCAAGACGCTGTTCATCGACCTCATGGGCGAGAAGGGAACCAAGTCGTTCAGGAACGCGCCCTACGCCAAGAACATCGACGTCATCCGACCCGAGTCGATCACGGCGCTGGATGATGTGTTCTGGGCCCTCGACAAGGAAGGCCACCCGTACAAGGCGGTGGTGATCGACTCGCTCACCGCGGCCCAGAAGATGACGATGAGGTTCCTCACCGGCGCCTCGGAGACAGCGGTCCGCGAGATCCGCCAGGGCACCGCCCCGGCCGACCAGCGGACGTGGGGCCAGTCGCTCGACATCATGACCGACATGGCGGTGTTCTGGTACGGGCTCGCCGACGGCAACCGGTCTCACCCCATGCACGTCGTCATGACGGCGCAGGTGAAAATGATCGAGGACGAGATCAATGGTGGCGTTCGCCGCCAGCCTGACGTCCAGAAGGGCGCCCTCAGCATCGTGCGGGCCACGCCCGACTACATCGTGTACGCAGACGTGGAGGAGAACATCGACGCGATTAGTGACGAGTCCCAGCCGTCCACGAACCATATCGTCCGTTTCGGGACCAATCCCGACTACGGAACGAAGGCCCGGCTGCCCTACGACCTCAGGGGTAAGATCCCTGAGGTCCTGGGGCGCAAGAAGCCGGTGACCCTCGGAAGCCTGAGCAAGGTGCTCGGGGTAGGCGGAGTCTCGGCCAAGAAGCCCGCCAGCAAGACAGCCACCACCAGTAAGAAGGAGCAGTGACATGGCTGACAACGTGAACTCGAACATCGTTATCGACCTGAGCAACTACAAGGACAGCGGGAACGTCCGCATCCCCGAGGGTCGTTACCGCGCCATCGTGGACGACGTCGATCTCGACAAGTCCCGTGCCGGGAACACCATGATTAAGGTCTGGATGCGCGTCCTCGGCGGCGAGCACGACGGCGCCATCATCCTCGACCGCCTGACCCTGACCGACAAGGCGATGTTCCGCGTCGTCGGCTTCATGCAGGGGATCGGGATCAAGACTCCCAAGAAGAAGTTGCAGATCAACCTGAAGACCTTCCTGAAGCGTCAGGCTGACATCGAGGTCGTGGACGGCGAGCCGTACAACGGTCGAATCAGGTCCGAGATCGCCCAGTACATCCGCATCGCCCAGCCGAAGGCCGAGGAGTCCTCGGAGGACGACCTGGACGCGCTGGAGGCCGCCGCGGAGGACGAGGCGCCGGCCAAGCCCTCCTCGGACGCCAAGAAGGCCGAGGCCGCCGCCATCGTTCAGGACGTGGACACCGAGGACATGGAGCCGGAGAATCCCTGGGACGCCGGCGACGACTCTGATAGCGTGGACGTGGACGACCTGTCCATCGACGACCTGGACCTGTGATCCGCCAGGTCTAAACTCCGAGGGGGCCCTACGGGGCCCCTTCGGCGTATCTGGAAGGAGCCAGCATGGCGAACGAGTGGGGCAATGAGACGCAGGTGGTGGCGGCGATCAAGCGCCGCATCCTGAAGGTGTGGCCGGGCTCGTGGGTGCTGAAGGTGGCCGGCGGGCCCTACCAGGAGCCAGGCGTGCCGGACCTCCTCGTGTGCGTACAGGGCCAGTTCATCGGGCTGGAGGTCAAGCACCAGAAGCCGGGGGAGTCGCGCCAGCACGCCCTCGGGAGGGCCTCGGTCCAGCAGCACGAGCAGATCCGCCGCATCTGGAAGGCGGGCGGGACGGCCGACGTCGTCCTCGACCCGGACGAGGCGGAGCAGGTGGTCCGCGTGGCGCTGCTGCGGGCCGCCCCTCGTTTGACTTAGGACCGTACATTAACTACAATGTACATACAACCAATGGACAGGGACTAGGAGCAGACATGGAAAAGCCGATGGTGAGCAGCATCGTGCGGCTCTACGCGGCCGCCGTCAGGCCGACGCTGGTGCTGAGGCTCAGCCGGATCAACCTGACGTGGCGACAGTCATGGGCGCTGGCAAGCGCGGTGGGCTGCCACAGGCTCCGCCTCGTGGCGATCCGGCGAGTGCTGGCGTTCAGGCGCTGGACCTCCCGGGCGACGTTCGCAAACGACGACGTCGAGGTGACGGTCACCCGTACCAACGACGGGCTGTTCGTTCGCCGATACGCCGACGGCTTCGATCCCCGGTCGGTGCACACCGACGACCTTCGCAAGGTCATCGAGTTCGTCAATGAGGCCGTGGCCGAGGTCCCCAGGTCCGAGGCCGGTTGGTGGAAGATCCGCTGACCTACAACCCACACAGAGACAACCAAGGAGCAGAGATGAAAGCATGGTGGCCGGAAAGCCAGACGAAGACGCTGGCGGCTATGAGCCCGGAGGAGCCCTCGGAGAGCCAGGAGAGCGCTCTGCGCGCCTGTTTCGAGGCCAGGAAGTTCGAGGTGGACGACCTGGATCCGTCGATGTGGCACGTCGAGGGCCGGCAGGGAGACATCTACGACGTTCACGTCATCTACATGCCGAACGGCGCCCCGTCGGTGACATGCACGTGCCAGCACGGGCGACACCACGGCGGGAAGGTCTGGTGCTGGCACTCGTTGCTGGTCCTGCGGATCCTGCGGGCTGCGGCCAGGAAGAAGTCCGGGTTCATCGAGGAGAAGGACGTGGAGAGAAAGGTGATCGAGGACGTGCTGGTGAACCGGGCCAACCCGATCGACGGGTCCGCCCGGTCGGACGAGGAGGTCGGCTACCGGCTTTTCACCTCGAACTACAAGAAGTTCACGCCGGACATGGGCGTGCCGGTCAAGATCAGCAACGGCCGGCCGAAGTTCGCCCTGTCGTACGACCTGCGGCTACAGGCGCCCCTGCTGTACCCCGACTGGGCGTGGATGAAGTGGCCGGTGGCGAAGTTCCGCGAGGCGTACTGGAAGCGTCTCGACGGCTTCGGCCTGTACGCCATCGAGGACCTGTTCCGAGACATCGTCGCCGAGAACGCCCGAATTACGGGCATCCCGGACGGCCGCCTGGTCCTCATGTGTTTTGAGCAGAAAACCAAGGACTGCCACCGGGGCGACTTCGCCATGTGGTACGAGAAGGTGACCGGTGAACTGATCCCCGAGTTGCCTGAGGGCGTCGCTTCGGCGTAACCTTCAGGCATCGCCCCGGCGACGGGGCATACCGCTGGTACCTCAGTGGATAGAGGACCCGTTCTCGCAGCGGGAAGTCGGTTGTTCGAATCAACCCCAGCGGTCGATGGCCCGTCAGGTCAGCCAAATGCCTCCGGCTGGCCCTTCGGGCCTCTTTCTGTATCTAGTGCGAGGAGATTCAGATGGCCGGGTTCATGTCCCCGTCAATCCTGTTCCTGTCCACGTGGGACACCCCGGAGCGGGGCTACCTGTCGGCACTGCTGCCGAAACTGAGGGCCGCGGGCTACAAGCACTACCACGAGCCCGCCGTCGGAGGATTCGCTATGCCGCTGGTGGCGCTGGATGCGGGCTACGACCCGCGCTCGATGACGACGTCGGACGTCCACCTGTTCACCGGCATCCTCGGGACCCTGTTGTCGGGCGGCGACTTCGAGGACCTGGAGGTCCGCTACGACGACCGGCCCATCGACTTCAGCGAGTGCTCGACCGACGTCGATAAGGCCGCTCTCCTGCTGTACACGCAGTACCTGGCCCGGATCCAGACGAAGCCGGAGGGCGAGTACTGGAAGAGCCTATGCGAGGACCTGGAGCGCAACTCGGACTACCACAAGGCGTCCTTCCGCGAGCAGTTGTCGCGCATGGCGGGCCGGCTCGGCGGGCTCGCCTACCGCTCGGAGTCGGTGTGGGAGCACATGGACCGCATCGCCGACGACCCCCACGCGGTCATCGTGTCCAATCCTCCAACCTACGCTGGCGCCTACGAGAAGTTCTTCGACACGAAGGGCCTGCTGACCTGGAAGACGCCCGACTACGACATCTTCGAGGCGCCAACCGACATCCCCGAGATGGTCCGGTTCATGGAGGGGCGCAAGGCCCTCCTCGTGGTCCAGCAACAGCAGACGCCACGCAACTCGGCGTCGCCCAACCCGCCGTACGCCCGCCAACTCTCCGAGGGTCAGTTGGTGTACATCAACTCGAACCGCTGCGACGAGGTGGTGGAACTGGCCGGCGGGAAGACCGCCGTCCCCAGGAAGATGTCCCCGCGGGCTCCCCGGCCATGGCCGATGCTTCCCGAGGACTACGAGGTCAAGCCCGACTCGGAGATTCGGCTGGCCTGTGTCGAGTCGAAGTACGCCGACGCCTACCGGGCCGAGTGGATGCACCGGCTGAGCCCCGTGCCGGGCTCGAACAACGTCCTGGTGTTCATCGACGGGTACGCCGCTGGTGTCATCGGATATAGCCTCGCGTCTATATCGTCCTCGTACTCGGACAAGTGGTCCAAGCACGCAATCCTGCGGTTCGCCTTCGGCGCGACGCACAACACGCTCCGCATGACCCGCCTCGCGACCATGCTGTCGCTTCAGCACGACACCCTGTGGCTGACGAAGACCCCGCTCAGCACCATGCAGATCGCTGCCGCGCAGGGGCTGGTCACCGTGGAGATGACTAGGCACCCGGAGGCGAAGGGCCTCCGAGGGCTTATGACGCTGGACAACCGCCAGAAGCACCCCGACGGGTTCAAACTGGTCTATGCCAGCGACTGGAAGAAGGCCATGACGCCGCAGGAGGTTCTTGCGGAGTTCTTGCGAAAGGAGCAGCAGTGGCGCAAGTCAACGAAGAGGGCATGAAGGTCGGCGAGGGCCTGTACATCCGCGTCGTTCAGGGCTCGGCCCTGAAGGAGCAGGACATCAACGCCCAGCAGATGGAGCCGACCAAGTTCGAGCGGCTGGTCGAGAACATCCGCCAGCGGGGCGCGCTGGAGTCGATCCCGTACTGCTCGCGGCCGAACGACGAGGGCCCGATCTCCATCGTGTCCGGCCACCACCGGGCGAAGGCGGCCCGCATGGCGGGGCTGACGTCCTTCCCGGTGCTGATCGACACGAACCCGATGCCGCGGTCGCTCATCCGCGCGAAGCAGATCGCCCACAATGAGTTGTCCGGGTCCCCCGACGAGGAGATCCTTCGGAAGATGATCGAGCAGATCGACGACGTCGAGGACATGCTCGTGTCGGGTCTGGGCGAGGAGTATCTCACCCCGCTCGCGCAGTCCACGACGACGCTGGACCTGCCGAAGGCCGACTTCGACTGGCGCATGACGACGCTCATGTTCCTTCCCGAGCAGATGGAACGGTTCAACGACCTGCTGGCCCTGATCGACAAGCACTCGGACATGATCGGCGTCGCCCGCGTGGACCAGTTCGACGAGTTCAGCCGGGCCCTCGTGGAGTACGGCCACGTGCGGAACATCAAGAACATGGCCGCCGTCGTGGACAGCCTGACGTCGATCGCCCTGCGGGAGATCGCGGCCGCCGCCGAGGGCAAGGCTGACGACGTGGAGTAACCTGGTAGACGCCTGCAAGGCGTCGATGAAGGGAGCAGGACAGTGTCGGAGGGGACTTCCGGGAAGCGAAAGCGGGTCAACAAGGCCGTTCCGCTGGACTACACGAGGCCGATCTGGCACCGGCAGGAGGGGGAGTCCGAGACCGCGTTCGCCCAGTTCGAGGCGTACCGGGACTCGGACCCTCGCCGTGTCCGGGACCACCCGAGCGGGTTCCACAACTCGGTCCGCTGGTCGTGGCGCGAACGATGCCACGCCTGGGACCTGCACCTTCAGGAGCAGGAGACCGAGCGACTGATCCGCTACCGGGTGGACATGAACGAGAGGCACCGGGCGGTCGCCCGCCTCGCCATGTCCCGCGCCGCGCAGTGGTTGCAGGGCCTCGACGAGATGCGAATCTCGAAGATGAGGGCGAGCGAGGTCATGAAGATGCTGGAGGTCGCCGCCAACCTGGAGCGCAACGCCTCGCGTGGCAACCTGCCCGACGTCACCGTGGGCGTGACGACGAACCTCGTGGACATGACGGCCAAGGCGACCGACGCCCGCCTCGACGAACTCATGCGCGAGGTCCAGCGCCGTCGGGAGGCGGCCGCTGCGCCGCCGGCACCTGATCGCAAGGAGATCGAGGGCCCCGAACTGGCGCAGGGTCCCGACGACGACGGCGAGTTCGTTGACGTCGTGGACGTCGGCGAGGACGGGAAGGTCGTGGCGGAGGAGCGCGAGGATGGCTAAGGCGGAGCAGCCCCCGTCGCCGTGGGAGATGTCCGAGGAGGAGATCGAGGCTGAACTCCGTACCCTGCTGAAGCACCAGGAGTGGCTCGGAAACCAGCCGGTCTGCACTCTCGAACGGTGCTCGGGCGAGCCTCACGCCGGCGTCCCGTACAAGCACGACCCGCACTACCCGAAGGCGGCCGACCCGCTGGAGGCGGCCATGCAGACCGACGACGGGTACCGCAGTCGGCCCCACCTGGAGTACCTCGCCAGCCGCCTGGCGAAGGCCATGCACGACGTCGAGAACGGCGAGAGCCGGTTCATCACGGTCTCGATGCCGCCTCGTATGGGCAAGTCGGCGCTGACGTCGGTTAACCTGCCGATCTGGCTGCTGCGCCAGCACCCGGACTGGAAGATCGGTCTGGTGTCGCACTCGCCGACGCTGGCCGTGTCCTGGGGCCGCCAGGTGCGCCGCATGGTGGAGGAGCACGGGCTGGAGTTCGGCCTGAAGATCGCCCACGACGCCGGGTCGGTCTCCGACTGGCAGACGACCGACGGCGGCGGCGTAGCGTCCCGCTCGGCGCCCGGCCAGTCGATCACCGGTATGGGCTTCAAGGTCATGCTCGTGGACGACCTGGTCAAGGACTTCGCCACGGCCCACTCGGCCGCTGAGCGCGAGTCGCTGTGGAACTGGTGGATCGCCAACGCGCAGACCCGTCTGGAGCCGCCGTCGCTCGTGGTGGTCATCGGCACCCGCTGGCACGAGGACGACTTCATCGGCCGTCTGCTGAGCGCTGAGTACAGCCCCGACCGCGATAAGTGGGAGGTCATCAAGTTCCCGGCCATCGCCGAGCAGGCCGACGTCCTCGGGCGCGCCGAGGGCGATCCGTTGTTCAGTCCCCTGCTGGAGGAGACCCGCGAGGAGGCCCTGGAACGCTGGGCGCAGATGAAGACCTCGATGGGCTCGTACTCGTGGGCGGCGCTGTACCAGCAGCGACCCAGCCCGGCGCAGGGCGCTGTGTTCGACGTCGGCTGGTGGCGGTACTGGACCCGGGACCCGGCGAAGGTCACCGGCGACGGCCGTGTCGTGCTGGCGCCGGACGCCGCCTGGCGGGCCGGGCAGTGGGTGGACTCGTGGGACCTCACCTTCAAGGGATCCGAGAACTCGGACTTCGTAGTCGGCCAGCGGTGGGTCAGGGCGGGCCCCGACCGCTATCTCGTGGCTCAGCAGCGCGGCCGGTGGTCGTTCACGGAGACGCTGGACCACATGGAGCGGTGGGTCCGCACGGACGACCACGACGTCTCGCCGTACGGCGAGTGCGTCCACCAGCGCCTGATCGAGGACGCGGCGAACGGGTCCGCGGCCATCGACGTGCTGAAGAAGCGGGTGGCCGGCGTCAAGCCGGTTCAGGCCCGTACCTCGAAGGAGATCCGTGCTCGCGCGATCACGCCGGAGATCGAGTCCGGGAACGTCTACCTGCCGTACCCGTCGGACCCGGGCAACGAGTGGGTGGAGGACCTGCTGTCGGAACTGCGGGAGTTCCCCAACGGCAAGCACGACGACCAGGTGGACGCGCTGACTCAGGCGCTGAACGGGCTGCGCGACGGCGGCCGCGGGTCGGTGTCCGTCCCGACGGGCCGGCTGCCGGGCCGGTCGGTGATGTCCGGGAACCGGATCCAGCGCCGTCGGCGTTAATGTGACGGACACCACGTAGTACCCCTTGCCCCGTAGGGTAGGGGGTACTACTATTTAACTACAGGCCAAGAAAGACACAGACAGGGCCTGGAAGGGAGCAGAACCGATGAGCAGTAACGAGGAGCAGATGTACCCGGCCGACCGCCCGGTGAGGGCGTGGCGCAGGGTCAGGGACGAGAACGGCGACTTCGTCAGCGACGTCGCCTTCGCCGTCGGCCAGACGTGGGAGGACGAGGTCCCCCGCTGGTTCAACGTCAGCATGGTCAACGTGGACGGCCGAACCACCGTCGAGTCGTCGAAACTCCTGCCCGAGGGGACGTCGGAGGACGACCTGCGGGCGAAGGGCTACTACCGCGAGACCGTGGGCGGGATGCTGAACTTCGTCCAGACGCTCGCCGGTTTCGTCATGGCCGCGGAGGACAAGGCGTCTGAGAACTACGTCATGGCGTTCGGAGCCAAGGCCCGCATGGAGCAGTTCCAGAAGGCCCTTACCGAGACCTACGGCGAGGTGCTGGCTATGAAGAACGCCGACGACCTCCCGGAGCGGCTGGGCCTGATCGGCAAGTACCCGAGCGACGTCCCCGACGACGACCGCCAGATCCTCGTGATCCCGACCTACCCGGACAAGTGGGCGGCCGGCGAGTACGACTCCCGCCCGCTGGCGTGGCGGGCCGTCATCTACCGGGTGATCGACGGGAGCAGGGTACTCGTGGTCAGCCACGAGATCTACGGCGCCATGACGGCCTCGGACTGGCTCAGCAAGGGCCTGGAGATGGCGTCCACCTTCGACGTCCTGCACACGCTGGCTAACGCCGCTGACACCGCTGCCTGGGCCTCGAACCTGGGAATGCTGTCCGACGACGACGAGTTCCCGGCGATCGCCCTGGTCCACAAGCACGAGGCCGAGGACGGCGAGCCCCGTAAGGAGACGCTGGTCTACCCGGCCGACGTCGAGGCGTGGGAGAAGGACCCGAACCGCCGCGGGGGCATCTCGTGGCAGGCCGTCGAGGTCCGGCACGGCTTCGACGGGCTGGAGGTGACCGCTGAGTGGACGGCCGACGGCGTGACCGAGTTCCAGTTGATCGGGCAGGGCTACCGTCCGATCGAGGTGAACGACCTGCTGGACTACGCGACCGCATTCGCGTCGCAGGCCCGGCACGCCCGTAGGAACGTCTCGGACAAGTCCGAGGAGATCGGGCGCCTGAAGAACGCCCTCAACGACGCGCTGGGGACCCTCGTTGGCGAGTTCTGCATGATGAGCAACCAGGTTGACGGGGACGGCGTCCGCCGCAAGGTGTTCTACGTACCGGCCACCGAGGTCGAGGTTTACAGGCTCGCCGAGGGTAATGAGGGAGACGCCTTCACCTGGGACAAGCACGAGTTCGAGTACGACACCCGAGTCGGGACGTGGGTCTTCAAGGACGTCACTGTCGTGGAGGGTAAGACCCGCCAGGACCTGCGGTCCCTCGGGGCCCGAGAGACGTCGATGACCGACTGGCTGGTCCAGGGCTACCACACGGCGAAGGACCTGGAGTCCGCCCACGTGGAGATCAAGGACCTTCGCGAGAAGATCGAGGGTCTGCTGAACGCCGACGACCGTAAGGCCGGCGAGCGGGCCGTCAAGGCAATGCAGGAGTTCGTCTGGACCCGCTACTGGACCTCGGACGAGGGGACCGACGACGCCCAGGAGTTCCAGGATGTCTACTGGCTCCGTACCGACTTCGAGGCCGATATGGTCGCCGCCGATGGCCGTGACAAGCCGGTCTCGTGGTTCCGGGTCAACTTGCAGCGTCCGCACCGTCCCGGCGCTCAGTGGAAGGTCATGGGCTCTGAGGTGACTCACGACCTCAGCGTCGAGAAGTTGGAGGGGTACGGCGCCAAGGCGTTCCCGGCGTCCCAGGCGAGGGCCTGGATGCGCACGTGGTCAAGCCAGGTACTGGAGGAGAAGGCCAAGGCCAGCCACCCGTCGCAGGGCCCGGCCGACGCCTACATCCGGGCTGAGAAGGCCGAGGCTGACGTCGCGTACTGGAAGGCCAAGGCCGAGGAGGCTGAGGCTCGCGAGAAGGCGCTGGAGATCAAGCACAAGAACGACATGGAGGCGCTGGTGGCCGACGCCCACCAGTGGGCCGACGAGAACGAGTTGTGCTCGATCTTCGACGAGTTCATGGAGGAGCACGGCCTGCCGGCCCGTCTGCGGGACTGGACCGTCAAGGTCGAGGTGCCGATCACTCTGGAGTTCACGGTCGAGGACATGTCGAACGCTGAGGACGCTCAGGCAGAGGCCGAGCGCTACGTCGAGCAGGAGATTCGGAGCCTCAACGACATCGCCGGCATGGACGTCGCGTGGGTCGGTGACCCGGACGCTGAGTACGCGGAGGTGGTCGGCGACTGACACACTGAGCAGGCGGGAGGGCCTTCGGGCCCTCCCGTCAACCCATACACCAACGATCAAGCAACCAAGGAGTAGAGAGATGAGTGAGGACCAGTACCTGAGGCCGAAGATCATGGACCCGAAGCCGAAGACCGTTGCCATGGTCGCGTCTGACTACATGGTGGACTTCCCGTGGGGCGGGGACGGCGTCACGGAACGCCCGTACACCAACGACCTCGAGTTCCTGCCGGTCCTGCTGGACTGCGTCGGCCGGGTGTTCTCGGCCCAGACTCGGGTCGGCCTGAAGTGCGCCGTCGGCGACGTCATCGGCGCGATCGGTATCCGGCTGATCCGCGGGACCGATGCCTACGACAACAACATGAGCACCGTCCAGCAGGCGGCGCTGTACATGGCCGGGGTTCACGCGGAGCCGTTCCCGTGGGGCCGTACGGGCTCGGACATCGCCAGGTCGGTGTCGGAGACGATGCACCTGTACACGTCCACGTACGCTGCGACGGTGGTCCGTGGGACGGTTGAGCCGGGCTCGATCGAGTCGAGGACGAACAAGATCCTGATGGACCTGACCTCGAAGTCGATCTACCTGCTGGCCATGCTGGAGGACCTGTACCCGACGTCCTGGGAGGACGACTTCAACGTCTCGCCGCTGAAGGATGAGGACCGGACGCCCTGCCCGGCGGGGCTGAAGGCCGTGGCTGAGGCCGTGGACAGCGCTGAGGGCACGCTGGAGCAGGTGGCCGACCGCATCTTCGAGGCGTGGAAGGCGAACCACGATGGCTGAGACGATGGAACGCCGCATGGATGCCCGGCTCACCGAGGCGGTGGCCTCGTACAGGCGCCTGCCGGCTCACCCGCTGGATCGCTCCGACCTACGGGAGGTGCTGGACACGCTGGTGGACATGCACCGCCAGATCGCCACTCAGTCGGACCTGAACGGGCTGGTCTACTGGCTGCGGGCCGCGACGTCGTTCTGCATCGTCTCCGCCGCCGGGCTGTCCGGCAAGCCGATGTCCGAGGTGGCGGTGTCGGTCAGGAAGCGGGCTAACTCGTGGGCTGCGCTGGCCGGCCTGGACCAGCGGTCCAACCCGTCGAAGATGCTGGCCCGCGGGCTCCGCTCGGTTTACGAGGTGGAGGCGGGGAACATCGCCCACATGGCCGTCCGGGCGTACAACTGGGAGGGCCAGTGGTGCGACAAGGCGGCGGGCAACCTCCTTCATATGGCGGGCGTCCTGCTGCCGACGTCGATCTACTTCGAGGCGATCCGGGACGGCGTCCGTCCGACGTTCCGCGGGGACGGCGAGCAACTGACCCTGTTTTAGGCGCCCGAGGGGTCAATATTAACCGAGAGTCAATATTGACCGAGAGTCAATTACCCGCCCGCTGGCCGTCGCTGGTGGGCGGGTAATTTGTGAGAGTCATCACGTGGGTAACCTTGCACGGTCGGCGGTGGTGTCATACAATATAACTACAAGGAGGGGAGAAAGGGAACCCCACCGGAACCGAAAGGACAGAGACAATGAGCAAGTTCGAGGGAGTCGCCGAGATGATCGCCAAGTTCGAGGGTCGTCGGATCGTCGCCGTCAGCACCCGCGGGGCTGTGGCGGACCTGGTCCTCAGCGGGGACGACGGCCAGTGGCCGCTGATGCTGGCCGCCAACTCGTACTCGACCATGTCGGACGGTGCGTTCGTCGGTCGGGCGGACATGAAGTTCTCCGAGGGCTGGCTCGGCAAGTCGATCGCCAAGATCGAGGTTCACACCGGCCGCTCGATGGACCGCAAGAACGTCCTGACCGTCATGGCAACCGATGAGGACGGCCAGTCCTCCCTGCTGGTGGAGTTCACCTCCGTCAGCGCCCACAGCGGGGTCCAGGTGGTCCTCGCCTGATCGAATGGCCGCTGGGCGGGGGCTACGGCCCCGCTCAGCGGTCTCGGTCTGCCGGACACCCAATCACACAGCAGAGCAGAAAGGGGCACGTAGATGTCTCAGGAAACCGACCGTATCGCCCGCGAGGTCAACCGGATCTCGGACGTGATCGACGGCGACCTCAGGATCGCCGTCCTCACCCACGAGGAGTCGATCAAGGTAGCGCTGGACGGCCGCCCGTTCGACCACGTTGACTTACTTACCGACTCTTCGGTCAATATCGCCTTCAATGATGGCACCCAGATGGTCATCGACTCGGCCAGTTGGTCGGCGACGTCGTTCATCAAGGAGGGTCGGGCCAAGGTACCGAAGGGCTGGGAGGCCGACAAGCCCCACCCGCCGCTGTCGGACATCACGCTCCGCCGTCGGAGTCACCCTCGGGCCGGGATGTACGGCGAGTTCGAGGAGGTGGACGTCCTCGGGACGTGGGAGGGGATGCAGGTTCGCATCGCCCAGTTCCGGGCCACCTGCTCGCTCGGCTCGCTGTCGCTGACGGCCAGTCTCAGCAAGCCGTCCGTGTGACGGTCATCACGTAGGTTCCCTTGCCCCTTGGGCGTAGGTCTACTACAATGTAACTACAACCAAGGGGCAAGGGGCCCCGAGGGGAACCGGAAGGAGCGGGAAATGAGCAAGGACATGGGATGGATGGTCGAGGACCTGCTGGAGGGCCGGGTCCGTGAGGCACACCTGACGACCCGGTCCGACTTCACGGAGGCGTTCAAGGGTCAGACCATCGTGGACTACGGCAAGATCGCCGGGACCTTCGAGGAGTCGGACGCCTACCGGTTCGACTTCGCCAACGGGACCCGGCTGGACATGCAGGCGGACCCGTTCAGCGACATGGACGTGGACCAGAGCCGTAGGATCCTCGGTCGTAGGATCGCGGAGGTCCGCTGGTCGCGGACCGTTGACTCCGACTACCAGGACCACGTCCTCCGCCTCGACGTCACCTTCGAGGACGGCGAGGACTGGGGGATCTTCGAGGCGGCGGGTCCCAAGATGGTTGACCTGACCGGCCTCATGACCAAGGTCGAGACGACCGACTGAGACCTCCCGCCCGTCGGGTATGGGATTCCCCGGCGGGCGGGCGGCGGCCTCCCTAGCCGCCACCGGGCACACGCCCGAAGGACCCCGCCCTGGCCCCGTAGTTCGGTTCCGGGGCCAGGGCACAGGGGTCATATAGATAGACTTGAATTGATTGATAGACAGGCCGGTACCGGCCAGAAAGCAGGAGCGGGACATGAGCAAGGAAATCTGGAAGCAGACGGCGGAGAACTTCAACGCCGGCAAGACGGGCCAGGTGTGGTTCTACGGGGACGACGACCTGGGGCTGATCCTGAAGGGGCACCGCATCGAGGCGGCGACGCTGACGTACGACTCGATGGTCACGTTCGTCATGGACGACAACCTGCTGGTTCAGTTCTACGCCGGCTGTGGGCTGGCTGACACGAACGTCAGGCTGGACCAGATCAACCACCGCAGCGGTGAGATCATGTCGGTGGGTACCGTCTCGACGGTCACGGACAGTGGTCGTCGTCGGACGCAGTTGTTCGCCTGGACCAATGACGAGTACGGCTCGGAGACGCTGGAGGTCCTGTTCGAGGCGTTCGAGGTCTCCAAGCCGGAGTCGCAGTCGGCCGACCGGGACCTGTTCTTCGGGGTCGCGTTCCGCGCCCCGTCGGCGACCGACCGCATGATCGGGGCCGACCGATGACCGCCGCCGTCAGCATCGTCCGGGACTGGGACGCCGAGTGGGCTCAGATCGTAAGCGGATCTGTTGAGGAAGGAGTCAGTGATGGTGGTTGGGATCCTGATGGCCGAGGTGATGGGCTGGGCGCTGGTCGGACGCCGGTTCGCCGGCCGTCACCGTGGGCGAAGGGCTCGCTCCGTACGGAGAGCGCTCTGAGGCGGTTCCTGCTGGAGGCGCTGGACCAGAACAGCCCGGAGAAGGTCATCGCCGCGGTCCGGGCCATGCGCTCGGCCGGGTTCGAGGGTGAGGTCATGGCCGAGGTCCGGCCGCACCTCGGATGGGAGGACGCCCGCGACTGACCGACATCCGGCCGACGTCGTCTCGACTGGTGGACGTCGGCCCGCCAATGAGCCACAAGACAGACACAGACAATGGAAAGGACACTTGACATGATCCACGTCAAGGCAGACTACGACGACCCGACGTCGGCCACTATCTGCATCCGCGGGCTCCCTGAGGGCTGGGACAACGAGGACCTTCGGAAGGGCTTCGTCACGGCTCTGGAGGCCCTGCTGGCCGAGGCCAAGGACGAGGACGAGGTCCCCGACATCGGCCCGGTGCGGGTCGCCGCTCGCAAGAACTACGAGGACGCCGACCCGACGTCGGCCCCGACCGAGGCTCCCGACGAGCCGTCCGTCTTCGACGTCGAGGCCGAGAAGATTGAGGCCGACCTGTACGTGGGGATCGGCGAGGATGCCGTCCGCGTCGGGACGGTCACCGGGATCCGCATGGACGGGAAGCCGGAGGACCACCTGCTGTCGGTCAGTTTCGAGAACGCCGACGGTAGCGGCTTCGGCACGTTCGTGGCCCAGTCCGACCTCGTGGACTGCCAGTGCGGTTGCGAGGACGGGGAGGACGAGGAGGACGACGGCCCGGTCCTGCGGGTCGGATCCGCCCTCGCGGGGCTCGGGCTCCGCAAGGTCGAGGACGTTGACCCGGTGGACATCGCCGACGCCGCCTTCCCCGACGACGTCCACCTGAACGCCGCCCTCGTGAAACTGCTGAGGCTGGCCGAGTTGCGGATGCAGTACGCGGCCGCCGGTCGGAAGGTCTCGGGCCGCATGGACATGCAGAAACTCTGGGACCTGGATCGGAACATCGCCCGGGCCCGTCGGGAGGCTTGGACCCGTATCGGCAAGGAGGAGAAGGACTATGAGTGAGGACTGGAAGGGCCAGCGGAACCCCGTGGAACTGCTGGTAGTCCTGACGGTCCTGTCGATCCTGGCCCTCGCTGGGGCCCTGCTGACGACCTCCCAGCCGATCCCGAAGCGGACGGACTGCCAGACCGGCGACCACAAGGCGAACTGCGCCACCTACACGCCCTGAGCGGCCCGCTGAGGCCCCGTCGGACACCCTCCGGCGGGGCCTTTCAGTACCCCGAAAACCCCTCCCGGCACCCCACAGCGGTAATATCGCTGGCGACATCGCCGGCTGACACCCCGACCTGACGCAGACCCGAATCGGACCGTGGCTGCATCTTGGCCCGCAGGGGCCCGTCTGAGGGCCTACCGGAGGCCGACCCACACAACCACACAGAGCGCGGCTCCCAGGCCCGCTACGGGGCTCCCACGGCCTCCAAGAGGGCGCTCAGCCGGGAGGGCTGGTACGCTGTAGCCAAGCAAGCCCCGCCGGGGCGCTAGGCCCTCCCTGCTCCGGGCCAGGCGCACGGCGGGGCTTGTGCCATTTCCCGCAGGATTCCAACGTAAGGATGACCATGAGACTTGACGACGCTGCCAGGGCCACCCTGGCGACCGCACGACTGACCCGCTTCGTGACGCGGGACGTCCTCGGGGAGTGGGCCGTCGTCGGACCGCTCCGCCAGTGGGCGGACCGCCACGAGCCGGGGGACGTCTTCGGCGAGGAGGCCACGGGCCCGCGGCACATGGCCGTGACGGGGCTGGACTGCCCGTTCTGCGTGGGGACCTGGATCGGCTTCGGCGTCCTCGGGTCCTACGCCGCTGCGCGGGCCGCCGGCCCCGGCGCCCTGCGGGCCTGGCGCTTCGTGACGTCGGGCCTGGCCCTGAACTACGTCGTGGGCCACGTGTCGGCCCGGATCGACTGACTCCCCGCAACCGTAAGAAAGGATCACCAGTGACCAGCAGACTGAACGGAAGCGCCACGAGGGCTGAGCGTGTTTCCACCAAGGAGGCCGTGGCCCGGTACCTCGGCAGGGCCCAGGCCCGGGGCCGTGGAAAACCGCCGGAGTCGTCCCTGACGGCGTCGGCCACGCGGATCAAGGGGGAGCGCATCAGCCGCTCCGTCGCGGCCCCGTCGTCGTGGCAGGGGGACGCCTGGGACATGTACGACCTGGTGGGCGAGGAGCGGTTCCTGGCCTCGACGATCGCGGGCCGGCTGGCTCAGGCCCGGCTCTACGTCGCCATGGACGGCCAGTCGCTCGCCGACGACTCCGTCGTGGTCGAGGACGACGGCCTGGAGTCGATCATCGACTCGATCGGTGACTCGGCCACGGGCCGGGCCCAGATCCTGCACCGACTGGCCGTGAACCTGTTCGTGGCGGGCGAGGGCTGGCTGGTCGGGATCCCGCCTGAGTTGCTGCCGGAGGCCCTGGGCGGGGAGCGGATGGCCGGGACGGTTCAGGACACGCGGGCGCCGGGCTACGGGTCGGGTCTGGGGGACACGTCCCTGGACGAGTTGGAGTGGCGGGTCCTGTCGGTGTCGGAGGTCTCCTCGGAGTCGGGCGACGTCCTGCTGTCGCTCGGGGACGCCGACGAGGAGCGGGTCCGCTGCCAGCCGGAGGACGTCTACCTGATCCGCGTGTGGCGGCCGCACCCTCGCAAGTGGTGGGAGGCGGACTCCCCGACGCGGGCCTGCCTGCCGATCCTGCGGGAACTGGTGGGCCTGACGATGCACATCAGCGCCCAGATCGACTCCCGCCTGGCGGGCGCCGGCCTCCTCGTGGTCCCGCAGTCAGCGTCGGACGCCATCCGCCGGTCGGCGGGCACGGACGAGGCCGACGAGCAGGACCCGTTCGTGGACGCCCTCATGGAGGCCATGACGGAGCCGATCGCCGACCGGGACGCCGCGTCGGCCGTCGTCCCCCTCGTGGTCACGGTCCCTGACGAGGTCTCGGACAAGTTTCATCACATGACGTTCGCCACCGGGCTGGACGACGCGGCGAAGGACATGCGGGACGAGGCGATCCGCCGTCTGGCGCTGGCGCAGGACGCCCCGCCGGAACTGCTGCTGGGCACGGGCGGGATGAACCACTGGGGCGCCTGGCTGGTCAGGGAGGACGTCGTCACCACTCACATCGAGCCGCCGCTGGCTCTCATCTGCGAGGCTCTCACGTCCCAGTTCCTGTGGCCGGTCCTGGAGTCGATGGGCTACTCGGAGGAGGA
>ERZ773021.301-NODE-301-length-27024-cov-165.378_pt1 | contig 27024 bp, 24 predicted proteins | sample MGYA00511668_ERZ773021 | MGnify/ENA primary metagenome ERZ773021 (study PRJEB29015, sample SAMEA2737961) | human oral metagenome | biome: human oral; feature: human-associated habitat; material: dental | place: China | collected 2032 ... | reverse complement strand
TTGCTATTTTTTTTATATCTGTAAAAGCTTGATAAGATGCTTCCATGGATTCAGCTCGCAAGGTACCATCTGTATTTCGTTGACCTAAACGAGTAGTCCACAACTGCTTAGGCTCATAACGCCACTCATTATTCTCATAGGTAGCCAATAATAAACGCACCGAATTAGAGCCAATATCGATAATTGCTAACTTCATAATTGCTCCTTACATATAAATAGCATTTTCCTAATACTATTATAGCGTTAATACTCTATACATAAGTAAAGAGATGGCTGGATGCCATCTCTCATTATTAATCTCGACGACCACCTCGGCCTCCGCGTTTTCCTTCGGTATTGCGTTTTAAGTCGTGTAATCGTTCATTGCTATCGCGCAAGAATGATTTCATCTTCGCTTCGAAAGACTCTATGCTTTGTTTCGATTGAACACGATGAGGACGTTTTTCTTCGTCCATCCCCTCTTTAGGTTGTGTTTGACGAATGGAAAGACCTATTTTATTACCATCAATAGATAAAACCTTAACCTTTACTGGATCCTCAACCTTTAAAAGGGTATTAATATCTTCAATATATCCATGAGCTACTTCAGAAATATGAACTAACCCTGTTTGCTTTTCTCCTAAATCAACAAATACGCCGAATTTTGTAATACCTGATACGGTACCATCAATAATGTTACCAACTTCGATTGCCATGCAACCTCCTAATTAATGCGGAAACCTTAAACTACAAACTAATGCGAAAAAAATAAAAGAATAAAATCTATTTTACATATGGTACTTCACCAGGTTTTACCAATCCTAACTCCTCACGAGCAACCCCTTCTATGGTCTTTGGATCTTGTAACCTAGCCTTTTCCTGTTCTAACTCTTCATTTCGCTGCTGTAACTCTTGCAATTGTTGCTCTATATGTTGTTTTTCTTGATATACAGCCACCAAGCGATAAGCCTGCCCTAACAGTAACAGCACCATAATCCCTATGCCAATTCGCTTGATCCACATGAGGATAATACGCTGATCCTGTGCTTTGCGATTAGGACGAACCCGTTTGCGCGGCCTTTTTGGGCGTTGTACATCCATAATGTCCTGAGTCATAATGTCCCCCAAATATTCATCATCTGTATACTGTCATTTTTAGATTATACCACATAACAGAGCTTGGGACTAAAGAAAATTACAGATATTTCTCATTAAGAACGGTAACATAAATCCGTATAAATTTAAAACTCCATATGCAATGTAAACTTTCTATATACAAAAGTAAACATCCACTTACATAGACTCAGCCTTTACAACATGTTCACGAATGACAGCACAAGAAGTTTTAAATAAGGCTAGCTCTTCATTGGTTAGTTGCAGTTCAAAAACATCTTCGATACCATCTTTACCAATAACAGCAGGAGTAGATGCAAATATTCCTTCTTCTCCATATTGTCCATTTAAATAACAGGAGCAAGGCAATACCTTCTTTTCATCATGGAATACGGCGCGAATCAATTCTGTGGTAGCACTCGCAATACCAAACTCCGTAGAGCCTTTACCAGCTAGTACATGATAGCCACCAATTTTAACATCATCTAGTACTTTTGTATGGTCAAGTTTAGGAAACCTATGAGGTAGCTCTCGATATAATTCTAAAAGTGGTTTACCTTGTACACAGACATGGGACCACGGCACCATGGCACTACCTCCATGTTCACCTAAACAGTAGGCCATAATAGAGCGATTACTAATAGTAAAGATATGAGCTAATTCTTTTTGTAATCTAGCTGAGTCTAGCGCTGTTCCCGTTGAAATGATACGCTTAGGATTCCACTCAAGATGTTTACATAAATAGGTAGCTACCACATCAGCAGGATTAGAAATTGAAATGATGAAACCTTGAAAAGAAGACTTCTTAATACGTGGAATAACGTCTTTTAGTACAGCCACTGTTTCACCAAGACTCTCAAGGCGATCCTGATACAAATTCGGCAAAGGCCCCGCACTAAAAACGAGGATATCACAATCTCCACATTCTTCAATAGGACCTGATGTAGCAGTTACTTGATGTGGAATATAGCTAACGGCATCATTAATATCCATAGCTTGCGCCTGAGCTTTTTTCTCGTCAATATCCATCAAATATAATTCATCAACCTCACCTTGCAAGGCTAAAGAAAATGCCACATGAGAGCCAACATGGCCAGTGCCAATAATACCTACCTTACGTAACTTCATAAGAGCCTCCATATCTTAGCATAAAACGATAGCATATCCTCAAATGCCAATTATTTAAATCACGTATATCTGTATATGATTTATCTTAATAGAATCATAACTCATTTAAATTCATCTCATCCAAATTGAGTGGGAACAAATCTTTTCCTTCTATCGCTTGAGGAGATTTTTCTAAATATTGCTTACGCATGGACCATAAAATATCCAAATCTGAAGGATCCAATTTAGATAATGCATATATCATAGTAAAGTCAGAACCATAGTGCCCACGTAAGCTATCAGGTACACCCTTAGAGCCTTCACCACTAATGCGGTTATTAAAGAACCCTTGGATACGACGATTATCTAAATCTATAATAATAAAACCTGATCCATCATACACATATAATGTATGATTAACACGTTTTAATGCACGTACTGTATTCGTAATAAAATACTGGTCCTTCAAATCAATGAGGGACGACTCATAACCAGAATGGTAAAAGTCACCATAATAATGGGCTCCTCCATCAGTAGACTCCAACAAGCCTTTAAATTCTTTTTGCTCTTCAGCACTGAAATCGGATAAAGATTTTAGCTTTGTTATATTCCGTAAACCTCGTTGGTAATCATCCGATTTAGTTGGCTCTATATGTTGCCCCCTAAAGGTTATTGGCATTAAACGAAGTGCATTATCAGATAAATTATAAATTCCTAGTCCTTCATAACCTAAGAAATACACTTGTGATCCACTAGTCTTCATAGCTAATATTCGTTTTGAAATAATGGCATCACTAGAATTAACCAGTGTATGCGCTTCTGGATCAATACGTACTGTTTTACTATCATAATTTGCTCCTACAGCAAGCCAGTAAGATATCCCCATTATAATAAGTGCCAGTACAAATAATCCAATACGTTTTATATTCATCTACGCTCTCCATGACTTTCCAATCATAAAACGTAAAAGCATGCGTACAATATGTATCGTGTTTACAGTGTATCTAACATTAGATTATATACGATTCTAGCTTATGCACCCAATTGAGCTAATCGGTCAACAATCTTAGTCCCTTTATATGTGAATGTTGGTAATAGCTGAGATAGCGGTTCTAGTACAAAATTACGATTCCAAAAATGAGGATGCGGGATCACAAGACTCTCATCACACAAAGAAATCATCTTCCCCTCTATATCGTACACTAAAATAATATCCAAATCTAATGTGCGAGGGCCCCAATGAATCAATCGTTTTCGTCCAGCCTTCTGCTCTAATTGCTGAATAAGGCTGAGCATTTGATGTGGATCTAGAGTGCTTTCACAAGACCATACGCCATTGACAAAGGTATCTTGTTCCGTATATCCCCACGGCTCAGTTTCAATCAGAGGAGAAGTGACTAGCCTGGAAATTGCCTCATGATGTAGTAAGGCTTGAAAAGCAGAACTGATGTAGCCTCTCTTATCCCCCATATTCGAGCCTACACTAATGTAATAGGTATACATCAAATTTGTCCTCTTGTGGTGATAACCTCAACATAATCTAAAATACCTGAAATCGGTACAGATGGTTTACGCACCGTTACAGATAGACCTACGATGCCTTGATAATATTGGTACAAGGAATCGGCGATAAGCGCCCCTAATCGTTCTAACAGATTATGCTTTTCACCAGTCATAATTGATTCTACAGTTTCATATACCTCTACATAATTGATGGAATCCTCTAATTGATCACTTTGACCCGCCTTTGTAAGATCAGTTATTATTTCTACATCTACAAAAAATCGTTGTCCTTGTTCTTGCTCAGATGCCAAATTTCCGTGATATCCGTAGAATGCCATATTTTTTAAAACGATTCTATCCATTATTCACCTCGTAACAAGCCGTCTGCTACAGCTAAGGCGCGTTTATGCATCTTTACATTGTGAACACGCACCATATCGACGCCTTGGAATACGCCTGTAATACAAGCAGCTACCGTACCTTCATCGCGATCTTCTGGAGGCAATCCGCCTAACATAGATCCGATGAAACGCTTGCGGCTTGGAGCAAGCAAAACAGGGTATTCATAAGCGGTTAACTCACCCAAGCGTTGCATAACTTCAATATTTTGTTCTTCAGTTTTACCAAAGCCAATACCTGGGTCAAGCCAGATTTGTTGTGGCGTTACACCCTCTTTCAACGCTTTATCAATAGCACAGAAGAAGAAAGCTTTCATATCTTCAATGATATCACCATAATTTGTATCATTACTATTATGCATGATGATAACAGGTACCTTATATTTAGCCACCACCGCAGCCATGTCAGGGTCATAATGTAAGCCCCATACATCATTTAGAATATGAGCCCCTTTTGAGAAAGCATATTCTGCAGTTTTTGCATGATATGTATCGATAGATACAGGAACGGTAGAGACCTTTAACACAGGTTCTATCAATAAAGAAAGACGTTCTATTTCTTCGTCCGTAGTCAAAGGTGTAGAACCTGGTCGTGTAGACTCAACGCCTAAATCGATAATATCTGCACCATCTTCAATCATTTGTTTCACATGAGCAGTAGCTGTTTCTGGTGTATTAAATTGCCCCCCATCAGAGAAGGAGTCAGGTGTACCATTCAATATACCCATGATAAGGGTACGATCACACAAAGATAAGCTTTTGCCATCATTCCATGTATAATTTCTACGTTTAAACATTTACCTGTCCTCCGCCTAACATTGCCAACGCTTCATCCCTTACTGTACCTGTTTCAGCTAATACGCCTCGGCTTTCTAATGTAATTACCTTTGAATCTTGCTGCATAGTTCCTTTAATAAGCATACACAACTGAGTCGATGTAATGCGTACAAAAACGCCATGAGCAGATAAATCATTCATTATCGCATCTGCTAATTCAGATGCTAACCGCTCTTGTAATTGCGGTCTGCGACTGAGTATATTAACAACATCTTGAAACTTACTGAGCCCGGCCACACAGCCATCCTTAGGTTGATACACAATATCTACAGTCCCAAAGAATGGCAATAAGTGATGCTCACACATAGAGTAAAAGGGAATCCCTGTAACCGCTATAAGACCTTTGTAATCGGTACTAAACGTTTCACCCCATACCGATTTTGTTTCGACTCCTACGCCACTAAATAATTCACTATATAATTCTGTTACACGACTTGGTGTCTTTTCTAACTCTGGTGCCTCTGTATCAACAGATAAAGCCTCTAAGAATTGCTTTATCCCGTCATTTGCACGTTGATTCATCGGTCCTCCTAAACAATCTTTGTCGTCCAATCTTCAATATTCCAAATATCCGTAACCCAATCTTGATAGAATTCAGGCTCATGACTTACCAATACAATTGTACCTTTAAAATCACGTAGTGCACGGCTCAACTCTTCTTTTGCATATATGTCTAAATGGTTGGTCGGTTCGTCTAGGACCAACACATTGTACTTATTCTGCATGAGCTTACATAGGCGAACCTTCGCATTCTCACCACCTGAAAGTACGCGCATTTGAGACGTAATATGTTCATTTGTAAGGCCACAACGAGCTAATGCTGCACGCACCTCTGCATTTGTCATCGCCGGATATTCATTCCAAATATAATCTAACGCTGTTTCGGAATTAGATGGCGTATCCTCTTGGGCAAAATAGCCAACTTGTAAGAATTCACCTTTTACCAACTCACCACTAACAGGCTTTAATAGACCTAAAATAGTCTTCAACAACGTTGTTTTACCTAAACCATTGACACCGCGAATAGCAATTTTTTTGTTTCTTTCAATTTGAAAGTCTACTGGTCTTGTTAATGGTTCATCATAACCTAATTGCAGTCCGAAAGCCTCTACGATAAAGCGACTTGGCGTACGGCCTTCTTTAAAGCCAAAAGTGGGCTTGATATACTCTTTTGGCTTTTCTAGAATTTCCATCTTTTCTAAGCGCTTTGCTCGAGAATTTGCCATACCACGTGTTGCAACGCGCGCTTTATTGCGCTGAATAAAGTCTTCCATACGCTCAATCTCTTGCTGTTGACGTTCATACGCCTTAGCTGCTTGCGCTTTTTTCACCTCGTAAGCAGCTTGGAACTGATGATAATCACCAGTATAACGCGTAAGCACCGCTTGTTCGATATGGTAAATAACATTGACTACGGAGTTTAAAAACTCCATATCATGAGAAATCAAGATAAAGGCATTTTCATAATTTTGTAAATAGTTTTGCAACCACTGAATATGCTCCACATCAAGATAGTTTGTCGGTTCGTCTAAGAGCAAAATAGTCGGTTTCTCTAGTAATAGTTTTGTGAGCAAAACCTTGGTACGTTGACCACCGCTGAGCTCTGTTACATCTCGATCTAAGCCGATATCCATAAGTCCCAACCCGGCAGCGGTACGCTCAATAACCGCATCAATTTCATAGAACCCACGTTGCTCGAGAATTTCTTGCCATTCCCCTACCTGTTCAAGTAGCTTATTCATTTCATCTTCGGATACATCACCCATACGATTATACGCATCGTTAATGTTTTGCTCCATGACGAACAAATCATCAAAAGCACGTTGTAATACATCACGGATGGTCATACCTTTTTCAAGAACAGCATGTTGATCCAAATACCCAACAGTTACCTGATTGGACCATTCAATTTTCCCCTCATCAGGTGGCAATTTACCTGTAATGATATTAAGAAACGTAGATTTACCTTCACCATTTGCACCAATGAGGCCTACATGTTCACCTTTTAGCAAGCGGAATGATGCATCATCTAAAATTTGTCGCGCTCCAAAACCATGGGTTACATTTGAAACGGTTAAAACACTCATATCTATCTCCACCGGAATAAAAGCCGTCTTGTAGAAGACGGCTTGTTTCATACTTACTTAAATATTATATCTATTGTACCTTTTTGACCTCTATATGTCAAAAATTGAACTTACTTACACATCGCATAACGCAAGGCTACAACAGCCATAATCTTAGCACCCTTAATCGCTTGGTCTAACCCATAGTCAGATCCAGCAGCACAAGTAAATTCTGGCGTATGCGCTTCTAAACCTAATCCAATCTGCAAGGTAGGCTGTGCTGTTGGTACTTCGTAAGACACATTACCTACATCAGTGCTACCATCCGCCTCATCATCAGGCAATATTCGTGGGCTTTCACCAAATTCAGTCATCACATCTTTAAAGAGATTTAATAACTGTTTATCTTGACGCATATCCTTAAATAGTGGCTCATAGTGATGCATCTCAACTTGAGCTCCATAGGATGAACCGATTTCTTGGGCTGCCTCTTTAATAGCCGGCAAAATAATACCTTCTAAATCATCCACTGTACTACCACGAACAGTCATGCGAATCGTAGCCTTTGGTGTAACCACATTTGGTGCCGTACCTGCCTCTGTAAAGATAGCACCTACAATAGCACCTTTAGGAAAGGTCTTTTTTAAATCTTTTACCCTTTGATATAAGTCTACCGCACAATCTAAGGCATTGATTCCTGAGTCTGTTAAAGATGCAATATGACAAGAACGTCCATGGAACGTAACCTCTAGAGGATGTGTCGCCAAGGATGTACCTCCTACCTCATTTTCTCCACCTGGATGAATGATAAGTGCTGCCTCATAGCCTTTAAAAAGACCGGCTTCTGCCATATATACCTTACCACCGATAGTTTCCTCTGCAGGGCACCCAAAGAATGTTGTACCCCAATCCTGTGGTGCACTTTGACTAAAAGCAACAGCAGCACCTAAACTCATCATAGCAATAAGGTTATGACCACAGCCGTGGCCTAGTTCCGGTAGCGCATCATATTCACCTAAGAAGGCTATTTTATGCCGTGCAGTACCGCTATAGTCGCCCCGTAACGCTGTTTGTAACTCTGGCCGATTAGTTAGACTTACATGAGATATAAAATTATGTGTTTCTAAGAATTGGTGAATTACCTTTACTGCTTTATGCTCATTCAAGCCCAATTCAGGATTATCGTGTAAATATATGGAAACTGCGCGCAATTCCTGTGCCATACTATCTATGATGGCACAGGCGCGAGCCTCTCGTTCTTGTAGTGTCATAACTCCCCTTGTTATTATCTAATATCTTACTACCTATTATTTTATTACCTAATATCACGGTAACTACTATTTTTATCTAATATCTATTTGCCTATTAAGTAATATCGTTCATCCAAAAGCTCTTAACTATTTCGTATAAGGATGAACGATGATGGTATTAGAAATATATCTAAAGCTAATCGTCGCTCCTAGCGGTAATGTTTGATGTGGCGACCCATGTCCCGTTGGCACATAGCATACAAAAGGATCTGGTAATTTTGGATTTCTATTCTCCTCCATATAGCGCAATGCTTCATAACCTAAATCGTAATCACGCTCATCTTCATCTCCTTCACAATCTGTAAAGGTACCAATGACTAAGCCTTTAATACGGCTCAACAAACCGCTGAGTCGAAATTGTTGTAACATGCGATCCAGCTTATAAGGAGCCTCCCCGACATCTTCAATAAATAGTAAGGTATCTTCCCATGATTCATTCTCTAAAAAATAAGGCGTTCCCGATAGCATGGATACCATCGTCATATTACCACCTCGTAAAATACCCTCACCGAGTTCTGTGCCAATCGCACCTCGGGGAGGCTCTGGCAAGGGTTCTATAACTTTTAATTTGCCTTCTAAAGCATTAAATAGCGTATCAATATCTGACTTACGGTCTAATTTAAAATCTACCCCCATAGGTCCATGATACGTAATGAGACGGCTGTATCGATTAATAGCCATATGAAGTGCTGTACAATCACTATATCCAACAAAAGCCTTCCGATACTTACGAATCGCTTTATAATCTAATAAATCTAAATAGCGCATCGTGCCATAACCACCGCGCAAGGCAAGAACCGTATCACAAGGAGCCGCAGTCATCATGTATTGAAATTCTACGGCTTGCTCCTCAGGTGTGCCTCCATATAGCCCCTTTCTCCTTGCACTTTCACCTACAAGCACCTTATAGCCTTTAGCCTTACAAATTTCTTCTATTCTATGTAAATCTTCATCGCTAGCACTAGCAGGTGCCATAATACCTATGGTCATCCCCGGTGCCAAACGTTTTGGTTCAATCCAGTCCATATATCCTCAGAAAATACCTGTTAACTTATAATATATTAATAATCCCATGCAACAAAAGACTAATATATTAATATTCCCATACAACAAAAGACGTACACAAGGTGTACGTCTTAAGTGTATCTTATTTGTATGCTTTTTTAAAGTCAACAAGTCCCAATGTGGTCCAGAAATAATTTTGAATTGTTCCGTTTGTCACATATGGTTGTGTTGTAAAGTACAACGGCATAACAAGAGATTCATCAAAAATCATCTTTTCTGCTTCATGCATCAACGCATCACGAGCCGCCCCATTTGGAGTTGTACGAATACGTGCAATTAACTCATTATACTCATCACTATGATACTGACCATCGTTATCTTCAGCAGAGAATACCTCTAAGAAGTTTTGTGGATCACTATAATCGGCAACCCAAGAAGCGCGAGCTACTTGGTACTTGCCAGCTTCACGGTCTGCTAAGAATACCTTTGTCTCTTGATTTTGTAAGCGTACATCTGCACCAAATGCATTTATCCATGCATCTTGAATCGCTTCTGCAATAGCTTTATGTAATTCACTTGTATTATACAAAATCGTAATTTGCGGCAATGGACGATTCTTGCCATAGCCAGCCTTTTTCAGGATTTCCTTGGCTTGCTCTACATCTTCGTATACGAGATAGCTACCAGCTTCACGGAAGTCTTCACGACCATTGCTTTCAAGCATACCATATGGTACGAATGCATAAGCTGGTTCTTTACCGCCTCTAACAATATTATTAACAATATTAGCACGGTTGATAACCATAGAAAAGGCTTTACGCACATCTGGATCTGTGAAAGGTTCTGCTTTAACATTGAATACGTAATAATAGTTACCAAGCATAGGTCCAATATGTAATAGGCCGGCTTCTTCTAGACGTTTTTGATCCGCTACAGGAGGCTCAACCGTCATATCAGCTTCGCCACCTTCAACTAAGGTAAGGCGTGTACTTTGAGACTCACTAATAGGCCAATTCATTTTCTCTGTCTTCACAGATTCTGCATCCCAATAGTTTGGATTCTTAATGAAATCCATTTCCCCATTATGCTTCCAAGAAAGTAAACGATATGGACCATTAGATACTATTGTTTCCGCATTAGCCGCCCAGTTTTCGTGAGCTTCTACTGCTTTTTTACTCACTGGATAATAGCTATGAGACGCTAATAATTTCAAGAAATAAGCCGTTGGATTTTCTAAGGTAACTACCAATGTATCCTCATCAATAGCTTTAACCCCAACATCTTCAGCTGCAGCTTTCCCCGTATTAAAAGCTTCACCATTTTCCAATACATATAACATATATGCATTATCCGCATGGACTTCAGGGTCTAATACGCGCTTCCAAGCGTATTCAAAGTCATAAGCCGTCAAAGGCTCTCCATTGGACCATTTTAAATTAGGTCGTAAATGGAAGGTATACTCACGACCATCATCGGAGATGTCCCAATTTTTAGCAAGTGCTGCTTCAGGTTCACTTTCATCATTCAAACGAACTAGACCATCGAATAATTGAAGTTGAACCGTAGCCTCCGGAGAGGTAGTAGACTTTGCGGGATCCAATGTGGATGGTTCCTGCTCAATAACATAGCGGATTGTGTGTTCATCGATTGGTTGAACACCACGAGGGTACCCAAATACGAATAAGAGTACGCTCACCCCTAGAGCGAGGACCATGAGTTTTAACAAGTTTCGTTTATCCATCATGGCAATGCTTCCTCTACAAATTCTTTCATGATGCGCCCAACTTGAGCGCCTAACTCTTTACCTCGGTCATTATCGATATCGCTCATTAAAAGGATAAAACAAAAATGACCCCTAAATGTTTCTATTACACCCCCATCATGTTCTACACGATCAAGGGAACCTGTTTTATGGTGAAAGCGTATGCCTTCTCCCCAGTAAAATGGTAAGATATCACGGAATTGTTGGCGACCTAAGATATTCCACATTTCTCTGCCATAAGCATCTCTATCACGACATTCAAAAATGTGTTTATACAAACGAGCTAACGACATAGCTGTAATCTGATTATCACGACCTTCAGCTAGGGCGTTAAAGTCCATCATCATGCGATTAAGCTCCATCTCATCCATACCAAGCTTTTCTGCACGAGCATTGATATTTTCCATGCCGAGCACTGTGATGAGTAGATTTGTTGCGATATTATCACTAAGAACCATCATGAGACGGCATAACTCAAGATATGTAAAACTATGTTTACCAACTAACTCTTGTAGTGCGCCGCCACCTTCAACGCGTGGAGTTCTAGATAAAGGAACTGTATCATTAATGTCCAATTGCTCCGTACGAGCTAAATGAAAGACATATTCCATGATAAGTACCTTAATTAAACTCGCACTAGAATGTACAGTATTTTCACCTCTAGCTGCGATGAGTGTTGGTTCCTCTTCATCATCGAATTGTAGCACCGCATAAGATATATTCCCTGCTGGTGCCAATTCTTTAATGACTGTATCTAGTTGATGTTCCAAGGACTTGCCAACAATTAGTTTTTCCATACTATTCTCCCATTATATGTGCCAGCATGCGATGCGGCGATCTGCCCAATCTCGAAGTGGCGGACGTTCTGTAAAACAACGACCTTCCGCTTCTGGACATCGACCACTAAACAGACACCCTTTTGGTGGGTCTAATGGATTTGGTGGATCCCCTTTAAGCGGTGCCCCAATTGGTGCATGTGGCATAACTGGACCATTTAAGGCCGTCAATGCACGGGTATACGGATGCTGAGGGAATTCATATAAGTCCAATGCAGGACCTTCTTCCATGACGGCACCTAAATACATAACAACCATGCGATGACTAATGTAGCGCACCATATTTAAATCATGAGAAATAAAGAGGTACGAAATACCATGTTGTTCTTGTAACCGTTCTAGTAATGTCATAATTTGCACTTGGATAGATACATCTAACGCAGAAATCGGCTCATCACAGATGATACATTGAGGCTCCATAATAAGAGCCCGTGCAATGCCGATACGTTGACGTTGCCCACCAGATAGTTCATGAGCATAACGCTCACCAAATGACATATTTAAGCCAACTTGGTCAAGCACCTCTTTTACACGAATCACGCGATCTCGAGGTGTATACTTTGGATCCAGTTCTAAAGGCTCCTCTAAAATCGCATTAACCATAAGCCGCGGATTAAGGGATGCATAAGGATTTTGAAATACCATTTGCATCACCGGGTGAACAGACTCTCTATCCACATAAGGGTTGATATGTCGACCATTCATATAAATAGAACCAGATGTAGCTTGATATAAACCCATCAAAGTGTAACCAAATGTAGATTTACCACATCCAGATTCACCTACGATACCTAGGGTTTCCCCTGGTGATTGATATAGACTCACGCCTTGTACGGCATGTACCGTTTGTTTTGGCTTAAATAAGCCGCCTGACAGGGTGAACTCTTTAACGAGATTGTCAGTCTCCCATACGTAACTCATTAAAGTCCCTCCAACTTAGCTAACCAACATGTAAACTGGTGACTTTCACCAACATTTGTAACCATCGGAACCCGACTACCGCAGATTCGCATAGCCCATTTACAACGAGGATTAAATGCGCATCCACGAGGTAAATCAAATAGATCAGGTGGTTGACCTTCAACAGCCTTCAATTCGCCGTGCCATTTACCTTGAGGCAATGCAAGCAACAGCCCCAAAGTATATGGATGACGAGGCTCGCTAAAGATACCATCTACTGTAGCAGACTCAACACATTTACCTGCGTACATAACCATAACCCGATCACAAATTTGAGCAATAACACGTAGGTTATGAGAGATAAAGATAATCCCTATGCCAGCCTCTACGGCTAATGTTTGCATAAGGCGCAAAATTTGTGCCTCTGTAGTAATATCAAGAGCTGTTGTGGGCTCATCACAAATTAAAATCTTGGGACGACCGGCCACTGCCATAGCAATACATACGCGTTGGCGCATTCCACCGCTCAACTCATGAGGATATTGAGATAACCGGCGTTCCGGTGTAGACAGCCCCATCTTCTTCAATAAATCGATGGCAATGGCCCTTTCATCATAATCTTCACCATACGCATTTGTACGATGGATAACCTCATACATTTGCTCTCCAATGGTCATGATAGGATTCAAGGAGGTCATAGGATCTTGGAACACCATGGCAACCGTCGTACCACGAAGTTCATTCCAATCATCTTCAGTAAATCCTAAACAATCATGACCATCAATCATGAATGTATCCGCTTTAATTTTAGTTTTACCATATGGCAATAAGCCCATTAAAGAGTTAACTAAAACGGATTTACCACACCCAGATTCTCCGACTATACCTAAGATCTCACCAGGGTATAAAGAAATATCTTGATTACGAATAACTCGCAACGGGCCTTGGAAGGTATTGATGGTAATAGATACATTACGTACATCAACAATAGCATTATTCATTATCTATCTCCTTCCTTAGGGTCTAATACATTACGTAAACCGTCGCCAAAAAATGCGAAACCAAGCATGGTAATACTAATAGCAACAGCTGGGAAAATCAATTGGAACGGATAAGAGCGCATGCTACTAATACCTTCAGAAGCTAATACACCCCAGCTCGCCATAGGTGCATTTACACCTAAGCCGATAAAACTAAGAAATGCTTCTGTAAAAATAGCCTCAGGAATGGCCAATGTTAAAGTAATAATGATCGGCCCTACACAGTTTGGTAAAATATGACGCAATAAAATTCGATGCTTAGGAATACCCATAGCTTCTGCTGCAATGATGTATTCTTCGTTTTTAACTTTCAAAATTTGACTGCGTACGATACGGGCCATATTAAGCCAATACGCAATCCCCAACGCTACAAATATAGAGGTTAGCCCAGGCCCAAGTACAACCATCAATAAGATTACGTATAGTAAAAGTGGAATACCGTACAAAACATCTACGATCCCCATCATAATACGGTCTACCTTGCCACCTATATAACCCGCAATGCCGCCATAGGCAACGCCAATCACAAGATTAATAAAAGCTGCTACAAAACCAATGGTTAAAGAAATACGAGCGCCGTACATAACACGCGTATAGATATCACGGCCCAATGTATCCGTACCAAACCAATGGCTAAAGCTTGGACTTTGGTTCGCATCAATTAAGGATTGGTCCGCATACGTATAAGGTGAAATAAGTGGACCTAAAATAGCAAGTACCATCATCACAATAATGATGGTTGCACCAACTACAGCTAAACGATTTACCTTAAATCGTTCCCATTTACTAGGACGTTTTATAAAGCTAGTAATCTCTTCTTGAGGGGCTCGTTCAATAGGTAAAAAGTCTTCCTTATTCATCTGTCCCCTCCTCCGTTGTAACTCGTGGATCGATTAATGGATAAATCATGTCCACCAAAATATTAAGAAATACTACAAGCGCACTATAGAAAATCGTAATACCAAGAATAACCGTATAGTCTCGGTTATAAATAGATGTTACAAAATACTGACCTAGACCAGGAATCGCAAAAATTGTTTCTACGATAAAGCTGCCTGTTAACAAACTAGCTGCCAATGGACCTAAGTACGTAATAACTGGCAAAATTGCATTGCCAAGGGCATGACGTGTCAAAATGTTCCAAGAACCTAGACCTTTTGCGCGAGCTGTACGAATGTATTCTTGTTGATACACGTCAAGTAAACCACTGCGCGTTAAGCGAGCAATAAATGCCATCGGTTGCGCTGCTAATGTCAACACAGGTAACACCATGTAAGAGGGGCCACGCCATAAGGCTACCGGGAACCATCCCAATTCAAAGCCTACTATGTACACAAGAACAGCACCGATAATAAAAGTTGGTACCGAAATCCCTATTGTAGATAATACAGTTACCGCATAATCTACAATGCTATTAGGTCTCATGGCACTAATCGCACCAGCCGTAATACCACCAACTATAGCTACCATTAAAGATAATAAGCCAAGCTGTGCGGAAATTGGGAATGCATCACCAATTATATCGTTTACACTACGGCCTTCATATTTAAATGATGGGCCCAAGTCACCTGTAATGACGCCACCTAAATAATCTCCATACTGTTTCCATACAGGATCATCGAGATGATACTTTGCCTCGATACTCGCTTTCACCTGAGGCGGTAATTTCTTTTCTGTTGTAAAAGGCCCACCAGGTATCGCATGCATTAATGCAAATGTTACGGTAATGATGACCCATAAGATTATGATTGCGCCACCTAGGCGTCGAAATACATACCTCGTCATTGTCACTTTCCTCCATAAAAAGTCTATTCGTTTTATTATACTACATTATGAAGTTAATTTCATGATTAACATCATTACATTTACAGAAAGGCTCACATAACGTACAATAAAATATATGATTATTTGGAGGTGTCTATGGTAGCAGTACCTAGAGTTTTAACAATTCAAGACATGAGCTCTATCGGACGCTGTGCCCTTACTGTTATGATTCCTATCATCAGTGCCATGCGCTGTCAGGCGGTTCCTTTGGCGACAGCGGTACTAAGCAATCACTTAGAGTATCCACACTATGAATTCGTCGATTTATCTGCTCATATGAGAGATTTTATGGACTGCTGGGATAAAAACGAAATTGACTTTCACGCTATCGTAAGTGGATTCTTGGCATCACCAGAACAAATTCACCTCGTTGAAGAAGCAATCGATCGATTTGCCTCTAATGGTCAGACGGTTATCGTCGATCCCGCAATGGCCGATGATGGTCGCCTCTATTCCATTTATACTCCTGATATGGTTGTAGCTATGCGCCAACTTGTATCTAAGGCCCACATCGTAAAGCCAAACTATACTGAGGCATGCTTCTTATTAGATATTCCATTCTCAACAAATCCTATTAGCGAAGATGAATTACGTGAGCGATGTAAACAATTACATCACATGGGCCCTGAAATGGTTATCATGACCAGCGTCCCATCGAAAACACATGCTGTTATTGCGGTCTATGATGGACCTACAGACTTTTTAAAAACATACTCTATACCTCTGGTTCCTGTAAAAGCTACAGGTACAGGAGATATTTTTACTGCTGTATTATCTGGTGCGGTAATGAGGGGATATTCTCCTTATGATGCGGCAGAACTGGCAATGAATTTTACTACCAAAGCGATTCAAGCAACGTTAGATACAGTACAATCACTAAAACATGGAGTCGCATTTGAGTTAGTTTTGCCAGAATTAACTCAACTATAAGCTATAAATAAAGGGGAACTTATGGATTTACTTTATGTTGTATTACGAACACTGCTCATATGTACCATCGGTTTGCTCATTGCATTCCAAGGACGTCGCATGGGTTTATCGATTTTTAACTTAACGGGACGGTTAAATCGACTACAATTTATCATATGCTTCATCGCTTTAATGATTTTATTTCATATTGTCCACTACATCGATAACATATTCTTGGATTTTGTTGTATCACTACCAGCATATTGGTTGACTAGGGTCATTATTTGGCTCTTATTGGCAACCCTCTTTCCTTTATCTTGTGTCTTATTTGGCCGTCGTATTCACGACATCGGCTTCAATGCATGGGCAGGAATCCTCTGGTCGGTAATCATGATTTTCATCAATACCTACTCTGCCGTATCTCCATTCAATTACATGCTAGAGCTTTTTATATGGCTCATCGGCTTCCTATTCTGGGTATTACCAGGACAACCTGAGCCTAATCAATATGGTAACCCTCCATTTATGAATGTAAATCGGACAGTTTATGAACCAATACAGCCACCTATATCTAACAAAAAACAAGAAGGTCGAAAAACAGTTCGTAAGCGACGCAAAAAGCGATAATTAAAAATTAACACCCTACAATAAAAAACGTATCTCTATAAGTAATATATATCTTCTTTACTGGACAACCAGTAAAGAGAGTACATATCAAAGAGATACGTTTTTATTATGTCTTCTGTTTTTACAACATTAGTTCATTAACAACATCAACTCAATCAAAGTACAACCTATATATGCAATAATAAACTTAACCTTTTGTTTACGCGCTCTATCATCATCTGCAATTTTAAGTCGATTTGCAAGGAATCGTTTATCACGAATTTGCAACAAAAGGTGTTTAATTCGCTCTTGGCTTTCATTAGCAGTATACTCATCACAATCAGCTGTCAATGTAGCTTGTTGCATGAAGATACGTCGGTGTAGTTTACGCATTTGAATTTTAATATTGTTATGTACAAATGCACTTTGCCACTGTTTACGAGAATCAAAATACATGTACAAATACCGAGGAATATTCATAACCAAGAAGGATATGATAAAAATCCCTAAGGAAATTAAAAAGTATGTAGAGAATGAAAATTCCAATGTTTCTGTTGGTAAGTAGTGATGCAAGATAATAAATGTAATCCATACACCTATTGGCAATAAAAGGACTGCTGCAATATCGATAGAACGAAGCCAGCTAGTACGAGTTGGCACATCAGGTACTGTAAAAGTATCTACAGGATCATGGAATGCATAGTAATCCAACTGTAACACAGATTGACTGGTACGCGGGTTACCCAAGAGAACGGGTCCATTACTACCAATATGGCGCTCAGGCATGGGTATGAATTTCTTCACTTGTGTATTAGGTAATAAGTCAAACTGAATTATACCTTTCTTCTCAAAGCGTACAGTAGATCCTTTTTCACCTAATGCAATAGGGTTAAAGAAAATACCGAAGAGACTTAGACACCAGTTTCCCAACAAGTGTAAAATAGAGTTCAAAATAAACCCACCTGTATCTATATTATTTGTATCTAAACGAATGGCAAAGGATGATGAATAATCATCGAACCATAAATCCTCTAAGGTGAATTCCACATTAATCACATTCCCCCATTTTGTAATAATGGATAGGAATATTTGATTGTTTGGTTCAAATTCAAATGTTACAGCATAAAAGAACCAATGATTACGAAGAGCGGCACGCAACATGCGATTAACCATATCTTCTTCTATATATAATAAGCGATGGTCAAACAAATCTTGTTCTAAAGGTGCTTTTTCTAATACGGGCGCCTTATCCACCACCGCATCTCGATCAGATAATGCTTCATCCACCAAAGCTCGTAATTTGGTGAAGATTTTAGTCATAACCCCTCCAAGGGTGAAATAATAGCTCTTAACACAAAAATTATACCATATATTGCATGATTTATCGATAAAAGTATACTACATATACTATTAAATATAAATATAATTAAAGCCCCTTTTTGCATAGTAAAAGGGGCCTTATTAATGTAGTTAAACATTAGTCATATTATAATTTAATATTCATAATAGATCTTAAATTGCAACGTAATATTAAACATTGTCCAAATCTATAATTAAGCATTAATAATAGATACTTTAAATGATATTTAGTTTTATTGAATACTTGCCATGGATAAATAACAGTATTCATAGAAACGACCTTTAAGCGCCATTAGCTCTTCATACGTTCCATCTTCAACAATTTGCCCTTTATCCATAAATAAAATCCGGTCCATTTGTTCTAAACCTTCCAATTGATGCGTAATATATAGACATGTCCTACCCTCTACATAATGCATCAAGTCACGATGTAAAGCTTTTCTTGTTACTTGATCCAATCCTTCTAAAGGTTCATCTAATAAAACGATTTTAGGATTGCGCAAGAACAATCTAGCTAATGCAACTCTTTGACGTTCACCACCACTCAAACCTTGCCCTCCACTCCCTACAATCGTATTCATACCTTCTGGTAATTTTTCAACTACCGATCGCAATGATGCACGGTTAATGGCTTGATCTAAATCCGCCATAGAAGCTTCAGGTCTTGCAAGGAGTATATTATCCTTAAAGGAAGCATTAAAAATATACGTATCTTGAGTTATAGTCCCCAATGCATTACGCCAAGTATCAATTGAAATATCCTTCAACTCCACCGCACCTATACGAATAGATCCACTATAATCATATAATCGCTCAAGCATATTAAACAATGTCGTCTTGCCAGATCCACTAGCCCCAACGATAGCAATAGATTGGCCTTGTTGAATATATAATCTGAGATTCTCATAAATATGACGATATTCATCATAACCAAAGGATACATCTGCAAAAATAATATCATCATTAGGATTAAATGATTTTGGTGATATAGGTTCTACAATAGATATCGGTTCATTACTGAGAGCCATGAGACGACTTGTGGCAACTTTACTTTCTGCACCATGATGAACAGCAACAATCATAGGTTGTAACGCTTCAAACCAAGCTTGTGTACCAATGGCAGCCACCGCCACCATAACACTAGCCCAAGCGCCTGTTAATGCATTAGAAGCCATAACGGCTACAATAACTACAGTTAACTGAACACCGCCTATGAATAGTGTATTACCCATATTCATGCCACGCTCAATAGTACCTTTTTGAGCATCTACATTACGCATCATATGCTGAATACGCTTATATACCATTTCTTCATTACCATAACTAATCACATCTTCCAGACTATCCATAGTATCACTTAAAAGCGCTTTATAATCGCCTTGTTGGGGCCCAATCGTACGTAAAGATTGTTTATTATGTGCATAAACGACCAACGGTAGTATTACACCTAATGCGAGGGCCGATAAAATAATTGGCGTAATCAAGCTATTGTCGATCGTAGAGGCTCCATATGCAATCAATACAGTCAAGGCAATGGCTGCTACAGGTGGAATCAAAGTGCGCAAGTAGAAGAATTGCAATACCTCTATATCCCCCATAATGCGTCCCAACATATCCCCCGCCCCAAACCTTTTGAGTATACCAGGTGCCAATGGTTCCAAATGAGCATAAAACCACAAGCGCAAACCATAGAGGCCTTGAAAGGCCATGCGATGAGATGTATAGCGCTCAAAATAACGACATACAGCTCGACTAACCCCAAAGAATCGAACCCCTACGATTGCAAGGCTCAAATAAGTGAGCCCCGGTTGCAATGCGGCAGATGCCAATAGCCAAGAGGATACCGTTAAAAGCCCTACATTCATAAATACAGTTAAGAATGTGAATAGCAAGGCCAATATTAATGACCACTTGGCTGGACTCAATACGGAGAGCAATAATTTCCACCCTTGTAAACTCATATTAGGAGCTTTTTCACCACTTTGAAAAGTCACAGAACTTTCAACGGCTTTAGCAATACCGTCAGTACTATTAATAGATGGCTCCGAACCTAATGTAGTCTCTAAATTAGATGATTTTTTAATATGCAATGGTGCTTCTAGAGCTGCCGAAAATTGACCTAAGCCAGATGTAACAAGTTCTTTAAAATAACCATCTTCTTGAAGTAGATCATGATAAGAACCTTCTTGAATAATTGATCCATTTTTCAAGACATATAACTTAGATGCCCAGTACATAGTTTGTAAGCGATGTCCAATAATAATAACAATCTTATTTTCCATCAAACGTTGGATAGCTGCACTTATAATAGATTCTGTTTTTACATCTAGATGTGCTGTTACTTCATCAAGAATCAACACCTGACCCTTTCGGAGAAATGCACGAGCTAACGCAACGCGCTGACGCTCACCACCACTAAGACCTAAACCACCTTCACCGATAACCGCATCAAGCCCATCTTGTTCTCGATTAATAACATCTAATAGCTGAACCTCTTTGCAAGCATCGAGAATATCTGCATCACTTACATCCATACCAAAGGATAAAACCTCTCGTAAGGACCCTTTCATAATATGTGGATGTTGAGACACATAGGTAATTTGCTGACGCCACCAGTCGATATCTAAATCACATATATCAATGCCATCGATAGTAACTGTTCCTTTCGGAGCCTGTAAAAATCCACCAATAATATGGGCCATAGTAGATTTGCCAGCTCCACTTTCACCAACGAGCATAATAGGTACATTACGCTCAGCCTCTAGTGTGATATGGTGTACCCCATTCTCACTATTTTCGTAGGTAAAAGTTAAATCTTTAATTGCGATCTTTTGTATAGATTTCTCAAGTTTAGAATCACCACCTACTGGTAAGGACTGCGGACGATTCATAAATTCTTCGTATTTCAGAATAGATGTTTTACCTGCCATCCCCGTATGGAAAGCAGCCCCCAACTGTCTAAATGGGGTATAGAACTCCGGAGCTAACAATAAAATAAAGAAAGCTGCGAAGAATGTAATTTCACCATCTAATAAAGTTAGGCCTAAATATACCGCAATCAAAGCAGTACTAATCGTACTCACTAACTCAAGCACTAAAGCGGATAAAAAGGCCACCCTCAATACGCGTAAAGTAGAGTCTTTAAACTCTTGAGATAATCGACCAATAACCTTAATTTGATCCTTTGCACGACCAAAGAGCTTTAGCGTAGTAATCCCTTGTAGTACATCTAAAAAATGCCCCGATAGGAAGCTCATACGTTCCCATTGTTCCTTATTTAATCGATCAGCTTGTTTCCCAATCAAGATCATAAAAAATGGAATTAAAGGCACCGTAACAATCAAAATAATACCAATTATTGGTAATGTATTTACAATGGCAATCCCCATAATAAGAGGAATCATAATAGCATATAAAATCTGCGGAATGTAACGTGCTATGTAAGCATCTACTTGTTCTAAACCATCGGTAAGCATATGGATCACATCGCCATGACGTTCCTTATGCTGTACACCTAGCTTAAACATATGCTCCAAAGAGCGTTCTCTAAAGGATGCTTTTACAGCACTCCCCAAATGATTTGCCACCGCCTCTTGAACGTAATGAGCCACCAATCTCACAATAATAGCAATAAACAAATAAATAATGGTGTTCGTTTCGTCAGCTAGTGTATGCTCCAAAAATATAAGATTATTTATTAAGGTTCCAAAGAACCAGGCTTGCCCAACAATGGACAGACTTTCTACTAAACAGGTTAAGCCGAGTAGCACAAGCTGTCCTTTATGTTCTAGCAGCGCTTTAAATGCGGTACGCTGTATCATACTATCCTCTACGGTAAATCTATTTAAATATATAAACTCAAACAAATTTAAATCCCTATTACTAAGCCTACAAGAGTCCAAGTGAATCTAAATTTATCAATATTATATTCATCTTACCATAAAAAAGAGGCGTGCCGCTACGGCACGCCTCACATTAAGACCTAATTTTTACAACTTACATAAGTTGTAAAGCTATACTATTAATAGTGTAAATCTTTTTCTGTTACACGATGACGGAATGTCCAATATACCCAAGATTGATATACCAAAATGATTGGCACAAATACGAATGCTACACAAGTCATCAAAGTCAACGTGTAAGTAGAGTTAGCTGCATTAGTAATAGTCAAGCTCCACTCAGGATTCAAAGAAGAAACCATGATGCGAGGGAACAAACCTGCAAAGTATGCAGCTGTTACAGAAATAACAGATAAACAACTGAATAAGAAACCCCATTTTGTATTTCGAGTGCGTGCTGCACCCCAAGAAATGAGGAAGGACACGATAGCTAATGCAAAGCAAACTATAGCTAATACAGAATTAAACAAATCTGTATACACGTAAGTTGCACCTACCAATGCCAATGCACCGATAGCTGTAGGAACACCTACTACCAAGGATGCCGCACGAGCGCGCTCAGAAACAGCACCAGCTGTTTTAATAGAAGTAAATAAGCCACCATGGTATGTAAATACCAAAATGAACGCAATACCACAAAGTATGGTGTATGGACTTAATAAATCAGAAAAAGTACCAACATATGTCATACTTGCATCAATTGGAGTACCTTCAATCAAGTTACCTACTGTAACACCCCACAATAGTGCAGGAATCAAGGAACCAAAGAAGATGCAGTAGTCGAATGTTTTACGCCATAACAAATTAGGGCTCTTAGAACGGAATTCAAAGGATACACCACGAATAATAAGAGCTGCAAGCATCAAAAATAGAGCCAAGTAGAATCCACTAAATAATGTAGCATACACGTGAGGGAAGGATGCGAATAATGCCCCTCCGGCAGTAATCATCCAAACTTCATTACCATCCCACACAGGACCTAAGGCATTGATCATTTGTCGACGTTCAACGTCAGTTTTACCAATGAATGGTAACAAAATACCAGTACCATAGTCAAAACCTTCTAATAAGAAGAAGCCAGCGAATAGTACAGTAATTAAGATAAACCATACCACTTCAAGGTTATTAAAAATTAATTCCATAATCTTGCCTCCTCTTTTTCAACTACATCATGAGATGGATTTCCATCTGGACCTTTTTTAATGTGTTCTACAGCAAGGTAGATAGCCGCGATAGCAGCTACGATATACACAAGTGTAAAGCCGATGATTGTAGTCATAATTTCTGGAGCCGTTACGGATTTAGACGCACCATCTGCAGTCAATTGCAAACCATATACAAGCCATGGTTGACGACCTGCTTCCGCTACAAACCAACCAGTGGAGTGAGCGATGAATGGCAATGGCAACATCCAGAACATAATTTTTAAGAATGTACGATTTTCAACAAGCTTGTCTTTTGCATTTAGGATAAGACCTACAAAGGCAACAAGTAACATAAGAGAACCAGCTGCTACCATGACACGGAATGTCCAGAAGATTGCTGGAACATCTGGAATATAGTTGCCAGGGCCATATTGAGCCTCTGATTTTGCTTGAAGGTCTTTGATACCTTCTACCTTACCAGACGTAAAGGAGTTTTGAGTCAAGAAGGATAAACCACCAGGAATTTCAAGAGCACCTGTATTCTTTTGTGCTTTAGTATCAATATTAGCTACCAAAGAGAATGGCGCTGGATCTTGTGTTTCCCACAACGCTTCCATAGCAGCCATTTTCATAGGTTGTACTTTTGTGATGTATTGACCTTGATGATGACCAGCTAATGCACCTAAAGTACCAAATACAAGTGCGATAACCATGCCCCATTTAGCGGAGCGGCGGTAGAACTCTGTCGCATTATTACGCAATAAGTGCCATGCACTGATTGCCATAATAATTACACCAGCTGTTAATAAACCATTCAATACGATATGGAAAAATTGTCCAGGTACATAGCCATTTTGAACGATGGTCAGGAAATTTTCCATTTCTGCACGGCCATTGCGTAATACAAAGCCTACAGGATGTTGCATAAAGGAGTTTGCTACGAGAATCCAAAACGCAGATAAGTTAGTACCTAACGCTACAAATGTAGCTACAAGAGCGTGAACACATTTATGTAAGCGGTCCCAACCAAAAATCCAAACGCCCATGAATGTAGATTCCAAGAAAAATGCCATTAATGCTTCAAGGGCCAATGGGGCACCGAAAATGTCACCCATAAAACGAGAATATTCTGCCCAGTTCATCCCGAAATGGAATTCCTGAACAATACCAGTCACCACACCCATGGCAAAGTTAATTAGGAACAATTTACCCCAGAACTTAGCCATTTTTTTGTATACTTCTTTACCAGTCGACACATAGGTCCACTCTAAAGCAGCAACAGTCACTGTCATGCCTAGTGTGAACGGCACAAATAACCAGTGATAGATAGATGTTAGCGCGAATTGCAATCGGGCTAAATCTACAGCTTCAAACATGTGTTTTCCTCCTTAGAATAAAATACTAACATCACTTGACGAGCTTTTACAAAAAACCTTGCATCATTGCGACTGTAAAAAAGCTCAAGCCTCAGCAATAATCAACTGTTCTCGTTGGGCAAGGGTCTTAAAATTAACCGCTTCCAACTGATTGACCAATTGATGCTGAATCACGCCCATTGCTTCATTTATAGCGCAATGCCCCTTACAAGACTTAGAGCAAGAACCTACATCATATAAACAACGTTGTAAATACGCATCCCCTTCTACTGCTCTAATTACATCAAGCAACGAGATCTCTTGAGGACTTCGATTCAGAGCAAACCCGCCATCTACACCTCGGAAAGATTTCATAATTCCTGCTGCAATGAGACTACGCATAATCTTGAGCAAAAAGCGTTCTGGAATCAACTCTTGCTCAGCCAATACAGCACCAGTTATCTTCGAGCCCGAAGGTAGTAGCGCCATATGCAAGACCATGCGAAATGCATAATCCGTGGCCTGATTTAACTTCATAAAGTCTCCTTTCTCATGCACTCGGACAAACGTATTACTAAATCTAGTATAAATGAAATAAAACAATACTGCAATGGTATTGTTTTAAACAGAATAAATTAATTCACTTACTTCTCATGCTCATATTTATGGATCAATTACCTACTTTTATATCCATCAAATATTGATTGTCATCATATATAAAAAGACTGCTCTCAAAAGAACAGTCTCCATATATATTATTTTGTAATTTCTCGCACCAAATGGCCCATTTCAGGAATGATGAGTTTGCTCATCGCTAAGGTGACGGCTCCAACAGAGCCAGGAATAGAAAACATCAAAGTGTTATTCTTAACACCAGCTTCTGCACGAGATGCCATTGCTTTTGTTCCAATATCCTCCGTATAGGATAAATATCTAAAGATTTCACCAAAACCTGGAATATGCTTTTCATATAAGCTATTTACAGCCTCGATGGTAACATCTCTCATAGCAATACCAGTTCCCCCAGTAGATATAATGACATCAATAGACTCATCATTACACCATGGAGTCATAGCATTTATTATAGCCTCACAATCATCAATTACAATTTTTCGATCTGCTACAATATGATTTGCTGCTTCCAAAAATTCTTGAACTTTGTTGCCTCCTTTATCAGTTTCTAATGTACGAGTATCAGATACAGTTAATACTGCAACACGTAATGGTCTTGCTACAACTTCGTAAGACATAGTTCCTCCTAAAATAAAGGCACAATAGACGCCAATATCGGCCATCCATTATCGCGTAATGTATCACGCAATGCCCATGTATACTTAATAAGCGGTGCACAATGTAGGCGCAACCAGAAAGATAAATACGGTGTATCTCCTTGGAATACAGCTAGTCGATTTAGAGCATATAAATTATCCCCTGGCTTTACTGTCCCTGGTTGGACTGTGAAAGCCATTTTATACCCAGACTGTTTAGTAACATATTGAACGAGCATATCATTAAAACCACCAGGATACGCCAAGTAACTAATAGGTTCTCCTAAGATACCTTCCATAGATGTTTTACCACCGAGAATGGCATCAGGCAATTCCGTAGGATCCATATGAGTTAGTATCTTATGATGATTTGTATGCCCTTGAATATCAAAACCAGCAGACTCCATTTGGTGCATTTGTGCAGTGTTTACAAAACCAGGCGTATTGGCTGCGTCACTAATCATGAACAAAGTAGCTTTCATATTATATTCTTTTAATATAGGCAATGCATGTTCATAATTATCTACATAACCATCGTCAAATGTTATTACTATAGGCTTCTCTGGTAAATCCGAACCATTTTGTAAATAATCATACAACTGATTCAATGTAATCGTATTATAGCCATGATTATGGAGGTATTCCATCTGCTCCTTAAACTGATCCACATGCAATGTTAAAGCGGAGTGTTTCTCATCATTTATTTGATGGTAATTAAGTACTGGTACACCATATAACTTGTAATCTGAAGACAGGCCCCACATAACCCCAATAGAAACCGCTAAGATTGCAATACATATTGC
>ERZ773021.300-NODE-300-length-27041-cov-4.90847_pt1 | contig 27041 bp, 15 predicted proteins | sample MGYA00511668_ERZ773021 | MGnify/ENA primary metagenome ERZ773021 (study PRJEB29015, sample SAMEA2737961) | human oral metagenome | biome: human oral; feature: human-associated habitat; material: dental | place: China | collected 2032 ... | reverse complement strand
GCAGTAGTTGTTCTAGCAGCATCTGCATCTAAGAAAAGTATATTTTGAAGCTGATTAAATACATTTATCGCTAAAGGTTATAGAATTAAACTATTGCCTTTAGTAAAGTTTTTTTCTTACAAAAGACTATATAGCATTTGTCATTTATTATTATTTTTGTACCTTTGCCCACAAATAAAATAGTAATATGGAGTTATACTACGCTTTTTCAGTGATTATCGTCTTAGCCGCCTTGTTTTCGTACGTGAACGTGCGCTACGTAAAGCTACCTATGACTATAGGTATTATGGTGATTGCTATGATGGTATCAGTGGGCGTACGTCTTTTCGGTGGTGAAATATTCTCAGGTTTAGCACACCGCTTGGAATCTCTATTACAAGGATTCGATTTTACCGAAATCTTAATGGGGGCAATGCTAAACTTCCTCCTCTTTGCAGGAGCGCTCCATATCAATATCAACGACCTTAAAAGCCACCGTCTCCCTATTTTCACTTATGCAACAGTAAGTGTAGTGCTCTCAGCTTTCTTCATATCAGCACTGTTGTACTATATCGCACCTTTTATAGGTATTAAAATTCCTTATGTGTATTGCTTGCTCTTTGGTACGCTCATTTCCCCTACCGACCCTATTGTAGTGTTGGGAGTGCTCAAGCAAGCTAATGTACCTAAACGTATCGAAAATAAAATTACAGGTGAATCTCTTTTCAACGATGGGGTAGCTGTCGTAATGTTCGCTGTAGTACTCAAATTAGCTACCGATCATACTTTTGAACCTTCCTTCAATGCCATTACAAAACTTTTCCTTTTAGAAGCTGGAGGAGGAATTTTCTTAGGAGTGCTCTTAGGCTGGATAGCTTCCGAAATGATGAAAAAAGCCGACGACTATCACGTGAGTGTCTTGCTCACTTTAGCCGTAGTAATGGGAGGCTTCCTTATTGCCAAAACCTCTCACGTATCCTCGCCTTTAGCAATGGTAATTGCAGGGCTTTTTGTGGGTAATGTAGGCAAAAAAGCTAATAGTGCTGAAAATAAGGACTATTTAGAGAAGTTTTGGGCAATTGTCGATGAGATAATGAATGCCATCTTGTTCCTATTCATAGGCTTTGAGATGTTGTTGATCGATAATCTAAATGAACAGTTCCTCTTAGGAGGAGTTACTATTCTCGTCTGCCTCTTAGGGCGCGGTTTAGCGATTTATATCCCCGCCAAAACCATATTGCGCAAAGCAACTACCTATTCCCGAGGTTCACTCATTACTATGGTGTGGGGAGGTGTGCGAGGAGGGGTCTCTATCGCTTTAGTGCTCTCTATCCCAGCCGATAAGGGCGGTCTTAAAGAAACATTGTTGCAAATTACTTATATAGTAGTATTGTTTTCTATTTTAGTACAAGGGCTCACCATAGGCAAAGTAGCCTCTAAAGCCCTCCACCGTGATGAAGTAATGGCACGACTCAAGAGAATAAAACAACTGCAAAAAGGAAAACAATCATAAAACTTTAATAACCAATGAGAATACAAAAAGATAAAGGATTGGTGAGTGCCAAAGAAGTAGCCAAAGCAATTAATATTGATAAACTTGGCTTCTTGGGTACCTTTGGAGGATGGGCGCTGATGAAGTTGCTCCGTCTTTCCAAACTCAATGCTATTTATAACCGAACCAAAAAATTTGAAGGCATAGACTTCCTCAACAAACTGTTAGATGAGTTTGAAATAAAATTTGAAATACCTGAAGAAGATTTTAAAAATATCCCCAAAGAAGGAGTTTTTATCACGATTTCTAACCACCCACTGGGGGGGATTGATGGTATTTTGCTCCTCAAATTGCTCTTAGAAAAACGCCCTGATTTCAAAATTATGGCGAACTTTCTCTTGCAACGCATTGAGCCTTTGGCTCCTTATGTGTTACCAGTCAATCCGTTTGAAGACCGCAAGGATGCGAAATCTAGTATAGTTGGCTTCAAGCACACCATAGCACATCTCAAAGAAGGAAAACCTTTGGGGCTTTTTCCTGCTGGTGAAGTGTCTGTAACTAAAGAAGGACAACTAATGGTTGATAAACCTTGGGAAGAAGCTGCAATGAAGCTCGCTAAAAAAGCTAAAGTGCCTATCGTTCCTATTTATTTCCACGCTAAAAATAGTAAATTATTCTACTTTTTAGCGAGCCTAAGTGATACTTTGCGCACTGCTAAATTACCTTCAGAACTCCTTACTCAAAAACAACGCACTATCTACATACGTATCGGTAAACCTATCTCGGTAGCTATGCAAGACGAACATACTGATTTAGTCGATTTTACCGAATTCCTCCGCAAGAAAACCTACATCTTAGCCAACGCTTTTGAACAAGATAAAAAATTCTTGCCTTTGCCTAATGTATTGAAATCAAACAAAGGTGCTCCTAATCCACAACAAATTGAAGCTCCTATACAGCAAGACCTTATAGAAAAAGAAGTAGAAAATGTAACTAAAAAGGACTACCGACTGCTGAAAAACAATAACTACGAGGTTTTCTTAGCGCCTTATCAGGAAATCCCTAATATAATGAAGGAAATAGGTCGCTTGCGTGAAATTACCTTCCGTGAAGTAGGGGAGGGGACTAACGCTTCTTCCGATGTCGATAAATTCGACCTCTATTACCACCATCTTTTCCTTTGGGATAATGAAGCTAAGAAAATTGCAGGGGCTTACCGTATGGGTTTAGGGGCTGAAATATTTCCTAAATATGGTATTGAAGGCTTCTATACACACGATTTGTTCCGCTTTGAGCCCGAACTTTATGATATGATGAGTAAAACCATCGAAATGGGGCGTGCTTTTATCATTTCGGAATACCAACAGAAACCAATGCCGCTGTTTTTGCTTTGGAAAGGGATTGCCCATACCACTTTGCGCTACCCAGAGCACTCTTTCTTGTTGGGCAGTGTGAGCATCAGTAACCAGTTCTCTAACTTTTCTAAATCACTGATGATAGAGTTTATGAAGTCTAACTTCTACGACCCCTATATTGCTCAATATGTGCGTCCGAAAAAAGAGTTCAAAGTTAAACTAAAAGATGAAGATAAAGACTTTATTTTCGACGAAACTAAAGCCGACCTTAATAAGTTCGACAAGCTAATTGATGAGCTCGAACCTGGGAATTTGCGTTTGCCAGTGCTCATCAAGAAGTATATCAAGCAAAACGCCAAAGTTATCGCTTTCAATGTCGACCCGCTGTTCAACAATTCTGTCGATGGACTGATGTATATTCGTATCTCCGATCTCCCCGAAAGCACTATGAAACCCGTTATTGAGGAGTTCCAAGCCGAACTAGAAGCGCGTATGAAAAATAACGAAGAATAACATCTTTTTATTATATTTGCGTTAAACTCAGCGAAATCGTAAGTCTAGCGCTAAAATTCTAAAAAAAACATTGTAATTAACGTGAGTTTTATATAACAGAACATTGATTTACAGCGTTGTATCATAATATATTTACAAAACAATTCACCTTTCGCTGAAAATTTATGAGATAATATAAAGTAAAGAGTTTTATATAGTCCCAAATTCGTGAAATTCGTGGAAGATTTAAAATGTTTCGCTGATTGTTAAATAAATACTTACGCCGAATTGACGTTAATTCGTTTTATCCGTATAATCTGTGGGAGACTTTTATAAATTTAGTATAATCCTAATTTTATTTAACTATAAATAAACAGAACCAATGAAAAAAATATTATTTTTAGTAGCATTACTACCACTAACTCTCGTAGCACAAACTGTGATTGTCCCTAATCGCTATGCTTTCCAAAAAGAAGACAATCAGTACCAACTCAATATGCTCACGAAATTCTTGCTCGAAAAGCAAGGTTTCAAAGTGTATATGGAAAGTGAAGTTCCTGCCGAGCTACTTCAAAATCCTTGTGCTGCCCTAAAAGCCGATGTGAAGAACGAATCAAATATGATGACCTCTAAAGTGCAATTCCTCCTCACCGATTGTACTAATAAAGCGGTCTTTACTTCTCAGATAGGCAAAAGCCGTGAAAAGGAGTTTAAGAAATCCTACCAAGAAGCCTTGCGTAATGCCCTTTCAGGTACAGAATTAGCTACTTTTAAAGCAACTTATCAAGTTCCTTCAGTAGCCTCAAAACCCTCTATTCCCTCAGCAACAACCACAGTACCCGAACTTACAGCTACTGCTGCGCCTATAAGCGAACCTCTTATTCTATTTTTGTATGCCAAACCAACTAATACGGGATATGAGTTGTTCGATAAAAAAACAAATCAATTGGAGTTCAAACTCAGAAAACTCAACACACCTGATGTATTTCTAGCTTTTGATGTAGAAGAACAAAAATATGGTGTTTTAGAAAAAGACGGTTCTACTTTCTATAAGTTTACTTTCTATAAACAAATAGATGGAGCACCTATTACTTTCTCCGCCCAAATAAACTTTAATTAATCTATTATCATCTGTCACCACCTATTGTCTATCACCTGTTACCTAATTAAAAGTGTATAGCAAAGCCGAAGCAAAAAAACTACGCGAAGACTTTTGGATATCCTTTGGTAAATCGTTTCCTCGCAAATGGACGCTCTATGATACCAAAATCAAGGATTTCAGCTTTAAGTTTTCATTCGACACTCGTAAAGCACGGGTGCTACTCGCTGTGGAAGACTCTGATGAGGCAACACGTAGCTTGTATTACAACAAATTGCTATCACTTAAAACTATACTACAAGAAGAATATCTTCCTAACGCTGTTTTTGAAGAGAGTTTTCTCTTAGATAATGGTAAAGAAATTAGTTGTGTATATGTAGAACTGCAAGGCGTAACCATTCACAACAAAGCCACTTGGCAACAAACAATGGAGTTCCTATACCAATCAATGTCGCAGTTCGAAGCTTTTTGGGCTGAATATAAAGATATCATTCAAGAAGAAAAATAATTTAGTTTATATGAAAAAACGTACCATACTCAATCTGCTCCTTATCCTTTTCGTGCTTTCTTTCTTTGTAACCCCTTTAGGTTATGAAAGTAAGATTTTGCTACAACGAATTTTCGCTAGTTCGGTAGACATCATTCCCGCTGATAAAGCTCAAAAAATCGACTTTAGCTGGCAACTCAAAGATCGTAATAATGTGCAGTTCAACTACTCGCAAACTGAAGGAAAGAAACCCTCATTCGTATATTTCTTCTCATCTTGGCGCGGTATTAGTATTGCCGACCTCTATGCAGTGGAAAAACTCTATGATGTTTATAAGGATAAAGTGGATTTCTATATCATCACTAATGAGAAACCTGAACCAGTGGAAGAAATGATGCAAAAACGCAATTTCCATTTCAAAGTAACCTACCTCATCATCGGAGAGAAAATGCCTTTCGACTCCGAGAAAATTCCAGCAGGTTATATCGTAGATAAAAACGGACTTGTACGCGCTCAAAAAGAAGGAATTGCTCGTTGGAATAGTGATGCTGTTCACGAACTCTTAGACACTCTAATTAAGTGATAAATTCTTACAATTTTATCTTTTATTTTTATGTGAGATAGAAAATAATTATAAAGATAGTATTTTAGATTTAATTTAAAGTACTATCTTTGCCCACTTAATTATTAATTGTAAATCGTTAATTGCTAAAAATGGCTAAATATACAGAAGAAGAACTTAAAGAAGAATTAGAAAACAGTGAATACAAATACGGATTTTATACTGATATAGAATCCGAAACTTTCCCTAAAGGACTCAATGAAGAGGTGGTAATTGCCCTCTCTAAAAAGAAAAATGAACCTCAATGGATGACCGATTGGCGTTTAGAAGCCTTCCGCGCGTGGCAAGCGATGGAAGTTCCTCCTCATTGGGCAAACCTTAAATTTGAAACTCCCGATTTTCAAGATATTGCTTACTATTCAGCTCCTAAACAAAAACCTAAACTCAATAGTTTAGACGAGGTTGATCCACAACTCTTGGAAACTTTCCAAAAACTCGGCATCTCTCTCGAAGAACAAAAACGCCTTACAGGGGTGGAAGATAAACCTGCTGTAGCTGTGGATGTGGTAATGGACTCAGTGTCGGTAGCAACTACTTTCCAAAAAACTTTAGCAGAACGTGGTATTATTTTCTGCTCTATTTCCGAAGCTATCCAAAAACACCCTGAGCTCGTGCGCAAATATCTCGGTACGGTTGTTCCTAAAACCGATAATTTTTATGCTGCGCTCAACTCTGCTGTCTTCTCCGATGGCTCTTTCTGCTATGTGCCTAAGGGAGTGCGTTGCCCTATGGAACTTTCTACATATTTCCGTATCAATCAGGCAGGTACTGGTCAGTTTGAACGTACCCTCCTCATTGTAGACGAAGGCGCTTATGTGTCTTATCTCGAAGGTTGTACAGCTCCTCAACGCGATGAAAACCAACTCCACGCAGCAGTGGTAGAACTCATCGCAATGGATAATGGCGAAATTAAATATTCTACAGTACAAAACTGGTTCCCTGGTGATAAAGACGGTAAAGGAGGGGTTTACAATTTTGTGACCAAACGCGCTTTAGCCGAGAAAAATGCTAAAATATCGTGGACGCAAGTAGAAACAGGTTCTGCAATCACTTGGAAATATCCTTCTGTAGTGCTTAAAGGTGATAATTCTATAGGTGAATTCTATTCTATTGCCGTTACCAATCACTTTCAACAAGCCGATACAGGTACTAAGATGATACATTTAGGTAATAATACCAAATCTACAATTATTTCTAAAGGTATTTCGGCAGGCAAATCACAAAATAGCTACCGCGGATTGGTAAAAGTAGTGCCTAATGCCAAAAATGCGCGTAATTTCTCTCAGTGTGATTCCCTTTTGATGGGCAACCTCTGTGGAGCGCATACTTTTCCTTATATAGAAGCTAAAAACCCTACAGCCCAAATAGAACACGAGGCTACTACTTCTAAAATTGGTGAAGACCAAATTTTCTATTGTAACCAGCGTGGTATTGATACCGAAAAAGCTATTTCGCTCATCGTAAATGGTTTAGGTAAAGAAGTACTCAACAAACTACCTATGGAGTTCGCCGTAGAAGCTCAAAAACTTTTAGAAATTTCATTAGAAGGCAGTGTAGGATAATTGTTAATTGAAATTTGTTAATTATTAATTGAAAATATGATTCTTGCGCCTTCTCTCCTTGCTGCCGATTTCGGCAACCTACAACAAGCCATTGAAATGGTAAATGCTAGTGAAGCCGATTGGTTTCATATTGATATTATGGACGGCGTGTTCGTGCCTAACATTTCTTATGGTATGCCCGTGCTATCGGTGATCCAAAAACACGCTACCAAACCCCTTGATGTTCACTTGATGATTGTCGACCCTAGTCGTTACATCAGTACTTTTGCAAAACTCGGCAGCGATATCCTCACCGTGCATTACGAGGCTTGCACCCATCTGCACCGCACTTTGCAAGCCATTAAGGCAGAAGGAATGAAAGCAGGGGTAGCACTCAATCCACACACTCCTGTTGCGCTTTTAGAAGATATTATCCAAGAGATAGATGTACTTTTGTTGATGAGTGTAAACCCAGGATTTGGAGGTCAGTCGTTCATAGAAAATACTTATAAAAAGGTGCGACAAGCTAAAATGCTTATTGAGCAAGCAGGAGCCTCAACCCTTATTGAGATAGATGGAGGAGTGAGTTTAAAGAATGCCAAAGCATTAGTAGAAGCAGGTGCCGATGCTTTAGTGGCTGGTAGTTTTGTGTTCAATGCTGCCAATCCTACTCAAACCATTGCAGATTTAAAACACATATAGTCAATAAAACAATGTTCCAAGGAGTACTTCAAAAAATGCTTACCGAATGGGCTGACCCTATACGGTATTATTTGCCAATGGAAGGTGATTTTGTGCTGATGAACCAACTCATCGGCAAGGATATAACACTCCAATTTGTGCGTTTTCAGTGTATGAATTGTGGTGAAAACAAACCAATCTTCCGTCAGGGCTATTGCAAAGAGTGTTTTTTTGAAGTCCCTCAAACCGCCGATTGGGTGATGCACCCCGAACTCAGCAAAGCACACCTCAATATCGAAGAACGCGATTTAGGCTATGAACAGCAAGTGCAGTTGCAACCGCATTATGTATATCTCGCCAATTCTAGCGATGTAAAAGTAGGAGTAACCCGTAAATCACAAGCTCCAACCCGCTGGATTGACCAAGGGGCGCACGAAGCCCTCATCCTTGCCGAAGTACCAAATCGCTATTTAGCAGGCATCGCCGAGGTTGCTCTCAAAGAACATTTAGCCGATAAAACCAATTGGCGTAAAATGCTCACCAACCAAATCACCCCCGTAGATTTATTGCGAGTAAAATTAGAAATGCGTGATTTTGTACCCAATGAAGTACAGCCCTACATCACCGAAGATATCACCCCCTTACGCATTCATTTCCCTGTAGAAAAATACCCTACCCAAGTGCGCTCACTGCAATTGTCACAGACCCCTACTTATAGTGGTAAACTAATGGGTATCAAAGGGCAATACCTCATTTTTAATGACAATACCGTTTTCAATGTACGAGGCAACGAAGGACTGGTAATTAATTTACAAATTAGCTGATTTTCCAATTAATTTTTATACCTTTGCAAAAAAGAATAATTATGTGTGTATTAGTATATCCAAAAGATGAAACTCAAAAAGCACTGCTAACTTCTTTTTTAGAAGAAAAAAATATGGATTTTGACTATAATATTTCGGATAGTGATACTTCTAATGAGTATTTGCAAGTGCTTTTGAAACGAGCTGATGAAATTACAGAAAATCCTAAACAAGCAGGAAGAGCTTTTGATGAATTTGATAAAAAAATGAGAGCAATATACTAGTATACTTTGGTATTTATTTTCTTATTGTAGAAGAATTGTCAAAAATTTGGATTATAGGAGCCATAAATGCTAAAGAAGATCCTAATAAATTATTGAGAAGACTTACTATTGTCAATATTCCAAAAAATGATTGATATCATACACTTTGCCAAAGGTTGTAGCACGACGTGCAATCAGAACCTTTGGCAAAGTTTTTTATCTTATGAAAACTAACTCATTCCCTTTTGAAAACTGTTCAGCAAAGGCATAACCATCAGCGTTAAACCCTTTCAAATCTTCTACTGAGTGAATCTCATTTTCTGCCAAAAAACGCACCATACGACCCCGCGCTTTCTTCGCATAAAAACTGATAATTTTTAGTGTATCTCCTTTATAATCCTTGAAGATAGGTGTGATAACGGGCACTTTTAGCTTTGTGGTATCAATTGCCTTAAAATATTCTTCACTGGCGAGATTGATAAACAATTCTCCTTCTTGTAATTCATCGTTCAATGCCTGAGTGATTTTTTCTTTCCAAAAAGCATAAAGGTTTGCCGCCTTTCCTACGGGTAGTTTGATGCCCATCTCCAATCGATAAGGAGCGATAAGATCTAAAGGTTTGAGTACTCCATAAAGTCCAGAGAGAATACGTAAACTGCCTTGTAGTTTGTCAATTTGCGTTTCAGAAAGTGAATAGGCATCAAGCCCCTCATATACATCACCATCGTAAGCAAAGAGTGCTGGACGTGCATTTTGTAGGCTAAAAGGCATTGCAAAAGTTTGGTTGCGCTGCCAGTTAAGTTCAGCAAGTTTAGATGAAATCCCCATCAATTCCGATAGTTTTTGGGGAGATAGCGGCTTAAGAGCAGCGTGTACTTCAGCGATTTCTTTTGCAAAAATAGCCGTTGAATAACGTTCTGTAGGTAAAGCCGAGGTTTCGTTAATAGTTTTAGCAGGTGATATAACGATTTTCATAGTGATAAATAATTAGCGGGGCAAAGTTACAAAACTATTGTCAATTCACAATTAGCAGATTAGAAAACTATTAGTAAGAGTTTGTAGTTTGTGCTTACTATCAATAATTAAAACTTAGATTTGTATATTACTAAATAAACCTTTAATTTTGCCGAAAAGATAAACTTAATTCCCCAATGAATATATCAAAATAAAAATCAAGTAATTGATTCATTACCAAATTTACAAATTGGAAAAATTAACATTATGAAACATATAATTATCCTTATGGGACTATTTACTTTTTTTAATGCTCACGCTCAAATCGAGCGTGTAGAACCACCTTTTTGGTGGCAAGGAATGCACTATGCTGAAATACAAATATTATTGTACGGCAAAAATATAGCACAATATCGCGTGGAAAGCGACTTACCTATCAGTAATGTGCTAAAAACAGAGAACCCTAATTATCTATTTGTAACCGTAGACACCAAGGATAAAAAAGCGGGCAACTATAGCATTTCGCTATGGCAAAAGAAGAAACAAGTGGGGAGCGTCAGTTATGAACTAAAAGCGCGCAGAGAGGGGGCGGCTTATCGCAAGAGCTTTGATAGCAGTGATATGATTTATCTCATTATGCCCGATCGCTTTGCCAATGGTAATCCTAACAACGATTCACACCCTGCACTTACTGATAAACTCAACCGCTCGGCTTCCGATGGTCGTCACGGAGGAGATATTCAGGGGATTATCGACCATTTGGATTATATACAATCTTTAGGCGCTACGGCTATATGGAGTACGCCCTTATGTGAGGACAACGAGCCTCAGCATTCTTACCATACTTATGCCCAAACCGATGTGTACAAAATAGACCCCCGCTATGGCACGAATGAGGAATACCAACAGCTATCAGCGGCTTTGCACAAGCGCGGTATGAAGCTCATCAAAGACTATGTAACCAATCACTGGGGCAGTCAGCATTGGATGGTGAAAGACCTACCTTGCTACGATTGGTTGCATCAATTCCCAGGGTATGGACAGAGCACTTTCAGGATGAGCACTCAGATGGATAGCAATGCTTCAGAATGGGATAAAAAGTACTGCGAAAAAGGTTGGTTTGCACGCTCTATGCCCGACCTCAACCAAGCAAATCCATTAGTGCTTAACTACCTCACCCAGAACGCAATTTGGTGGATAGAATACGCCGATCTCGACGGTTTGCGCGTGGATACCTATTCGTATAACGACAAAGAAGGCATTGCTAAATGGACAAAAGCTATCACCGATGAGTATCCTCATTTCAATATTATGGGGGAAGTGTGGCTCAACCAGAGTGCCCAAGTGTCGTATTGGCAAAAAGATAGCCCTATCAGTGCGATACAAAGCTATAATACTTACTTGCCTACTGTGATGGATTTTCCACTTTTTAATGCGATAGGAGAAGCGTTTCGCTCTACGCCTTCGTGGGACAAAGGTATGATACAACTCTACGACAATTTCACTAATGATTTTCTGTATAAAGACATCAACAACCTACTTATCTTTGCCGAAAATCACGATACGGCACGTATCAATCACGTATATCCTAAGATAGAGGATTATAAAATGATTATCACATTGCTGGCAACGGCGCGTGGTATTCCGCAATTGTATTATGGTAGTGAGATAGCAATGGCAGGCGACAAGAGCAAAGGCGATGGCGATATACGACAAGATTTCCCTGGTGGCTGGGCAGGCGATACGCAGAATGCTTTCACAGCCTCTGGGCGTACAGCTACCCAGAAAGAATATTACGATTTTACAGCCAAGCTCTTCAACTGGCGTAAGGATAAAGCCGTAATTCACTACGGAAAGACTAAACAATACTTACCTGAAAATGAAGTATATGTCTATTTCCGCTACAACGATACCGAGAGTTTAATGGTTATCCTCAGCAACAGTGATAAGCCCCAAACGCTCCACCTCAACCGCTTTGCCGAGAGTTTGGCGGGATTTTTGAGGGGAAAAGATGTTATATCAGGGAAAGAACTCAATTTGAACACTAATACCTTAGCAATACCCGCTAAAACCCCTATGCTCATTGAATTAAAATAACAAAGGTATATGATGAAAGAACCTATTAGTTTAGATACAGCATTACAGATTGTAGGCTCATTAAAAGTAAGGGCTATTAAGGAAAAATCTACTTTAACTAATTTGGTAGAGAAGAATGCGTTAGACCAAAAAATTAAAATGTATTTAAAGGAAGAAAAAATGCTATATGGCACTGATGATATGGCAAGGCTTTCTGTTATGGATAAAGTAGTACATTATTATAGTCCGTTAATAAAACAAATGAATGGAGTACTATAAAATTGAGGATATTTTTGAAAGAGAGAAAGCAGACCTTTTATCAGGTTTAAAATCTCAAGAAAATCCTATTGCCTTTATATTAGGAGGACAGCCTGCATCAGGAAAGAGTGGACTGGCAAAAGCCATTTTAAGACAATTTCCTGACAAAGATTTCCTTTTTGTAAATGGAGATATTTACCGAGAGTTTCATCCTAAGGCTAATGAGCTTATAAAATATCCTGAGAGATACTCAACAGAGACGCAAATATTCTCTAACTTTTTTACAGAAGCACTCATACAAGAGGCTATTATCCATAAATACAATATTATTGTAGAGGGTACTATGCGCAATCCTGAAGTACCTTTGCGTACGGCATTGTCTTTTAGAGAAAACAGTTTTAATGTAGAAGCTTTTGCGATTGCAGCTCCTGCACTCTTTACCGAATTAGGTTTTTATTTGCGCTATCAAGAAGAAAAAGATTTTCAAGGATATGGACGATTGGCAGATAAAAATTCTCACGATAGAGCCGTAGAAGGCTTACTTCACTCATTAGACCATTTGTACAATGAAAAAGCCGTAGATAAAATACATCTTTACAATTATCAAGCTGAAAATCATTTGGTAACTTTCTCATTGAGTGAACAGCAATGGGATATAAATATTTTGCCTTCTACAGAAGTTATAAAAGCAAGGAGACAACAATTTCAGGATAAGACACTTCGTTTGCAACTGATCGCACGAGCTTACTCTGCTATACCGCGAATGTCTCCGCCTATAAAAACCATCGTAGAAGCGCTTATAGAGCAGTTAAAAAACTAAAGAATGAAAAACATTATCACAATCATATTATTAGCTATTGGTTTCCTTGGGAATGCTCAAACCGCAGAAACTTATCTCAAAGAAATTGCTAAAAAACAACAACTTGATATCCAATGGCAGGAGCGCAAAACCTCTCTTGCTTCTGAGGGTATTCGCTCTTTTGTAGGTTACAGCGAAGGCAATTTCGTAGCGACCCTTTCAGTAGGTTCAAAAGCGGTATCAGGGAGTTTCCATTACCGAGATAAATCGTATGAAATCAGTTTGCAAAAAGGGAAATTAGTCTTTTTACCTAATGAAAAATTTGAGTGTGGCACTACCGATACACCTCATTCACACCCGAGCCCTTCAACAGCACGTCCTGCAATATTAGCCGAAGAAACCGCTCCTACCATTGCCAACACACAAACACTAAGGATATACCGTTTGGCGATGCATATCCCTTATAGCACCTTCAGCACAGGACACTTAGAGAAAAACGTACAAAAAGTAAAAGCTTTTTGGGCAGATACCGAGGCTTTCCTGAACGAGATGTACCTGCGCGATTTGGGAGTGCGTTTTGAGGTAGTAAAGGATGAGCGTCTCATTATCAAAGACGAGGATAAAGAGACTTTTGCAAGCTATCGCAATGCCGATTATGTCAAGGATAATTCAACAAGAATTGTCAATGAACTTATAGGAGAAAATAGTTATGATGTGGGTATCTCTCTTGCGTATACCGCTTCCTTAAAAAAAGGAGTCAGAGGATTAGCTTATCTTGAAGGTGTTTATAAGGCTAATACCAAAGCTGATGCTGTAGCAGTACTTACTAAAGAAGTCATAGCTCACGAAATCGGACACTTATTTGGAGGCAGACACACTTTTGGCAACTATAATGGCTTAGAAGCCTACGATAGTGAAAAGACAGAGTATGATAGAGGTACTTCGGTGATGAGTTATGGCAGTCCGCGTGATTTCTTCTCACTCTCAAGCATTCAGCGCATACGAGAACTATTGACAAGAGTACCCGTGAAAGCTCACGACAAGACTTTCACTACTCAAGCTCCTCGCATAGACCACAACAAGATTAAAAGTCATTATACTATCCCCAAAGGCTCTTTCTTCCAATTCTATATCCCCGCTACCGACCCCGATAGTGAGCAGCTACTATACAACGTAAACCAACACGATGTGCGCAATGGCGCTGAAACCCCTATAACGCAATACATTATTTATAAATCTACCTCTGCCAACCCTGTAACTATCAAAACAGAATACCACGAAAACTTGGGAGATGTAGTAGCCAATAGTGGCTTAGCACAACAAACTACAGGTACTTTTACCTTTTGGTTGGGAGTGAGCGATGCCCCACTCCAATCGTCAGCCGACTATATAGTACAATATGATTTGGCAGAAACCAAAGTAACCGTAAAAGACGGTACCCCCTTCAAAATTACATCTACCCCAAAAAACAAATATAAAGGTGGGGATAAAATCACTCTTACTTGGAACGTAGATAATACTATTTTTAAAAATACCAAAGTGCGTATCCTGCTTTCTGATGATTTAGGAAAGACATTTAAACATATAGTAGTAGCAGAAGCTGATAACAACGGCAGTAAGGAAATCACTTTGCCTAATATCAATACCGATAAGGCGGTGCTAAAAGTAGAAGTCATCGATGGTTTAGCTTTTGATCTTACCAATTACAATCCTAAAAATGGAGGTTTTACTATTGAAAAGAACCCCGCCCTTCCCGAACCTCTTCTTTGGGCATCACTTCCTAATCATTTTACGCTTTCGTGTGAGCAATCTATTCCAGCGGTAACATTGCCTACGGTTATAGGAGGGTGTACTCCTGCGGTTACCCTTCAAAAAGAAGAACGTATTAAAGGCTATTGCGACTATACTTATACTATCAAACGTATTTTTACAGCTGCCGACACTTGTAACCAAACGCTTACTTATACTCAAACTATTAGCGTAACAGATAAAACTCCTCCTACTTTTGTAGGTACTTTACCCAAAAATATGAGCGTTAAAGAAGGCAAAACAATACCCGCTCAAGTAACGCTTACCGCTACCGATAATTGTGGTACTGCTGCGGTTACAACTTCTCATAAAGAAGAAAAAGATGCCAAAAGCAAACTTACTAAACTTATCTATACGTGGATAGCCAAAGATGCTTGTGGCAATATTAGTACTCACCAGCAAATCATTACCATTGAGCCTAAAAAAGTCCCTACACTCACTTGGGCAAGTGTTCCTAAAAATGTAACTGTTAATTGCGCCAAAGCTATTTCTGCTGTACAAACCCCTACCACGCAGGGAGGTTGCGCTAAAGTAGTGATTACCCACACTGATAAGGAACTCAACAAGCGATGCCTCAACAACTACACCATAGAGCGTACTTTTACAGCTTTCGATGGTTGTACAACCCTTACCCATACCCAACGTATCACTATAGCCGATAAAACCCCTCCTACTTTCGTAGGCGATTTACCTCAAGATCTTACTATCGAAGAAGGAACAACTGTACCTCAACAACAGAGCATTTCAGCTGAAGATGCTTGTGCTGGGCAACCTACTGTTACAATGCCGCCCAAAGAAGAATACCTCACTAATGGGAAACTCTCTAAAGTGGTCTATAAGTGGGTGGCTCGTGATGTCTGCGGCAATGAAAGAATATATACCCAAAATATTACTATAAAACTTAAACCGCAAGAATCTCCCCATATAGATACTAACCCTAATGAAGTGGTGATTTACAATGCTATTTCTAGCGAAAATGGCTCTGATAACTATTTTAAAATAGAAAACACCGATAAAAACCGACCTATTACGCTACAAGTCTTTGATGAAATGGGCTTAAAAGTATATGAAAGTAATTATTACCAGCAAAACGGTGAGTATTTTAGAGGTTACCCTAATATAAAAGGAGTAGTAGGAAGCAAACGATTAGCAGGAACTTATTTCTATGTATTGACGTATTATTTCAATGGACAACAGCAAACAAAAAAAGGTTTTCTATATGTAAGATAATTACACTCCTGTATAGGTTGTCCTAATATATTACCAATGAGCAACCCCTTTGAGATACTCCAAATCTCTTTGGTATTTTATAAAAAATGTTAATTTTTCCTTGCTAATTGTTAATTGTTTCGTACCTTTGCATCGTTTTTTAAAACCAAACTAATGAAACATCTACTACGCTACTTACTTTGGCTATGCCTAAGCATAGAAGTAGCCAATGCACAAACTAACATCCAAAGTATTATAACTCTTTTTGCTACAAAGTCTTCCGTAGAATGGGCACCCCCTATTCCTAACTCAACTTCTATACTTGTACAATGGCAGGCGCGAACCTCTTCTAATGGTTTCTACTCGTTTGTAGGTTACTACCAAGATCATTTTGTAGGCGTCATCAGCTTTGACAAACAGCAGTTGAGCGGTGAAATTTTTTACAGAGGAAAGTCCTATGTATTGGGAACTTCTCCCCAAGGAATGCTCACTGTTGAGGCAGTAACCGATGAACACGATTGTGGTGCGAGTTCTTTGGGAAAACAAGCCCTCACTGCCCGCAATTTCTTTCCCGAAGGCGATGAAGATAAGAACGACCCACCTATCGAGCAACCCGAGATTTACAATTCACTTTATCCTAAAGCGCTCATCCACACCGATGGTGTATTCAGGCACTACCGCTTGGCAATACCGGTGGATTACAGCATTTACAATTCGACATATTTCAATAGAGATATACATAAAATCAAAGCATTTTGGTATGCCACCGTTGCCTTTATGAATGAGTTATATCGCAATGATGTGGGGGTGGATTTTACTTTGGTAGATGATGAGGCACTTATTTTTACTACTGAAGAAAATCATTTATTCCGCAGAAGGGAAGCTGCTAATGAAGTGGTAAACAACGGAACTATCACTCTCAACAAACGTTACGATAAAAACAAATACGATATAGCAATTATCCTCACCGATTATCGCGAAAGGTACAATGGCTTGGCGATGGTCTATGCTGCTTATGAGCAACACAACAAAGCTAACGCAGCTGCACGCCCTGTAAAACCTTCTACCATTGCCCACGAAATAGGGCATATGTTCGGCTCAGACCATACGTTCTCTAACGGAGGGCAATATTCTAGTAAAACCGAAACTGGATCGGGTCAATCAATTATGAGTTATGGACACGAGCACCCACGCGATTTCTTTTCACTCGTAAGTCTCCAAGAGATACGCAAGTTCTTGGGAAACTCTATGGCGTATTACGCCGATGAAGCACGTACCCAAGAAGCAGGGAAACGTGTAGAGGGTACAGGCTCTAACCTTGTTTATGGGGTAAAGAGCAACAACCGTCCTCCTGAGCTCAATAGAACGCACCTTAAGAAAACCTACACTATCCCAGAAGAAACATATTTTCAATTCTATCTGAACGCTACCGACCCTGAGGGCGATGCGCTTACTTATATAGCACACCCCGCTGATAGGCGTTTTCACTCTACCAAATCCAACGCTCGCTTTATGACCTACAAAGGAAAATCTGATGGTAATATACGCTTTGAAACTACTTGGTTTGAAAGTGAACGCAATACCTTTGTACCTATAGGGGCTGCTGATTCTTACAAAGAAGGTACTTTCACTTTTTGGTTAGCAGCCGCCGATCATAACAAAAGCGATAACAATCACGTAGTGAAATATGATGTAGAAGAGGTGCAAGTGAAAATAGTCAAAGGTAAAGTTTTTCAAATACAAAACTTCGACAATGGCACTACGGAACAGAACAAAACCTACAAAGGAGGACAACTACTTTCGCTTCATTGGCAGGTAGATGAGGCTATTTTTGGCAAGGATAGCAAGGTGCGTATCCTTCTTTCAACCGACTCTGGTAAAACCTATAAATACGTATTGAAAAAAGAAGCGCCTAACAATGGAGCTTGTGAGGTAGTACTACCTAATATTTCTGTAGGCACAACGCACGGACATTTCGGCAAACAAAGAGGACAAGGCATCATCAAGATAGAAGTGATTGATGGCTTGGCTTATGCATTGTCTTGTACAAAACCTTATCACGTAGGGGGCTTTATGATACAAAAAGACCCTACAAAACCTGAAACTACCCCTGATCCTAAGCCACAACCAGCCCCTCAACCACAACCAACCCCTCAACCACAACCAACCCCTCAGCCACAGCCCCAACCTAACCCTCAACCCCAACCCAACCCTCAACCACAACCCCAACCACAGCCAGCCCCCCAACCACAACCAACCCCTAAGCCCCAGCCAGCCCCTCAACCACAACCAACCCCTCAGCCACAACCAACCCCTCAACCACAGCCTAACCCGTCTGCTCCCACCGCTCCCACTACTCCTACAGCTCCTACAGCTCCCATTGCTCCCACTGCTCCCACCGCTCCCACTATTATTTACAATGGTGTCTCCATCTCTAACCCCGAGAACTATTTCAAGATAGAAAATGCAGATGACAACCATCCTATCTCGGTGCTCATCTTTGATGAAATGGGACTCAAAGTATACGAGAACAGTAATTACGGCAAAAACGGAGAAGTCTTTAGAGGCTATCCTAATATACAGAATATGAATAGGAGCAAAGCTCTTGCGGGTACTTATTTTTATATTGTTACCTATTATAAAGATGGACAACAACAAACCCAAAAAGGTTTCTTATATGTAAGATAATTAGCTAAGTCCCTCCGAGATTTTCTAAGTCCCTCCAAGATTTTTTAAGTTCCTCCGAGATTTTCCAAGTCTCTCCGAGATTTTCCAAGTCCCTCCGAGATACTCCAAGCCTCTTAAAACAATCACTTTTGCGGCTTGTCCCCCTTCGGGGGAACGGGGGCTATAACCCCTAAACACTAACAACAAATGAAAATATCAAAACTCTTACTACTCTGCTTCTTACTAACAGCAGTAGCCAACGCACAACAAAAAGCTACTGAGGTAATCCGACTTTTCGGTACAAACACCTCAGTACAATGGAATGTTCCTATCAAAGGAAAATCTATATCGCTCAACTGGCAGGCACGCCCCAATAGCCTTGCCCAAGAAGGCTTCCGCACTTTTGTTGCCTATCACAATGGCAATTTTGCAGGAACGCTCTCAATGAATAAAACTACCCTATCAGGTGAAGTATGGCACGATGGTCATTCTTATTTCATCAACACTGAAAACGGAATACTCAAAGTTACTACCGATAAAGAACACTTCACTTGTGGTACTTGCGCCGATGGACAATGCTCTCAAGCTACAACGCCCACTTCCCAAAGACTACCTATGCAACTCGGAGCTACTAATGCAATGACTACACGTGGCGCTATACTGCACGAAGAGCCACTTCCGTCAGACGACAAAAAAGTGCTTTACAATACCAATGTACTCAGAACCTATCGTTTGGCTATGCTCATTGATTACAGTTTCTACAAAGAACGTTGTTATAGTGATATGAATAAGGTAAAAGAATTTATGACAAAAGTAGAGGCAGGGCTCAATGAAGTATGCGGTAGAGAGATTGGTTGTCAATTTACTTTGGTGAACGACCCTCGTCTTATCATCACTACTAAAGACAAAGAAATATACGATTACCCTGTGGTGAGAGAGGCATTGAATAGAGCGACTTCAGATTTCAATAACCTTATAGGCGAAAAGAATTACGATGCAGGTATTGTCTTTTCTAAATACCGTGATAATCGTGGTTTGGCGCATTTGGGTGAAATTACAGGAAAACTAAAAGGAGGCTGTATTGCCAATCACGAGTTTTATATCATTCTTCACGAATTAGGACACTTATTAGGCTCCGCACACACCTTTACCATAGGAGGAGCAACCGCTTCTTCTCATACCGAACCCGATAGAGGGAACTCTATTATGAGTTATATCAACGACCCTTATGGCACATATTTCTCACTTCCTTCTATATACACCATCCGCAACCGTACCAATTTGCACGATGCCTATTATAGCGATAAAGCCCGTACACAGTTGGTAGGCTTGCCACAGGACAATATCCCCTACGGTGAAGTTTCTACTAATCGTGCCCCTGTAATCCAGCGTTCTACTTTGAAAAAGGAATACAAACTCCCCAAAAATACTTACTTTCAATTCAATATAGAAGCAACCGACCCCGATGGCGACCCACTTCTCTATATGGCACATCAAGCCGATTTTAATCAGTTTGGCAAAGCACGTTTCCCTTCTAATCGCCCTACCGAGAGCAATCATATAGAGTTCTATCAACCCTATAGAAAAAATAATAACACTAATGAATGGGAAAAAGTACCTTATAAGTTCACAGGAGAAAACGAAACTGGCGTTTTTACTTTTTGGTTAGGCGTATCCGACGGTAAAATAGGAGCTTACAAAGACGGAAAACCGCACGTAGCACTCTATGATGTCTATGAAACCAAAGTAAATATAGTAGGGGGAACGCCTTTCAAGATTACTTCTGTAAGCAAAAGTAGTGCGGGAAAATACAAACGAGGTAAAGAAGTTACTATTAATTGGAGTGTAGATAAAAATGTTTTTGGCAACGATAGCAAAGTACGTATCCTCTTTTCAGACGATTATGGAAAAACCTACAAATATGTATTAGCCGATGGATTACCCAATAACGGAAAAGCTACTGTCATTTTCCCTACACAAGCTAAGGGGTTGAATGGTGGCAATCTCTATGTAGAAGGTATTTTCAAAATAGAAGTACTCAATCATATCGCTTATGCTGTAAGTAATGAAAAACCTTATTTATTAGATATGCACAGTCCTGACATTACCTTTAAAAATTTGCCAGAGCCTGTGATAACTGTTAAAAAAAATGCTATTCCCGAAAAACCTAACGTTACCGCCGAATCTCATTATTGTGGTACTAATAAAAAAGCTGAGGTAACTTTTTCAGAAGAAGACCATACTACCTATTTATTGCGCAAATGGGTAGCAAAAGATAAATGCAACTATTCTGCTACAGCACAACAATTTATCTATTACGAAAAAGAAGCGCCTACTAAAACCTTACGATTTGTAGCCCCTCTTCCTGAGGATAAACACGTACAATGCCGAGGCGATATCCCTGCCAAAGCTGAAGTAAAAGCAGAGGGAGCTGATAACATTCACATAGACTATGAAGAAGAGTTTAGAGAAGGCGACCGTAATTCTTACAAACTCACTCGCTCTTGGATAGCCTATGCCGAGGGAGCTTTGCCTATCCGCCATACCCAACAAATTTTCCTAAAAGACACCCAAAAACCAGTGCTCTCGTCTTATCCACCAAGTATGACCGTAAAGAGCGAAGCCGATGTACCTGTAAGAGAAAACCTCACAGCTACTGATAACTGCGATGGAACTTTACAAGTAGCATCTAGCCAAAGCAATGAAGAAAAAGACGGTAAAAAAATAACACGCTACGTGTGGTTCGTAGAAGATAGCGCTCATAACGAAAACCGTTATGAACAAGTAATCACTGTGGATCCTAACGCTCAAAATCCACAACCCCAGCCACAACCTCAACCCCAACCTCAACCTCAACCCCAACCCCAACCTCAACCCCAACCACAACCCCAGCCTCAACCCCAACCACAGCCTCAACCACAGCCCAACCCATCTGTTCCCACAGCTCCCACTGTTCCCACAGCTCCCACTGTTCCCACAGCTCCCACAGCTCCCACTGTTCCTACAACTCCCACAGCTCCCACAGCTCCCATTATTATCTATAATGCCGTCTCAATCTCTAACCCCGAGAACTATTTTAAAATAGAAAATGCTGATGAAGACCGCCCTATCTCAGTGCTCATCTTCGATGAGATGGGACTCAAAATATACGAGAATAGTAATTATGGCAAAAATGGCGAAGTGTTTAGAGGCTATCCTAACGTGCAGAATGTAAACAAGAGTAAAACTCTTGCAGGAACTTATTTTTATATAGTTACCTATTATAAAAAAGGAGAACAACAAACCCAAAAAGGTTTCTTGTATGTCAGATAGATAAAATTAACATACCCTCTTTTTGTCTTTTACTTATAATCTAATAAAAAATGTTAAACTCTTGTTAAATAGGCTTTTTTGTGTGTAAGTGTAAAAATAGTTGAGTAATTTTGCGCCCAAATAATTACTAACAATATTTTTACACAAAAAATGAATAATTTAGTAGCAAAAATAGCTTATAAAATTATCTTTGTAGCAACTGTGTTGTTGGCTATGAGCCATCTCAATGCCCAAAGTACACCCAAAGTGGGAATTACCCAATTAATTGGTTGTGGTACTGGGGCTAATGCAGACAAGGCTCAAGTACAAGTAGCTGTTGAAGGAACTGGCTATACCTATAATTTCGGACCTAATGCAAGCGATATTAATGGTAATACAGCTTGGCTACCTTCAGGTAATCATACTATTATAGTAACTAAAGGTAGTAAATCCTATACTTTACCTATCACAGTACCTGCAAAAGCTACTGCGCCTACTTTTACGCCTTCTGTAGTTTATAACGGCGATAATACTACGGCAAATGTCACCTTAGGTAACAATCAGCCTACCTATCAGTATAGTTATACTTATGGAGGAAGTACAAAGTCTAATCCATTTTTTGCGAACCTCACCTCAGGAACTCATAACGTTTCAGTAACTTATATTGCTCCTTCCACTACTAAATCAGTGGTTTTCTATGATGATTTTGGTAAGAAAACTGATGCTACTAAATCTGTACAAAGTCCTTATATAAATAAAAACGTTTATTTCGATCCAATGAATGGATCAAATCAAACACGTCCAGCAGATGGACATACACGCCCTAAAACAGTAGCAGACTCTTATTATGCTATAGGGAATAGAACAGATATGATGGCTGGTACGTATGGCGCACCTCCTGCTCTTAGTTATAATTGGGTGTTACCTAATGATAAAGATGGGGATACGAATGGTCGTTATTTATGGTATAATGCCAATCTTGATAATGACCCTCCAGGTGAAAAAAATACTGTATATAAACGCAAAGCAAAAGTGACTCCTGGTCTACCAGTAGAATTTTCGGCTTACCTATTCAATCCTATTAATCCTAATGAACCAGCTCTTGCAGGTTATCGACCTAATATATCTTTAAAAATATTTCGTTCAGAAGCTGATTTCAACTCAAATACACCTATGTATTCTTCCGATAATACAGATGCAATACAAAGACAAGCAAATGGTGATAATTGGACACGTATCAGTGTAACAACAAATACACGCAATACTGATACTGAACTTATTTTTGTTATATACATAAATAATGGAGGTAATGATTTGTGTGTAGATAATATCTTGGTAACACAACCTTCAAAAACTTGCCCTATAACTCAAGTAGTCCCTATTATAATAGGAACAAATACTAATCCTATTACATTTACATCAACTACTATCTATAATTGTATAGCTAAAAATGCTAATATCACAGTAAACCCTTCTGTTACTACAGGACATACTTATACCTACACTTTAGATGGAGGAACTCCTCAAAGTTCAAATACATTTAGTAATATACCACTAGGTGCACAACATACAATTACTATAACTTCTAAAAGAAATGATAATAAAATCATCTTCAAAGAAGATTTTGGCTCAGGAGGTACTTACTTAATGCCTACTTCTGTAATACCACCCCCCTTTGTAGGAAGGTTGGGAGGAGAAGGTTACCCTTCTGATATTCCTGCCGAAGGAAATTACCAAATAGCTAATAAGAATAACTTAGTAAAAAGAAGTTCTTGGAATTGGGAAAACCCATCAGACCATACCTCTAATGGTTCAGACTCTAATGGACGTTATCTTGCGTTTAATTATGGGAAAAACGCTAATAAAAACTTCTATTTACAAGATATACAAGTAACTGCTAACAAAAAAGTAACTATAGAATATTATGTCTATAATCTTAATAAACATAATGCCGGAGATAATTCTATATACTACCCCAATATACAAGTCTCTTTTGTCGATAAAGCTTCAGGAAATGTTATAAATGCTGCTACTAAAGCTTCAGGAGGAGTGCGAGGACACGATAATACTAAAGATTGGAAGCATTTTACTCATACTTTTACACCTGGAAACGCAACAAACCTCCAAGTGCGTTTTACGAATCTTACAGATCAAACAAGTGGTAACGATTTCGCTATCGATGATATCTTAATTACTCAAGAGCAAGATATCTATAACCATACACAAACCGTTACTATAAATCCTGCGGCTGAAGTAACCTCAGTTACAGCTACACCTATTGTGTTTAGACAAGGAACAAGTACTACTGTAACCTTTACAATTACGGGTACACCTAATGCACAAATTACTTATGCAATTAATGGAGGCAATACGCAAACTGCTACCCTCAATAGTACTGGAAAATACACAGTAACAACTGTCACTACCCAAGCTACCGAAATCAATGTAAGCAAAGTGAAATTAGGGGCTTGTGAGTATTCTTATACTGATAAAAAAGCTAAAGTAGTAACTTCTTTAACTGATTGTATCTCTAAACCTTTGTCGCAGTTTCCTAAAACACCAGTAAATGGTCAAACTGCTAAGAACTTGATGAATGGTGTTACAGTAACTCGTAGTTATTCAGGAACTCCTAAAGTTTATTCAGGAGATACAGATACCTATTGTAGTGGCTCTACCTATGATGATTATACTATTATTCTTCCTACTACAGGTTATAGTCGTGATGTGATTTATACCTTTAGCCAACCTGTTACTAGTGCAGAGGTATGGCTAATGGTAATGGGTAGTCCTAAAACAGTAAATGATAAAGTAAGACTTACTACAAATAATCCAGCTTCTACTTTCTCTATAGTGTATGACTGTGCAAAAGGGAAAGGAAAAGCAGCAGCTACCTTAAATAATGGAGTAGTTACCTCACAACCTAATATCGTAACAGATGTGGCAGTGCGTGTAACCTCTAATACACCTTTTACTCAATTAATAGTAGAAGATATCAATGGAACTAATTCTTCAGGAGTATTAGTAGAACTCTGTCCTGTCTCAATTACTCCTGCCGAGACTATTAGTATCACTACACAACCACAAAACCAAACTATTTGTGCTGATAAGATGGCTACTTTCACCTCTAAAGCTCAATTGAAAGATACTACAGGTAATATTCAGTACAAATGGCAACAAAGTAGTAATGGAGCAACTTGGACAGATATTCCTGCTTCTACGGGTGCTATCACAAGTGGAGGAACTGCCTCTTTAACGATAGATGGAACTAATAACTATAAATATAGAGTAGTATATACTTATCAGTTTGCACCAGGCATCGTGGTTACAGCTACATCTCAAGCAGCAACACTTACTAAATTGTCTGCTGCAGCTTTGCCTACTCTCACTGGTAACAGAGCCCTTTGTCCAACAGCAACTAACAATACAGTATCGTTTGCTAACTATGTAACTGCCCCTACGGGTACTACCTTGCTTTGGTACACTGCCCCTACAGCTACTGTTTCAAGCACTACGGCACCTGTTATCAATACTCACGTAACCACTCGCACTACCCAAACGGCTTATGTACGTGCTCTTAGCACTACGGGCTGTACTAGCGGTATCGTAACCGTTACCTTAACAGTGGACGATACTACCGCTCCTACTTTCACAGCACCTACTCCTTTAAATATAGTGTGCAACTCAACTACGGCAACTACGGCTATCAGCAATTGGCTCGGTACGGCTACCGCTACTGATGCTTGCGGTTCTATAGCTACTATTACAAATAACTATACAGCTCCTGCCAACTTGTGTAATGTAGCTGGCGGACTCATTACAGTTACTTTCGTAGCCAAAGACACTTTTGGCAATACACAAACTCGTACTTCAACTATTCACTTAGGAGTAACTCCTTTAGTAGTAAAAGACGATAGCTTTACAGTACCAGATGGTTTAAGAACTCAAACTACAATCAGTGTACTTGATAACGACCGACTCAATGGTGCTAAACCAACAGCAGGAGTAGGAGGTACGGTAACGATTACCAATGTAACGGGAGCAACTCCAGTCAGACCAGGAACTAATGTACCGACTTTGAATCCTAACGATGGTAAAGTAACTATCCCAGCCAATACCCCAGCAGGTATTTATACGATTACTTATAAAGAATGCGAGGCGTTGAACCCAAGCAGTAACTGTAAAACAGCAACAGCAGAGATTAAGGTAGGCACACCGACTATTACGGTAACCCCCGACCCAATCACAGTAACACCAAGCACAGCTACTCGAACTATACCAAATATCTTAAACAACGATAAGATAGGAGGAACTGTAACGCCAACAGTAGGCGTGGGAGGTAATGTAACATTAACGGTTACCAATCCAAACACACCAGGTAAGAAACCAACGCTTGATCCAAATACCGGCGAGGTAACCATTCCAGGTAATACCCCAGCAGGTACTTATACGATTACTTATAGCTATTGTGAGGTGTTGAACCCAACCAACTGTACAGGTACACAAACCTTGGTAGTAACGGTAGGAGCAGCAACCCTTACCGTAGTAAACGATAGCTTTACAGTACCAGATGGTTTAAGAACTCAAACTACAATCAGTGTACTTGATAACGACCGACTCAATGGTGCTAAACCAACAGCAGGAGTAGGAGGTACGGTAACGATTACCAATGTAACGGGAGCAACTCCAGTCAGACCAGGAACTAATGTACCGACTTTGAATCCTAACGATGGTAAAGTAACTATCCCAGCCAATACCCCAGCAGGTATTTATACGATTACTTATAAAGAATGCGAGGCGTTGAACCCAAGCAGTAACTGTAAAACAGCAACAGCAGAGATTAAGGTAGGCACACCGACTATTACGGTAACCCCCGACCCAATCACAGTAACACCAAGCACAGCTACTCGAACTATACCAAATATCTTAAACAACGATAAGATAGGAGGAACTGTAACGCCAACAGTAGGCGTGGGAGGTAATGTAACATTAACGGTTACCAATCCAAACACACCAGGTAAGAAACCAACGCTTGATCCAAATACCGGCGAGGTAACCATTCCAGGTAATACCCCAGCAGGTACTTATACGATTACTTATAGCTATTGTGAGGTGTTGAACCCAACCAACTGTACAGGTACACAAACCTTGGTAGTAACGGTAGGAG
>ERZ773021.298-NODE-298-length-27217-cov-5.45873_pt1 | contig 27217 bp, 25 predicted proteins | sample MGYA00511668_ERZ773021 | MGnify/ENA primary metagenome ERZ773021 (study PRJEB29015, sample SAMEA2737961) | human oral metagenome | biome: human oral; feature: human-associated habitat; material: dental | place: China | collected 2032 ... | reverse complement strand
GACGTGTCACATCGGCCTGCCCGGACGGTGCGTGGAGCCGCCCCGATCGCCCTCGAACTACGCGTACTTCCGGACCGGCGCGGTGTACACGGCGGAGGGTACGCAGGTCGCCGTCGGTCACATCACGCTCGGGACGGGACACGCCTCTCCCCAGGCGTCGGCCAGGGCCGCTGCGGAGCACTACGACAACACTGGCACCGTCGTGGTGGACGTGGCCGCGGGGGAGGACTCGCACGGCATCTGGGTGGCGGGCGCCGTCCGGCCCGGCACGACCCCCGACCAGATCCGCGCCCTGCGGGCCGCCCCGCTGTCCGGCGACTGGCGGACGATCGGTGGGAACCTGGAACTGGTGGGCGCCCTCGCGGTGAACGTCCCCGGCTTCCCGGTGCCCCGCCCTGCGGGCCGCATCGACTCGGACGAGATGGTCACCCTCGTGGCCGCCGGCGTGGTGGCTCCCGACGTGGCTCTCAGCGCAGCGTCGGCCCCGGTCCCGAGGGTGGACGCCCCGGCCCCGACGCCGGCCCCCGCCCCCACCCCCTCGGAGGTCACGGCCGCAGCCGGCCCCGCCCTGACGGTCGGCGACCTGGCGTACCTGAAGGGGCTGGCCCAGTCAGCCCGTCGGGCTGAGGCGCGGAGGGTCTCGACGGCGAGTAGGCTTGCAGACAGAGTGGACCGGTCCCTCGCCGCGGCGAAGGTCCGCCGGGCCGCTCGTATGCTGAGGAACGTCTGAAGGGAGCAGCATGGGATGCAACTGTGGGAAGTCAAGGACCGCCCCGAACGGGCTGGGCGTAGACCCGTCCTCGGGGACCGACGCCGGGTCCGAGGGCGGGGCCGACGCCAGCCCCCGACCGACCGGGGCCATCGGACGGTTCGCCGTCCGGCCCCGGTAGTGGTAGAGTCGGTCCCGTTGGACGAGGCCACGGACAGGCTGATCTGACAGGGACAGTGGGAACGCGGAGGGCCCGGTCGTCGCACACAGCGGCGGCCGGGCTCTCTGCTGTCTGAGGACGGTGTACTCTAGCCCCGAGGCCCCGCCGTCTCGACTGGTGATACGCTGGTCTTGCGGAATGGCAGAAGGGCCTCGTGATCGCACGAGAGACCCAGGAGATGTGATGAGGGACAGCCGCCTCCGCGCACTGACCGACTTCAGCAAGAACGACGACGCCGCCGAGGCCTCCGCCGAGGAGACGTTCAGCGTCGAGATCCCCGAGGACCTGACCGGCCTCGACGACGCCGCACTGGCAGAGATGCACTCCAACGCCGTCGAGGCGTTCCAGTCCGTCTACGGCGACGGGTCCTCCGTCTCCGACGAGGCGCTGGCGACCCTGTCCGACCTGGCCGACGGCATCGAGGCCCTCAGCGCCGAGATCGCCGGCCGCGAGGCCCTCGCCGCTGAGCGGGCCGAGAAGGCCAGCGCCCTGGCCGCCAAGGTCGGCGGGGACTTCGCGACCGCCGTCGTCACCGACGCGGACCCCGACGAGGACATCGCCATCGGCGACACGGTCACGATCACGACCGAGCAGACCGGCGACCACTCGAAGCCCGAGGACAACGAGGACGAGGCTCCCGCCGCCGCCCCTGCTGGCGCCCCTGCCGCTCCCGCCCCGGCCCCGGCTGAGACCGTCGCCAAGGCGTCCGCCCGCAAGGCCGTCCGGCTGTCCGGGATCAAGCGCCACGCCGCTGCGACTCCAGCCCCCTCGGCCGACGCCCCGGCCTCGACCGACATCCGCTCGATGATGTCCATCGCGGACGTCCCCGGCTTCGCCGCTGGGGAGGGCGCCGACTTCAACGACCTGGCCCGTGCCGTCGAGCGTCGGCTCCAGGGCTTCAACGCCGGGGCCTACGAGTCCGCCCACCGCGGCGGTCGGAACCTCCGCGAGCAGCACGGCCTCGCCGTGATCCGCCGGAACTTCGGCTCCGAGGTCACCGTCAGCACCGCTGACCCGGAGGCCACCGAGCGGGCCATCCGCAACGCGGTCTCCGAGAAGAACCTGCCCGGCGGCTCCCTCGTGGCGTCCGGCGGCTGGTGCGCCCCCTCGGAGACCCTGTACGACCTGCTGGAGACCGAGTCCTCCGACGGCCTGATCTCCCTGCCGGAGATCCATGTCGCCCGCGGCGGAATCAACTTCACGAAGGGTCCGAAGTTCGGTGACCTGTTCGGGAAGGTGGGCTTCAACTACACCGAGGCCGAGGACAAGGCCGGCAAGTACGCCCCGACCTCGGACTCCGACCCGGCGCTGAAGGAGGGCCCCAAGCCCGTCTACCGCGTTCCCTGCACCGGCTTCGAGGAGGTCCGCCTGAACGCCGCGGGCGTCATCGTCCAGGCCGGGCTGCTCCAGCAGCGGGGCTTCCCCGAGTTGGTCGCTCGCACCATCCGCGGCGTGCTGAACGCTCACGCCCACAAGATGAGCGAGCGGTACATCGACGCCCTCGTCAAGGGATCGACCGCGGTCTCCATGCCCGCCGCCCAGGTGGGCGCGACCGCCCCGATCCTCAGCGCGATCGACCTGCAGGCCGAGCACTACAAGTACGTGGGCCGTCTCAGCCGGGGCACCAGCCTCGAGGTCGTCCTGCCGTACTGGGTCCGCGGCCTGATCCGCTCCGACCTGGCCCGCCGCCTCGGCGTGGACCTGCTGGACGTCTCCGACAGCCGGATGGACGGGTGGTTCCGCGCTCGCGGGATCAACGTCCAGTACGTCTACGACTGGCAGGCCCTGACCGGCGACGGCTCCGCCTTCACCAAGTGGGGCAGTGAGGTCAAGTTCCTCATGTACTCCGCCGGCACCTTCGTCAAGGGCACCAGCGACATCCTGACGCTGGACACTGTCTACGACAGCACCCTGCTGGGCCAGAACGACTACACGGCCCTCTTCACGGAGGAGGGCTGGCTGGTCGCCAAGATGGGCCACGACTCCCGCGTCGTCACCGTCCCGGTGGAGCCCACGGGCCACACCGCCGGCGGCGTGACGATCAAGGCCGACGGCTCCAAGGGCGCCTGATCCGACACGCAACTGAGGGGCCTGTCCGTCGCTACAAGGCGGCTGGCAGGCCCCTCGGCGCAGGATCACCCAACCATCGGAAGGAGAACCAATGGCAGTCGTAGCGCCCAAACAGCGCGTGGCCGCACCGGCCACCCGGCCCCTGAACGGCGGGCTGTTCAGCCAGTTCGCACCCATCGAGAGCGATGACCCCCAGTGGCAGAACGGTGTCACGTGGGAGGACGTCGCCGCCGCCGACATTGGCACCATCGGTCAGTTCGATGACGCCCCAGGCGCCACGCCCGGCCTGCCGAAGGACCTGACCAAGCCCGGCTGCAAGACCGTCGAGTCGATGCCCCCGCTGACCGTCTACGCGACGGTCAAGTGCTCCCTGCTGGAGCACTCCCCCGAGGAGGCGATGGCGCTGGCCACCGCCCGCCTCGCTCGCTACGAGGAGTACGCGGTCGAGGACGCGCTGTGGAACGGGGTCAAGGGATCCGGCCCGGCCCTGTCCAAGGTCCAGACGCTGAAGAACAGCGGCGGCACGGCCGCCCTCGAGGGCGCCTGGCAGGCGTTCGAGAAGTACGGCCACTCGATAGGCGTCGCGCCGGTGTTCCACATGCCCCGCCGTGCCGCGGTCCTGGCCTGCGCCCGCCGGTACGTCGAGACCGGCCCCGGCGGGACCTTCGTGACCCGCTTCGGCACGCCGGTGGTCGCGGGGGACGGCTACGCCGACGTCCCGGTGTTCGCCTCGACGGGCCCCGTCGTCATCTACCGCAGCCAGGTGTTCTCCTCGACCACGCGGGACGGCGGGATGAACCTCGGCAAGAACGACCTCGTGGCCGTGGCCGAGCGGACGTACGTCCTCGCCTTCGACCCGGACGACGCCTACCAGATCCCGTACTCATCCGACCCGGGCAAGATCACCATCGAGCCCCGCAAGTTCTGACCGAGGAGACCATCCGCATGATCCTGAACGACGGACTGAACGTCCTCGCGCCGAACGGCTTCGGGGTTGACCCCGGCCCGGCCGAGGAGGTGGCGGCCCCAGCCCCCAAGCGCGGCCGCCGCGTCAAGACTCCCGCCACGGCTCCGACGGCGACCACGCCGGAGGAGGCCCCCGAGGCCACCACCGCGGCGGGCCCGGCCGACTCCTCCGAGGCGGCTGAGACCACCACCGACACCGCCACCGACACCACCACGGAGGAGACTGAGTAATGGCTGACAAGACGCACTACTACGCGCCGGTCCTCGGGAAGCGCATCCGCGTCACCCCGCTGGACGCCTGCGGCCGCGTGGACAAGACCAGGAAGGCCCTCGTCACGTCCGGCTTCGTGACGATCTCCCTGTCCACGGAGACCGAGGACGGTACCGAGATCACCGTCAAGCGCGCTGACGGCTCGGTCTGCATCTCCGAGAAGCAGGCCGACACGTTCAAGTACTTCACGGCCGAGATCGAGTTCTGCGGGGTCAACCCCTCGCTGCTCGCTCTGGTCTCGAACGCCAAGGAGTACAAGGACGAGGCCGGTGACATCGCCGGGTTCACCTACTCGGAGGGCAAGATCGACAAGAAGTTCGCGCTGGAGATCTGGACCGGTCTCGCCGGCCAGGCGTGCGCCGAGGGGGCCGACGAGGCCAGCGGCTACCTGCTGCTGCCCTACGTGAACGCCGGCGTCCCCGGCGACATCTCGATCGACGGCGAGAACGCCGTGTCCTTCCCGATGCAGGGCGCCGTGACCAAGTCCGGCAACGGCTGGGGCAAGGGCCCGTGGGACGTCGTCAAGACGTCGGCCGGCCAGGCCGCCAAGTTGCCGACGGCCCTCGACCCGAAGGACCACCTGCTCATGATGGACACGGCCCTGAAGGTCCCCGGCGCCTCGGAGCAGCCCATCGCGGTCCCGCAGGGCTGATCGCCTGACCGCTGCCCCGCCCCTGGTACGCCGCCGACGCGGTACGCTAGGGGCGGGGCCTTTCTGTGTCGGGCCCCGTCACGATGAGGTCCGCGCAGTTGGAGGGAACGGCATGAGTGATGAGATGGCGGCCTACGGGCCCGGTGACTGGCCGGTCTCCTACTCCAACTGCGCGGATCTGTCGGAGTACCTGACGGAGCAGGGCTCCCCCGACCCGGAGACCCGCAAGCGGTACGAGGACATGGCCCGCGCCCTGCTGTGGGAGTGGACCGGCCGTAAGTTCGGCCCCGCCCTCGTGACCCTCCGCCCCTACGCCGTTCCTGAGGGCCGCCCCTCGACATGGACCGGCGGAGGGTTCTGGACGTGGCGTCCCGCCCTCGTGAACGGGCAGTGGTTCAACGTCCGCTGCGGGGTGTGCGCCGCCGCCACCTGCTGCTGCGACGTCGAGTTCGCCATCGACCTGCCGGGTCCCGTAGCGTCCGTCGAGAAGGTCATCGTGGACGGCCAGACCCTCCCGACCTCGGCCTACCGGGTGGACAACCGCCAGACGCTGGTCCGCCTGGACGGCCGCACGTGGCCCCGTACGCAGAACCTCACGGTCCCCGCGACCGACACCGACGCCAAGGGCGGCACCTTCGAGGTCACCTACCGCCGCGGCGTGCCGGTCCCGGCGGGCGGGCAGGTCGCCGCCGGCGTTCTCGCCCTCGAACTGGCGAAGTCGGCCTGCCAGGACCGGGACTGCTCGCTGCCGCAGCGGGTCCAGTCGGTGACCCGGCAGGGCGTCTCCGTTGACATCCTGGACGAGTTCGAGGACGTCAAGGAGGGCCGGACCGGCATCTGGCTCATCGACTCGTGGATCGCGTCCGTCTCCCGGCCGAACCGAGGCGGACGGGTCTACTCCCCCGACCGCAGGAACCGCCGGCCGGGCACCCCCGACCGCTTCGTGAGGACCACCAATGGCTGAGTACATCCCCCGCCCCCGGCCGCAGGCCGACCAGTTCGGCGCCGCCGCCAGGGAGGTCCTGGCCGAGGCGCAGAAGTATCTGTCCCGCCCCGTCAAGCACGTCATCGTCGCCCCGGGCGCGGAGGTGGTGTGGGACGACTGCTGCGGAGGGACGCTGTACGCCCGCGTCGTCGCCGTCTCCCCGATCCTGTCCAAGACGGCCTCGGTCCAGAACTGCGCCGTGCTGGCCTGGACGGTCACGATGGCCCTCGGGACGGTCCGCTGCGCGGCCATGCTGGACGGGCAGGGCCGGGCGCCACGGGACCGTGACCTGACGGAGGATGCGCTGGCGCTGACCCAGGACGCTGCGGACCTGGGGCAGATGCTCGTGTGCGAGACGAACGCAAGCAACCTGGCGTGGGCTCCGCAGGGTCCTGAGGGAGGCTGCATGGCAGGTGAGTGGCAGTTCGACCTGAGGGTGACCGCCTGCAAGTGCCCGGAGGTGTCTCATGGCTAAGGTGCTGGTCAAGGTCCGCATGGACGGCAAGGCGACGGTGGAGTGCGCCTCGGGCCACGCCAGCCGCGCCGCCTATAACGGCTCGCAACGGTTCGCGGGGAAGGTCCGCGAGGAGATCCGTGCCGCCGGCCGCGTGAACACCGGGCGCATGGTCAACTCGGTCAAGGCGACACGCGACGTACGAAGCAACCGGCTGCGGCCGGCGTACCTCGTGGGCCCGCGGGTCGGGTACGCGAAGTTTCAGGACCTGGGCACGCGGGCCCACGGGCCGAAGCACAAGAAGTTCATGCGGTTCAAGCCGAAGGGCAAGAACTACTTCGTGTTCGCCAAGTGGGTCCGTGGCGTCAAGGCCGCGCACTTCATGTCGAAGGCGGCCAGCCGGCTGACGGCGAGGGACTTCGCATGACGCTCAGCACCCTCGCGGCCGCCTCGTTCACCGTCCTCGTGGCGGTCACCGTCGCTAGCGTCCTCGTTCCCGCGTATGCTGAGGGCATGGCAGACATCGTGATTAAGGGCAAGGCCCGAAAGACACTGACCGTTGACCTCGTTGGGGTCGAGTACAAGGTGCGCGTTCCCAAGTCGGCGATCGCGCTGGTCCTGGCGAAGGACATGAAGGAGGCCGGGGACGACCCTGAGGCCCTGCAACTGGCGATGGGCCGGTGGGCCCGGGTCCTGTTCGGCAAGGAGACCGGCAACGAGATCATGAAGCGCATGACCGACCCCGAGGACGACGTCGATATCGACGACCTCGGTGAGGTCATCAAGCAGATCATGGAGACGACCGGAAACCCTACTACGTCACCCAGCGCCTGATCGCCATCGCCAACTCCGAGTGGGCCCTGATCGACGGGTACGCGCTCGGTCACGGCATGGACCTGGAGAAGATGGCGCTCGGGCGGCTCTGCAACTTCGTGTGGTGGTTCATCACCCGGAACGCGGAGTCGGAGGCGGAGGTGGAGAAGTTGCGGGCCAAGTTGTGGCAACCTCCCCAGGGAGAGGCTCCGGCGGGCCCGTGGGCCCCCGAGGCCGAGAAGGCCGCGTTCGGGGCGTTCCAAGCCTCGATGGCGGGCTAACAAACCTCGACCCACCCAACCACACACTGACACGATTCCAACCCGTTGACGGGCGGTACGATGGCCTTAGGGCGCGTGCCGCCCGTCGCCGTACCCGGACCGGAGGAGAGACATGGCCCTGAACATCGAGGTAGGTGAGGCGTCGGTATCAGTCGTCGCCGACGCCTCCAAGTTCGAGCAGCAGGCGACCGACCAGGTCTCCCGCGCCGCAAGCAAGATCTCCGGCGCCGCGGAGAAGGTCGGCCGCTCCGCCTCGGACGCTCTCGGGAGCGGGATCACGTCGGCCAGCAGCGGCGGGTGGGTGTCGAGGCTGACCTCGACCGTCGTCAACAGCGGCAAGAACGCGGCGCTCGGGTTCGCCAACGCCGTCGCCGACGTCGTCCGAGGCCCGGCCACCGCCGTCGTCGGCGGGGCGTCCGCCGCCCTCGGCACCGCCCTCGTGTCCGGCTTCCAGCGCCTGAACGCCATCGACGTCGCCAAGAACAAACTGCGAGGGCTCGGCCACGACACGCAGGCCGTCGAGGCGATCATGAAGAACGCCCTCGCGTCGGTTAAGGGCACGGCGTTCGGGCTGGGCGAGGCGGCCACCGTCGCGGCTGGCGCCGTCGCCGCCGGCATCGAGCCCGGCGACAAGTTGGAGCGCACGCTGAAGATCGTTTCCAACTCGGCGGCCGCGGCCGGCATCTCCATGGAGGAGATGGGCGCGATCTTCAACAGCGCCGCCTCGACGGGGAAACTCAGCACCGACGTCATGAACCAGTTGGCATGGCGCGGTATCCCGATCTGGCAGAAACTCGCCGAGCAGACCGGCAAGTCGGTCGAGGAGGTCCGCGACGCGGTCACCAAGGGCCAGTTCACCTTCGAGGACTTCCAGACGGCGGCCGAGGCCGCCTCGGGTAACGTCGCGAAGGCCATGGGTGACACGCTGCCCGGCGCGATGAAGAACCTCATGGCGTCCCTCGGCCGTATCGGCGCGAACCTCCAGTCGGGTATCTTCACGAAACTGGCGCCGCTCATCAACGCCCTGACGAAGTCCTTCGGGCCGCTGGAGGACGTGGCGAAGCGGGTCGGTGACACCATCGGCGACAAACTGGCCCCGATCATCGACAAGTTGACGAACGCGCTGAACAACGCGAGCAACCCGCTGGACCTGCTGAAGGGCACGTTCGGATCGCTCGGGTCGGTCCTCGGGCCGCTGACCGGCGCGTTCATCACGCTCGGTAGCGGCGGGATCGGTAGCCTCCTGACGAAGATCCCCGGCCTGTCCGGCTCGCTCGGGCAGTTGAGCGGTGTGTTCAAGGTGCTGGGCGGCCCGGTCGGGCTGGTCATCGGGCTGTTCGGCGGCCTCGTGGCCGCCAGCCCGGAACTGCGCTCGGCGCTCGGAGACGCCCTTATGGGCGCCCTCGAAGGGCTGAAGTCGATCTTCACGGCCATCGAGCCGGCGATCAAGGTCTTCGCCGACGCGCTGAAGAACGTCGGCTCGACGGCGGGCCCGGCCTTCGCCAAGGTCTTCGAGAAGGTCGGCCCGCTGCTGGCCGAGTTCGGCGGGAAGATCGCCAGCGTCATCACGGCCGCCATGCCGACCCTCCAGAGCGGGCTGTCGAAGGCCGGGGACCTGTTCGGCCGCCTCGTGGGCGCCGTCAGCCAGGTCATGCCCTACGTGATCCAGTTCGGAGGCGCGCTCATCAGCCTGGCCGGGACGGTGATATCCAGCGCCGTGCCGGTCATCTCGACGCTGGCCGGCATCATCGGCGGCTTCGCCACGACGGTCCTGCCGAAGGTGATCCCGCCGATCCTTCAGGTGGCGACGGCGATCACGAACGGGATCAAGGGCGCCCTGGAGTGGCTGGGCCCCTCGCTGAAGGGACTGACGGTCACGATCCTGGCCGGCATCGTGGCGTGGAAGACGTACCTCGCCATCACGAAGACGATCCAACTCGCGACGAAGGCGTGGACCGCTGTTCAGGCCGCGTTCAACGTCGTCATGAACGCCAACCCTGTCGGCCTCGTGATCCTCGCGATCACGGCCCTCGTGGCGATCATCGTAATCGCCTGGAACAAGAGCGAGACGTTCCGCGCCATCGTGATCGGCGGCTGGGAGGCGATCAAACTCGCCGTGTCGGCGGTCGCCGACTGGTTCACGAACACGCTGTGGCCCGGCCTGCAGGCCGTGTGGGACGGTATCGTCACCGGCCTGTCCACCCTCGGGACGTTCTTCAGCGACCTGTGGAACGGGTTCCTGTCCATCGTGACGACCGTGTGGACGGCGATCTCGACGTTCATCGTCACCGCCGTTACCGCCTACGTGACGTTCTGGACCGAGGTCTGGAACGGCATCGTCACCGTCGTGACCACGGTCTGGGACGCGATCTGGACGACCATCAGCACCGTCTGGAACACGGTCAGCACGTACGTCCTGACCGGCATCCAGATGGTCCTCGCCGGGTGGACGGCGATCTGGAACGGCATCGTGACGGTCCTGACCGCGGTGTGGAACGGGATCAAGGCCGCGGTGAGTGCCGCGATCAACTTCGTGGTGACCATCATCCAGACGCAGATCAACGTGATCCGCGCCGTCTGGAACGCGGTGTGGAACGCGATCTCCTCGGTCGCGTCGGCCGTGTGGGGCACGATCAAGTCCGTGGTGAGCGCCGGGATCAACTACGTGTCGAGCATCATCTCCTCGGTGATGAACACGATCAAGTCGGTCTGGAACGCCGCCTGGAACTGGCTGAAGAGCATCCTGTCCAGCGCCTGGAACAGCATGAGGTCGGCCGTCTCGAACGGCGTCAACGGCGTCATGTCCTTCGTGTCCAGCATCGGCGGCCGGATCAAGGGCGTGTTCGCCGGTGCCGGCTCGTGGCTGTGGAACGCCGGACTGAACGTCATCAAGGGCTTCCTGAACGGGATCACCTCGATGTTCGGCCAGGTCAAGAGCAAGTTGAAGTCGCTGACCTCGTACCTCCCCTCGTGGAAGGGCCCCGAGGACACCGACAAGAAGATCCTGACGCCGGCCGGTCGGCTGGTGATCGGGGGCTTTCAGGAGGCGATGGAGAAGTCCTACCCGGCCGTCAAGAAGTCGTTGCAAGGGTTCACGAAGGACCTCGCTCCGACGGTGGACGCCGGGCTGAAGGTCAACGGCATCGCCGACCTTCAGCGGACCTACCAGGCGCCGGTCGAGGTGAACGCCCGCGCCGGCCGGCCCTCCTCCTCGACCGGCACGTTCGCGCCGACCGCGGGCCCCGGGCGGTTCTCCCCGACGGTGAACATCACGAACCACTACCCGCAGGCCCGCCCCGACAGCGCCACCCGCGACGAGGTCGCGCAGGGCATCCGCCTGGCGGCCATCGTCTGACACCCACCCAATCCACCCACCGTGGCCGCCCTATGGCGGCCACGGGCGTCTCAGAGAGTGAGAGAATGCGTCCATGAGCATGTACACCCTCGACGGCAAGGACCTCGACGACCCCCGCGGCCGGTGGGTGCTGGAGCACGGCACCAACCTCCCGCACTGGGGAGAGCCGCGGCTGAACTCGGTGGACGTCCCCGGCCGGTTCGGCGTCCTCGCGCTCCCGGCCACCGTGACCGGCGTCCAGACGGTCCTGCTGAAGTTCCGCGTGTTCTCCTGGTCCGACGGCGGCGTGAGCCGCTGCAAGGGCACCCTGACGGACCTCGACGCGAACCTGCGCGCCCTCATGAACCGGCTCAACGTCCTCGGCCGGCTGCCGGTCCTCGGGTTCACCCCCAACGGCGGCACGCTGCGCGTCGCCGAGGTCAGGCTGAAGGGCACCGTCGAGCCGGAGTTCGACCCTGAGGCGATGACGGTGGCGCTCGCGGTCACCTACGAGATCCCCGACGGCATGTGGCACGACCCGCAGCCGACCGTCCAGCAACTGACCGACACCAAGCAACTCGACGGCGGCACGGCCCCCATCGTGGACGCCACGCTCATGCTCGCCCCGTCGGCGAACGAGATGGTCATCCGGGACGTCACCAGCGGCTCGACCCTGACGTGGAAGGGTAGCGCCGTCCCGGCGGCCGACGACCGGATCATCGTCGATGTACAGGGCTACGCGGCCTTCCGGCAGACCTCGACCGACTGGAACATCCTGGACACCGCTGTGGACGTCAGCGGGCAGATCAGCATGTCCGCCGGCGGGTTCCGGCTGGTGCCGAACGCCGACGGTCAGGTGAGGCTCACCGTCACAGGCGGATCCGGCTACGTCCGGGCGAGGAGGGCCTACTGATGACGAACGTCGCCAACCCCGACTTCCCCGTCGGGCTCGCCATGCGCTACGTCCTCTACGAGGTCGCCGGCGGACGGCTCGGCGTCCTGCCGGACGCCATGGCCGGCACGTGGACGGCCCCGCGGCTCGACACCCCGACGCTGACGCTGTCCTACCCGGCGAACGACCTCGGCGTCCGCGGGAAGATGCTGGACCGCTCGGCGGAGATCGCCATCGAGTTGTCCTACGACGGGCAGACCTGGACAGAGCCCCCGAACGCCCGGTTCATCAGCCAGTCCTCCGAGTGGGACCCGCTCGGGGACGGCTCGGACAACCGCAACGTGGAACTGATCCATATCGGGAACCGCCTGGAGCAGGCGCTGGTCTGGTCGGTCCCGGCCGAGGCGAAGGCGAAGGACGGCAAGTACAAGTTCAACAGCAAGAACGCCGGGTCGATCCTGAAGACCCTGTGGGACGCCGCCTCGAAGCGCGGCTGGGGCAAGGACCTGCGCATGGACTTCAGCGCCACGCTGGACTCCGCCGGGCAGGCGTGGGCCACGATCACCACCCTCGCGTTCGACCCGTCGGCGACCCTGCTGCAGGTCCTGAAGGCACTCATGAACATGGGCATGATCGACTACCGGTGGCAGGGGCGGACGCTTCAGGTCTACAACTCGGACGCGGCGCTCGGCCGGGACAACCTGGACGTGATCTGGCGGCTCGACGGGAACACCCGCGCGCCGGAGAAGCGGGACTGGTCGGCGCTGTGCACCCACGTCCTCGTGAAAGGCGAGGAGGGCAAGTCGTGGGTGTTCGAGAACAAGGAGGCGCCCGCAGGGCTGCCCCGCACCGAGAAGGTGGTGGAGGCCGGCGGCGTCGAGTTGGAGGACACCGCCCGCGCCGTTGCCCGCGCCACCCTCGCGTCCGGCGCGAACGCGCAGGAGGAGGTCAAGCGCGAGTGGGAGGCCGCCTCCGTCCAGTGGCTGCCGTACCTGGAGTACCAGCCCGGCGACTGGGTCCGCGTCGAGCGGACCTACGGCTCGCTGGAACGGATGCGGGTGGTCCAGACGTCTGTCTCGGTGACTGAGACGGGCCGCGTCTCCGGGCACACGACCTTCGGCACGGCGCTCGACGACATCCTCAGCCGCATCGTCAAGCAACAGAAGGGCATCACCGGCGCCGCGTCGTCGGCGGGCAACCTGGTTCGCCCGGACACGCCGTCGGCGAAGCACCTGCCCCGCGCCCCCGAGGGGCTGGTGGTCAACTCGACCGCCGTCATCCGCGACGACGGGACGGCCCGCGCGAACGTCACCCTCGGGTGGTCCGAGGTGTCCACCGACAAGGATGGCGTGGCCGTGGACGTCACCGGCTACGAGATCGCCTACCGTCAGTTGCCGTCGGCCCGCGGGCCGCTGTACCCGGTCCCCCAGGGGACCTCGGCGCAGATCGGAGGGCTCGGCGTCGGGACGAGGTACGCATTCTCCGTCCGCGCCGTCTCCCCCGACGGCGGCGGGGCGTGGTCGGCCGAGGTGGAGCACCGGACGGCCACCGACACGACGCCGCCGCCCCGCCCCTCGAAGCCGGTCCTGACGCAGACGCTGGGCGTCCTCGGCGTCTACTGGGACGGGCAGGGCGCCCAGCGCCAGAAGATGCCTGCCGACTACAGCCACACGGAGGTCTCCGTCGTGGCGCCGGGCCTCACCCCGCAGCGGTTCACGGACATGCCGAAGCCGACCCAGCGGACGAACATCGCCGGTCTGGAGATCCGCGAGTGGGAGGTCGCGCTCCGCACCGTGGACTACGCCGGCAACTCTTCCGCCTGGTCGGAGAGTGCTCGGATCACGCTGGAGCAGAACATCGACGCCGACGCGATCGCTCGGAAGGTCGAGGAGAAACTCGCCGCCGGCGACGCGCTACAGCGGGCCGCTAGGGCGGAGACGCTGAAGGAGATGAACAAACTCACCAGCGACATGACGCAGGTCGCGCTCTCCCTCGTGGAGACCGGACCGTACCCGCCCGACGCCGGCGTGGTAGACAAGACGCAGTGGGTGTCGCCTGACGCCCGTATCTTCGTCCTGAAGAAGCGAGGAGACTGAACACCATGGCCTACACCCCTACCACCTGGAAGGACGGCCCTGAGGGCCGTACGCCGATCACCGCCGCCGCCCTGACCAAGATCGAGAACGGACTGTCGTCGGCCGCGGCGATCGCTGACGCCGCCTCAGCCAAGGCAAACGCCGCGGCCCCCTCGACGCTGGCTCAGCAGATCCAGCAGCAGGTCCAGCAGATGCTGAAGTTCATCATCCCGATCGGCGGGATCATCGGCTTCTACGGCACTGCCGCGCCGGACGGCTGGCTAATCTGCAACGGCCAGGCGGTCAGCCGCACCACCTACGCCGAGTTGTTCTCGGTCATCAGCACCCGGTCGGGCGCCGGCGATGGCCGCAACACCTTCAACCTGCCTGACCTGCGCGGGCAGGTGCTGTACGGCTGGGGCCACTCGCAGCGGACGCCTTCCCTCGGCGTCTCCGTCGGTGAGTTCGAGCACACGATCACCACGAACGAGATCCCGCCGCACACCCACGAGATCGGTGAGCGGGACGATTCGACGCAGAGGTACCAGGCCCGCACGGCCGACAAGGACATCGGCGTCGGAAAGTCCGGGTACACCTACCTGACATCGACCGGTACGAACTCGGGCCCGCGATCACCTATCGCCCTGGCGTCCGGCGGTCAGACGCAGATGCCGATCTTCCCCCGCGGGTCCTCGACGAACTACATCATGCGCGCGAAGTGAGGTGATCCGAGACCGTGGCTGAGATCAAGGACGAGTACATCCAGTGGCCGGGTCCGGCCACGTTCCCCGGCGCCGCGACGACGCCGTCATACGACCGCTACGCGAACGGGAACACCACCGTCCACTCCCACAAGGGCTGGGAGTGGGTGGAGGTGGACTCCCCCTACGGAAAGGCCGCCGCCGCGCTGGCCCAGGCGTCCATCGAGACCGCCGTCCAGCGGGCCTCGACGGTGTTCGGCACGGTCTACTACCAGCGCGGTAACTCGACCGACCGACCCGACTTCGACGGCAAGGCGATCGGGGACACCTGTCGCATTCAGGACCCCACGACGCTGAACATCGTCGCCGAGTGGCGGTGGACCGGCTCGGCGTGGGAGAAGATGCAGGTCTCCGGCGAGCAGATCTCGAACCTCGACGTCGGCCGACTGACGGCCGGCTCGGCGTCGATCAACGAGTTGGCAGCGCGGAAGATCGCCGCTGACACCGGCCGGTTCCTGCAACTGACCACCGACCAGTTGACCGTGACCGGGAACGCGTCCTTCGTGGACGCCACGGCACGGCACGTGTGGGCGAAGGTGGTCTCCGCCCCGCTCGGTGAGTTCGAGCAGATCAAGGCCGGGATGATCGCAGCCAACGCCATCAGCGCGAACAACCTACAGGCGGGCGCCGTCGATGGTCAGGTCATCACCGGCGCCACGATCCAGACGATGCGGTTGGCGAACCGCGGTCTGAAGATCTCCGACGCCGGGATGCAGGTCTACGACGAGAGCGGCTGGAAGTCGCTGGACATCGACGCCCGCACCGGAGATATTTACATCAGCGGCCGCATCGGCCGACGGGACTCGTGGTCGGAGGTGTGGTTCAACGACATCGTTGCCCGTGAGAACGGGAAGGATGAGTACAACGGGTTCAAGAGAGGGTGTGGTCTGTCGTTCAACTCGCTGGAGGACGATTGGTGGGACGGAACCATCTCGATGAACAAGTCGTCCACGGGCGACCCGGCCCTGAATATTCAGGGGCCGTACCCGAAGCGGCTGGGTAGGCTGTCCCCGTACATCTCAGTCGGGGCGGCCGCCATCTCCATGTACACGCCAGCCGCCGACGCGTCGTTCTCGTTCAACAACCTCGGGCTGGGCCTCAGTGCTCAGCACGTGTACTGGTGGATGAACAACCAGGGGTTCGCGTTCGGCATGAAGAGCAACAACGCTCCCAGGCTGTACGTGGGCGTCAGCCGGATCGACGTCGCCATGACTAATGAGACGACGTCAAGATTCTGGGCCAATGACCAGACCACGACGATGCAGTTCAACAGCCAGAACCAGATTTGGGTCGCCAACGACGGGATGCACGTCTTCGGGACCAAGCGGTTCATCATGCGAGTTCCGACGCTCACTGCCAAGAACGACGGGCTGTGGCTGGTTCACTCGGCGACAGAGTCCCCGTACGACGGCATCGAGTACTGGGAGAACATCGAATTGGACTCCGACGGTCGCGCTACCTGGGCCCTTCCTGACTACGTTCCGCGAATCGCCTCCCGCAAGGCCCCGTGGGTCGTCTTCGCCAGTGACGGCGCTCGCGCCGTCCTTAACCGCAGCAACGACGAGGAGTGGGCGGTAAGCGTATCCGGGGCCCCCGGAACAACCGTGGCCGTGCTGGTCAAGGGCGCTCGTATGATCGAGAAGTCCGAGGGGGAGGATGGGGAGCCGGTCATGCGAGACTACGCACGAGAGTCGCCGTGGCACGCCGGTCCACCGTCTCAGGATCCTGCCCCCGATGACGCCGGTGGCAACACCGGAGGTGGAAACATCCTGCCGGACGACCCGTACGCCCCGGCACCCGACCCAGAAGGAGACAACCAGTGAACGACAACCAGACAGCCGCCCAGGACGAGACCCCCGCCGACCAGGTCAACGCCATGGCGGTGATTAACGGCCTGTCGGCCGAGATCGCCACGCTGACGCAGCGCGTGGTCATCGCGGAGGTCCGCTGCGCGGACCTCGAGGCCCGCCTCGCTGCCGCGTCGAAGTAAGCCCCACCAAACACCAAGGAGGAAACATGACCAATGCCGCTGTGACCGACACTCAGTGGTCACCGAACTACTCCAGCGGCCGCCCGTACGGCGACCCTGACTCCATCACGATCCACCACTGGGGAGTCGATGGTCAGTCCCACCAGAACGTGGTGAACTACCTGTGCCGCGACGACGGCAACTCCTCGGCCCACTACGTCGCCAGCGCCGGCCGCGTGACCCAGTTGGTCCACGACTACGACCGCGCCTGGCACGCCGGCCCCGGCGGCAACCCGCGCTCCATCGGCATCGAGTGCCGCCCGGAGATGTCCGACGGCGACGTGGCGACCGTGATCGGCCTAATCCACGCGATCCGCGCCGAGCACGGCCCGCTGCCCGTCGTCGGTCACAAGGACTGGATGTCCACCGACTGCCCGGGCCGCTGGTACGCCCACCTGGACGAGTTGTCCAACGAGTCCGGCTTCGGGGGCGGCGGCGGCGGCGGCGGCCAGCCCGCGCCGGCCAAGGACGTGAACCCGTACACGGGCAAGTGGAACAAGAGCGACGGCCAGGGCGAACTCTCGCCGAACGGCATCTTCGGACCGGCCACCATCGCCCGCCTGCAGCAGGTCATGGGGACCACGATCGACGGCGTGCTGGACGAGGACGGTTCCCCCGCCGTCGAGCGGCTCCAGAAGTTCCTGAACGCCGCGGTCCCGGCCTCCTCGCAGACCTCGCTGAACGGCGCGCCCACGCTCGACATCGACGGGATCCTGGGCCCCGACACCTGGCGGGCGCTCCAGTACCTGATCCTGGCCTGGCACCCCGACTACCTGCCCGAGGGCTGGGGATTCGAGGACTGGGTGGACGGCGTAGCCGGCCCGGCCACCATCGGGGCCCTCCAGCGCGCGCTGAACAACTCCCGCTCGAACACGGGACGCCTGTGGTGATTCTGTAGAGCGCCGCGCTCCAACCTTGGAGTACCCTGGAGACGGGCAGGAGCAATCCTGCCCGTCTTCATGTCTAGACCAGGAGAATCTATGAATCAGGTCATCACTCACCCGTTCGTCACGACCGTCATCATCGGCATCGTGTGGCCGCCGATTCAGGCGGCGCTCGACAAGCCCACCTTCAAGAAGAGCCAGCGGGTTGCGATGGTGGTCGCCGTCGGCGTCCTCGGCGCCCTGGCGATCTGGCTGGTTGGTCGGTACCCGATGCAGTGGGGCCAGTTGACCCAGTGGACGGTCCAGATCCTCGGCTTCTCGTGGGCGTCCTACCAGGCGCTGTCCGCGATCAAGATCAACGGCGTGTCCCTCATCGAGTGGGCGGGCATCGTCACCCCCGGTGGCGAGACGCTGGCCGACTACCCCCACGCTCGGGTCTGATGTCATACGTACTATCGGCCGCAGTGCCGTCGGCGAGTCCCGCCGGCGGCGCTGTTGCCGCACTATGGGGGGGAGCGGGCGCGTGATTGAGGTACTGACGACGCCGGAGGTAATGGCCGCCGCCGTCGGCGTGCTAGTCCCCCTCCTCGGTGTCGTGGCGGTGAGGCTGCAACTCATGCAGAAGAACCTGAAGGAGCAGTTGACGACCATCCACGACGACGTGTCGGCGACGAAGCACCAGGTCAAGAACAGCCACAAGACGAACTTCCGCGAGGACGTTGACGGCCTGTCCGAGCAGGTCGCCGCCATCGCGGAGGCCGTCGAGCAGCAGGGCGCGCAGATGCGTCAGCGGTTCGACGAGGTGGCGGCGGAGATGGCCCGCGAGTCGATGGACCGAGAGGCGCGGGACCGGCGCTCGGAGGCGCAGATCGACGGCTTGCGCGACGACGTGCGTGGCACGCAGGAGGCGCTGCGGAACCTCAGCGCGACGGCGTGGGCGGACCACCAGACGCTGCACGACCGGATCACCACGATGAAGGAGCAGATCCGGTCCGGGACGGCCGGCTACTCGGCCCCGTCGGCCCCTGGCTGGGAGGCCGTGGCGGCGCCCCCGCAGGCGCCCCCTCGCGCCCGGCATCGGGCCCCGTCCCCCTCCGCTCACGGCTGTGGGCCGCTACCCGACGGTAGACTCGGAAACGTGGATCGATTCCTCTCTACCCAGGAGACATGACATGGACGTGGGGTACGCATGGGTGACCGCCAGAGTCATCGGCCCCGACGGCGCGCCGCGCGCCGGCAGGGTCATCTTTCAGCCGCTGTACGACGCCTGGACCGGGGCCCTCGGGGACGATCGCGCAGTCGTTACCGGCTGGTCCTCGGCAAGCCTGGACGACTTCGGAAGGCTGTTCAGTGACCGGGGCGCGGGGATCAGGGTAGCGGCTCCGGCGGTGCTGCCAGACGGGGTACACAACTACCTCGTGACGCTGGACAGCCCGCGAGACCCAGGCTCCCCTCGGCAGTACCGGGCTCGAATCCTGGCGGGCACTACCGTGGACCTATCGGACATTCTTATGGGCAGGCCCGTGGAGGACTGGTCCTCCCCGGGAACGCGCTCCCACGAGAACGGCCTCATCGAGGCAACCAATCCGAAGGACGTCGTCGATGCTGGCGACGGGCTACTAACCTGGAGGAACAATGACTGATCTGACGTGGTACAGCAAGGCCAAGGCCGACAAGGTCTTCGCGACCAAGGCAGAGTTGGCTGACGCCAAACTGACTCCTGGCGGAGGGCCAGGCGTCAAGGGAGACAAGGGTGACCCTGGTGAGCCCGGCAAGCCCGGCGAGCAGGGCCCTCCCGGCCCTCCCGGAAAGGACGCCCCTGCGGCGGACCTGACGCCCTACCTCAAGTCTGCGGAGGCTGCCCGCACCTATGCGACGAAGGCGGAGCTGGCCCAGGCCGGCGGAGGCGCCCCCGCGCCGGCTCCCGCGGCACCGGGATCCCCGCTCGCCGTTCTTCCGCTCCGCGCTGGTCAGCCAGCCCCTACGGTCGGTTACTTCGGCGACTCCTGGTCCACTGAGTCAACGATGGGCGAGGGATTTAACCTGCCGGCCGCCATCTCGCGGATCATCGGCGGTATCCCGGTTGTCTCCTCGGTTGACGGCTCTGGCTTCGCTCACTCGAAGGAGGGAAACCTCGGCTTCGAGGCTGATTCCCGGATCAATGCCGTCTGCGCGGCCGCCCCGAACCTCATCGTGACCATCGGATCCCTGAACAGTGACAAGGTGATCGAGAACGGCGACACCGACGGCGCCAAGATCACGGAGGCCGTGAAGTCCTTCGTGACGAAGGTACGCTCCAAACTTCCGCAGGTGCCGATCGTCATGATTGGTGCGGAGCCGTCGTCGGTGGCTCGCCTGCTGTCCCGACCCTCGCACGTCAACGTCAAGGCCACCAAGGCGGGCGTGGACGCCAGCGGCGGCCTCGCCAACGGCATCGCCTTCGTTGACTGGCTCGGTGTGGCCGACAAGCAAGCCGTACCGTGGCGTGACGGCCGGCAGTGCGCTGAGGGCGACGTCGTAGTCTACGGCGGAGTCGCCTACAAGGTGACCCAGGCGTGGTCACCGGCCGCCGGCGAGACCCCGCTGTCGGCAGGTGCCCCCACCGTCCAGGTGTCCGACGTGCTGTCTGGCACCGGTAATGCTGGGACGAAACGCGGCGACGGCACTAGGGACACCCTCATCCAGGCGGACGATACGCACCCGACGAAGATCGGGTCCATCGCGTTCGGCGCGGCCGCTGCGAAGCACATTACGGACGCCCTGGCGGCTCTGGCCGGGTGGATCAAGGCGCAGGGCCCGGTCATCCCGGCCGCCCCTGCCTCGCCGCCGGCCCCGCCGAAGCCGGCCGGTGACGGCCTGCCGATCATGGCTTGGCTGCCCGGTGGCTGGGGCACCTCGGGCCGAGCCTTCTACACGAAGGCCGAGGTGGACGCGGTTATCGCGCTCAAGCCGGACAAGGTTGCTCTGCCGATCCAGGCGACCGCGGACGCCACGGACGCTGCTGTCGCTATCGCTCAGCGCCCCGTGTCCGGAGGCAAGGAGTTCAGCCAGTACGGGCTACAGACGCACCGCAACGACGGCAACAATGTCGCCGGCATGGTCGATGCCATGGACTCTCTGGAGGCCGCCGGGATCGAGGTCCTGCCGTACATCCTGAACGGCAAGATCGACTCCTCGGCTCAGTGGTACCGGTCCAGCGACGGCAAGTTGCTGCCACTGATCGCTGCCCGGCCGAAGGCCCCGTACACGGCGATTCACTACCGCGGACAGAACAAACTCCGCGAGATCATGACGACGGACTACCCGACGTTCAAGCGGGCGTCCGACAACACGGACGGACCCGCTGACTGGCAGATCACAGACGTCAAGAACGCCGACATCGGCATCCTCGGTCCTACGGCCGGGGCGCCTGGCTGGGGCGCGGCGAAGACCGCATTCCCCGATGGTGTGTGGGCTGTCGTCTCTGACAAGGACGGTCAGGCCACCGCGAAGGGGCTCGCCGAGGCTGCCGGCGTAAAGATCATCGGTTGGGCCGCGACCTCGGTTGAGGCCCTGGCCGCCCTCAGGGCATGATCGGAGGGTAGAGATGGCTGAGAGCCTATTCCCCGTCCTCGGCGCGTGGTGGCGCAACCGGGGCACGCGCCAGGGCGACGGCGCAACGCTGCCTCCGGGGGCGTCAACGACGCCGTACGACAACTCGGCTGTGCCGGTGGAGTCACGTCGGTTCACGTTCGAGATCACCTACAGCGCTGACGCCGCTGCGAAGGTGGTTCTGCGCGTCAACTGGCACGACTCCGACCGGAAAAAGATCGGCGGACCGTTCAACCTGGTCAGCGTGGCGCTAGACGCCGCCCAGGGGAAGACGGTCACGGCGGAGGTCACGCTGCCGGACAACCCGTCCCCGCGGTGGCTGCCGTCGGTCGGCGTCCCGCCGGAGTCCGGCGAGGTGCTGATCTCCTCGCTGAAGGTCTATGAGACCCCGGCCCCGGCCGGGCCCACCGCGGCCGTGTGGGACGGCGCCACCGAGAGACCTTGCGCCGTGACCGTCTGGGACGGCACGAGGGAACTGCCCGCAACCGTAGAGATCCAGTCCTGAGAGGAAGACATGACCGAGGAGAAGCCCTGCCTGCCGTCGCAGGTCACGATCAATATCGGCGCCAGCGGCGTCAAGATCAACGACGAGGGGAAGCCGCCCGCCCCGCCCGTTGACCTGTCGAAGTACGTCACCAAGGAGGCGGCCGACAAGTCCTACGCGCCGCTCGCGCAGGTGGCTGGGATCGCGGAGAGCGTCCGGGCCGCCAAGGCCGACGCCGCCGACGCCAAGAAGACCGCGGACAGCGCGAAGGCCGCCGCGGATGACGCGCTCGCCAAGGCCACCGAGAAGGGCATCTCGAAGGCTGACGCGGACGCCGCCTACGCCCCGCGGGCTCTGGTCGAGTACGCGGCGGAGGAGGCCCGTAAGGCCGCTGCCGTCGCGGCTGAGGCCAAGAGCAAGGTGCTGGTCATCGACCCCGGCTTCCCGGTCCCCGTGGGCACCCCACGCGGCGCCCTCGTGGTCCGCCCGAACCGGATCATGGAGGTGGACCACCAGCACTTCGCCCCGATCTCGGCGTGGCCCCGCTTCGCCGGGGTGACGCTGGAGAACGATGGTCTGCACGTTCCCGGCGCGATCGGCTTCCAGCCCAGCCTGGAGCAGATGCTCCCGTCGGTCGGCATCTGGCAGATCGACATCTCCTACACGTGGAAGCCGAACTTCGACGAGAAGGAGGAGAGGATCCCCGTCTACAACGTCCGCACCTGGGACGAGTTCGGCGACGGGAACGTCAAGCAGGACGAGGGCGCGAAGATCGGGGAGATCGTTCTGAAGGCCGGCGAGCACCAGGCGTCTACGCTGCGCGTCCGCCCATCGGAGATGGACCCGAAGGCTACCGGCCTGTGGGCTCCGCGGGTACAGGCGCCGGCGAACGGGTTCGTCGTCCACGGCATGTCGGTGGACTACATCTCACAGCAGGAGTGACCCCACCCTGCCCCAATATCGCGGTAAACCCCCTGTTCTCAGGGGGTTTACTGTTTCCCCAATGCCCTAAAATGTGCTACTATTGGGGTATCCACTCAGAAAGGAGCAGTGATGAGTGACAGTAACAGGGAGACGCCCTGCGGCCCGATCTCGTGGGTCTTCGACAAGCCGGCGCTGCGGCAACTGGTCGCCGCCGTCCAGTCGTCGTCCGAGGTGGTCATGGACCTGGAGACCACGGGCCTCGACGAGCACGCCCGCCGCGGCGGGCCGACGAACGGTGGCGTGCCGGCACGCATCGTCCTTGCCAGCCTGACGCTTCCCCAGGAGGGGGAGTTGTACGACTGGCGCGTGACGACCGGCCCGCAGCCCCGCACGTGGCTGGTGCCGCTGTCCCACCCGGACAGCCCGTTCCTCGGCGTCTGGCGGAAGGTCATGGCCCTCGTGGCCCGCGAGATCAACCACTCGCGGCGGCCGTTCACGAACGCGAACATCAAGTTCGACAGCCGGTGGGTCTACGCCCAGGCCGGTGTGGACCTGTCCGACCGGATCGAGTGGGACACGCAGGTGTCCTCCCAACTCGTGGACACCGAGGCCCGTACCCGCCTGAAGGTCCGCGCCGCCCGTGACTTCGGCATCGAGGAGTGGGACGACTTCGACCTGTCCCGCCCCGGCGCGGCCGAGGAGGTGGACCTGTTCCGCCTCGGGGAGTACGCGGCCAGGGACACGTACTGGACGTGGAAACTGGAGCAGGAACACAGGGAGCAGATGTTCCTCACCGACGACGGCGAGGAGCCCCTCGATCCCGAGGAGGTACAGATGGCCCGCCTCGGGAAGGTCGCCAAGTGGGTGTCGATGCCGACCGTCGCCACCATGACGAAGGTGGAGCAGCGCGGGTTCACGCTCGACGTCGAGTGGGTGCGTGAGCGGATCGCCGCGGAGCGGGCCAAGCGGGCCGAGGCCGCCGGCCGTCTCCTGGACCGCTACGACCTCGCCCCCTCGACGTCGTCCAGCACCGGCGTGACGACGGCGGCGACGTCGAAGTGGTTCAAGGAACTGGCCGACCGGGCGGTGGACGCCGGGCACCTGCACGTGGCGGCCATGACGGCGAACGGCAACGCCCAGTGGTCGAAGGCGGTCCTGCTGCGACAGGCCCGCGAGGGCTCCGCAACCGCGCAGGACATCCTGGACCACCGCGCCGCGACGAAACTCCTGGAGTACCTGCACTCGTGGCTGGACTTCCGCGACCGGAACGACGTCGTCCACGCGACGTACAACGTCGGCCGCGTGGTCTCCGGCCGGCTGTCGTCCTCGAACCCGAACATGCAGCAGGTGACGAAGGCGCTGAAGCCGGCGTTCGTCCCACGCCCCGGTCACGTCATCGTGGACCTGGACTACTCGCAGGTCGAGTTGCGGGTGGCGGCGTTCATCTCCCGCTCGGCCCCGATGATCGAGGCATTCCAGCGCGGCGACGACCTGCACCGCCTGCTGGCGGCGCGGATGGCCTCGAAGGCCCCCGAGGACGTCACCTCGATGGAGCGCAAGCGGGCGAAGGCCGGCAACTTCGGCCTGCTGTACGGCATGTCGGCGGCCGGCTTCCAGACGTACGCGGCCACCGCGTACGACGTCGCCATGAGCCTCGATGAGGCCCAGCGGGTGCACGACTCGTTCTTCGAGATGTGGGACGGGATGCTCCAGTGGCACGAGAACGCCAAGCGCAGGGCTCACGAACGGGGCTTCGTGACGTCGCCCATCGGACGGGTCCGGTGGCTGTCCGACCTGTACTCGAACAACCCGAGCCTGGTCAGCCACGCCGAGAGGAATGCGCTGAACAGCCCCGTTCAGGGCTTCGGCTCGGACCTCATGCAGATGGCGGCGGCCTCGATCATGGGCACGCTGCCCGGCCACACGGCCGTTCCCGGCGCGCACGTCGTCGTCACGGTCCACGACGAGATCGGCATCGAGGCGCCCGAGGACCGCTGGCAGGAGATCCTGCTGGAGTGCAAGGCCCGCATGGAGGACGTGAACGCCCTGCTGCGGCCGCTGGACTGCCAGATGGACGTCCCCATCGTCGCCAGCCCGTCGGTCGGCACCCGCTGGGGCGTCGATGACCTGCTGACCGAGGACGACCCGCTGCCGACCGTCGGCGGCTGACCAATCATCACCAACACGAAGGAGCAGACATGACAGCACCGAAGAAGCGCCGTCGCCGTCGGACGACGAACTACGGCCCCCGCAAGCAACCGCGGTACATCACCGAGCAGGACCTGACGGTCACGAAGGCGATGATGGACGGCTCGCCCGCGGTCCGCATCCACGACGAGGTGCACGGGATCACCTACATCGTGGACGTGGACGCTCGCCCGGAGTCGGACGACCTGCTGGCCGGTGAGCGGATCCGCAGGCTGGTCATCATCCCCGACGAGGGGGTGCCGGTCCCGAGGGCGGCACCGCTGACCCTCCTCGGGACGGCGGCGATCCGCCTGCTGCGCGGGATGCCCGTCGCCGGGGACCGGCCGATCACGAGGTACGGGACGCTGGCGACCGGCCGGGGCCGGCCATCGAACTGCCCGCCGCCGCAGGTCCTGGCGGCCCACGTGGAGGACGGGATCGACATCGACGACATCGCGGCGATGTACGGAGTCGCTAAGAAGACGGCGCAGAACTGGATCTACACCGCTCGAAGGAACTACGAGTGGTTCCCGACGGTCGGGCAGGCCCGGATCGCTCGGAACCGTCGTCTGAAGGAGCACGTCGCCTAGTGTGATTCCGGTCTCAAAACACGGGAGGTGGGAATAACCCCCAACTAATTAGACATGTCATTTCAGCCAATAGGAAGTGGTGAATAGTAAATGAGGGACCGAAAAGGACCGTTGTCGTTTGGCATTTCGGATTCGATTTCATCTAGGACCTTGGTCCCAGGCGAATAAATAAGTCCCCTCCCAAACCGAAACGATCCTTTTCGCACCCCATTTCACTATTCACCAAACCAAATCAATGAAAATTGCTTGATAGGAGAGAACAATGAGCACTGAGCCCTACGACGGCTACTCGATCCACCCGACGACCGCCCGCCAGTTCCGCGACCGGATCCTGCGCGGCATGGAGCCCGCCGTGGTCACCTTCGTCAGCGGCGGCTTCGCCACCCGCCAGAACCTCGGCTGGGGCCACGGGAAGATCGTCGTCACCAACGACACGCACGTGAACGTCGCCTTCACCCGCCAGGACGCCTTCAGGACCATGGTGCGGGGCCTGGAGGAACTGAACTACACGGTCCGCACCAGCCCGTGCTCGATCGGCTACGCGCTGGCCGTCATGGACGAGGGCGAGGGCCGCCAGCAGCGGGCCTTCGTGTGGATCACCTCGAAGATCGCCCGCTGGCTCGACGAGGCCGCAAAGGAGTCGTTCACGGCCCGTAGCCGCATCCTCGGGATCAACCGCGGGCACCAGCGACGCTGACCGACGCCCGCCCCTCGAGGCGCCCCCGCCGCCCGGTGGGGGCGTTTTCGTGCGTCTAAGGCCCGTAGGCGGCCTTACGGCCCGCGGCCACCCCATCACACCGTCTCCCGCTCTAAGGCCCGCTACGAGGCTTATAGACCCCTTCCCGAGGGTGTGGAGCCCTGTCTGAGGGTGGCGGTCCCGGCTCGCGTCCGCCCCGGGCCCGGCTGTGACGGACATCTCTTGACCGCCCAGGCCCGGCCGAGTATCACGCGCGCGCGCGCGGTCTTACGTTTTCGTCGAGGTTTTTTCGATTTCTATTTCTCTCTCCCTCCCTATAGGGAGGGAGAGAGAGAAATAGAAATCGAAAAAACTCTCGAATGACGAGATATCGTTGATATCGCAACGATATCTCTGCAACGCACTCGGGCGTGTCGTCTCACTCTGTGAGACGGCCGCCCGGTTCGAACCCGCCCCGCACCCGCACCTGGCACGCCTTGACACTGCATGTTAGACTCAAGCCACTTCGTGGCTTGCGGCCCGCTGCTCCGCAGGCCGACCGGCTGGGCGACGGTATTCGCCCCACCATTTCGATTCCTTCCCCTCCGCTGGCGCTCCGGTCGGAATCGAAAAGCCGGGTCGAAAACGTCGCTACGCCTGGCGCCACTCAGTGGCTCTGGTTATGAATGACTACGGAAGTCATCGCCAGACATCATGTTTGACATACGGCGCAACCCACTACATACTTGGGGCATACGGGCAAGACGCCTACGAACCCGCGAGCCAGCGATGCGATGAGTGACTGGCCGGGTGGGGCAATCGCCGGACGGGTACCGAGCACCGCACGCTCGGGAGGGTGCGCCCTCATACGGACCTACGCGGGGTCTCAACAGCGCCACGAGGAGCAGACGGCCGGCCAGCCGATGCGGCCTCAGGGAAAGTCAGTGACGGAAGCACGCCGAACCGGACGGCGCGCGGAAGCGCTGGCAGAGCGCCCACCCAGGACTCGGACAACCAGGAGCACGGCGGCGACGGCCGCCGGCGTTTCTGTCTTCAGCAGACCACACAACCGACAGAGCAGGACACACGATGCTTACCCACGACATGACACAACGACTCTTCGACAACCTGACGCCAGAGCAGAAGCACGACGCCTGGCTAGCCGCCCAGGCCGTCGGGGCCATCCCACCGAGCACGCCGGACCCGGCCACCCTCGACGAGAACGGGGACCTGTACGTGGACCCCGACTCGGAGGTGATCGAGGACCCCGACGACTACGCCGACCCACTCGACGAGGACGCCGACGACGAGCCGGCCCCCGCCGACGACGAGGGCGAGCCCGCCGTCAGCGGCAAGGGCACCCCTCGTG
>ERZ773021.297-NODE-297-length-27290-cov-10.9573_pt1 | contig 27290 bp, 26 predicted proteins | sample MGYA00511668_ERZ773021 | MGnify/ENA primary metagenome ERZ773021 (study PRJEB29015, sample SAMEA2737961) | human oral metagenome | biome: human oral; feature: human-associated habitat; material: dental | place: China | collected 2032 ... | reverse complement strand
TCTCTTTGAGCTAAGGCGAGGCAACGCCGTACTGGTTTAAAGTTAATCCACTATATAACGAAATCGTTTCAAAAAAACAATCAATAAGGAAAGTAGCGTTTCAGACGACCTTTTATTTTTCTGAGCCGTTTTTATGATGATTTAAACGGCAGGTTTGGCATTGCTTTTATATAAATATATTATTTTTTTATTTTTTATTGATTTTAAAAAATAATTTCCTTAAATGCTATTTAATCAATAAAATATAAATGTTTTCAAAAATTAACGTATGCATGTAAGCCATTGATTCTTTAGTTAGTTGCTTCATGAATGGGGTGATTGGTTGAAAATCGGTATTGCTACGGTTTGCTAAGTAGGAAGTTATCAGATAAGGTGTACTACAAGCGGTTACATCCGTGAGTATAAAATTAATCAATAAGATAGTTGATTCAATATAAAACTGTTACATCTCACAACAAACGGAAGGCTCTCCCTCGACCGTTTGCACATCAAACCGTTTGCACACCAAACAGAAAGGAAAAAACCATGCTTCATTATGCAGTTATTTTCTTTGTTATCGCCATTATTGCAGCTGTACTGGGCTTCGGCGGTATTGCAGGCAGCGCGGCAGGTATCGCTAAAATCCTGTTTGTCGGTTTCCTGATTTTGTCAGTGTTGTCCCTGATTTTTGGCAAGAAAAAATAAAACTGACAAACAGATAAGGCGTAACCACGCTACCTTCTGAATGAACGTTTTTTAAAACAAAGGTCGTCTGAAATTTTCAGACGACCTTTCTTCATATTAAACCTTAATCTTCATACGCTTCCATCGGCGGGCAAGAGCAGACCAGATTCCGGTCGCCGTACACGTCGTCCACGCGGTTGACGCTCGGCCAGAATTTGTTTTCGCGCACGAAGGGCAGCGGGAAGACGGCTTCTTCGCGGGAGTACGGATGCGCCCACTCGCCGGTTACGTCGGCGGCGGTGTGCGGGGCGTTGACCAGCGGGTTGTCGTCTTTCGACCATTCGCCGCGTTCGACTTTCAGCACTTCCTGTTTGATTTGTTTCAGGGCGGCGATGAAGCGGTCGAGTTCGGCTTTGCTCTCGCTTTCGGTCGGCTCGATCATCAGCGTGCCGGCAACGGGGAAGGAGACGGTCGGGGCGTGGAAGCCGTAGTCCATCAGGCGTTTGGCGATGTCGGTTTCGGTGATGCCGCTTTCGGCTTTGAGCGGACGCAAATCGACGATACATTCGTGCGCGACACGGCCGTTTTTGCCTGTGTAGAGAACGGGATAGTCTTCGCTCAGGCGTTTGGCGACGTAGTTGGCGTTGAGCAATGCCCAGCGCGTTGCCTGCTCCATGCCTTGTTTGCCCATCATGGTCAGGTACATCCAAGTAATCGGCAGGATGGACGCGGAACCGAAGGCAGCAGCAGCAACGGCGGTTTGCTCGGCACTGGCGCTGTGCGTGTCGGTCAAGGTATGGCCTGGGGCAAACGGGGCGAGGTGGGCTTTCAATCCGATGGGACCCATGCCCGGGCCGCCGCCGCCGTGAGGGATACAGAAGGTTTTGTGCAGGTTCATGTGCAACACGTCCGCGCCGACTTCGGCAGGCTGCATGATGCCGATTTGGGCGTTGAGGTTGGCGCCATCCATGTAAACCTGTCCGCCGTTTTCATGGATGATGCGGCAGATGTCGCGGATGCCTTCTTCGTACACGCCGTGGGTGGACGGATAGGTAATCATGATGGCGGACAAAGCGTCGCGGTGTTGTTCGGCTTTGGCTTTCAAATCGTCGATATTGACGTTGCCGTGTTCGTCGGTATCGACGACGACGACTTTCAAACCGAGCATGGCGGCGGTGGCGGGGTTGGTGCCGTGGGCGGATTTGGGAATCAGGCAGATGTTGCGCTGCGCTTCGCCTTGGGCTTCCTGATAACGGCGGATGGCGAGCATACCGCTGTATTCGCCCTGCGCGCCGGAGTTGGGCTGGAAGGAAATCGCGTCAAAGCCGGTGATGGCTTTCAGGCTGTTTTCCATGTCGGTCAAGAGTTCGCGGTAGCCCACAGTTTGGGCTTCGGGGGCGTAGGGGTGGATGTCGGAGAACTCCGCCCAAGTAATCGGCAGCATTTCGGCGGTGGCGTTGAGCTTCATGGTGCAGCTTCCCAGCGAAATCATGCTGCGGTTCATCGCCAAATCGCGGTCTTCGAGCTTTTTCAGGTAGCGCAGCATTTCGTGTTCGGTGTGGTAACGGTTGAACACGGGATGTTGCAAGATATTGTCCTGACGCAGGAATTCGGTTTTCAGACGGCCTTTGACGTCGTCTGAAAGCGTGAAGGTGTTGTTGCCCGTGAAGGCGTAGTACAACACGGCAAGGTCTTCGCGCACGGATGTTTCGTGGAAGGCGGCGGCGATTCGGGTGTCGCTGACGCGGCGCAGGTTGTAGCCCAGCTCTAAAGCGGTTTGGAACGCTTTGTCCGCTTTTTCTTTGCTGCCGAAATCAACGGCGACGGTATCGAAGAAGACTTCGTGAACCACTTTCAGGCCGTCTGAAGCCAGCGCGTCGGCAAAGGCGGAAGCCAGCGCGTGAATGCGGTTGGCGATGCGTTTCACACCTTCGGGGCCGTGATAGACGGCGTACATGCCCGCCAAGTTCGCCAGCAATGCCTGCGCGGTACAAATATTGGACGTGGCTTTTTCGCGGCGGATGTGTTGCTCGCGGGTGGACAACGCCATGCGCAGCGCGGGTTTGCCCGATGCGTCTTTGGATACGCCGATGATGCGGCCCGGGGCGGAGCGTTTGAACTCGTCTTTAAAGGCGAAATAAGCGGCGTGCGGCCCGCCAAAGCCCATCGGTACGCCGAAGCGTTGCGTGTTGCCCAACGCGATGTCTGCGCCCAATTCGGCAGGCGATTTCAGCAAAACCAAGCTCATGATGTCGGCGGCAACGGCAACAATCGTGCCTTTGGTTTTCAGACGACCTATAACGCTTTGCAAGTCTTGTACGTCGCCGTCTTTGCCGACGTATTGGAACAGCGCGCCGAAGTATTCTCCTTCATCCGCTTTGGCAAAATCGCCGACCACCAGCTCGAAGCCGAAATATTTGGCGCGGGTTTTCATCACGTCCAAAGTCTGCGGATAGACGCGCTCGTCCACAAAGAAACGCTCGGATTTCACCTTGCCCACGCGGTGCGCCATCGCCATCGCTTCGGCGGCGGCGGTCGCCTCGTCCAGCAAAGACGCGCCCGCCACGGGGAAACCGGTCAAATCGATGCACACCTGCTGGAAGTTCAGCAACGCTTCCAAACGCCCCTGCGCGATTTCCGCCTGATACGGCGTGTAGGCGGTGTACCAGCCCGGATTTTCCAACACGTTGCGTAAAATCACGTTCGGCACGCGGGTCGGGTAATAGCCCAAGCCGATATAGGATTTGTTGATCACGTTTTTCGCCGCAATGCCTTTCAGCTTCGCCAAAGCGTCCGCCTCGGTCAGGGCTTCGGGCAGGTCGAGTTCGGACGGCATACGGATGCTTTGCGGCACGGTGTTGCCGACAAATTCGTCCATACTCTTCTCGCCGAGCGCTTCCAAAAGCGCAGCCTCATCGCCGAAACTCAAATGACGCGCGGCAAATTCGTTGGGGTTGAACAGTTCGGATAGTTTCATTTCTACTCCTTTTTTGTTGTAGGAATCTGCCGCGAAGGCAGGTATTTGGGTTTTCAGACGACCTTGCGGTTGCGGGCGGATAATCGGGTTTTGTGTCTGCTTACTATAGTGGATTAAATTTAAATCAGGACAAGGCGACGAAGCCGCAGACAGTACAGATAGTACGGCAAGGCGAGGCAACGCCGTACTGGTTTAAAGTTAATCCACTATATTTCCGTCAGGCAGGAAACTACTTCCAGTCCTGCACCCGCTTCAAGTCGTTCTGTGCCAAGGTGTCGGCGTGTTCGTTGCGGCTTTTGTATTCCCTGTTTTGCAAGATGCTGTTGGCGACGTAGTTTAAGTGTATTTTGGCGGCTTCGGCGGCATCGGCAGGGCGGCGTTCGAGTATGGCTTCGTAGATGGCGCGGTGTTGCGCAATCAGCTTGGGGCGCGGGTCTTCGGTTTGGTTGGAATAGATGATGCTGCTGCGCGTCTGGCGGTAGAGCATTTTGAGCAGGCCACCGGAGAGGTGGCTGAAGAGGATGTTGTGCGCGGCGTCGGCGATGGTTTGGTGAAAGCTCACGTCGGCTTCGCTTTGATGTTCCAGATTGCCGCTTTCGCAGGCGGATTCGAATTTTTGCCGCCAAAAATCAATCCGTTTCAAATCGGCATCGGTGCGCCGTTCGGCAGCCAGCGACGCCATGCAGCCTTCGATGTGGCAGCTGAAATCGAAAACGTCGGTTTCCCAGTTGGAATGTTTGCCGAGCAATTCCTGCCAGCTTTGGAGGAAATCCTGCTGCGGTTTGACGGAAACGTAATAGCCGTCGCCCTGCCGCGCTTCCAAAACCTGCCGCGCAATCAGGATGTTCAGCGCGACCCTGACCGACGGGCGCGATACGCCGAATTCTTCCGCCAACGTGCGCTCGGGCGGGATTTTGCCGCCTTCTTCGTAAATGCCCGCCGCGATGCGTTCCTCCAATATCGACAATATTTGGTCGCTGATTTTTTGCGGACGAACCAGTTTTGTCATTGTAATTCCCTCTTTTCCATCATGTTTTTTTCTGCGAAGAAGACCCAAATCCGATAATGTGATGCGGCAGGCCGTCCGAAAGGGCAGCCTGCATCAAAATTGGCATGACCAAATTGGCATGACCAAGGTCGCCGTATTCTAATTAACCGCCCCGTATCCCGTCAATATGGCTTGTCCTACCCGTATGTGTTTTAAAACTACATCAGGCTACATTTTTACAATTCATATAATATTTTGTTTTATTTAAAATTAAATAACAAATTTGCGCCAATGCTGCCGGGTCGTCTGAAAAAATAATTGACCGCCATATTAAAGTTTCGTAAAGTGTCCTCCGTTCTCAAAATTGGTTTTACCAATTTAAGAAAATATATTAGAAAAATATTCGGAGATTTTCCCTATGGATACTTGGATTCAAAACTATACCGCAGTGGGCGGCAGCCTATATTTGACGGCTGCCGTTGCCCTCCTGCCCATTATCTTCTTCTTCGTCGCACTGACCATCCTGAAGCTTAAAGGCTATCAGGCGGGGCTTTATACGCTGCTGATTGCGCTTGGCGTTGCCATATTAGGCTTCGGAATGCCTGCTGGCATGGCGGTTTCTTCCGCGCTGTACGGCTTTGCCTACGGTTTGTGGCCGATTGCATGGATTATCGTTACTGCCGTGTTCCTGTATAAAATTACCGTGAAAACAGGGCAGTTCGACATCATCCGCGCTTCCGTGATTTCGATTACCGAAGACCAACGCCTGCAAATGTTGCTGGTCGGCTTCTCCTTCGGCGCATTCCTCGAAGGTGCGGCAGGCTTCGGCGCGCCGGTGGCGATTACCGCCTCTTTGTTGGTGGGCTTGGGCTTTAATCCGCTCTACGCCGCCGGTTTGTGTTTGATTGCCAATACCGCGCCTGTGGCTTTCGGTGCGATGGGTATTCCAATCTTGGTTGCCGGTCAAGTGTCCAACCTCGACCCTTACCATATCGGTCAGGTCGCCGGCCGCCAACTGCCGATCCTGTCGATTGTCGTTCCTTTTTGGTTGGTCGCCATGATGGACGGTATGCGCGGCATACGCCAAACTTGGCCTGCCGTATTGGTGGCGGGCGTGTCTTTCGCCACTACCCAGTTCATTACCGCCAACTTCATCGGCCCGGAATTGCCCGACGTGACCTCCGCATTGGTCAGCCTGGTCTGCCTGTCTGCCTTCCTGAAAAAATGGCAGCCTAAAGAAATCTTCACCTTCAACGGCATGAAAAAACCGGCCGAGCGCAAAGCCGGCGAATACACTGCCGGACAAATCATCAAAGCCTGGTCGCCTTTCGCCATCCTGACCGTTTTCGTCAGCGTGTGGACGATTAAGGGTGTTAAAGAGGCTTTGGGCGTTGCCACCATCAAATTCGACTGGCCGATGCTGCATAACTTGGTACAAAAAGCCGCGCCCATCGTCAGCGAACCGACACCATACGCCGCCGTATTCAAAATCGACCTCCTCGGCGCAGTCGGCACGGCAATCCTGTTTGCTTCCATCGTTTCCGCCGCTTTGCTGAAAATGAAACCTTCCGAAGCCGTCAGCACTTTCTTTGAAACGCTCAAAGAACTGCGCCTGTCCATCCTGTCCATCGGCTTGGTACTTGGCTTCGCATTCGTGGCAAACTATTCAGGCCTGTCGTCCACATTGGCACTCGTCCTCGCTGCCACCGGCACCGTGTTCCCGTTCTTCTCGCCGTTCCTCGGCTGGCTGGGCGTATTCCTGACCGGTTCGGACACTTCCGCCAATGCGCTCTTCGGCTCGCTGCAAGCCAGCACCGCGCATCAAATCAACGTTGTGCCCGAGCTGACCGTCGCAGCCAACACCACCGGCGGCGTGACCGGCAAAATGATTTCGCCGCAATCCATCGCCATCGCCTGTGCGGCGGTCGGTCTGGAAGGCAAAGAATCCAACCTGTTCCGCTTCACCGTGAAACACAGCTTGATTTTCTGTACCTTCGTCGGCCTGCTGACTCTGCTGCAAGCTTATGTCTTGCCGTGGACGCTGGTTTTCTTCAACAAATAAGCCAATCGGCTTGAAATAAAAAAGGTCGTCTGAAATCCAATTTGGGTTTCAGACGACCTTTTTGTTGTTGCGGGTTTGATTCAAGACTTCAAGACGCGCCATTGGGTTTGCTGTCATTTCCGTTTTGTTTAAACAGTAGGGGAATGTGTGAATCGAAGATGGTTTAAGTTGGGTTGGGTTTCAAACAAGAACGACGGCGGATAAAAAGGTCGTCTGAAAACGGCAAGGGCTTGCCTCGTTTTCAGACGACCTTTTGTCTGTGTGGCGAAACAGTAGAACACTCAGCTTTCGGATGTTTCCTGTTTCAAATCGACCAATCGCGTTCCCGCCAAGAAATCGTATAAAAACTGCCGGTCTGGGTTCAGCAGGGCGAAGCCCCACGGCAGGATGAGCCAGATAAGGGCGGCACCGAAGGCGGGTATGGGCGGGATGGCGAGCAGGTGGCGCAGGCCGGCGTAGGCGAGCAGGGGGATGAAGACGACGAAGATACACGACCAAATAAAGCGGATGCGCAGTTGCGACAATGGCGGCAGCGTACCGTTTCTGCCATGCAGCCCGATTTTCCAAGTCTGCATGGCGAGGGTACGGCCGGTTTTCGTCCAGTTGGTTTTGAAGTAGAGCCACCAGCTTCCTACAAAGATAACGCAGGTAACCAAGCTGGAAAGGAGCTGGGAGACGGGGTTGAGGAAAATCGCGGCGATGCCGGCAAGGAGGGCGGCGATGGCGGTCACGGCGCCGGTCAGCAGCAATTCGTACATCAGGGCGGCAAGGCGGCGTTTGACGGGGGCGGGGGGAAGGGCGGTCATGGCGGTCTGCTCGGTAAAAAGGTCGTCTGAAAAACGGAATACTTGGTTTGGGCGAAACCGCCGCATCCGTTTTCAGACGACCTTTGTGTGGGAAGAATCAGCGGTGGGGGCGTTTTTGTCCGCGCGCCTGCTGGGCTGCCATCTGGTTCATTTCCTGACGGGTCGGGCGTTTTTTGAACATGGCGTGCGCTTCGTCGGCCGAACATTTTTGCGACAGGCAGACCAACGTTATCGCGTCTTTTTGGTGTTGGCCGCCGCTGTGGTACATACGGCGCAGGTTGGCTTCGTTGATGCGGCCTTTTTCGGGGTCGATGTCGAATTTTTTCAGGCGTTCGAGAAATTGGCGCTGCTGGCGGCGCGAAGTCCAGACAAAGCCGCCGGCGGCTGCGGCGACGATGATGACGGCAAGCAGGATGGCGAGCGGCCACGAATCGACGATTAAGACGATGATCAGGCTTAAAACGGCGGTGGTCAGCACGAGCAGGCCGCCGATGCGGAGTTTGGTTTGGTTGTCCATGAAGTTGCAGTTCCTTGTAAGGGTGGAAGGTCGTCTGAAAGGGTGTGCGACAGACAGGCAAGCGGCGGCGTATCTCTGAACGCGCCGAATGCTTGTCAATCCGCTGCATCGGGTTGTGGACGGATTTCAGACGACCTCAAATATCATAACTTTATGTTTAACGGTATTTTACAGTATTTTTGCCGTTTGGGCGCGTACAGAAGCGATGCGGCATACAAACTTTCACGCTTTTTGCACAGGCGCGCCCTTGCCGCGAAAAGCGCCTATCCATGTCTAATGCAATCACACCGCCAACCCCGTCACCAACTGCTTGAACTCCGTCCACGCGTCGCCGTCTTCCGCGCCTTTGATGATGCGGTCGATTTTGGCGCAGGTTTTCAGCGCTTCGATCAGGCGGACGGCGGGAATGCGTTTGACGGCAATCGGCGCGAGGGTTTGTTTGTCGCCCCACAGGCGCAGGCTGTTGCGGACGGATTGTACGCTCTGCCCTTGTTTGAGCGCGGCAGTCAGGCGGATGAGGGTGCGGATGTCTTCGGCAACCGCCCACAGCAGCAAGACGGGTTCTTCGCCTTCTTCTTCGAGTCCGTCCAGAAGGCGGGCGACGCGCAGGGCATCGCCTTTCATCCATGCGCCGGAGAGCTGGAACACGTCGAAACGAGCGACGTTGGCGACGGCGGCTTCGGCATCGGCGATGTTGACGGTATGGTTTTGCGGGTGCAATAGGGCGAGTTTGTCGATTTCTTGGCGGGCGGCGAGCAGGTTGCCTTCGACGCGTTCGGCAAACAGGGCGAGCGCGTCGGGTTCGATATTGAGTCCGACCTTGTTCAGACGACCCTTTATCCACTGCGGCAGGGCTTGCGCGTTAATGGCTTTGGCTTCGAGTACCGTGCCTTTGGCAGCAAGCGCGGTGAACCATTTTGCCTGCGTTTGGGCTTTTTCGAGCTTGGGCAGCAGAATCAGGGTGATGGTGTCTTCGGGCAGGCGTTCGGCGAAGGCTTGCAGCGCGTCGCCGCCGGTTTTGCCGGGCTTGCCGTTCGGAATGTGGATTTCCAAAAGTTTCAAATCGGCGAAAAGCCCCGCTCTGCCTGCGCTTTGCAGGAGTTCGTCCCAGTCGGCGCTGTTGTCCGCTGTAAAGACTTCACGGTTGAGGTAGCCTTGTTTTTTGGCGGCGGCGCGCAGGGTGTCGAGGGCTTCGATGCGCAACAGGTCTTCTTCGCCGTGGATGATGTACAGCGGCGAAAGCGGCATATCCGCGTTGACCTGTTCGATATTCATGACCGCCATCAATACGCTTTCAGGAACGTCAGGCGGCGGACGATTTGGTCGGCGGCGTCGGCGCGCATTTCCGCCCAGATGGTTTCGCTTTCTTCCTGTTTGCCCAACACTTCGCTGTCGTTGTAGTCCATCGTGCGGTTGACGAGGACGGTAATCGGTTCGCCCACAGGCTCGCCGTTGCGCATGGCTTGGGCTTCGACGCGCAGCGTCAGCAGGTATTCGTTGACCAACGCGGCGCGGGTGATGGTGTAGATGTCCTGACGGGTTTCGATGCCCTTGATGTTCAACGTCATTTGCGCTTCGGCGGCGGAAACGGGTTTGCCGTCGGCGCGGCGCAGGGCGTTTTCCAAAGCCTTCTGCATCACGGAGGCGTTTTGGATGTGCCAAGCGGGATACGGCAGCGTGCGTGCGGTGCCGCCCATGCCTTTGAGGTGGAAGCCGCAGGCGGACAGAAGCAGCACGGCGGCGGTCATCAGGATTTTGTTCATTTCATTCTTTCTGTTGCGCGGGTATCGGGGAATTATAGCGGATAGTCGGGCGGTCGGGAAACGCGGCGGCAGAAGCGGATTTCAGACGACCCCTTGCCGTTTGTCGTTTGCCTGCCCGATGGGTACAATCCCAACGTCAGACAACAGGAGAAACATCATGCACCCCATCCGCGAACCCATCCGCAGCGGCCTGCTGCAAGTATCGGACATCCATCAAATCTACTGGGAAGAATCCGGCAATCCCGACGGACTGCCCGTCATCTTCCTGCACGGCGGCCCGGGCGCGGGCGCATCGCCTGCCTGCCGCGGCTTTTTCAATCCCGACGTGTTCCGCATCGTCATCATCGACCAGCGCGGCTGCGGCCGTTCGCTGCCTTACGCCTGCACCGACGACAACACGACTTGGGACTTGGTTGCCGACATCGAAAAAGTCCGCGAAATGCTGGGCATTCAAAAATGGCTGGTGTTCGGCGGCTCGTGGGGCAGTACCTTGTCGCTGGCGTATGCCGAAACCCATCCCGAGCGCGTTACCGGACTGGTCTTGCGCGGGATATTCCTGTGCCGCCCGTCCGAAATGGCGTGGCTGGACGAAGCGGGCGGCGTCAGCCAGATTTATCCCGCACAATGGCAGAAATTCCTCGCGCCCGTCGCCGAAGAAAAACGCGGCAGCCTGATTGCGGCGTATCACGAAATGCTGTTCGGCAAAGACGAAGCAGGTCGTCTGAAAGCCGCCAAAGCCTGGGCGGATTGGGAAAGCTACCTGATCCGCTTCGAACCGCAAGACGTCGATGAAGACGCCTACCAATCGCTCGCCATCGCCCGTTTGGAAAACCATTATTTCGTCAACGAAGGCTGGCTGAAGGGCGACAAAGCGATTTTGGCGAACACGGACAAAATCCGCCATATCCCGACCATCATCGTGCAAGGACGTTACGACTTATGCACTCCCATGCAAAGCGCGTGGGAACTTTCGCAGGCGCTCCCCGAAGCCGAACTGCGCGTGATTCAGGCGGGACATTCGTCGTTTGATCCTCCATTGGCGGCGGCGTTGGTGAAAGCGGTGGAAGATATGAGGGAACGCGCGGCGTGGTGAAACATGATTTGAAAGGACAAATTGATGAAAAAGCTGTTTTTAATCGCATTGGGCTTGGTAAGTTTTAATGTAAATGCCGACCCTACCTATGATGCAACCAGAGGGGCGTTACAAAACAATTCGGCATTGTGTGGTTATGGTTATAACCCGAACTGTTCTTCAGGCAGCCGTAGCGCACCGCCTCCTAAAAAAATCATCTACCACGATGTGAAAGTGCCTTCCAAATTTGGGGCAGTAGCGATGAACATGAAAACTGGCGATGCACCTGGGGTGCTGAATAAAAACTCCCTGTCAGAAGCAAAAAAAGAGGCACTGGCGGAATGTAGGAAGGGGGACAGAAATGCCCCGTGTAAAGTGGTTTCGTGGGTACGCAACGGCTGTATTGCTGCTGCAAAAGGTCAATTAATCAAAAACCCCAAACTATGGGGAACGTTTTATGCAGCAGAAGAACAAGGATTGGCGGAAGCTGAAGCGTTAAGGCAATGCCGGGCAGACCCGAAGGTAACGAATTGTGAAATTGCCCTCCCCGAAGGCTGCTCCCTGCCACAATTGCAATAATCAAACTCTATTTAAAAGGTCGTCTGAGAACTATTTTCAGACGACCTTTTCTAAGCCAAGTTAAAGATGAGCTGGGAGAAAGGATAAATTTATGAAAAAACTGTTTTTAATCGCATTGGGTTTGGTAAGTTTTAATGTTTACGCCAATGGCTGTCCCGGTCAATTTGATTCTGCCACAGGTATCTGCCGATTTCAGGGGCATAATGGGGAATTGGTTCAATACAATATGGCTCCACCTCAGTCAGGCAGTCGCGGCACAACACCTTCGAAAAAAATAGTCTATGTTTCTAAATACGGTGCAGTAGCTACTAATGAAAAAACAGGTATTTCGAGCGGGGCTCTAAATAAAGATTCTATTGAGGAGGCGAAACATGAAGCAATTAAAGCGTGTGAGCAGGGCGGGAGAAATGCCCCGTGTAAAGTTGCCATTTGGGCAGGTAATGCTTGTTTAGCAGCGGCAACGGGCAAAGAAGGCAAGAAATTCAGAGTATTTTATACAGCTAGGGAAAAACCAGGGCAGGCAGAACCCGCAGCATTGAAACAATGTAATAAAGCGGGATTGAAAAACTGTGAAATCACCATTCTTGAAGGTTGTTCTTTCCCTTAATTGTTATTTTTTGATTAAAGGGTCGTCTGAAAACTTTTTCAGACGACCTCCGATATCGTATTAATCCGAAAAAGGATGCCTTTATGAAAAAACTGTTTTTAATAGCATTGGGTTTGGTAAGTTTTAATGTTTATGCCAACTGCCCCGGCAGGTATTTTCCTGATACGGGCATCTGTCAGATACAAGGACATAACGGGGAGGTTGTCAACTACAATGTGCCGCCTCCCCAATCAGGCAACAGCACCCCGCCTCCTAAAAAAATTATCTACTACGACGTGAAAGTCCCTTCTAAATTCGGTGCGGTAGCTATGAACATGCAAACTGGCTATGGGGCAGGTGTGCTGAATAAAAATTCGCTGTCGGAGGCAAAAAAGGAAGCACTGGAGCAATGCAAGCAGGGTAATAAAAATGCTCCGTGTAAAGTGGTTTCTTGGGTACGCAACGGCTGCATTGCTTCTGCAAAAGGTAAAGAAATCAATAATCCTGGAAAATGGAAGTCTTTTTATGTAGGAAAAGAAAAAGGATTGGCGGAGGCGGAAGCGTTAGCGCAATGTAGGGCGGATCCGAAGGTAACGAATTGTGAGATTTCTCTTCCCGAAGGCTGTTCCCTGCCTCAATTGCAATAATCAATTTTATTTAAAAGGTCGTCTGAGAACTATTTTCAGACGACCTTTTCTAAGCCAAGTTAAAGATGAGCTGGGAGAAAGGATAAGTTTATGAAGAAGCTGTTTTTAATCGCATTGGGCTTGGTAAGTTTTAATGTTTACGCCAATGGCTGTCCCGGTCAATTTGATGCTGCCACAGGTATCTGCCGATTTCAGGGTAACAATGGCGAGTGGATTCATTACAATATCGCACCGCCACAGCCAAGCCGCAGTACCCCGCCTCCTAAAAAAATCATTTACCATGACGTCTTGGTACCTTCTAAATTTGGGGCTTTGGCATACAGTCAAAAAACAGGGTATCTTGCCGGTTCGTTGAATCAGAACTCTTTAGCCGAAGCCCAAAGAGAAGCAGTCAAAAATTGTCGGCAAGGCAGCCGCAATACGCCTTGCAAAGCCATCGCATGGGTGAGGAACGGCTGTATTGCAGCAGCGGAAGGAAAAATTAATAACAAGTTTGTTGTAATCGATGGATCAGGTCCGCAGGGAACCGCCGAGCAAACAGCGTTGCAAAATTGCAGGGCGGGCGGGGCGACCGAATGTAGAATCTTAGCCCCCGAAGGCTGCTCCCTGCCCCAATTGCAATAATCAGATTTTATTTAAAAGGTCGTCTGAGAACTATTTTCAGACGACCTTTTCTAAACCAAGTTAAAGATGAGTTGGGGAAAGGACAAATTTATGAAAAGACTGTTTTTGATAGCATTGGGTTTGGTAAGTTTTAATGTTTATGCCAATGGCTGTGGCGGAGAATATCAAGCTGCCACGGGAACCTGCCGTATCATAGACGGAAGCGGTCGGCAAATTTTATACAATGTGCCGCCTCCCAAATCAGGCAACAGCACCCCGCCTCCTAAAAAAATTATCTACTACGACGTGAAAGTCCCTTCTAAATTTGGGGCTTTGGCATACAGTCAAAAAGCCGGGCATATTGCCGGTTCGTTGAATCATAACTCTTTAGCCGAAGCAAAAAGAGAAGCAGTCAAACATTGCCAGCAAGGCAGTCGCAATACGCCTTGCAAAGCCATCACATGGGTAAGAAACGGCTGCCTCGCGGCTGCAAAAGGAAAAGTGAAAAACAACCTGTTTATTTTAGCCGATGCGGCAGGTCCGCAAGGAACGGTCGAACAGGAGGCTTTACAAAAATGCAGCAACAGAGGGGCAACGGAATGCGAAATCATCATGCCCGAAGGCTGCTCTCTGCCTCAATTGCAATAATCAAATTTTATTTAAAAGGTCGTCTGAGAACTATTTTCAGACGACCTTTTCTAAGCCAAGTTAAAGATGAGCTGGGAGAAAGGATAAATTTATGAAGAAACTGTTTTTAATCGCATTGGGCTTGGTAAGTTTTAATGTAAATGCCGACCCTACCTATGATGCAACCAGAGGGGCGTTGCAAAACAATTCTGCATTGTGTGGTTATGGTTATAACCCGAACTGTTCTTCAGGTAGTCGCAGCGCACCACCTTCGAAAAAAATCATCTACCACGACGTGAAAGTCCCTTCTAAATTTGGGGCTTTGGCTTTCAGTGAAAAATCAGGTCATATTGGTGGGGCATTAAATCAAAACTCAAAAGCCGAGGCACAAAGTGCAGCCATTAAGCAATGTGAGAAGGGGAGTAGAAATGCCCCATGTAAAGCGATCAGTTGGGTCAGAAACGGCTGTATTGCCGCTGCTTCAGGCAAATTGAAAAACCAAACTAAAGTAATTGGAGGTGCGGCAGAACCCGGACTTGCAGAACAGGCTGCTATTACAAACTGCAAAAATGCAGGAATGACTGAATGCAAAGTCTTAATGCCCGAAGGCTGCTCCCTGCCTCAATTGCAATAATCAAATTTTATTTAAAAGGTCGTCTGAAAATTTTTCAGACGACCTTGATGGGATTGGATGGAAATAATGAAGAAATTAATGTTTATTTTATTGATACAAATATCTGCAACCGGCACATTTGCCTGCACACCGGGAGCAGGGAACGGACCGGTGGGTGATCCGAATTGTATGGGCGGGGTATTAAGCACTGATCCATATTACAACGGCAGCCAACGTAATAGTTCTAGCCGTCCTTCCAAAATTATCCGCCATACCGTTATAAACGTACCGTCCAAATATGGGGCTTTGGCTAATAATAACGCCGAAGTATTTAGAGGGGTAAGCAACATGAATTCTGAGAAGGAGGCGAAACAAGAAGCCATAAAAAGATGTGAGGAGGTTGGAAAGGGTAAATGTAGAGTAATTATTTTTGTAAGGAATGGTTGTTTTGCTGCTGCAATGGGCAAAGTAGTAGGAACGCAAAATGATGGGAAATTCTTTGCAGCAACTTCAGAAACACCACAAATGACTGAACGTATGGCATTGAAAAAATGTCAATCTTCTAAGGAGGTTGGTGAGTGCAAACTCATCATACCTGGTGAATGTTCTATTCCTTAACGATCTCTATCTTGAAGGTCGTCTGAAAACAAGATTTCAGACGACCTTTTTGCTTCAAGCAATGTAATGCAACCGTTCGGGCGGGGTTTGGCGTTGATGCCCGCTTATTCGTACTCGGGGTAGAGCGGCATGGTGCCGGCTTCTTCGAAGGTCGAGTGTGCTTTGACTTCTTGCAGGCGGCGGCTGATGCGGCGGGTGACGGCTTCGGCTTCGTTTTGGTGGTCTATGGTCAGTCCGGGGACGGTTTTGCCGAAAAGTTCGGCATCGAGCAGACGCTCGGCGTGGATGCCGGGGCGGTAGTTGTGTCTGACGGCGGGATCGCGTTCTTCAAAGAGGTAGCCGACGACGCTGTCGCGGGTCAGTGCGATGCCGAGTGCGGCATCTTCGCCGCCGAAGATTCGGAAGAGTTCGTCTTGCGGAAAGCCGCCGCAGGCGAGAAAGATGCTGCGGCGGAATACGGTGTTGCCGCCGACGGTCATTTGAAGCCGTTCCCATGCGGTGGGGAATTGCGGGTGGCTGAGGTAGTGTTCGGGAAAGCCGATCGGACGCAATTTGAGGCGGACCAGGCTGAGGTAGGAATAGGCTTCCAAGCCGAGGTAGGCGGCATTGAGGACGTTGTTTTCATAGACGTCGTCGGCGTCGAGGAAGGCGATGAAGTCGGCTTGGCTTTGCATGGCGCCCCAGTTGCGGGCTTTGGCGGCGCCGCCGTTTTCGAGCATGTATTCGCAACGGACTTTGGGATGGATGGCGGCAAGGTCGCTCATGATAAGGCGCGTGTCGTCGATGGAGGCGTCGTCAATCAGCCAGACGTTTTCGACGGCGGGTTGGGAGACAGCGCTCTCGACAGCCGCTTGAAGGGTGGCGGCGGAGTTGTAGCAGGGGATGATGACGTCTAGTGTGGGTCTCATAATGTGATGCTTTAAGGGGTTGTTGTGTCAAACGGTGGGGAAAGGTCGTCTGAAAACGGGATATTGGGTTTTCAGACGACCTTTTGGTATTGCCTGATGCGGATTACAACACTTTCACGATGCTTTCGCACAGGTAGTCGATGTTGTCATCGGTAATGCCGGCGACGTTGATGCGGCCGGAGCGCACGGCGTAGATGGCGAATTCGTTTTTCAGGCGGTCGACTTGTTCGGGCGTGAGGCCGCTGAAGGAGAACATGCCGTTTTGTTCGATGATGAAATCGAAGTCTTGATTTGCGCCTTTGGCTTTGAGCAGCTCGACGAATTTTTGGCGCATGGCTTTGATGCGGCCGCGCATTTCGTCGAGTTCGGCAATCCATTGTGCTTTCAAATCCGCATCTTTCAATACGAGGGCAATGGTGTTCGCGCCGTGGGAGGCGGGGTTGGAGTAGAGGGTGCGGATGATGGTTTTGACTTGGCTGTGGGCGCGGGCGGCGGTTGCTTCGTCTTCTGCGACCAAGGTGAATGCGCCGACGCGTTCGTTGTACATGCCGAAGTTTTTGGAATAGGAGCTGGCGATGAGCAATTCTTTGTTGTATTTCAGGAAGGTGCGCAAGCCGTATGCGTCTTCTTCGAGGCCGTTGCCGAAGCCTTGGTAGGCGAAGTCAAACAGGGGCAGCCAGCCTTTTTCGGCGGAGAGTTTGGCGAGGGTTTCCCATTGTTCGGGCGTGGGGTCGATACCGGTGGGGTTGTGGCAGCAGCCGTGCAACAGGACGATGTCGCCTTTTTGCGCTTGGCCGAGGTCTTCAATCATGCCGTCCCAGTCTAGGCCGTGTTTGGCGGCGTCGTAGTAGCGGTAGGGCTTGTCTTGGATGCCGACGGCTTTGAAGATGGCGTTGTGGTTGGGCCAGGTGGGGTTGGAAATCCAGACGGTTTGTGCGTTCAACTGGCGTTTGGCGAACTCAGCGGCAATACGCAATGCGCCTGTGCCGCCGAGGCTTTGGGCGGTTTTGGCACGGCGGCTGGCGACGATTTCGTGGTCTGCGCCGAAAAGAAGGATTTGGGTTTGCTCGTTGTAGTCGGCAACGCCGTCGATGGTGAGGTAGTTTTTGGTGGTTTCGCTCTCGAGCAGGCGTTTTTCGGCTTCTTTGACGGCTTTGACGATGGGGGTCGCGCCGGATGCGTCTTTATAAACGCCGATGCCGAGGTTGACTTTTTCGGGACGGGTTTCGGCTTTGAATGCTTCGCCCAAGCCTAAGATGGGGTCGGCGGGGGCGGCTTCGATGTGCTTGAAGAACATGATTTCTCGCTTTGAAAAAAATGAAGGGACGGGATATTTCCTTTGGGATTTTACGCTGTTTCAGGTCGTCTGAAAATGAATGCGGCAGGTTTTGCGCAAATGGTTTACATCATGCCTTTGATACCGGCGAGGATGATGCCGTAGCGCAGGATTTTTCCGGTCAGGAGCATGAGTGCGGAGGTATAGGGGTTGAGCCTGAGCCAGCCTGCGGCAATGGGCAGCGCGTCGCCGATGACGGGCAGCCAGGCAAACAAAAGGGGCAGGGTACCCCAGCGTCGGAGCAGGCGCAGGGTCTTTTCAGACGACCTTTCAGACGACCTTTTCTTGGACGGAATCAGCCGCCCCATCCAATAGGAAACCATGCTGCCCAAGCCGTTTGCCAGTCCGGCGCACAACCACGCGCCGTATGCCTGTTCGGGATAGGTGTAGATAAACGCGGCGAAGGCGGCTTCGGACGTGCCGGGCAGGATGGTGGCGGAGGTAAAGGCGGAGGCGGCGAGTCCGAGATAGGCGTAAATGAGGGGCATGGCGGATAAGTTTGCGTCAGGTCAAAGGTCGTCTGAAATAAGATTTTAAGTCGTTTGCGGGTAGGTTAATTGTAAAATTCAGACGGATTCTGTCTATAAAAATGCGTTATCGGACAGAATCTTGCTGAAACTCTATGTAGTCGGCGTGTTTTCAGTGTTTGCAAGAATGGCAAAAGCCAGTATGATTCGGCCCGTTATTAACGGATATTAACTGTTTATACGGTCAATTCCAATAAATCGAAAGGCAAATCATGTCTACGCCATCACAACAAAACCATAACCCCGCGCTGGTCGTCCTGACCGCGCTTTTCTTCATGATGGGTTTCATTACCTGCATGAACGACATCTTGATTCCGCATCTGCAAAAAATTTTCACGCTAACTAATTTTCAGGCGATGCTGGTTCAGTTCTGCTTCTTTACCGCCTATGCCATCATGTCGATTCCGATGGGGCATCTCGTCGGTAAAATCGGCTATAAAAACGGCGTCATCGGCGGCTTCTTGCTGACCGCCGTCGGATGCTTGTTGTTTTATCCTGCTGCAGACAGCCAATCTTACCCGACTTTCTTGGGCGCGCTCTTCATTCTTGCTTCGGGCGTAACCCTGTTGCAGGTTGCGGGTAATCCGTATGTGACCCTGCTGGCGAAACCGGGCAAAGAATCTGCAACGCTGACTTTGGTGCAGGCATTCAATTCATTGGGTACGACTATTGCTCCGATAATCGGTGCACATTTCATTTTGGCAGATGCGGCTCAGAAAGCCAGCAAAGCCGAGCAAATCGCCTCCGTCCAAATCCCTTATTTGGGTTTGGCGGGATTGTTGATCCTCCTCGCCGTTTTCGTAAAAATGATCCGCCTGCCCGATGCGCGCAAAATTGCCGTTGAGGAAAGCGAACACAATCACGACGGCAAAACCAGTGTGTGGCAATACAAACACCTTATTCTCGGTGTAGTCGGCATTTTCTGCTACGTTGGCGCGGAAGTATCCATCGGCTCTTTCATGGTCAATATTTTGGGCTTCCTGAAAGGATTGAGCCATGCCGAAGGTGCAAAACTGCTGTCGTACTACTGGGGCGGTGCCATGGTCGGACGCTTCCTCGGTTCGGCGGTGATGGCTCGAGTCGCGCCAAACCGCTACCTTGCCTTTAATGCCTCAGTTGCCACTGCCTTGCTCGTCATTGCCATCATGGTTGGTAAAGGCAATGCCGACATCGCCATGTGGGCGTTGATTGCCATCGGTTTTTTCAACTCCATCATGTTCCCGACCATCTTCTCGCTGGCAACCAAAAACCTCGGTAAATTCACCAATTCTGCTTCGGGTATTCTTTGTACCGCCATCGTTGGCGGCGCGCTGATTCCTGTTTTGCAAGGTAAGATTGCTGATGATTTCGGTATGATGATTTCTTATGTTGCACCTGCCGTGTGCTACCTCTACATCGTCTTCTTTGCGCTTAAAGGTTATAAAGCCGACGAGTAAGCGTTGACTGGATAAAAGGTCGTCTGAAAACTTGGAAATCAGGTTTTCAGACGACCTTTTTGCTTTGCGGTGGACTTGTAAACCTGATCCGCCCAAACCGAGGTCGTCTGAAAATACGGCAACAGATTTTAACCGGAGCTTAAACCCGTTTTCAAAAGACAAAATGCGTCCGCAATACGGTCTGACTGACTTATGGCATAATGCTAGCGGCAAAAATACAGGAGGTCTTCATGTCGAAAATCATCTTATTGCACGGACTGCACATGCACTCTTGGGTGATGAAACCTTTAGCGGATATGCTGGAAAAGCAAGGCTTTGACGTTGCCCTGTTCGATTATTACAGCGTCTGGCACACCATGCAGCAGCACACGCAGGCGTTGGCGGAATTTGTTGAAAAACACGATACGGGCGAGCCTCTGCATTTTGCCGGGCACAGTCTGGGCGGGCTGGTGTTGCGCCACTTTGCCGCCGCCCACCCCGAAAAAATCACCGGGCGCATCGTTACCTTCGGCACGCCCCACCAAGGCAGCCGGGCTGCGCAAAGGGTGTTCCGGCTCGGGTTGAAAACCCCCGTACTCGGCGGCGCTTATCGCGATGCGCTCGACGGCGGCACGCCCGATCTGCCCGAATATATCGAGCTGGGCAGCATCGCCGGCAACAAGCCGCTCGGGCTGGGGCGCGTATTGGGTTTGCACGGCGAACACGACGGTACGGTTTTGGTCAGCGAAACCCGCTGCCCGAATATGCGCGACCACGTTATCTTGCCCGTCAGCCACAGCGGTATGCTGTTTAAACACATTACCGCCGAGCAAACCGCAACATTTTTGCGTGAAGGGCAGTTTAATCATGATAAAAAGAAATAATACGGCTTTATTTTGAAAATAAGGATATTTTGTTTCAAAAAATCAAATTTAAAACCATATCGCATCAACTAAAATCCGTTATTACATTCATAAAAAATCACGGGGTCGTCTGAAAAGCGGTTTTTCAGACGACCCCGTGTGCTAAACTTCGTTAAATACACACAAAACAGGCAAAGCAATATGTTTGCATTCAAATCACTGCTCGATATGCCGCGCAAAGAGGCGCTTGCCGTCGTTGCGGCGTTAATCGGGGCGATGGGTTATACCATCATTTCGCTGGGCTGGCTGCCCCATATGTCCATCATTGCCGCCATTACCGTCCTCATCCTCTACGGCCTCGCGCGCGGGTTGAATTATAACGACATGCAAAAAGGCATGGTCGGCGCGGTGGGGCAGGGCATGGGCGCGATTTACCTGTTTTTCTTCATCGGGCTGATGGTCAGCGCGCTGATGATGAGCGGCGCGATTCCGACGCTGATGTATTACGGTTTCGGGCTGATTTCCCCCACTTATTTCTATTTCTCCGCGTTTGCGCTCTGTTCCGTCATCGGCGTGTCCATTGGCAGCAGTTTGACCACTTGCGCCACCGTCGGCGTTGCTTTCATGGGTATGGCGGCGGCGTTTCATGCCGATTTGGCGATGACGGCGGGCGCGATTGTTTCCGGCGCGTTCTTCGGCGACAAAATGTCCCCGCTCTCCGATACCACGGGCATTTCCGCCTCCATCGTCGGCATTGATTTGTTCGAACACATCAAAAACATGATGTACACCACCATTCCCGCGTGGCTCATCAGCGCGGCATTGATGCTGTGGCTCTTGCCCAATGTTGCTGCCCACGATTTGAACAGCGTCGAATCCTTCCGCAGCCAGCTCGAAGCGACGGGCTTGGTGCACGGCTATTCGCTGATTCCGTTTGCGCTGTTGGTCGTGCTGGCGCTGTTGCGCATCAACGCCGTTGTCGCCATGCTCTTCACCATCCTCGCCGCGCTTGCGGTAACTTATTTCCACAGCACGCCCGACTTGAACCAGCTCGGTGCATGGTTTTACGGCGGCTACAAACTCGAAGGCGAAGCGTTTCAAGACATCGCCAAACTCATTTCGCGCGGCGGTTTGGAAAGCATGTTCTTCACGCAAACCATCGTGATTCTCGGCATGAGTTTGGGCGGGCTGCTGTTTACGCTCGGTGTGATTCCGTCGCTGCTGGACGCCATCCGCGCGTTCCTGACTACCGCCGGACGTGCCACCTTCAGCGTTGCCGCCACGTCGGTCGGCGTCAATTTCCTCATCGGCGAACAATATTTGAGTATTTTGCTTTCCGGCGAAACCTTCAAACCCGTGTACGACAAGCTCGGACTGCATTCGCGCAACCTTTCGCGCACGCTGGAAGACGCGGGTACGGTCATTAATCCGCTTGTGCCGTGGAGCGTCTGCGGCGTGTTCATCAGCCACGCTCTCGGCGTACCCGTTTGGGAATACCTGCCTTATGCCTTCTTCTGCTATCTGAGCCTGATTTTGACGCTGCTGTTCGGCTGGACAGGTCTGACGTTGAGCAAGAAAGAAACCGCGTAAAGCAGCGGGATAGAAAGGTCGTCTGAAAACCTTCGGCATCGGTTTTCAGACGACCTTTTGCGTTATAATCGGGCAAACGATAAAGACACACACCAATCCTACCCGTACCCCCATGAACAAACAGATCCGCCAAGAAATTTTCGAGCGTTTCCGCGCTGCCAATCCCCATCCGACCACCGAGCTTCATTTCAATTCACCCTTCGAGCTTTTGATTGCCGTTTTGCTGTCGGCGCAGGCGACCGACGTGGGTGTGAACAAGGCGACGGCAAAGCTGTTTCCGGTTGCCAATACGCCGCAGGCGATGTTGGATTTGGGTTTGGACGGCGTGATGGAATACACGAAAACCATCGGGCTTTATAAAACCAAGTCCAAACACATCATGCAGACCTGCCGCATCCTGCTGAAAAAATACAACGGTGAAGTGCCGGAAGACCGCGAGGCTTTGGAATCGTTGCCGGGCGTGGGTCGCAAGACGGCAAACGTGGTGTTGAACACGGCGTTCGGCCATCCCGTCATGGCGGTCGATACGCACATCTTCAGGGTGTCCAACCGCACCAAAATCGCGCCGGGCAAGGATGTGCGCGAGGTGGAAGACAAGCTGATGCGCTTTGTGCCGAAAGAGTTTTTGATGGATGCGCACCATTGGCTGATTTTGCACGGGCGCTACACCTGCAAGGCGCAGAAGCCGCAATGCGGGAAATGCATCATTAATGATTTGTGCGAGTATGGTGCGAAGTTGATGTAAACATTGATAAATTGTAAACAATCAACAAAACAACCTTTCTATCAGGTTAAAATTTCTGACGGCATTTTTTTATTTAAAATGAAATGCTTGAAAAAATATGGGCAAAAGGTAAAATTCGACCTTATCGGGTTGGAAAACGATAAAAGTTTCAGACGACCCCCCCTGTTTTTAAGATGCAAGAACACAATCCGTTATTCGGAAAAGGAAACGCGGTGCGCGAAAAAATGAACAAATACAGATACTTTGCTTTGGTAACGGCTTCTGCGCTGGCCTTGGGCGGCTGTGACAAAATCAGCAGCTTCTTCGGCGGCGACAGTAAAAGCGAAGAATTCGTACAAAGAATCGAACCTTCCAAAGACGACGGCAGCGTCGGTATGCTGCTGCCCGATTTCGCACAATTGGTGCAAAACGAAGGTCAGGCGGTGGTCAATATTCAAGCCTCCCCCGCAGGGCGTGCCGCAGGCAGCGGGCAGTCTGAAGAGCAGGGCATGGATTTGAGCCAGTTCCCTGACAACGACCCGTTTTACGAGTTTTTCAAACGCCTTGTCCCGAATATGCCCGATATGCCGGAAGACCAGTCTGCCGACGAGGATTTGAACTTCGGCTCCGGCTTCATCATCAGTAAAGACGGCTATATCCTGACCAATACCCATGTCGTTGCCGGCATGGGCAATATCAAAGTCCTGCTCAACGACAAACGCGAATACACCGCCAAGCTGATCGGATCGGATACGCAATCCGATGTCGCGTTGCTGAAGATTGACGCTTCGGAAGAGTTGCCCGTCGTCAAAATCGGCAATCCGAAAGATTTGAAACCGGGCGAATGGGTTGCCGCCATCGGTGCGCCGTTCGGCTTTGACAACAGCGTTACTTCAGGCATCGTGTCCGCCAAAGGGCGCAGCCTGCCGAACGAAAGCTACACGCCTTTCATCCAAACCGACGTTGCCATCAATCCGGGCAACTCCGGCGGCCCGCTGTTTAACCTGAAAGGTCAGGTAGTCGGAATCAACTCCCAAATTTACAGCCGAAGCGGCGGATTTATGGGCATTTCCTTCGCGATTCCGATTGATGTGGCGATGAACGTTGCCGAGCAGTTGAAAACCAGCGGTAAGGTTCAGCGCGGTCAGTTGGGCGTGATTATTCAGGAAGTGTCTTACGATCTGGCGAAATCGTTCAGCTTGGACAAAGCCAGCGGCGCGTTGATTGCCAAAGTGATGCCGAACAGCCCTGCCATGCAGGCAGGATTGCAAGTGGGCGACATCGTCCGCAGCGTCAACGGCGAAGAAGTACGCGTGTCCAGCGATTTGCCGGTCATGGTCGGATCAATGCTGCCGGGTAAGGAAGTTTCGCTGGAAGTATGGCGCAAAGGCGAGAAAATCAATGTGAAAGTCAAACTCGGCAGCATGGCGGAGCAGAACGAAACGTCTTCACGCGCTACCGAGCAGCCGCAGCAGGCAAATCCGGCGGACGGCTTTACCGTCGATAATACGGGACTGACCCTGCGCGTCGATGAAGGTGCAGGCAAAAGCCGCCTGATTGTTTCCCGCGTCAGCGGAGCGGCGGAACGTGCCGGACTCAAACGCGGTGACGAAATCCTCGCTGTCAGCCAAATCAGCGTCAACGACGAATCGAGCTTCCGCAGCGCGTTGGCAGGTGCGGGCAAAAATGTGCCGCTGCTGGTTCAGCGCGACGGCAATACGCTTTTCCTCGCCCTGACCCTGCAATAAGGTGCAACGCAAGCGCCATTCAATGATAGAATACCCGCCATCCTAAGGTGGCGGGTATTTTGTAATTTTAGCAACTGATTGATTTGTTTGTTTTTTGATGGTTTTGCTCTTTTGGCTTTGTCAACAATCGCATTCAAAGGTCGTCTGAAAACGTTCCGCTCCGATTGACTTCCTATTAATAAAAATATTATGCACCTGATTGATTATTCACATTCGTTTTTATCCGTCGTGCCGCCGTTTTTGGCATTGGCGCTTGCCGTCATCACCCGCCGCGTGCTGCTGTCTTTGGGCATCGGTATCTTGGTCGGCGTTGCCTTTTTGGTCGGCGGCAGCCCGATTGACGGACTGACACACCTGAAAGACATGGTGGTCGGACTGGCTTGGGCAGACGGCGATTGGTCGCTGGGAAAACCTAAAATCCTGATTTTCTTATTGTTGCTCGGTATTTTCACTTCTCTTTTAACCTTTTCGGGCAGCAATCAGGCGTTTGCCGATTGGGCGAAGCAACACATCAAAGGGCGGCGTGGCGCAAAAATGCTGACTGCCTGCCTCGTATTCGTTACCTTTATCGACGACTATTTCCATAGTCTCGCCGTCGGTGCGATTGCCCGCCCCGTTACCGACAAATTCAAAGTTTCCCGCGCCAAACTCGCGTATATCCTTGACTCTACCGCTGCGCCGATGTGCGTACTGATGCCGGTTTCAAGCTGGGGCGCATCGATTATCGCTACGCTGGCAGGTCTGCTCGTTACTTACCACATCACCGGATACACGCCGATGGGTGTGTTTGTTGCTATGAGCCTGATGAATTATTACGCCCTGTTCGCGCTGATCATGGTGTTTGTCGTCGCATGGTTTTCTTTCGACATCGGCTCGATGGCGCGCCTTGAAAAAGCGGCATTGCAGGAAACCCATGACGAATCCGCCAGCTCGGACGGCCCCAAAGGCAGGGTTTACGCGCTGATTATCCCTGTTTTGGTGTTGATCGCATCCACCGTTTCCGCCATGATTTACACAGGCGCGCAGGCAAGCGAAACCTTCAGTATTTTGGGCGCGTTTGAAAATACCGATGTAAACACTTCGCTGGTGTTCGGCGGTACTTGCGGCGTACTCGCCGTCGTCCTCTGCACGCTCGGCACCATCAAGGCCGCCGACTATCCCAAAGCCGTCCGTCAGGGCATATCTTCGATGTTCGGCGCGATTACCATCCTGATTCTTGCCTGGCTCATCAGCACCGTCGTCAGCGAAATGCACACCGGCGACTACCTCTCCACGCTGGTTGCAGACAATATCCATCCCGGCTTCCTGCCCGTCATCCTCTTCCTGCTTGCCAGCGTGATGGCGTTCGCCACAGGCACAAGCTGGGGCACGTTCGGCATTATGCTGCCGATTGCCGCCGCGATGGCGGTTAAAGTTGATGCATCGTTGGTTATCCCGTGTATGTCCGCCGTGATGGCTGGCGCGGTTTGCGGCGACCACTGTTCGCCCATTTCCGACACCACCATCCTGTCTTCCACCGGTGCGCATTGCAACCACATCGACCACGTTACATCGCAACTGCCTTACGCCTTGACCGTCGCAGGCGCGGCAGCGGCAGGCTACCTCGTGTTGGGCATGACGCAATCGGCTTGGCTGGGCTTTTTCGCCACCGGCGTTGTCATGACCGCCCTCATCTTCATACTGAAAGACAAAAAAGGCAAAGCTGCCTGACGTGTTTTCCCGTTTTCAGACGACCTTTGGTACTTTAAGGTCGTCTGAAACATTTTAAGGAATCCAAAAATGAACGCTCCCCATTCCATCCCGCGCGGCCCCGTTATGGCAGACATCGCCGCCTACTGTCTGACCGAAGAAGAAAAACAACGCCTGCTCGACCCGTCTATCGGCGGCGTCATCCTGTTCCGCCGCAACTTCGAAAACGTCGGGCAGCTCAAAGTCCTGGTTCAAGAAATCAAATCACTGCGCACGCCTGAACTCATCATCGCCGTCGATCACGAAGGCGGCAGGGTGCAACGTTTTATCGAAGGCTTCACCCGACTGCCCGCCATGAACACCTTAGGGCAGATTTGGGATACCGAAGGCGAAGCCGCTGCCAAAGAAAAAGCCGAGCAGGTCGGCTGGGTATTGGCGACGGAACTGACCGCCTGCGGCATAGACCTCTCCTTCACGCCCGTCCTCGACCTTGATTGGGGAACATGCCCCGTCATCGGCAACCGCAGCTTCCACCGCAACGCTGACACTGTGACCCAACTTGCCCTTGCCCTGCAAAAAGGTCTGAACCGAGGCGGCATGAAATCCTGCGGCAAACATTTCCCCGGACACGGATTCGTCGAAGGCGACAGCCATTTGGTGCAACCCGAAGACATGCGCAGCCTTGCCGAACTCGAAGCCGCCGACATGATTCCGTTCCGCGCCTTAAGCAGCGCAGGCATGGCGGCGGTCATGCCCGCCCACGTCGTTTATCCGCAAATTGACGGCAAGCCCGCCGGTTTCTCTGAAAAATGGCTCAAACAAATCCTGCGCCAAGACATCGGATTTAAAGGCGTTATCTTTTCAGACGACCTCACGATGGAAGGCGCAGGCGCAGCGGGCGGCATCAAAGAACGTGCAAACGCTTCCTTTACGGCAGGCTGCGACATCGTCCTTGTCTGCAACCGTCCCGACCTCGTGGACGAACTGCGCGACGGCTTCCAAATCCCCGTAAATCCCGATTTGGCAAGCCGCTGGCAATACATGGCGAACACATTGGGCAAGGAAGCCGCCCAAGCCGTGATGCAAACGCTCGATTTCCAAGCCGCCCAAGCCATGACCGCGCAACTTGCCACGCCTAAAGACACCGCCGGCGGCGTGAAAGTCGGCGAAGCGTTTTAAAGGCGTTTGATTTAGAAAACATGAAAGAAGGTCGTCTGAAAAGCTGAATTTGGCTTTTTCAGACGACCTTTTGTCCGTTTATAGTGGATTAACTTTAAGAGACCTTTGCAAAATTCCCCAAAATCCCCTAAATTCCCACCAAGACATTTAGGGGATTTTCCATGAGCACCTTCTTCCAGCAAACCGCACA
>ERZ773021.286-NODE-286-length-28840-cov-19.7149_pt1 | contig 28840 bp, 28 predicted proteins | sample MGYA00511668_ERZ773021 | MGnify/ENA primary metagenome ERZ773021 (study PRJEB29015, sample SAMEA2737961) | human oral metagenome | biome: human oral; feature: human-associated habitat; material: dental | place: China | collected 2032 ... | reverse complement strand
GCGAGATAGGTTTCGTGCAGACGGTATTTCGGCGTGTTGATGTAGTCGGTGCGGTGGTTGCCTTCGCGGTCGATAAGGAAGAGGACGTGCGGGATTTCGTATTCGCTGTCTTGTTCGTAAACGCGCGAAAGCAGGTCGAAATCGGCGCGGCTGCGGATGGCGGACAGCGCGGGCGTTTGCGTTTTGACCTGTGTGGCGGCTTGGCGTTTGTCGGACTCAAAATAAGAAGGCTTGCGCGCGGTCGGCGCGGCGGTATCGGCGACTTCGGCATTGGGATGGCAGGCGGCGAGCAGGAACAATAGTGAGAGGCAGACGCTGGTTTTCATGATAATGGCAACGAGAAAAAAAACGGATTGTAGCAAGAAAAGGTCGTCTGAAAACCCTGTTCAGGATGTTTCAGACGACCTTTTTCTTGACCCAACCCTTTCAAACCATCGCTTGATACAACGCAATCATCATCGGCATGGTGATGACGCACAGCAGCGTCGTGATGCCGTAAATCGCGCTGGCTTTACGGGCGTTCTGACCATAAACCATCGCCATTTGGGTAACGGTGGACGCGGCGGGGCTGACGGTGGCGAGGAAGCTGATGAGGACGACGGTGTCGCTGTGCCCGCCGAGGTGCGCGATGTCCGAAATTTTGACAAACACCAGCAGAATCAGTGGGATAAGCATCAGACGCAGGAAGGCGACGAGGTAAATCCGTTTGGAGAGGACGATTTCTTTGAGCGGCAGCGAGGCAATCAGCATTCCGGCAACGAGCATGGCGACCGGGCCTATCATGCCGCCGACGGTGGCGAGCGTGTTGTCGATGATGTGCGGCAGTTTGATTTGAAAGGCAAACATGAACACGCCAATAAAAATGGAAAGGATGTTGATGTTGGTGAGTACGGTTTTCCACGCAAGATTGCCGCGCCCGCAAAGCAGCAGGCGCAAGTGCGTCCAGAAAAGGAACATTTGGATGATGATGAAGCCGCTGGTGTAAATCACCCATTGCGGTCCGAAAATAGACATCACCAGCGGGATGATGAGGTTGCCGGAATTGGTGTAAACCGTGGCGGCGTGTTCGAGCGTATCGAGCTTGAACAGGGTTTTGAAAAGCCTGCCCAGCGCGATCAGCAGGATATGGAACACGACCGCCAAGGCGACCGAGAGTTTCAACCCGTCAATGATGTCGGGCGTGTTCTCGATTTGGAAGGCGTGAATCATCACCGACGGGCTGATGAGGTAGAGCGCGATGACGGAGAGCGTGCGGCTGTGTTCGGAGGTCAGAAGCTTGGATTTCACCAACGCCATGCCCATCAGGACGATCAGGGTCAGCTCGGTGATTTTGCCGGCAAGGAGCAGGGCGGTTTCCATGAGTGTGGCACATTTTGGGAAAACGGAAATTTTACGCTTGCGCGCCAGTGCGGACAATGTATTCGGAACACGGTTTCAGACGACCTTTCCGTGTTTGCCGCCGTATTCAAAGGGCAAAGGTCGTCTGAAAACGCAACGCTCGGATTTTCAGACGACCTCACGTCCCGTCCTGTTCTCATTTAAAGTTAATCCACTATACGCACAGACACAGCGGGAATGGCAACGCATTGCCCACAAGTGGAATGTTGACAATTTTTCACCCGACAACAAGGCGTTTTCAGTATAATACCGCCCGCAAATTTTCCTTTTTTTTGAAAAGCATAAATCATGACTACTTCAAATCAAAATGTGCTGGAGCGCATATTCAATTTAAGCGCAAACGGCACGAATGTGCGCACAGAGCTGATGGCAGGTCTGACCACCTTCCTCGCCATGTGTTACATCATCATCGTTAATCCGCTGATTCTCGGCGAAACGGGCATGGACATGGGCGCGGTATTCGTCGCCACCTGTATCGCTTCCGCCATCGGCTGCTTCGTGATGGGCTTCGTCGGCAACTATCCGATTGCGCTCGCGCCGGGCATGGGCTTGAACGCCTATTTCACCTACGCCGTCGTCAAAGGCATGGGCGTGCCATGGCAGGTGGCTTTGGGTGCGGTTTTCGTTTCCGGCATCATTTTCATTTTATTCAGCTTTTTCAAAGTGCGTGAAATGCTGGTGAACGCGCTGCCTATGGGTTTGAAAATGTCGATTGCCGCCGGTATCGGACTGTTTCTGTCGCTGATTGCGCTCAAAGGTTCCGGCATCATCGTCGCCAGTGAGGCGACTTTGGTGAAACTGGGCGACATCCACCAACCTGCCGCGCTTTTGGTGCTGGCAGGCTTCGCCATGGTGGTGGCTTTGGGGCATTTCCGTGTCAAAGGGGCGATTATCCTGACCATTCTGGCAATCACAGCCATTTCCACCCCGCTGGGCTTGAGCGATTTTAAAGGCGTGGTCGGCGAAATTCCGAGCATAGCGCCGACTTTCATGCAGATGGATTTCAACGGTCTCTTTAAAATTAGCATGATCAGCGTGATTTTCGTCTTTTTCCTGGTTGATTTGTTTGACTCCACCGGCACGCTGGTCGGCGTTTCCCACCGTGCGGGCCTGCTGGAAGACGGCAAACTGCCTCGTCTGAAACGCGCCCTGTTCGCCGACTCGACCGCGATTGTCGCCGGTGCCGCACTGGGTACGTCTTCAACCACGCCGTATGTCGAAAGCGCGGCGGGCGTGTCCGCAGGCGGCCGCACGGGGCTGACCGCCGTAACCGTCGGCGTATTGATGTTAGCGTGTCTGATTTTCTCGCCGCTGGTGCAGAGTATCCCCGGCTTCGCCACCGCGCCCGCGCTGCTCTACGTCGGTGCGCAAATGCTGCGCAGCGCGCGCGAAATCGACTGGGACGACATGACCGAAGCCGCTCCCGCTTTCCTGACCATCGTGTTCATGCCGTTCACCTATTCGATTGCCGACGGCATCGCCTTCGGCTTCATCAGCTACGCCGTGATTAAACTTTTATGCAACCGCGTGAAAGACGTGCCGCCTATGGTGTGGATAGTCGCCGTATTGTGGGCGTTGAAATTCTGGTTTATGGGTGGCTGATGCCGTTTTCAGGTTAGCCGTTTCATTCCCCGCAATAGCAAAAGGTCGTCTGAAAATTTTCAGACGACCTTTTTTGGTTTTTAAGATGTACTGAATATTTGAAACTTCGCGCTATCGTTCCGCTCAATATTCAAAGGCATCAGCCAATGCTTAAAACCACTCTTTCTTACCGATAACATAAACTTGTTCAAATTCTTCCGGCGTACATTTCAGGTATTTAACGATGTCGATGATACAGAAAACAAAAATAATCATCGGACCAACGAGAATAACCGAACCTAAAATACAAATCAACAGGTAGATAATACCGACTTTGTTTACGCCCAAATAAAATTTATGCACCCCGAAGCAACCCAAAAAGAACGCCAAAACAGAGGCAACAAGTCGTTTGTCATCGGTAATACGAGAGGATTGCAGAGGTGTATTGTCGGACATTTTTTTCTCCAAACGGATAGTCAATATTAAGAAAGTGTTTTTAAGTATAGCAGAATAATGATATTAATTTCACACAGATTTTATTTTTACTGTCCGCCTGAAACGCATCCTGTTTACCGACTCGACTGCCATCGTCGCCGATACCGGCATGTCTGATTTTCTCGCCGCCGGTGCAGAGCATCCCCAACTTCGCCACCGCCACCGCCCCCGCGCTGCGTTACGGCGGCTGATGCCGTTTCCAGAGTTGATTCCACAATCGTTTATATTCGTCTCCGCAATAACAAAAAGGTCGTCTGAAAATTTTCAGACGACCTTTTTTTGGTTTTTAAGATGAAATGAATATTTGAAACTTCGCGCTATCGTTCCGCTCAATATTCAAAAGCATCAGCCAATGCTTAAAACCATTCTTTCTTACCGACAACATAAACTCGTTCAAATTCTTCCGGCGTAGATGTCAGGTATTTAAAGACGTCGAAGAGAGATAAAACGATAACAGCTATCAAAGCAGGATAGACAAACATACCCACCACGCCAAGCACCAAATAGATGATACCGGCTTTGTTTAAGCCCAAATAGAATTTATGCGCTCCGAAGCAACCTAAAAAGAACGCCAAAGCTGCGGCGATGATGCGTTTGTTGGTAGTAGGAAGGGATTGCAGAGGTGAATTTTCGGACATTTTTTCTCCAAACGGATAGTCAATATTAAGAAAGTGTTTTTAAGTATAGCAGAATAATGATATTAATTTCACATAGATTCTATTTTTATTGAATAATAAACCTATAAAATTTCGTAAATTTATGTTACAAAAAGCCTAATTTTCAGTTTAAATATGCGATTTCCTATACATTTTTAGCATATTATACTTACTACCTTTATTTATCTTTTCGATTTATCCGCATTTCTTAGCCAATCCGCCCCGCTTAAAGTTTCAGACGACCTCGACACTGCTTTTGACTCTGCCGCGCCTGTCTAGTTCAGATTTAAAAATGAAACAACACCAAACTCAGCGCAATCACCGCCATGCCGGACGTCAACCCGTAAACGGTTTCGTGTCCGTCGGAATAACGCTTGGCGGCGGGCAGCAATTCGTCCAACGCAAGAAACACCATCACGCCAGCAATCACGCCGAACACTGCGCCGAACACGAAAGGCGATAAAAACGGCTTGAGCATGGTGTAGCCCAAAACCGCGCCCAAAGGTTCGGCAAGCCCTGAAGCGAGGCAGGCGAGGACGGTTTTTTTGCGGTTGCGGGTGGCGAAATAAACGGGCGCGGCAATGGAAATGCCTTCGGGAATATTGTGTATCGCAATCGCAAGCGCCAGCGGCATCCCGACGGCGGGATTTTCCAGCGTGGCGAAAAACGTTGCCAAACCTTCGGGAAAGTTGTGCGCGGTAATCGCAAACGCCGCCATCATGCCGACGCGGGCGATGTGGCGGCGTTTGTTTTCCTGAAAGGCGGGGTCGTGCGGGTCGAGCGTTTCATGCGGGTTCGGCACAAGGCGGTCAATCAGCGCAATCGCCCCCATGCCTGCCAGAAAAGCCAGCGTCGCGGCGGCGAAGGCTTTGTCTTTGTCGTAAACCTGCCCGAAGGCTTCGCTGGATTTGTTGAAAATCTCCGTCAGCGACACATACACCATCGCCCCGCCCGCGAACGCCAAACCGAATGACAAGACACGCGGGTTGGGCGTTTTGGAAAACATCACCAGCCCGCTGCCCAATACGGTAAACAATCCGGCGGCAAGGGCGATGCTGAAGGCGGTGATGAGGTTGGTTGAGCTGATATCAGGCATCGTCTTAAGTCGTTAACACAATAAAGAAATCAGCCTAACATATTTTCCCTAATTAGAGAATAATTATTATTTTTATTTGTATTAATGAGGACAATGTCGGATTAGAAACGTCGGGCAAATACACAACCGCCTTACGATATAGTGGATTAACTTTAAATCAGGACAAGGCGACGAAGCCGCAGACAGTACAGATAGTACGGAACCGATTCACTTGGTGCTTCAGCACCTTAGAGAATCGTTCTCTTTGAGCTAAGGCGAGGCAACGCCGTAATGGTTTAAAGTTAATCCACTATAAAAACCATTCCGCCCCCTTTTCCTCTCCAAACGGCAACGCAGCCCGCCATCCGCCTGTCTGAAACGCCGCCGGATTTTCCATATAAATGGAAGAAATGTTATGATTTTGCAATCTTCCCTCTTTCAGACGACCCGGTGCGGATGATGTGAAAGGTCGTCTGAAACACATTCAAACCCCTCCGAAACGAGACATTCATGACCCTGCAAATCGGTATCGACTTAGGCACGACCAACAGCCTGATTGCCCAGTTCCACAACGGCGAAACCCGCCTGATTCCCAACCAACACGGCCATTTTCTGACACCGTCGGTCATCAGCGTCGCCGAAGACGGCAGCATCCTGACCGGCATCGCCGCACGCGAACGCCTCTCCACCGCCCCGACGCTGACCGCCTCGGCGTTCAAGCGATTTATGGGAACGGATAAAACTTTCCATTTGGGCAAGCGCACGTTCCGCGCCGAAGAATTGTCCGCGCTGATTTTAAAAAGCCTGAAAGAAGATGCGGAAGCCTTTTTGGGAGAACCGGTATGCGATGTCGTTCTGACCGTTCCCGCCTATTTCAACGCCATCCAACGTCAGGCAACGAAAAACGCGGCACAGATGGCAGGTTTGAACGTCCTTCGTTTGCTCAACGAACCGACTGCCGCCGGCCTTGCTTACGGATTGCAGGAAAAACCCGACGACACGCGCTTTTTGATTTACGACTTGGGCGGCGGGACGTTTGACGTATCCGTACTCGATTATTTCGACGGCGTCGTCCAAGTATCCGCCAGCGCGGGCGACAACCATTTGGGCGGCGAAGATTTCGTCAACGTGCTGCGCCAGTGTTTCCTGAAAAAATGCACGACGCTGACGTCGTCTGAAAGCGACAAACTGGCGCAAAACAGCGAATTGTGGCAGGTATTGGAAACCGCCAAGCGCAAACTCGGCGAAGAAATGCAGGCGGAAATCCGTTTCCATTACGGCGACACGGTTCACACCGCCGTCATCAGCCGCGAAGAATTCCAAGAAGCCGCCACGCCATTAATGGGCCGCCTGCGCCAACCACTGGAACGCGCATTGCGCGATGCCAAGCTGCACCCTTCGCAAATCGACGGCATCATCTTGGTCGGCGGCGCGACGCGGATGCCGATGATTCGGCATTCCATTGCCCAACTGTTCCGCCGCATACCGCTTGTTTCGGTCAATCCCGACGAAGCCATCGCGCGCGGCGCGGCGGTGCAGGCGGCGCTGATTGCACGAAACGAAAGCGTGGAAGAAGTCGTCCTTACCGACGTGATGCCCTTCTCGCTCGGCACGGAAGCCGGCATGGACATTGGCGACCAATACGTTACCGGACGGTTTTTCCCGATTATTGAACGCAATATGCCCGTTCCCGTTTCGCGCGTCGAAACTTTCATCACTTCCCACGACGGGCAGAAAGTGATTTTGGTCGATGTTTTGCAAGGCGAGTCCATGCTTGCCAAAGAAAACCTGAAGCTGGGCGAACTGTCGGTCAACGTCCCACCCAAGCCGAAAGGTCAGGTATCGATAGACGTCCGCTTCAGCTACGACGTCAACGGGCTTTTAGAAGTCGACATCAGCAACAAAAACCTGAATCTGCACATCAATCAGGTTTTCCGTCAAAACAGCCAAAGCCTGACGCCTGAAGAAATCAAGGCTTCCCTGATCAAACTCGCCGCCTTGAAAATCCATCCGCGCGATCAGCAGCACAATATCTATCTGTTAGAAAAAGCCAAACGCCTGTATGAAGAATTCCTCGGCGACAACCGGCACATCATCGCCGCAGAAGTGGCGCGTTTTGAAGCCGTATTGGAAACGCAGGACCCGATCGTCATCCATAGGGCGCAACAGCAATTTAGCGAATTTTTAAACCGTTTCGACGGCGGCTGGCTGCTGTAAGCGCTTCGCTTTTCATCGGACACGCCGAACAATGAAAGATAAAATCCATTGAAAACAAAAAATTATGCAATACCGGCAAAAATAAGTTGACACCTTTCCGACGCATCCATATAATGCACGGCTTATCGGGTCGTTAGCTCAGTCGGTAGAGCAGCGGACTTTTAATCCGTTGGTCGAGCGTTCGAATCGCTCACGACCCACCAAATTTAAAAAGCTGAGTTGAAAAACTCAGCTTTTTTATTATCTTTCAGATATACGCAGACCAAGCCATACGAAAACGCCGTATCGTTTTAAAACTAACCCGCCAAACCATCAAGGTTATCTGAAGCGCCACAATCATACAAAACCACGTTTTCAGACGACCCCGCCAACGCCACTCGGAATCCACATGATCAGCAGACTGACCGGCAAGCTCATCGAGAAAAACCCGCCGCAAATCGTCATCGACGTCAACGGCGTCGGCTACGAAGCCGACGTATCCATGCAGACTTTCTACAACCTGCCCGCCTTGGGCGAAACCGTGCAGCTTTACACCCAGCTTGTCGTCCGTGAAGATGCACATTTATTGTTCGGCTTTGCGACTGCCGACGAGCGGGCGACGTTCCGCCAGTTGGTCAAAGTCAGCGGCATCGGCGCGAAAACCGCGCTGGGCATACTCTCCGCCATGTCCGCCGACGAACTTGCCCGCGCGGTTGCCGACGAAGACATCAAACGCCTGTCCTCCGCCCCGGGCATCGGCAAAAAAACCGCCGAACGCATGGTTTTGGAACTGCGCGGCAAACTGGTTTCCCATGCCGTTGCCGACGGGCTTTTCGCCGCCGCGCCTGCCGCCGACGAAACGGACGACATCGTCAACACCCTGATTGCGCTGGGTTACAACGAACGCGAGGCAAAAGCCGCCATCAAAGGCATCCCCAAAGGCACGGAAGTCGGCGAAGGCGTTCGCTTGGCTTTGAAAAACCTGTTGAAATAAAACATATCCTGCCTTGCCGTCAAAACACGGCAACCATACAAAGAGGTCGTCTGAAAACCGATTCAGGTTTTCAGACGACCTCTTTTTTACGTCAAACCGCTTACGCGCCGCGTTTTTCCAAAGCGGCTACGGCGGGCAACTCTTTGCCTTCCAAGAATTCGAGGAACGCGCCGCCGCCGGTGGAGATGTAGCCGATTTGGTCGGTAACGCCGAATTTGGCAATCGCCGCCAGCGTGTCGCCGCCGCCCGCAATCGAGAACGCTTTGCTTTGGGCGATGGCTTCGGCAAGGGCTTTCGTGCCGCCTGCGAACTGGTCAAACTCAAACACGCCGACCGGACCGTTCCACACCACCGTGCCAGCGGCTTTGAGCAGTTCGGCAAGTGCGGCGGCGGATTTCGGGCCGATGTCCAGAATCATATCGTCTTCGGCAACGTCGGCAATGTCTTTGACGACCGCTTCGGCATCGGCGGCAAAGGCTTTGGCAACGACGACATCGGTCGGCAACGGTACGGAGCCGCCTTTAGCCGCCATTTTCGCCATGATTTTTTTGGATTCTTCCACCAAATCATGTTCCGCCAGCGATTTACCGATGGCTTTGCCTTCCGCCAACAGGAAGGTGTTGGCGATGCCGCCGCCAACGATGAGTTGGTCGACTTTGTCCGCCAGCGATTCGAGGATGGTCAGTTTGGTGGACACTTTGCTGCCGGCAACAATCGCCACCATCGGGCGTGCGGGCTGTTTCAGGGCTTTGCCCAAAGCGTCGAGTTCGCCCGCCATCAATACGCCGGCGCAGGCAACGGGCGCGGCTTGGGCGACGGCTTCGGTCGAGGCTTGGGCGCGGTGGGCGGTGCCGAACGCGTCGTTGACGAACACGTCGCACAAAGCGGCATAGGCTTTGCCCAGTTCCAAATCGTTTTTCTTCTCGCCTTTGTTGATGCGCACGTTTTGCAGCATGACGACATCGCCCGCGTTCAGGGCGGGTTTGTTTTCACGCCAGTCGTTCAATACTTTCACGTCTTTGCCCAACAGGCTGCCCAAGTGCGCGGCAACGGGCGCAACGTCGTCTTCGGGATGGAACTCGCCTTCGGTCGGGCGGCCGAGGTGGGTCATCACGATAACGGACGCGCCGTTGTCCAAGCAGTATTTGATGGACGCGAGCGAGGCGCGGATACGGGTGTCGTCGCTGATTTTGCCGTCTTTGAACGGCACGTTCATATCGGCGCGGATGAGGACGGTTTTGCCCTGCACGTTTTGTTCGGTCAGTTTCAGAAATGCCATGATGTATCCTTTGTGAAGGTTGGAAACGGAAATGGGAATGTTCTCAATTATCCGCGAACGGGGCGCATCGGTAAAGGCGGGATTTGCCTGCGCTTGATTTGCGTCAGCGGCAGCGTCGATATGAGGTCGTCTGAAAACGTGGTTTGAATGAAGCAAAAAACCAAATCCTTCCTTTCAGACGACCTACCGCCGAATCTTTGCTAAACTACACGAAAATACGTTCAACCCCCTCAAAGCTATGCTCACTTACACCCCGCCCGATCCGCGACAACCTGCCAAAACCCATGAAAAACCTTGGCTCTTGCTGCTGATGGCATTTGCCTGGCTGTGGCCGGGCGTGTTTTCGCACGACTTATGGAACCCCGCCGAACCCACCGTCTTTACCGCCGTCGAAGCCTTAGACGCAGGCGCGACGCCGTTGGTCGCCCATGTGTTGGGGCAGCCGGATTTTCAGATTCCGCCCGTCTATTTGTGGGTGGCGGCGGCGTTCAAACACCTGTTGTCGCCTTGGGCGGCGGACGCTTATGATGCCGCGCGTTTTGCGGGCGTTTTCTTTACGATTATCGGGCTGACCGCTTGCGGTTTTGCCGGATTCAACTTTTTGGGCAGGCACCACGGGCGCAGCGTCGTCCTCATCCTGATCGGCAGCATCGGGCTGCTCTCGGTCGCGCACTTCCTCAACCCCGCTTCGGTCGCCTTTGCCGCATCGGGCATAATATTGTGCGGCTTTTCGTTGGCGCAACGCCGCGTCATTACCTCCTCCCTGCTGCTGGGCTTCGGCTGGGCGTTGCTGTCGCTTTCATCAGGCTATCTGATGACCGCCGCGCTGATGTTTTTAGCACCCGCCCTGTTGCTCGATGAGAAATGGCGCGTCAAACGCTATTACCTGACGCTGGTCGGTGCATTTGCCATTGGACTGCCGCTCTTGACGGTTTATCCGCTCATTTTCTCCAGAACCCAGCCCGAACTGTTTTCCATCTGGCTGCAACACCACTCGCTCGGCGCATTCGGCGGATTGGGTGGTTTTCAGACGACCTTCAGCCTGTTCTATTACCTGAAAAACCTGCTCTGGTTTACCCTGCCCGCATGGCCGCTCGCCGCATGGACGTTAAGCCGCCCCCGCATCCGCGAAAAAAACTGGAGCGTATTGTGCATTTCGTGGTTCCTCATCGTCCTCAGCATACTTGCCGTCAGCCCGCAACGCCTGCAAGACAACCTCGTCTGGCTGCTGCCCCCGCTCGCCCTGCTCGGCGCGGCGCAACTGGACGGACTGCGGCGCGGCGCGGCGGCGTTTATCAACTGGTTCGGCGTTATGGCGTTCGGATTGTTCGCCATTTTCCTGTGGACGGGCTTCTTCGCCATGAACTACGGCTGGCCTGCCAAACTCGCCGAACGCGCCGCCTATTTCAGCCCGTATTACACGCCCGACATCGACCCGATACCGATGGCGGTCGCCCTGTTGTTTACCCCGCTGTGGCTGTGGGCGATTACCCGCAAAAACATCCGCGGCAGACAGGCAGTGACCAACTGGGCGGCAGGCGTTACGCTGGCGTGGGCATTGCTGATGACCCTGTTCCTGCCGTGGCTTGATGCCGCCAAAAGCCACGCGCCCGTCGTCCTCCAAATGGAAGCCGCCCTCTCTCCCGAACTGAAACAACGGCTTTCAGACGACCTAGAATGTATCAGCATCGCCAACGAAGACCACCGCGCCCGTATCGCTTGGGCGCAATACAGCGACTTGACACTCCATATCGACGATGCTGCCTGCCGCTACCTTCTGGTGCAGCAGCCTAAAAATACCGACGCGCCGCCGGGCTGGACGAAAATCTGGCAGGGGGCGAGACCGAGGAACAAAGTGGAAGGCTTCGCCCTGCTGGAGAAAGCGGAATGAATCCGCTAGGGGCGTGAATGGCAAACGTCGTCTGAAAATCGGTTTCAGACGACGTTTTTTCATGGAGATTTGAGTATCGGAAACATTGTTCGCAAGAATGCGTCTGACAGGCATTTGATATAGTGGATTAACAAAAATCAGGACAAGGCGACGAAGCCGCAGACAGTACAGATAGTACGGAACCGATTCACTTAGTGCTTCAGCACCTTAGAGAATCGTTCTCTTTGAGCTAAGGCGAGGCAACACTGTACTGGTTTATAGTTAATCCACTATAAATACAAAAGGTCGTCTGAAAACCGATATTCAGGTTTTCAGACGACCTTTTATGCTTCAAATCCCGTGTTATTGCAGGCTGTGTTCCAATGACACGCCTGCTGCCCAGCCGGTTTTGGGGTCTTTGCTTTCTTTGACTACGCCTGAGTTGAACGAGAGGGTCGTGCGTTTGGAGAATTTGTATTCGGTGTTAAACGCGAGCTGTTTGTAGTTCTTGCCGGTATCGGAGCGGCCGTAGGCAACGCCGAGTTTGGGGGTGATGTTGCCCATGGTGTAGCCGGCGGTAACTTGGAAATCGCGGGTGTTGGTATTGGTTTTGGTTTCGTCTTCCCAGTGGAATTTGTCGGCGACATTGCGGGCGTACATCATGCCGGCGGCGAGGTAGAGATTGTCTTTGTCGTAGCCGACTTTCATGGAATGAACCTGTCTGTCTTTGGTATCGTCAGGCGAGCCGTTGCGGGCGTATTCGAGGGCGTAGTGAGCGTTGAAGCCGTTGGTCGGGTGTTTGTAGTGCAAGCCTAAGCCCGCCATCCAGTCGCCGTTGCGCTTCCTGTCTTTGTATTTGTTGGCACCGGGCGCGATTTGGACGCGGTAGTTGAAGCCGTTGTCAAAGGTTTTGGATTCGTAGTTCAGGGCGATTTCACGGCCGCCGAAACGGGTCATGCGCCCCATGGTTTGGGTGTGGTTGTTGCCGTTGAACGCGTCTTGTTCGCCGGTCAGGTAGTGCATGGGGGTACTGAGCCAGCCGGCGCGGACGGTACCGAAATCGCCGCGCAGACCGATATAGGAGTCGTCCGTACTCCAGCCGTTGTAATCGAAAGCGACGAATGAATTGACGCCGTAGATGAGCTTGAGGTCTTTGTCGAGTTTTTCACTGCCCATAATCCAGATGCGGCTGTTGTTGTCGGATATATCGGTAGCGGATTGCCCTTTGCCGTTGCGTTCGTGTTCGATAGAAGTAAATATCCGTCCGCCGATTTTGGCTTCGTTATCGGATGCCAATGCGGGGGCGGCAAGCGGGACGGCAACCGCAATCATTAATAACTTCTTCATTTTCTTCTCCTTTTGCTTGATTTTTCTGAGGCTGCGTTTAAACAGGGTTTTATACTATTTGAGACGTGCAAAAAAATCAATATTTTTGTAATCACTTGTAACTTTTATTTCAAAAAATGTTTTTTACGGCGTTTTTTTGTGTTATCTTGCAAACCGTTTCCCAAAACAGGCGGATTTTTTCAAATATCCATAGAGAATAAATCTTTTTATCTGCCAAAAATCAGAATATTTCCCTACCATGTAGTCATATGTAGTTTTTTATTTTTTGCAAAACGCAGGATGGAGGGAGAGATAGCGAGAAAAGGAGAAAAAACGTGCTGCCGAACAAACCTTATTCCATATCGGCTTTATCGCTTGCCATAGTGCTTGCGCTGTCGGCGTGTCATCGCGAGGTCAAGCCCGCGCCCGAATTCAAACGCAGCGAATACAATAAAATCGTCATCAGCAACGCGGTCGAACCGAGTACGCTCGACCCGCAAAAAAGCTCGGATATGGCGGCAGGCGCGATTATCCGTCAGATGATGGACGGCTTGGTCGGTACGGATGCCGAAGGCAAAACCATTCCTGCCTTGGCGTTGAAATGGGAGCCGTCGGACGAAGGGCGCGTTTGGACGTTCCACCTGCGCGATGCGAAATGGAGCAACGGCGACCCGATTACCGCCGAAGATTTCGTGTACAGCTTCCGCCGCCTCGCCGATCCCGAAACCGCCGCGCCTTACAGCAGCTACTTGGAGGACGCGAAAGTACAGGGTGCGGTGGAGATTTTACAAGGCAAGGCGAAGCCGGATGCTTTGGGCGTAAAGGCTTTGGACAAGAAAACGCTGCAATTCACGCTCACCGCGCCTGTGCCGTATTTCCCCGACATGCTGATTCAGCAATTCACCTATCCCGTCCACCGCGCCACAGTCGAGAAATTCGGTGAAAAATGGACGCAGCCGGGCAATTATGTCTCCAGCGGCGCATACATCCTCAAAGAATGGCACGTTAACAGCCACATCACCATGGATAAAAACCCTGCTTATTACGACAGCAAAAAAGTATCCATCCCGCGGGCGGTGTTCCTCGCCAGCGGCAAAGAATACGACCGCTACCGCGCCGACGAAGTGGACGTTACCTACGGCATCCCTTCCGACCAGATTAAGATTGCCGAGAAAGAATTTCCCGGACAGGTTCGGCGCGCGACTTTGCTGTGTTCTTGGTTTTTAGAGCCGAACTTGGAATCTGCCGAATTTAAAAATCCCAAAGTCCGCCGCGCGCTCAACCTGCTGACCGACCGCGCCATCATTACCAAGGTTGCTGCACGCGGCGACAAGGAAGCGTTCCAGCTTACTCCGCCGAATATGCAGGGCGGCGGCGAATCTGCCCCCGTGTGGAAGCCGCTCAAGCGCGAAGCGCGTATCGCCGAAGCAGAAAAACTCTTGCGTGAAGCGGGTTATAGCGAAGAGAAACCGTTCGAGTTCCAAATCGTCTATACCACCAGCGAGGCCGCCAAAAAACAAATCACCGCGCTGCAATCCATTTGGAAGGCGACCGTGCCGTTCGTTCGCCCCACGTTGATGAACGAAGAATGGAAAACCTTCTTGGACAAGCGCATGCAGGGCAATTTCAGCATGGCGTTCGCGGGCTGGTGTTCCGACTACAACGACCCTGCGGGCATGCTCAATATTTTCAAATCCAACAATCCGAACAACGCCTTCCATTACAAGAATCCCGAATTCGACAAGCTGATGGACAGCACGCTCGAAGCGGGCATTTCCGCCGAAGAGCGCGCCCGCCGCTACGTCAGCGCAGAGGCGATGCTGCAACGCGACGACGCCTTTATCCCGCTGTATCACCAAGTCAGCATCAATCTGGTGAAACCCGACATCCAAGGCTACTCCGACCGCGACCCGCTGAAAAACTACACCATCAAGAATTGGTCGTTTGCACCCAAGAAGTGATTTGATAACATAGACACGTTTTTCAGACGACCTCTCTGTACATCAAGTTAATCCGCTATAAAAAGGTCGTCTGAAACCGCGAAACCTATTGGAGAATCCGTTCATGAATACCGTATCGAATTATCTGTCCGCATTGCGCGAAGCCATGAAGGCGCAAGGTTTGGACGCACTCGTCATCCCCTCCGCCGACCCCCATCTTTCCGAATACCTGCCCGCACACTGGCAGGCGCGCCGCGAGTTGTCAGGCTTTACCGGCTCGGTCGGCACATTCGTCGTTACCGCCGATGAAGCGGGCGTGTGGGTGGACAGCCGCTATTGGGAACAAGCCACTAAACAGCTTGCGGGCAGCGGCATCGAGTTGCAAAAAAGCGGGCAAGTTCCGCCGTATAACGAATGGCTCGCGGCAAACCTGCCCGAAAACGCCGCCGTCGGCATCCCTTCCGATATGGTGTCGCTCACCGGCAAACGCACTTTGGCGCAATCCCTAGCCGCCAAAAACATCCGCATCGAACACCCCGACGGCCTGCTTGACCAAGTGTGGACAAGCCGTCCCGCCATTCCCGCCGAAACCGTATTCATCCACGACCCCGCCTACGTCTCCGAAACCGCCACCGAAAAACTCGCCCGCGTGCGCGCCGTCATGGCGGAAAAAGGCGCGGATTACCACTTGGTTTCCTCGCTTGACGACATCGCTTGGCTGACCAACCTGCGCGGCAGCGACGTGCCTTTCAACCCCGTTTTCGTATCCTTCCTGCTTATCGGCAAAGACAACGCCGTCCTGTTTACCGACCAAGGTCGTCTGAACGCCGAAGCCGCTGCCGCGCTGCAAACCGCAGGCATCACGGTCGAACCTTACGCCCAAGTTGCCGACAAACTCGCGCAAATCGGCGGCACGCTGCTTATCGAACCGAACAAAACCGCCGTCAGCACCCTCGTGCGCCTGCCCGAAAGCGTGCGCCTGATCGAAGGCATCAACCCGTCCACCTTCTTCAAATCCGTCAAATCCGAAGCCGACATCGCCCACATCCGCGAAGCGATGGAACAAGACGGCGCGGCGTTGTGCGGCTTCTTCGCCGAGTTTGAAGACATCATCGACAACGGCGGCAGCCTGACCGAAATTGACGTGGACACCATGCTCCACCGCTACCGCAGCGCACGTCCGGGCTTCATTTCATTGAGTTTCGACACCATCGCGGGCTTCAACGCCAACGCTGCCCTGCCGCATTACAGCGCAACGCCCGAAAGCCACAGCACCATCAGCGGCAACGGCCTCCTGCTCATTGACTCCGGCGCGCAATACAAAGGCGGCACGACCGACATCACCCGCGTCGTCCCCGTCGGCACACCGAGTGCCGAACAAAAACGCGACAACACCCTCGTCCTCAAAGCCCATATCGCGCTTGCCGAAGCCGTGTTCCCCGAAAACATCCTCTCGCCGATGATAGACGCCATCTGCCGCAAACCCCTGTGGCAGGCGCAATGCGACTACGGCCACGGCACAGGCCACGGCGTAGGCTATTTCCTCAACGTCCACGAAGGCCCGCAGGTCATCGCCTGCGCCGCCGTTCCCGGTCCGCAGCACGCCATGAAAAAAGGCATGGTGACCTCCATCGAACCCGGACTCTACCGTCCCGGCAAATGGGGCATCCGCATTGAGAACCTCGCCGCCAACCAAGCCGTCGCCAACCCGCAGGAAACCGAGTTCGGCAGCTTCCTCTACTTCGAAACCCTGACCCTCTGCCCCATCGACACCCGTCTGATGGACACCGCCCTCATGACCGACGGCGAAATCGACTGGGTCAACCGCTACCACGCCGAAGTCCGCCGCCGCCTCGAGCCGCTGACCGAAGGCGCGGCAAAAGCATGGCTGATCAAACGCACCGAACCGCTGGCGCGCTGACGGCAAAGGTCGTCTGAAACCGAAAATCCCGTTTCAGACGACCTCCGAAACAAACCCATACCGCAGGCTGCCACCCGCAACCGCCGCAATAAAAAACCGTCCGAAACCCCATCCAAAGTGTTCAGACAACCATAAAAGCCGTAGCGTGGGCTTTGCCCACGAAAAACATCAGCAAAAAGGTCGTCTGAAACCCAAAATCCCGTTTCAGACGACCATAAAAGCAAAAGCCCGCACACCCCAAAACCAAGGGCCTGACTACAAAGAAGAGAAAACCACCCCAAGCGTCCGAACCCCGTTCAGACGACCTTCCCGTATTCAGGCATATTCCGACCCACCAAGCCCCGAGCAGGTACGATATGCTGAAATTCATCATCCGCCGCATACTTTCCGCCATCCCCACCATGCTGGTACTGATTACCGTCTCATTCTTCATGATGCGGCTCGCACCCGGCAGCCCCTTCACCGGCGACAAAAACGTACCGCCCGCCGTACTGGCCAACATCGAAGCCAAATACCACCTGAACGACCCGATGTACCTGCAATACTTCAACTATCTCAAACAACTCGCCCACGGCGACCTCGGCCCCTCGTTCAAATACAAAGACTACAACGTCAACGAGCTGCTCGCCCAAGCTCTGCCCGTCTCCGTCGAACTGGGCGTGTACGCCTTCATCGTCTCCACCGTCTTGGGCGTACTCATGGGCACCATCGCCGCACTCAGGCGCAATACCTGGGCGGACTACACCATCATGACCGCCGCCATGACCGGCATCGTCGTCCCCAGCTTCGTCAAAGCCCCCATCATGATTTTCATCTTCGCCATCACCCTCAAATGGCTGCCCGCCGGCGGCTGGAATGACGGCTCGTTGACCAGCCTCATCCTGCCCGTCGCCGCCCTCTCCATCGGCTATGTCGCAGGCCTCGCCCGCATCACGCGCGGCGCGATGATAGAAGTGTTGAACAGCCCCTACATCCGCACCGCCCGCGCCAAAGGGCTGTCGATGAACAGCATCGTCCTGCGCCACGCACTGCGTCCCGCCATGCTGCCCATCCTCTCCTATCTCGTTCCTGCCTTCGTCGGCATCATCACCGGCGCCATCGTCATCGAAAGCGTCTTCGGACTGCCCGGCATCGGACAACTCTTCGTCAACGGCGCGCTCAACCGCGACTACGGCATGATCTTGGGACTGACCATCCTCGTCGGCGTACTGACCATCGTCTTCAACGCCGTACTCGACATCCTCTATGCCCTGATCGACCCCAAAATCCGCTATTAAAAGCAAAAAAGGCCGTCTGAAAACCAGTTTTGCCGTTTTCAGACGACCCCGAACAAAACAACGGAGAACACCATGCTATTCAACAAGAAAAATTCCCGCGCCATAGCAGACGCAGCCGAACAGGCACAAGTACACGGACGCAGCCTGTGGCAGGACGCATGGCGGCGTTTCAGCAACAACAAAGCCGCCCTGTGCAGCGTCTTCATCCTTGCCGCCATTATCTTCTTCGTTATCGCCGTCCCCTGGGTCAGCGCCTACACCTACGACTACACCGACTGGGACAACATGCAAATCCCGCCTTCCTTCGCCACCCGCCACTACTTCGGCACCGACCTGCTCGGACGCGACCTCTTTACCCGAGCCGCCGCCGGCGGACGCATTTCCCTGCTCATCGGCATCGCAGGCGCACTCGTCGCCGTCGTCATCGGCACGCTCTACGGCGCACTCGCAGGCTTTTTCGGCGGCAAACTCGACTCCGTCATGATGCGCCTGCTCGAAATCCTCAACGCCTTTCCGTTTATGTTTTTCGTCATCCTGTTGACCACCTTCTTCGGACGCAACCTCTTACTCATCTTCGTCGCCATCGGACTCGTCTCATGGCTGGACGTCGCCCGCATCGTCCGCGGACAAACCCTCAGCCTCAAACACAAAGAATTCGTCGAAGCCGCCCGCATCACAGGCGTATCCCGCCGCCGCATCGTTACCCGCCACATCATCCCCAACGTACTCGGCGTCGTCATGGTTTACGCCTCCCTGCTCGTCCCCGGCATGATCATGTTCGAATCCTTCCTCAGCTTCCTCGGATTGGGCGTACAAGAACCCAAAACCAGTTGGGGTTCCATGCTCCAAGAGGGCGCAGCCTCCATGGAAGCCGCCCCGTGGCAGCTCCTCGTCCCCTGCTTCTTCCTCGTCGCCACCCTCTTCTGCTTCAACTTCATCGGCGACGGCCTGCGCGACGCACTCGACCCCAAAGACCGCTGACACACACAACGAGGACACACCCATGACCACCCCATTACTCACCGTCGAAAACCTCGACATCCGCTTCCAACTCCACGAAAAAACCGTCCACGCCGTGCGCAACATCAGCTTTCAAGTCGCCAAAGGCGAAACCCTCGCCCTCGTCGGCGAATCCGGTTCCGGCAAATCCGTTACCGCCATGTCCCTCATGCGCCTCCTGCCCGAAAACACCACCCGCTACGGAAAAGACTCGCGCATCACCTTCGACGGCACATCCATCCTCGACGCAGACGAAAAAACCCTCCGCAGCCTGCGCGGCGGACGCATCAGCTTCATCTTCCAAGAGCCCATGACCTCGCTGAACCCCTTCATGAAAATCGGCACCCAGCTCATGGAAGCCCTGCGCGTCCACAACAAAACTATCACCCGCAAAGCCGCCCGCGAACGCATCCTCGACCTCCTCAACCGCGTCGGCATCCGCGAAGCAGAACGTCGTCTGAAACAATACCCACACGAATTCTCAGGCGGCCAGCTCCAGCGCATCATGATCGCCATGGCGCTGCTCAACGAGCCCTCCCTGCTCATCGCCGACGAACCCACCACCGCCCTCGACGTCACCATCCAGGCAGAAATCCTCGACCTCCTCCACGACCTCCAAAAACAAATGGGCATGGCGATAATCTTCATCACCCACGACCTCGGACTCGCCGAACACTACTCCGAAACCGTCTGCGTCATGAAAGACGGCGAAATCGTCGAGCGCGGCAAAATCAAACAAGTTTTCGCCAACCCCACCCACCCCTACACCGCCCAACTCATCCACTCCGTCCCCAAAGGCATGAAAGAACCCGTAGAAGGCAACCCGCCCGAGCTCATCCGTGCCGACGGCATCGACGTCCACTTCACCCTCAAACACAACTTCTTCGGCAAACCCCTCAAAACCTTCCACGCCGTCAAAAACATCAGCCTCGCCATCCGCCAAGGCGAAACCCTCGGCATCGTCGGCGAATCCGGTTCCGGCAAATCCACACTCGGCAAAGCCATCATGCAAATGCTCCCCTACCAAGGCAGCATACACTTCGACGGCAGCGACCTCGCCGCCCTCACCCCCGAGCGAGCGCGCCAGCTCAAAGCCGAACGCCAAATCGTCTTCCAAGACCCCTACGGCTCACTCTCACCCCGCCTCACCGTCGGCGAAATCATAGGCGAAGGCCTCACCGTCCACCGCCCCGAAATGACCAAAGCCCAGCGCACCGAACTCGTCCTCAAAGTCCTGGACGAAGTCTCCCTGCCCGCCGACGCCCTCAACCGCTACCCGCACGAATTCTCAGGCGGACAACGCCAACGCATCGCCATCGCCCGCGCCCTCATCCTGCGGCCCAAGTTCATCCTCCTCGACGAACCCACCTCCGCCCTCGACCGTTCCGTCCAAATCAAAGTCGTCGAACTGCTGCGCGGACTCCAAACCAAATACGGACTGACCTACATCTTCATCAGCCACGACCTCTCCGTCGTCCGCGCTGTCAGCGACAACGTCGCCGTCATGCAGCACGGAGAACTCGTCGAATACGGCAGCGCAGACCAAATCTTCCACCACCCGCAGAAAGACTACACCAAACGCCTCATCAACGCCGCCTTCGACCTCTGACCCAAGGTTGCCTGAAACCCAACGTAGCGTGGGCTCCGCCCACGAATCCTGCCAACCTCAGAAGGTCGTCTAAAAACCCAGCGTAGCGTGGGCTTCGCACACGAATCCCACCAACCCCAAAGGTCGTCTGAAACTGAAAAATACAGTTTCAGACGACCTTTTTATGCTCCAAACAACCATTATCCGTGGGCAAAGCCCACGCTACCGCTCCCGCATTGCTAAACCAATTCCAATATTTCAAAAATATAACGAATGCAAACGCCCCCATATCTCCATTCTCCGCTGAAACCACACAACCCGTAGCGTGGGCTTCGCCCACGAACTACACAAATACCAAAAGGTCGTCTGAAAACTCACTTTCAGACGACCTTTCATCCCCCTTCCCTCCCAAACCACCCATACAACATCTTTACCTCTTATCATCCGTTGTTTATCCTACCTGTCATTTTGACTTATATTCAGACTTTCATCATAAACCTCATGGCTGACCGCCAATCCTACCCCGTTCTTTCGCCGCCATCGAAACCGCCAACACCCAAGAACATTACCCAACCAACAGCCGCAACCATGATAAGCATGATATTTACGCAAAAACTATTCGAAAAAAGACAAACCTGCTTTTGCCATCTTATCCAGAGGAGTTAAAAAGTGTCGAAAGGTAAATATTTAATTTTTATCGCAGTTCTATTTCTAACTTCATGTATCGTTTCTTTTAATGGTTATGAACTGCAACCTAAAAATTATGTGATCAACAAAGAATTTGATGAAGTTGTATTTGATATGGATTTTATCAATACAAAACAAAAAATGATAAATAATTTAAGAAAAGCAAATGCATACCACGCTAATTGTGAAAGCAGCGAACGAACATATGTTGTAGATTTATTGGGTTTTGTTGATTCAGAATCTAGTGATATAAAAAATAGTCAGATTGATAGGTTGACAGGAAGTGTACGATTATGCAGCAACGATGACCGATTTAATTGTATACAGGAAAAATTTAAACAAAAAAGATATACATTTAAATGTATAGCTGTCTTCTATGAAGGAATGGATCGCGGTTATCGATCCAAGCCTTTTCTCATCGATTTTGATACACGGACGCTTAAAAAAGAGCTGTAAGTCTAGATTGGGCTGAGCCCAATATTTTTAGCGATTTGAAGGTGTCATTGAGCCTCGCCCAACCTACTTGTCCATTTACTTACCCTCTTTCTTAAAGGTTACATCATGAAATCTTTGATCATATCTATAATCCTATTTTTTTCATCCGGCTTTTGCATCGCCCAGGAAATTCAGTCTATAAAAAATGAAGATAAATCATGTGATGATCAGAATTACAAATTAAGCCTCTTCAAAACGAATGATGCTTTATTTTCGGCATCACACTGTATCACCATTCATCATGAAGAAATAGACGAAATCAACGGAATAGATGGAATAGAAGAAATAATCTATAACAGTATAGTGGTTAATGGAAAAAAATATGAATTAAAAAATTTTAGAAAAGAGAATAGTCCAAGTAGGAAAATCAACTTAGAAGCAGTGAGCGTATATAAGGATAATCGCCATCCCCCATTGCTTATTATTCTATTTTCAGAGGAATTTTGTTGCTATCCTCAACTGGATGGCAAAGATTATACGATTTATTTATATAAAATTTATCAAAACAAAGAAAATGGTGAGTTAAAACTAATACTTTCAAATCATATCTTAGGTGAGAACGCATCAGGATTTAATGGTATATCTGATCATAAAATAGAATTTAAATTAAAAAATATCAGAGAAATAAAAAAATATTTAAATAAGAAGAAAGCTCTTCTTAATTAATCCATTGAGCAAGTACAGATTGAGTTGAAACCCGGAATTTATAAAGGTCGTCTGAGACTTTTCAGACGACCTTCTTTTGAATTGGAATTAAAATAGACAAGTGGAATCATGTTTAAAAAATTTGCCCTAATAACCATTTTGTTAACTATAATTTTTTCTTATTTTTATTTTAGATATAGCGCATATTGCCATTATAAAGAAAAGACTTTACCTAGTTATCAAGTTCCTAGTGATGGAGACCAATGTGCAAGGTTTAGCGTAAGTGAAAATAAAAAAATTGTTGTTTGTCTTGATAGTATAGGAAATTTTTTAAGCATAGACGGCCTCAACTCCGGTATCTATTTATATGATGACCAAGGTAAATTGCTGTCTTTTTATTATCTCTATAATGAAGTTTGGCTAGGCATGCCATTAGACTTGAACTTAGATGAAGAAGGTATATTCGATTTAGGCCTATATGCTCAAGCAGAATCTTTTTCTATAAACCCATCTATTTTCCATAGGATAGAAGCAAAATTTATTGATAACCTATGCCATAAATAAAAATTTAATATATTTATTTTCTACAATTCAAGCAATTAAAGGATGAAAGAGGTCCTTGCGGTATTTTTATCCTTAAAAGAATATCGTTTCAATCCCCAATTGAAGTATTTTTGAAATAATAGGCAAAATTTATGAAAAAGAAAAAAATAGTGAAATGGTTTGGTTTCTTTATATTGATATTTGGGTTGGTTGAGTATTGGCGAATAACGGGGATGGGAGAAGAGATAAAAAATCTCTCTGTGAATTGCCAGATGCAAGAAAAAGGCATACTTATTTAGAAAGTAAAAATAAGTTATAGATTATGAATAAAAAAATTTTAATGGTTTTATGTATCTTTTTATTATGTTATTTTTATAAAAATCTCCACCCTAAGGTAACATATTTTTACTATAATGAAGGTAAGCGCACTAGTATCACCTTAATTAGGAGTGATGGTAGTAAGGAATACTTGCGTCCTTTTTTTACTAATAATGTAACTTTTTATTTTCCATTCGATTGGTCATCTGAGCCAGATGGTATTATTTTAATATCAAAACATGAAACAACTATCTTTTTAAAAGAAGATATAACCTTTTGTACCATGGAAATTTACCTGGATGAAAATCAGAAAATTTCCGATGTTAAACAATATGATGGACTTTGTATTAAACCGTAGATATTCAATATTTGTAAAGTGTATTGAAAGACGAATTTTTCGGTACGGTTGCTGGCTGCACATTAGCTGCTGCCATCGGAAAATACCGCATGCCTGGAAATAAATTAATTGTAGAAAGCGTTTATCTCTATATCCGAGATACATTTGATTTTCTTAACGATAATGGCGGAGATCAATACCTAGGGCATTGGAATCATACAGGATTTGATGTGTTTTATAGCCATCAGCTTTCAGATAAGAAAAATGAGATTATAGCAGCCTCAGCCTATATAGCAGCCCCCCTTCTCTTTTCGATTCTAAGCCGGAAGACCGTTTCTACCCAGTTTAGGAACAGCCATTTCAACAAATGGCGAGATTTAAACAGACTAGGCGGGGATCTGCTGATATTTTCATCTTTGAAAGAATATCGTTGTAACCCTCCAATTGAAGTGGTTTTGAAATAATAGGCAAAGTTTATGAAAAAGAAAAAAATAGTGAAATGGTTTGGTTTCTTTATATTGATATTTGGGTTAGTTGAGTATTGGCGAATCAAGGACATTGGAGAGGAAATTAATAACCTGGATATACATAGCAAATGTTATCAGAATAATGATTTTATTGAATATAACAATTATTCTTGTGGATTTTATTTTATAAACAAAATCTCAAAAGGATTATCTGATGATAAGGAATATGAATTTTGTGAAACCAGACATAGCAGAGAGAAAGAAAAAGTTGAAGAGATAATTAGATTTAAAAATAAATTATTACAAGATCAAAAGAAATTACAAAATAGAAAAATCTTTGCCTGCACAGGATGGAACGGTTTTAGGACAGCAATCTTTATTGCCGATGAAAAGGATAATTTGCTCTACTATTATCGAGATACATCCCCATTTGGCACCGAATGGGTTCCTGAAAATTTTGCAAGACCCTCTATCGATGACGAATATATCGGCTGGAGTGGCGGACCTGACGGCGGTCCTGTTGCTCCACTGCACCCCAACCTCCTTCAACGGATAGATGCAAAAATTATTCAGTGGCTGGTTGAATTGTTTTATTGAACAAATTTAAGCCGGAATCAAACCTAAAATTTTTGATAATTTGAAAGCTTCATTGAGCTACGCCCAACCTGCTTACCCATTTACTTAAACCCCTTTTTAAAAGGTTACATCATGAGGTCTTTTATCATATCTATAATACTGTTTTGTTCATCCGGTTTTTGCATCGGACAGGAAATTCAGTCTATTAAAAATGAAGATAAATCATGTGATGATCAGAATTACAAATTAAGCCTTTTCAAAACGAATGACACTTTATTTTCGGCATCACACTGTATTACCATCCATAATGAAGAAATAGACGAAATCAACGGAATAGATGGAATAGAAGAAATAATCCATAACAGTATATTGGTTAATGGAAAAAAATATGAATTAAAAAGTTTTAGAAAGGAGAATAGTCCAAGTAGGAAAATCAACTTGGAAGCAGTGAGCGTGTATAAGGATAATCGCCATCCCCCATTGCTTATTACGCTATTTTCAGAGGAATTTTGTTGTTATCCTCAACCTGAGGGTAAAGATTATACGATTCATTTATATAAAATTTATAAAGGCGAAGAAAATAGTGAACTGCAACTTACATCTGTAGATCATATTCTAGGTAAAAACGTTTCAGGATATGATGGTGGTACTGATGTAAAAACAAAATTTAAATTGAAAAATATCAGAGAAATAAAAAAATATTTAAATAAGAAGAAAGCTCTTCTTAATTAATGTATTGAGTAAGTACAGATTGAGTTGAAACCTGGAATTTATAGTGGATTAAATTTAAATCAGGACAAGGCGACGAAGCCGCAGACAGTACAGATAGTACGGAACCGATTCACTTGGTGCTTCAGCACCTTAGAGAATCGTTCTCTTTGAGCTAAGGCGAGGTAACGCCGTACTGGTTTAAAGTTAATCCACTATATATTTATAAAGGTCGTCTGAAACCGTATTTGGTTTTCAGACGACCTTTTTGTTTATTTAGGATCGCAGCGGAAATGGTATGCGCAGATTTCGAAGCCGTTTTTGAAATACAGGCGGTGCGCATCGACGCGGTCGTGGTTGACGTGGACGTTGAGGTGGATTTTGGTCACGCCTGTTTCCGCGCCGATTTTACGGACTTCTGCCAACAGGCGGGAGGCGTAGCCTTTGCGGCGGCTTTGCGGCAGAGTAACGATGTCGTCGATGTGGATATGGCGGCCGCTGGCGAGGTTGCAGGATTCGCGGAAGCCGCAGACGGCGACGGCGTTGTGTTTGCCTTCTTCGAAAATACCCAAGAGGCGGTAGCCGGCGGGGCGTTGGACGGTGTTGATTTGTTCGGTGAATTTGCTGATGTCGGTCAATGAAGAACGCAGAACGCTGAGGGCGGCGAAGGCGGTGGATGTGTCTTCGGGCGGGATTTCGCGCAAAATGTAGTCGGCAGCGGCGGCTTGGACCGGCGCTTTTTCAGCGGCGTGTTTTTCTTCGATGGCTTGCGCCAGCGGGACGCATTCGGCAGGTTCTCCTTGCGCTTTGGCTTCCTGTTCTTTCAAAAGCTCTTTGCAGTCGATGATGCGCAAGTCGTTGTCGGCGGCAAAGTCCATCAGGAAACGGAACATCTGCGGATTGTCTTCTTCGAGTTTCTTATCAACGGCGACGCAGCGGACGTTGTCCACCAGCATGGGGCGCACCCAGTTGGAGTAGGACAGCCGGTTGTCTTTGGTGAATGAGGACAATATGCCGCACAGGCGTTCTGCCCAGTCGCTGGGACGGAAAATCTTGCCTTTGTTGGTTGTGCCGTGAATCACGACTTCGTAAGGGTTGCAGACTAACATGGCGGTTTCCTGTGTAGAGTTTGAAATTAGGGTGAAACCTTTCAAAAACTGCTTTTCGTCTTTGTTTTTTATTGATTTCACAAAAGAATATATTTCGCAATTATACCCTACTGTCCGTGCTTCGTGGCGCTTGGGCCGGAGTCGGATTTTTTGTTTTTTGAAAAACGACAAGGGGTCGTCTGAAAATGGAACGTTAAATTTCAGACGACCTTTGAGCCGTAGCGGCAAATATTATGTGTGATGGGTTTGGGATGAAACGGCGGATTACCTGTATTACAAGCATCGGCGCCAAGGCGGATGATTGCCGTCCGGCAAAGGCGGCATCTTTTTATTTCAGCCCGGCTGTATCCCCATTCCCCGCCTGCGGACACACGCCGCCGCACAAACAAAAAACACCAACTGCGCCAGATTAAACGTCGCCCCGCCAAGCGCGGCAGCAACGGGGGATTGCGGAAACAGGCTGCACGAAACCGCGATAACCGTTCCTACCGGCAACGGATTGCACCATGCGGCGGCGCGCGGAAGCAGCGTCCTGCGGCGCAGCGTCTGTACCAGCAACAGCAGCCATCCCGCCGCAATCGAACCGACCGAAGCCATCCAGTGCACCGCCAGCATCCGGTAAAAATGGCGGAACAGCGCCAGTAGCGGCGGATAATCGTCTGGCGCGGCATTCAGCAGCACCTTGGCAACCATGCCCGTAAAATAAAAACCGGCATGTCCCAAAGGCGACAGCGCATATCCGAAAAACAGCACTGCAAAACCGACCTTGGCCGTGCGTCCGGGCCGCATCAGCCGGTAAACGCCGAATGCCGCCGCCAGATACAGCACCGCAGAAAACGTCGCCGGCAACACGCCCCACAGCAGCCGCTCGGGCGAGCCGGCCTGCATCAGCACGGCAAAATCCGCTGCCTCGCCCAACTGCGGCGCCAGCGTCTGCGAAAGCAAAGGATAACGTTCCGGCGTCTGCACGAATCCAACCAGCAGCATATCGGCAACAGTCCAGCACACCGCCGCTGCAATTCCCGCCCAAAGCAGCAGAGAAAGTCGGGAAACAGCGATTTCAGACGACCCACACCTAACGGATGCTTCATTTTGATTTTGCATATCATAGAATCCTGTCGGGGTATTCTCGACAATAAAATAGACTATTAAACAGGAATATAAGTTCTCAAATTATCGGTACGTCCTATGATGTTTTCACAAAATTTCCGGCAACTGCTTAAATTCATAGGGAATAACATAAGACCGTCTGAAACTATAGTGGATTAAATTTAAATCAGGACAAGGCGACGAAGCCGCAGACAGTACAGATAGTACGGCAAGGCGAGGCAACGCCGTAATGGTTTAAAGTTAATCCACTATATTTCAAATAGCCTTAAATCATTCCGGCAAGTAAAATTCAGACGACCTGCGTCTGATGTTCGTCGCCGTTTCGCCCGCAAATAATGCCCACACGGTAAATGGCTTCCCCTTCCTGCTTTTTCACGCCTGAAATCCTGCCGGCTTCGTGTTGTTGCCACCACAGAATACTTCATGTAAATTCCCGCCTGCTCCAACAACCTCTATTCCAAAGAAACTACCATGAACAGACAAAAATATACCGCAGCCCTCCTGCTCGCCGCCGCATTCTCTGTTGTACACGCCGAACCGCAAGAAGCATCCTTCCAAGACCAATGCGCCCTGGTCGGACTGATGGCTCAAACCGCTATGGGCGAACGTTTGTCCGGCACGGGCATCGGACAAGCCGTCGAAAAAATGAACGAACGCTTTATGGTTGTTGCCAAAAACGATTACAGCCGCTCCTTCATTCAAGGATTAACCGAGCGCGTGGCGCAAGAAATCTACCACTTCCCGCAATCGGCTTTGAACGCTGTCCCCAAATCCGACTACGCCATCTTCGCCCGAGATACGGGCAAGGCGGAATATCAGCTTTGTATGAAAGCCCTGACGGGCAAAACCGAATAAAGCAGGTCGTCTGAAAAGGATGAAACCCCATTTTTCAGACGACCCCTTTTCACTAAAATCCGAAACCCACCCCGTCAAATATGCGATAATACCGCCACCTCAAACCGATTTCAGACGACCCATGCGCCTTAACGCCCGCCCCGCCCGTTTTGCCCGTACCGCACGCCGCGGCGCGTCCGTCGTTGTTTCGTAAAACCCCGCCTTAGCGGGGTTTTTGCCGAATTGAAGAAAGGAAGCCGAATGCCCAACCCGCTTTACCGACAACACGTCATCTCCATTTCCGACCTGACGACCGAACAGCTCGAGCTGCTCCTGCAAACCGCCCTCAAGCTCAAAGCCGACCCGCGCGACGACCTGCTCGAAGGCAAACTCATCGGCTCATGCTTTTTCGAACC
>ERZ773021.284-NODE-284-length-29089-cov-10.6528_pt1 | contig 29089 bp, 30 predicted proteins | sample MGYA00511668_ERZ773021 | MGnify/ENA primary metagenome ERZ773021 (study PRJEB29015, sample SAMEA2737961) | human oral metagenome | biome: human oral; feature: human-associated habitat; material: dental | place: China | collected 2032 ... | reverse complement strand
GGTGCTTCAGCACCTTAGAGAATCGTTCTCTTTGAGCTAAGGCGAGGCAACGCCGTACCGGTTTAAATTTAATCCACTATATAAACCAAAAGGTCGTCTGAAAACCAACTTCGGTTTTCAGACGACCTTTTTATGTCAACACGACAAATTATTTAGCAGCGTCTTTCATTTTGTCCGCAGCTTCTTGAGTCGCATCAGCAGCTTTGTTCAAAGAATCTTTGGCTGCATCGGTAGCCGCTTCTTTGGCTTTACCGGCCGCTTCTTTAGTTTCGGTAACGGCTTTATCTGCCGCTTCTTTTACATCGGTAGCTGCTTTGTCGGCAGCTTCTTTAGTTTCAGTCATGGCTTTATCGGCAGTTTCTTTTGCATCAGCCGCAGCGTCTTTGACTTTATCTTTTGCTTCTTGAGCGGCAGAGGCAGCAGAATCAGCGGCAGAAGCTGCAGTGTTTTTAACATCGGACGCAACGGCTTGTGCCGCTTCCTTAGTTTCTTGCTTGGTCTCTTGGGAACAAGCCGCCAAAGCAGCCGCCATCATTGCGGCAATCAGTAATTTTTTCATGTCCTATCCTTCTTGAATTTTTGGTTAAGATTTTGGTTAAAATGCTGTTTTATATAAACAGCCCGAAAAATTGTAACACATATCATGTTAATAATCTCTTCTATATGACGATAAACAGTGCTTTAAGTTCTATTTTGTTCCGAAAAAATACAGAAAAACATTGACACTGCTCATCTGTTTCTATAAAATTCACAGCTTATCGGGTCGTTAGCTCAGTCGGTAGAGCAGCGGACTTTTAATCCGTTGGTCGAGCGTTCGAATCGCTCACGACCCACCAAATTTAAAAAGCTGAGTTGAAAAACTCAGCTTTTTTATTGCCTTCCAACCCATAGTTCTATAGTGGATTAACTTTAAATCAGGACAAGGCGACGAAGCCGCAGACAGTACAGATAGTACGACAAGGCGAGGCAACGCCGTACTGGTTTAAAGTTAATCCACTATACCATGAAAAAACGCACCTTGTAATAAGGTGCGTTTTGATTTGTACAGCTTAGAATTTGGCGCCGGATTGGTTTGCCATATAGTCAGCCGCCGCTTTGACTTCGTCGTCGCTCAGGTTGGTATTGCCGCCTTTTGCCGGCATGCTGTTGAAGCCTTCAAGTGCATGCTTATGCAGGGTTTCTTTGCCTTGTTTGATGCGCGGAGCCCAATCGTCATTTTTACCGACGACTGGAGCGCCCGGGATGGTACCGCCGTGGCACATTTTACAGTTGGCTTCGAAAACGGCTTTGCCGTCCACTTTGGCGGACGAGGCATCTTTTTTCTCATCGGCAGGCGCAGCTTCTGTTTTTTCTGCCGGTTTGGCTTCAGAGGCAGGAGCTTCTTTTACTTCTGATGCGGCTTTGGCGGCAGTATCTTCTACTTTACTCGCCGCTGCTTGAGCGGAAGATGCAGCAGCATCGGTAGCAGAAGCCGCAGCGTCTTTAACCTCGGAAGCTACGGCAGAAGCCGCTTCCTTAGTTTCCTGCTTGGCTTCTTGGGAACAAGCCGACAAAGCGGCCATCATCATCGCAGCAATTAGTAATTTGTTCATGTTCTATCCTTCTTAAATTTTTTAGTTAAGGTACTGTTTTATAAAACAGCTGGAAAAATTCTAACACACATCATTTTCATATTCCCGCCGATGTAGTGGGTTGTAGTAACAAATATTGGCATAAGTCATGTTTTGTTCTGAAAAAAGGCGGAAAATGTTGACACCCGCACAATCATTCCTATATAGCCTCCGGCTTATTGGGCGGTTTGAACCTTGTTTGCCATGCCTTTAAATCCGCCCCAATCCTGCCCAATTTCAAAATCCTGGCTTTAAAAGCTGGCTTTTTTATGGGCACGCCATTTCATCCCAACTCATGCTCAAACCAATCAATCCCTATTTTCTTTCATGCAAAAAGGTCGTCTGAAACTCTACATCAGGTTTCAGACGACCTTTTTATAGTGGATTAACTTTAAACCAGTACGGCGTTGCCTCGCCTTGTCCTGATTTAAATTTAATCCACTATACCTTATCCGCCAGCTTCAAAACATCTTTTTCATGGCTTTCTGAATAAGGTCGAGTTGTTTTTTATATTCGCGGCAATGGGGGCATATCAGCAGGTGGCTGCCCAGAAAAACGCGTTCGGGAACGGTCAGGCGGGTTTCGTCCTGTTTTTTGGAGAGCAGGTAGGCGGTTTTGCGGCATTTGTTCATCGTGTTTTCCTAACGGGCTTAACCGGCATGTTCTGCATTGCCGAACCATTTGATTTGCAGGCATTGGCGCAGGGTTTCGCGGGCGCGGTGCATGATGGTGTGGTAGTTGGACATGCTGATGCCGCATTGCTCGCGGATTTCGTCGGACGAGAAGCCGAGGATTTCCTTCATGGTAAACACGCGGGCGGTGTTTTCGGGCATTTGGTAGAGGCAGGTTTGCAGGATTTCACGAAACTCTTTGTTGTCCAACGTTTTTTCGGGCGAGGACCAAGTTTGCGGATGGCCGTCCGCCGTCCAATGCCCGTCTGATGCAAACCGTTCTTCAAAGGCTTCGTCCAACATTTCTTCCGCAGGCGTGGCGAATATTTCGCGCTGCCGTCCGATTTGGCGCAGGCAGTCGGTGATTTTGTTTTTCAGAATGGCAAACAACCAGCTGCCGACTTGTGCATCTCCTTTAAAACCTTCCGCAGCACGGTAGGCGGAAAGCATGGTTTCCTGCACAAGGTCTTCCGCCAAATCGGGGCGGTCGGGCAACTGGATACGGGCGAAACGCAGGAGCAGCTTGCGGGATTCGGCAAGCTCGGCGTCGGTCAATTCGGGTAGGGACATAATGTATCAGCATTGAATGAATTATGGCTGTGAACTTCTGATTTTACGCTGATACTGAGCGTGTGTGTCATCAAATACATAAATGATTGACGTAGCTTTTTTGTTTCTCAGTAACCGGTTACGCGTTTTCAGACGACCTGCCAAGCCTTTTAGCGGGTCTTTACCCCCAATATAAAAAAGGTCGTCTGAAAACGACAAAAACCGCCGATATTTCGATTTCTTCCCCATCTTTGCCCTTTCCTTCGGGAAGGGGGTACGATAGTGCCTTTATAGGAATTTCCTGCCCACTACGTCAATTCGATCATTTCAGACGACCTCGGCTGATGCGACAACCAAAATGCCTTGTTCCAGCCAGTCCGACCATTTTTGCGTTAAGGCATCCTGCCAGCCGTTTTCAGACGACATGAACTCTGCCAGCATGGCTTGCAGTCCGTTCAGGGAGGTCGGCGTGTCTGCTAGCGTTTCCAGCAATAATGCGTCGAAATCGTCGAGGGTTTGGTACATCACGTCGTCTTCGCTGTCTCGCCACACCAAAACGGCGGTTTCCACCGCCTGCAATTCGTCGGTAACGTCGTAATGGTAGCGGCGCACAAAGGCGGTGGGAGAAAGGGTGTACGCCAAATCGTCTGAATCGGCGGACGAGGCTTGGCTGTTGGTTTGGACGACTTCGGCGAGCAGTTGGGTGTGTTCGAAGTCCATCAGTGCCAAGAGGTCGTCTGAAAGCGGCAGGCTCTGGCAGTATTGGAGGAATTCGCCGGCGATTTCTTGGAAATAGGGGGTTTGAGCGCGCGCGTCTCGGATGAAGCCTTCTTTCAGACGACCCCATTCTCCGCTGTCGAGATACTGCTGCGTTTCGGTATAACAGCGGTCGATGAAGCTGTGGATATTGTTGCGTATCAGGCGGATATAGACGTTCAGGCGGTCTTGCGGCAAGCCGTCGGCGGCTTCGCCTTCGCGTATGGCTTGGGCAAAGCGGTGTTGGTATTGGGCGGAGGTTTCAGGCTGCACGGCGGTATTCCTTTCCGGCACGCGTTTGATATTCGGCGATTTTGGCGACTTCGGCTTCGAGTTCGGCAAAAGGCGGGAAATTGAAATCGCGTTCTAACAGGGTGGGCGGGATGGTCGGCAGCTTGGTGTAGGCGAGTTCAAGCAAGTCCCAAACGGTCGGTAAAACCGCCGCGCCGTGGGTATCAATCAACAATTCGGGCGTTTCGACATCGTGTCCGGCGATGTGGATGTAGCACACGCGCTCTGCGTCAACGTTTTCTAAAAAAGCCTCTGGCGACAACAGTCCGTGATTGACGGCGTTGACGTAGATATTGTTCACATCGAGATGAATGCCGCAGTCGGCTTCGCGTGCAACGGCGTTAAGGAACTCGACTTCGTTCATCTCGGCAAGCGGGGAATGCAGGTAGTAGGAGGTGTTTTCTACGGCGATGCGGCAGCCCAATCGGTCTTGCACTTCGCGGATACGCCGCGCGGTATGCCGCACCATTTCTTCAGTGAAGGGCAGCGGCAACAGGTCGTAGAGATGGCCGCCGTCGTGGCAGTAGCTCAAATGGTCGGAGAAAAACGTGCAATCGTAGCGGCGCATCATTTCTTTGATGCCGTCTATCAAGGCAGTATCCAGCGGGGCTTGTCCGCCCAGCGACATGGATAATCCGTGCAACGCCAATGGCAGCCGTTCCGCCACGCGGTCAAACTGTTTGCGCGCCCTGCCGCCCATTTTCAGCCAGTTTTCGGGGGCGGCTTCGATAAAGTGTATTGGGCTGTCGTCTGAAAGCGAGAGGAAGTCTTCCGCCAAGTCGCGGCGGTAGCCTAAGCCTGCGTGTTGAATCATGATGTTGCTCCGTTTTGGATGGTGTTCCGACGGTTTTGGTACGAAATTGCTGTCAAAATCAGATAAAAAGCCGCATTTATCAATAAAATGCGGCTTTTTTGTTCTAAATTATTTAGAACCGCATTTACCTTCGCCGCATTTGCCTTCAACTGCTTTAGCTTTGGCTTTTGCTGCTTTGGCGTTTTTAGCGGGGGCTTTTTTCACGGTTGAACCGCATTTACCCTCGCCACATTTGCCTTCGCCTGCTTTAGGAGCAGCGGCACCGCATGAACCTTCAGCAGCTTTAGCCGCACCGCAAGAGCCTTGGGCAGATTTTTGAACGCCTGCTTTGCTGCTTACCGGTTTGTCAGCGGCAACAACACCGGCAGCCAAAGACAAAGACAAAGCACCTGCAAGGGCAGCGGCTACATTTTTTTTCATATTGATTTCCTTTTTAAAGTATCAAGTTAAACAGATTAAGAATTTGAGTTGGCGCGTTTAAAGTCCGCTCCACGACCTTTTTTATTGATTTCCGACGCGGCATTTCGGGCAGAAGCGTTTTTTCAACAACGCATCCAACGATAAACAGCCCGCGCCTTGAAGCAGAATCGGGATTAAAACCACGATATAAATCAAAGCCATTTTATAGCCGTTGTCGCAGACATTATAACCCGCACCCGCATGGACTGCTGCCCACGCCACTGCCGTTACAATGATCAACCCTAAGGCGGACAGGCGGGTTGCCAATCCTAAAAGCAGCAAAACCGGAAAAACCAGCTCCGCCCACATCGCCAAGTTCCAATTCACGCTGTCGGGCAGCAAATTGAACGGAAAGGGGAATTGGTCATTGATTTCGGCAAACCAGTTTTCGCCGTTCCATTTCTGCATGCCCGATTCCCAAAATTCGTAAGCGGCAAACAGGCGCAAAACCAATAAGCCTAAAGCTGATTGCCACGGGGCTGTGATATTCGTTTTCATGATAACCGTTCCATAAAATCGTTTCATGCCCGATTAGACGCGGCAGCTTGAGAATGCTTACAGGTAAATTGAAAAAATTTTGTTTGTTATTGTTTTATAATGATATTAATATTCAGAAGGTCGTCTGAAAACCTTTATACAGGGTTTTCAGACGACCTTTTTCTGTGTCTTTTTAACGGTCAATCCGCCGTGCAGATTTCTATGATTTCTTCGCCGTATTGCTCCAACCATTCCCCGCTCACACCCTCTATTTTAGAAAGCGCCGTCAAAGTTTGCGGCTGGGCTTTGGCGATGGCGCGTAAAGTCTGTTTTCTGGCGACGGCGTGCATCTCTCCGCCTTCATATCGGGCGGTATCGAAACACCATTGGAACAGGCGGCGGGCGAGCAGGCGTTCTGCCTGTTTCGGTTCGGAAAGCCCGTCTGCGTAAGGGCGGCAGATGTCGAGTATTACCTGCCCGTATTGGGCAATTCTTTCGCTGCCTATGCCGTAGATACTGAGCAGGTCGGCTTCTTCGGCGGGCGTGAAGACGACAAGGTCGGTCAGGCTGATGTTGGAAAGGATTTTGCCCAAGGCGCATTGTTCGGCGGCTGCTTGCTCGGCACGCCAAGTTTCCAGCTTTTGCTGTAATTGCTGTTCGCGCTCGGTTTGAGGGATGAATAGGGGTTCTTCGCTGATCGTTTGTCCGCTTTGGTTTTCGGCAGCGTTCCCGCAGACATTGAGGATGTCGATGCCGAATTTGTTGATTTTTGCCTCGCCTAAACCGTAGATTTGGTGCAAATCTTCCAGCGTTTGCGGCATTTTTTCGACGATGTCGCGCAGGGTTTTGTCGCCGCAGACGACGTAAGCGGGAACTTCTTCGGCATGGGCGCGCTGCTGCCGCCAATGCCGCAATGCCTGCCATAGGCGTTCTTCGCGTTCGGTACGCAGCCAGTTGTCTTTGGGCTTTTGAGTGGCAGCTTTTTCGCGGCGCAGCGGGCGCAGCATGACTTCGGTTTCGCCTTTAAGGACTTTTTTTGCGGCTTCGGTCAGTTGCAATGCCTGATATTGGGCGGTGTTGACGGTGAGGTAGCCGAGGCTGATGCACTGGCGGATGACGCTGCGCCATTCTTTGTCGGTTTGCGTGCTGCCGATGCCGAAGGTAGAGAGTTTGTCGTGGCCGTTGCGCTGTATCCAGTCGTCGCTTTTACCGCGCAGCAGGTTGGTGATATAGCCGGCGGCAAAGCGTTGTCCGGCGCGATACACGCAACTGAGGAGCTTTTGTACGAGGACGGTGCCGTCAAAGCGTACGGGCGGATGCAGGCAGTTGTCGCAATGGCCGCAGGGGGCGGATTCTTCGCCGAAATGTTTGAGCAGCAAGACGCGGCGGCAGGCGGCGGTTTCGCAGACGGACAGCATGGCATCGAGCTTCTGCATTTCGATTTGTTTCTGCACTTCGTCGCTGTTGCCTTCGGCGATGCGTTCGCGCAGCAATACCCAGTCGTTCAGCCCGTAACACAGCCAACTCACGGCAGGCAGCCCGTCCCGCCCGGCGCGGCCGGATTCTTGGTAGAAATGTTCGACGCTTTGGGGCATATCAAGATGGGCGACGAAGCGCACGTCCGGTTTGTCTATGCCCATACCGAAGGCAACGGTGGCGACGACGATAATGTTGTCTTCGCGGGTAAAACGGCGTTGGTTTGCTTCGCGCACTTCCATGCTCAAGCCGGCATGGTAGGGAATCGCGTCCAATCCGTTTTCGCAGAGGAATTGGGCGATGTCTTCGACTTTTTTGCGGCTTAAGCAATAGACGATGCCGCTTTGCCCTTCCATTTCTTTGCGGATGAAGTCGAGAAGCTGCTTTTTGCCGTTGTTTTTTTCGATAACCTGATAATAGATATTCGGGCGGTCAAAGCTGGAGATGAATTCGGGCGCGTCTTCGAGATGGAGGAAATGTTTGATGTCGGCGCGGGTCGCCGCATCGGCAGTTGCAGTCAGGGCAATGCGCGGCACCTGCGGATAGCGTTCGGCAAGCAGCCCTAATTGCTGGTATTCGGGACGGAAATCGTGCCCCCATTGGCTGACGCAATGTGCTTCATCTATGGAGAAAAGGCTGATGGTTTGCTGGTCGAGAAAACGTAGGAAACGGTCGGTAACAAGCCGCTCCGGTGCGACGTAGAGCAGTTTCAGACGACCTTGGGCGAGTTTGTCCGCCACTTCGCGGGCTTCTTCCACCGTCGTGCTGCTGTTGACCGCTGCTGCTTCTATGCCTGCGGCGTGCAGGCTCGCCACTTGGTCGTTCATCAGGGCAATCAGCGGCGAAACGACGATGGCGACGCCTTCGCGCATCAGCGCGGGAATTTGGTAACACAACGACTTGCCCCCGCCCGTCGGCATCAATACCATCAGGCTCCCGCCGCCTGCCAATGTATTGACGACAGCCTCCTGCTTGCCGCGAAATTCGGGATAGCCGAATACTTCGTGCAAAATCTGTTGGGCGGAAGGCTGGAGCATGATGGTTCCGTAGGAAGGGAAAAGCGTTATTTTAGCGGTTTTAGACACTGCCTGCATGGGGGATATTTGAGTTGTCCACATGAGGTCGTCTGAAAACGGATTATGCTTGGCTGAGTATCATAAATTGATTTTAGATTGAGACAAGGTGGCGGAACCGCCGACAATACGGATGTGGGAAACTGGTTTACCCAATGCGTTACCGTTCTCTTTAATCTCCGGCAAAGTGGCAGCATACTGGTTTCCAGTCAATCGGCTAAGAAACCTGTTTTCAGACGACCTTTTCATTTTTTGGCGGTTTTAAGACTTTGCAAAGCCGATTTACTGCCCCGCCGTCTTCGCGCATAATACGGCAGTCTAATAATCTATCCTAAGCAACCGAAACTTATGAACATCAAACACTTTTCCCTTATTTCGACTTTATCGGCAGCCCTGCTCCTGAGCGCCTGTCAAACGACTACGACCACAAGCGGCGGCGTCAGCGGCAACTGGGACAACATCGGCACGATTTCCGACGGCAATATCAAAGTGGCGATTGATAAAAACAGCATCAAGAAAAACGGTACTTTGGTCACTTTCCGCGATAGAAAAACCGTATCGAAGATGAAAGAAGAACGTTTCGTCAACACGCCTGCCTACAAAACCGCCATTGGCGACTGGGAAATCCATTGCACCAACAAGACCTACCGCCTGACCGCTTTACAGCTCCTCGACGAACACGGCAAAGAAATTTCCAAACACAGCTACACCGCGACAAATATCCGCCCGATGAGCGTGATGAACGGTACGATTACCGAAAAACAATTCGAAGCCGTATGCGGCAGCAAGCTCTAATACTCAACTTATCTACATACTTATCCACAAGATAGTCAAATCAAAAGGTCGTCTGAAAACCATGAATATGGGGATTCAGACGACCTTTTTGGTTCTTTCGGGAAAGTTATATTCAGGATTATCCACATTTTCTCAAATGAACGGTTTATCAGTTCAAAGCATAATTCCACTCATCCTATCCATCCGATTTCTAACGCAAACGAACGCCTGTTTCCCCATCAATAATCTGACTCGGCGACTTTTGTTTGCCGATTAAACCGCCGACTACCCATACATCTCTTCCAAACTGCCTTCTCACTTCCCGCTCCGTCTTACACGCGCGTTTGCCTGCGCGGTTGCACGAAGTCGAGACCAAAGACGTATTCAAGGCCTGACACAAGCGGCGCGCACCTGCATGGGCAGGAACCCTGACCGCCAACTTGCTGCGTCTTTTTCCGCGCAATGCGGGCAAAACGTCAGCAGCCGCAGGAAGCAGAAAGGTTTTGGGCGCAGGCCATTCGTTTCTGAGCATGGTTTGAATGTTTTCAGACGACCTCTGGAGCAGGGGCTGTAATTGCTCCAATTGGTTGCCAATGACAATCATACCTTTATGTTGCGGTCTTTTTTTCAGATGAATCAGTCGGTTGAGCGCTTTGGGCAAGGTCGGGATACAGCCTATGCCGTAGCAGGACTCGGTAGGATAGGCGACCAAGCCGCCTTTTTTAAGATGGGATTGCAGCTTGCGAAGCCTCGAAGCTGAAAGGATTCTGGGGAATAGCATGATAGGGAAGGTCGTCTGAAACACAATCATGTTTTCAGACGACCTGTTTCTTTGATTAACGGTTGATTGCTTTATCGGCAATGTCTTTACGGTATTGCATGCCGTCGAAGTTGATTTTTTCCAATGCGCTATACGCCTTGGCTTTGGCTTGCGCCACATCGTCGCCCAATCCTACGACACACAATACGCGGCCACCGTTGGTCAATACGTCGCCTTTCTCGTTTGCCGTTGTGCCTGCATGGAAAACTTTGCCGATTTGGTTGGCAGCATCCAGACCGGAAATAACATCGCCTTTTTTAGGCGTTTCGGGGTAATTTTTCGCCGCCAGCACCACGCCTACGGCAGTTTGCGGGTTCCATTCCGCAGTTACGCTATCGAGTTTGCCGTCTATTGCCGCTTCAACCAAATCCGACAAGTCGCTGTTCAGACGACTCATAATCGGTTGAGTTTCGGGATCGCCAAAACGGCAGTTAAACTCAATCGTATAGGGTGCGCCGCTTTGATCAATCATCAAACCTGCGTACAGGAAGCCGGTAAACTCATGCCCTTCCGCTTTCATACCCGCTACGGTCGGCAAAATAATCTCGTTCATCGCGCGCTCGTACACGGCGGACGTTACCACAGGTGCGGGACTGTACGCGCCCATACCGCCCGTATTCGGGCCTTTGTCGCCGTCTAAAAGACGCTTGTGGTCTTGGCTGGTCGCCATAGGCAATACATGATTGCCATCGACCATGACGATAAAGCTCGCTTCTTCGCCTTGCAGGAAATCTTCGATCACAACGCGCGCGCCGGCATTGCCCATTTTGTTGCCCAGCAGCATATCGTCAATCGCAGCATGCGCTTCATCCAAAGTCATTGCCACAATCACGCCTTTACCTGCCGCCAAACCATCGGCTTTGATGACGATGGGCGCACCTTTCTGATTGACGTAATCATGTGCAGCATCGGCATTTTCAAAGGTTTGATATTGCGCGGTTGGAATGTTGTATTTCGCCATAAATGCTTTGGCAAAATCTTTAGAACTTTCCAGCTGCGCCGTATATTGTGTCGGGCCAAATATTTTCAGCCCTGCGGCACGGAAATCATCCACAATACCCGCCGCCAAGGGCGCTTCAGGGCCGACGACGGTAAAAGCAATATTTTCTTTACGGCAGAATTCAATCAAATCCTGATGCGCAGTCAAGGCGATGTTTTGCAGCTTGGGTTCAATCGCCGTACCGGCATTACCGGGCGCAACAAATACTGTTTCCACTTTGGGCGACTGCGCCAATTTCCAAGCCAGCGCGTGTTCGCGACCGCCATTACCGATAACCAGCAGTTTCATGCCATCTCCTTGACAAATATGTACTTTTAACGAAAACTCGACACAAGAGGACTTTTGTCCCGTTTGAAGAAATTTTAGTGGAATCAAACAAAAGACCGCTTCATTCCACTCTGCAACCTATTTGACTTATCCACGAAATTAAAAAAGGACAAGCAACCATGCAAAAACGTATTGATGAAATCCAAAGCAAATACCGCGAATGGTGTCATCTACTACCGCAATTGAAAGAAGACATCCGGCGTTGGAAACATGCCGTCACTTTGATTCGCGATATGGACAATTTTTATACCCACGAATATCAGGCTTGCCATCAGGCCATTGAGGACGGGGCAGAACTGGATTTGCGTACGGAAGGCGAATACAACATTATGAGTGAAGACGCGTTATGGAACGCGCTGGGCGAATTCCATCAATTGGCTTGGTTATATTTGCGCTCCAGCGTCGATGCCTTAGACAGATATACGCAAGAAGATTTATGAGAGAAGAGGTCGTCTGAAATACCATCCAAAGCATTTTCAGACGACCTTTTCATTCAAAAGGCTTTTCCGTATTTAATTCAATTTGCCGAGTATTCTTCCAAGCCGAAACACAGGCCTCATAATTTGCCAACGACAAACTTACCGTCAATCGGCAATCCAACTGTAAATCCTGCTCCAATATATCCGCCTGATATTGTTTGGCAATGCGTATCGCTTCATTCAAAAACGGATATTCACATTTCAGCCAAACGGTTTTTTCAATATTCTTTTCAACCACTTCCGCAACTGCCAACGCTTGAGCCGTCGCCTCTTTGTATGCGTGAATCAGACCGGGAACGCCCAATAAAGTACCGCCGAAATAGCGGACGACCACGACCAAAACATCGGTTACGCCCACCGAATCAATCTGCCCCAAAATCGGCCGACCCGCGCTTCCTGACGGCTCCCCATCGTCGTTGGCACGAAATTGCATACCATCTACGCCCAAACGATAGGCATAGCACCAATGCCGCGCCTTATGGTGTTCTTCCTTTAACGGATCGAGATATTTTTTCACATCAGCCAATGTCCGAATCGGATAGGCAAATGCGATAAAACGGCTGCCTTTATCTTTAAATTCAGCCTGCGTCGGGGAAGTAATGGTTTTATAAGTCGTAATCATGCTGAAATGTTTTCAGACGACCTCATTAATAACAAGGTCGTCTGAACGTTTCACGTGAAACATCAATTTTTCAATGCTTCTGTTAATTGCGGGACGATTTCGAATAAATCGCCTACCAATCCGTAATCGGCCACATTGAAAATCGGCGCATCAGCATCTTTGTTGATTGCGACAATCACTTTGCTGTCCTGCATACCGGCAACGTGTTGAATCGCACCTGAAATACCGATTGCAAAATAGAGCTGAGGCGCAACCACTTTACCGGTTTGTCCGACTTGTACGTCATTCGGCGCATATTCGGCATCAACTGCTGCACGGGATGCACCAATTGCCGCACCTAAAACATCTGCCAGCGGTGTCAGCACTTCATTGAATTTTTCCGTACTACCCAACGCACGGCCACCGGAAACAATGACTTTTGCCTGAGTCAGCTCAGGACGATCGGAATGGGAAAGCTGGCGGTTCACAAAACGGCTCAGGTTTTGGGCAGGGGTCGCTTCAACATTGATTGCTTCAGCGTTACCACCTTGCGCCGGTGCTGCGTCAAAAGCTGTTGCACGGAAGGTCAGCACCAATTTCTCTGAATCGGCTTGCACGGTTTCAAATGCATTACCCGCATAAATGGGGCGCACAAAAGTCGTGTTATCCACAATCTCGGTCAAATCAGAAATTTGCGGTACGTCTAATAAGGCGGCTACGCGGGGCAGAAGGTTTTTACCGAATGTGGTTGCCGTTGCTGCAACATAGCGGTAATCCGCTGCCAATTTGACAACCAGCGGAGCCAGTTCTTCAGCCAAACCTTCGGCATAATGGGCAGCATCTGCAACCAAAACTTTTTCCACACCCGCTACTTGTTTCGCGGATTCTACTACGGCAGATGCGCCATTTCCGGCAACCAATAAATCGACTTTACCCAGTTTGGCAGCAGCGGTAACGGCATGCAAAGTGGCAGGATTCAACTGTTTGTTGTCGTGTTCGGCAATAATCAATACGCTCATTTCAGTCTCCTCAAATCACTTTGGCTTCGTTTTTCAATTTTTCAACCAATTCGGTAACACTTGCCACTTTAACGCCTGCCTGACGCGCTTTAGGCTCGGCAAATTTCACCGTTTTCAGACGAGGTGAAATATCCGCAACCAAATCAGCAGGCGCCAGTTTTTCCAAAGGTTTTTTCTTTGCTGCCATAATATTGGGAAGTTTGACAAAGCGCGGCTCGTTCAAACGCAAATCCGCGCTGATAACAGCAGGCAGTTTCAATGCGATGGTTTCTTCGCCGCCATCGATTTCCCGCACAATCTGCACTTCGTCGCCTTCAATTTGTACTTTGGACGCGAACGTACCTTGCGCCGCATTCAGCAAAGCAGCCAGCATTTGCGCCACTTGGTTGGCATCGTCATCAATCGCCTGTTTTCCCAAAAAGAAAATCTGCGGATTTTCTTTGTCCGCAACGGCTTTCAGCAACTTGGCAACTGCCAGCGGCTCCAATTTCGCATCGGTTTCAACATGAATTGCACGGTCGGCACCCATCGCCAAAGCTGTACGCAACGTTTCTTCGCATTTCTTTTCGCCCAAAGAAACCGCTACGATCTCGCTTACTTTTCCGGCTTCTTTCAAACGGACGGCTTCTTCCACAGCGATTTCGTCAAACGGGTTCATCGACATTTTGACATTGCCGATATCCACATCCGAACCATCGGCTTTTACACGAACTTTGACGTTGTAGTCCACTACGCGCTTTACTGCGACCAGTGCTTTCATTGAATTCTCCTAAAAAGAACGTTGCTTTCACCATACAGCGAAACCAAACCTTCTTCTCTATAAAATCAAATCCGTTTTTTCTTAAAAACGAATTCATTCAGAAATCTTTCAGATAATGATTGCCGATTATACCATTTTTAAAGCATTTACTCAGGCTGAAGGATATACATTCCTGTACTCAACAAACTGGAAAATGTCATGCCGCTATATCAGTTTCAGACGACCTTTGAGCCTTCATCAGCAGCCACACAATCCATCAACGTTTGATAAACCAAATCTGCAGTCGGAATTTGCCCGATATTGCCCAAATTTTTTGCAATTGGCGAAACCTGAACGCCTGTTTTAATCGGATCGGTATCGGTATAAATGCCGACCACAGGTTTTTCCAAGGCATTTGCCAAATGCAGCAAACCGGTATCCACGCCGACAATTCCGACCGCGTGTTTCAGCAGATACGCTGCCTGCAATAAATTCATTTTGTCGCACACGATGGCAAAAGGCAGTCCGTCTGCAATCTGTTCGGCACGCGTTTTTTCAGTTTCATTTCCCCATGGCAGGTAAACGTTGCATTGTTGCTCTTCATTCAGCTTTTGCAGCAACGCCCGCCAGTTTTCCACAGGCCATAACTTACTGTCCCGGCTGGTCGCGTGCAAAGCCACATAATACGACTGCTCCAAATTTTTCAGACGACCTGCTTCGGGAACGGTCAAACCGAATACCTGCGTTTCCGGCATCGCATACCCAAATACTTGAGCAAACAGTTCACGGTTGCGCCAAACAGCATTTTTCCCTTTCGGTACAGCATATGTTTTCGCATACGCCAACGCAGCCAACCCCTCGCGCGCGCTGTTTTTATCTAAACCATAAATAGGAGATTTTGCCATTTTGGCGAAACACGCGCTTTTAATCAGACCTTGACTATCCAATACAAAATCAAATGCTTCTTGCCGCAAAGTCTGTTTCAGACGACCTATTTTCCGCCAAGTTTCAGCCTGAAAGAGATGTTTTCGCCATTGCCGCCATTTCATCACATGGATTTTTTTTACGAACGGATGCAGGCGCGCAATATCTGCAAATCCGGCTTCACACAACCAATGCAGTTCCACATCAGGGCATTGTCGCGCCAAATCTTCAATTGCGGGCAAAGTGTGAATTAAATCGCCCATACTGGACAAGCGGACAAGCAAAATTTTCATATTTAGAAAGGGGGTTTCACGTGAAACAATTTTAACTTATTGATTATTAATGTATTTTTTAATTTCTTCAGCGTTTTTTAAGATAATTGCACCGGCAGAACGCATTTCCTGCCATGCCGTTTCGATGGTATCCGGCGCAATGCCCCGACAAGCCGCTTCATTGACGATAACCTGCCAATTGCCGCCTTTGAGCAACTGCAAAACCGTTGTTTTAACACAATAATCCGTTGCCAATCCGCCGACAATGACCGTATCCGTATGTTGACAACGCAGCCATTCAATCAACCCCGTGCTCAGTTTTTCCTCAATATCGTGAAAACACGCCCCGTAAGGATGCAATTCAGGATCAACACCTTTCCAAACGCAATAATCGTATTCCTTGGCAGAAGGCAGCCCGTCCAACAATTCATAGCCGCGCGTACCGACCATCGCATGAGCCACCCAAGTCAAATCCGCATCAGGCAAACCTGTCGGCTTTAACATATCAACAGGGTTATCCACAAGCCATTTCGCTGCCGCATGATGCGCATCTTTCGTCATCACGCGCAAATCCGCCAAAGCGGCTTGGGCATTCAACTCTTCGACAATCAAATGCCCCTCGTTTACAGGCAGCTCTTTAGGACACAAAGGCGTAAAAGTTTTTTGTGCATCAACATCAATGGAAACAATCATCTCATCATTTCAAAGCGATTAAAATGCCCTGTATTATAACAAATTACTGCCCAAAAGCGGTAAAACCGGCTGTGATAAGATAACGTTTTTCCGAAAAACTTGTCCACAATCCTCATGACTTACACCATCGTCCCCATCGCTACTGCCCGCTCACCCTACAAACAGAAATTCGGCGTCGCCCGTCAGCCCGGATTGGTTCCCGCCGCAGAAGTCTGTATCGAGCTGAATCCCAAATTTACCGCAGACAGCGTACGCGGATTGGAACACTTCGACTATGTGTGGATAAGTTTTATCTTTCACGGCGTATTGGATGAAGGCTGGGCACAAATGGTGCGCCCGCCACGGCTCGGCGGCAAACAAAAAATGGGCATATTCGCCACGCGCAGCCCCCACCGTCCCAATCACCTCGGACTGTCGCTCTTAAAACTCGAACGCATCGAAACCGGCAAACCCGTCCGCCTCTATTGTAGCGGCGCAGACCTTCTGGACGGTACACCGATTATCGACATCAAACCCTACATCCCCTTTGTCGAATCCAAACCCGACGCCTCATCCGGCTTCGTCAGTGGCAAACCCGAAGAGCTTGAAGTCGTATGGTTGGAAAACATCGGCGCGGAAAATTTATCTGAAAGCACCCAAAACCTGATCAGCCAAAGCATAGCCCAAGATCCCCGTCCCGCCTATCAGAATATTCCCGAACGGATTTACGTCATGAATATAGAGGATTATGAAGTCAGGTTTCAAATTGAGGGAAACCGCGCGACGGTTATTGGGATAAGCCTTGTTTAAATTTTTAGTGTCCGCTCCCATTCAAAAAGGTCGTCTGAAAACCGAATTACACGGCGAAATATGGTTTTCAGACGACCTCTTCAAAAAATTGGCATAAAACTTGCATGAAATTCAACCGAGAAATTCACGTTTCACCCAAAATTTGATTAAACATCAAAAGAAACAACCAGTAACGCGATTTTACCCGTGCCAAACACACGCTTGCCTGAAGACGATATACCATTGCTTTCATTTATGTCCGTATGAAATTGTTACAAAGTGACAATAAATGTCAACAGAATGAAAACGGCGGCGCACGGATAACATCGAATCTTGACCATGCAACGGCGGCCTGATTGAAATTGCCGCAACAAAAAAGGATTAACCATGAAAACGTCCCGCATCGCCAAAACCGCCCTTTACCTCGCTGCCGCAGCCGTATTGTCCGCCTGCGCCGGCAAAAGCCACGTTAAAGCCGATGGAACGACGGACAACCCCGTCTTTCCGAAACCCTACTCCGTAACCTTCAACAAAAACCAAGGCACATTCCCTACAGCCGATGAACTCGAACAGATGAAACCGGGTCTGAGCAAAGACGACATCTACAAAATCCTCGGTCGTCCGCACTACGATGAAGGTATGTTCGGCGTGCGCGAATGGAACTACCTCTTCCACTTCCGCACTCCCGGCGTTCCCGCCAATCCCGATATCGGCTCCAACGTAGAAGGCATTACCACCTGCCAATACAAAGTCTTGTTCGACAAACACAAATACGCCCGCAGCTTCCATTGGAAAGCCGTCTTCCCGGAAGATGCCGTCTGCCCGCCCGTACAAGAAGTTGCCCCACAACCCGCGCCCGAACCTCAAATCATCATCCGCGAGGTTGCGCCCGAAACACCCCACCGCATCCGCAGATAATAGGAAACCATGTTGAAAAGAATCATCCTCGGCGTATCGCTGCTGGCAGGGCTGAACAGCTTTGCAGCAGCCGATGCCGCCAAAGAATACATGCAACGCAAAAAAGTCATCGTCAACACCGCCAAAGCCGAGCTGTGCTTTGCCGACGATGGCCAGTGCCACCCCGTACTCATCGGTAAAACCACGCCAAAAGGCAAATTCGACATGCAGTTGATGAAGACTTCCAAACCCGGCTACGGCGGCGAAGTCATCGGCTTCAAGCAGGAAAAAGACTTCCTCTTCGCCCTGCACCGCGTTTGGACGCTCAAACCTTCTGAACACCGCATGAAACGCATCGCCTCCGATGTCGTCTCCGACCGCATCATGACCAACGGTTGTATCAACGTTACCGATAAAGTGTACGACAAGCTGCGCAATTACTTCGTTTTGGAAGTGATTTGACGGACTACTCCACATAACAAGGATGCAGAAAGGTCGTCTGAAAATCTGAAATGGTTTTCAGACGACCTTTTTATTTAATCAAAGCGAATCTTATTCAATGAACACTTTAGATAAACTATAGTGGATTAACTTTAAACCAGTACGGCGTTGCCTCGCGTTGCCTCGCCTTGCCGTACTATCTGTACTGTCTGCGGCTTCGTCGCCTTGTCCTGATTTAAAGTTAATCCACTATAAATCCGTAGCGTGGGCTTTGCCCACGAAACCTACCGTTTAACCATTCGAATGGAGTGGTTGTCCTTGCATTTTATTTCGTGGGCAAAGCCCACGCTACACGTTGCTGCAACGGCAATCTGTCCCTTCCACCGTCCAGTGAGGGGAAGGTTAGGATGGGGGGCTTTGTGGGTTTAGTCAAATCGAATTCGTACAGTTTGTAGAGCCACCCTCTCCCCAACCCTCTCCCGCCGGACGGGAGAGGGAGTAGATTAAAGGTAAAAACAAGGTCGTCTGAAAAAATTTTCAGACGACCTTTTCTCTTACTTATCCACAGACTGGTTTACCCAATCCGAAATTTTTTAGATTTTGCCTGCGAAGTATTCCAAAGTGCGGACGAGTTGGCAGGTGTAGGACATTTCGTTGTCGTACCAGGCAACGGTTTTCACCAGTTGTTTGTCACCTACGGTCATTACGCGGGTTTGGGTGGCGTCAAAGAGCGAGCCGTATTCGATGCCGACGACGTCGGAAGAAACGATTTGATCTTCGGTGTAGCCGTAAGATTCGTTGGCGGCAGCTTTCATCGCGGCGTTGATTTCTTCTTTGGTCACAGGGCGTTCGAGGACGGAAACCAATTCGGTCAGCGAGCCGGTGGCGACGGGAACGCGTTGGGCGGAGCCGTCGAGTTTGCCGTTCAATTCGGGGATAACCAGACCGATGGCTTTGGCGGCGCCGGTGCTGTTGGGCACGATGTTGAGTGCGGCGGCGCGGGCGCGGCGCAAATCGCCTTTGCGGTGCGGCGCATCAAGGGTGTTTTGGTCACCAGTGTAGGCGTGGATGGTGGTCATCAGGCCTTCGATTACGCCGAACTCTTTTTGCAGGACTGCCGCCATCGGGGCGAGGCAGTTGGTGGTGCAGGAAGCGGCGGAGATGACGGTTTCGCTGCCGTCCAAAATGTCTTGGTTTACGCCATATACGACGGTTTTCACGTCATTGCCGCCGGGCGCGGAAATAACGACTTTGCGCGCACCGGCGCGGATGTGGGCTTCGGCTTTGGTTTTGCTGGTAAAGAAGCCGGTACATTCGAGGACGACGTCTACGCCCAATTCGCCCCAAGGCAATTCTTCAGGATTCGGATTGGCGACGACTTTGATTTCTTTGCCGTTCACCACGATGGCATCGTCTTTCAATTCGACAGTACCTTGGAAGCGGCCTTGGGTGCTGTCGTATTTGAAAAGGTGCAGCAGCATATCGGCAGGGGTCAGGTCGTTGACGGCGACGACTTCGATGCCTTTGGCTTTTTCAATTTGACGCAATGCCAGACGGCCGATGCGGCCGAAACCGTTAATCGCTACTTTGATGCTCATTTTGATACTCCTGTCAGTATGGAAAGGGATAAATTTCAATAAGGGCTATTGTAGCCTGAAATAAAACTACTACCTAGAATTACACGATGCTACTTTTAAAATGTTTGATTTAAATAAAAAAACCGTGAAATAGGTCGTCTGAAAACGTAGATTGGTACGGTTTGTTCCCATATTTGGGGATAAATTTTGGTTGTTTTTAAAATTAATATGTAATTATTTAAAAAAATGATGATGGTGATGAGTGTATCCCCGCTTTGTGGATAACCTTATTACTGATTGTATAATCAAATTGTTGTATTCATTTAAAGGTTGCGTTCAAGTTTTGTTTTTTGTGAGAACAAAGTCGGATAATCTGTAATCATTTGAATATTTCTGTGGATAAAATCGGATTTTTCCACTCGGATTACACGGCATATTGTGGATAATCTTACCGGTACAAAGGGTCGTCTGAAAAATCTATGGTTCTGAAACACCTACATTAGCAAATACTATTAAAAATAATGGATTATTTTTTCCTTTTTATCGTATTATCCAAACATCAAACCAATTATTGAATAAGGAGGCGGTTTATGCTGCAACGAACTTTGGCAAAATCCATCAGCGTAACCGGCGTCGGGCTGCATTCGGGCGAACGGGTCGCGCTGACCCTGCACCCCGCGCCTGAAAACAGCGGGATTTCTTTCCGCCGTACCGATTTGGACGGCGAAATGGGCGAAACCATCAAACTTACGCCTTACCTCATCAACGATACGCGCCTGTCGTCCACTATCGTAACCGACAAAGGCGTGCGCGTCGGCACGATCGAACACATCATGTCCGCGCTGTCCGCCTACGGCATCGACAATGCGCTGATTGAGTTAAACGCGCCCGAAATCCCGATTATGGACGGCTCCAGCCTGCCGTTTATTTATCTTTTGCAAGATGCGGGCGTTGTCGATCAAAAGGCGCAAAAGCGGTTTTTGAAAATCCTCAAGCCTGTCGAAGTCAAAGAAGCGGGCAAATGGGTGCGCTTTACGCCGTATGACGGCTTTAAAGTGACGCTGACCATCGAATTCGACCATCCGGTTTTCAACCGCAGCTCGCCCACTTTTGAAATCGATTTCGCGGGCAAGTCCTACATCGACGAAATCGCGCGCGCGCGCACCTTCGGCTTTATGCACGAAGTGGAAATGATGCGCGCCCACAATCTCGGACTGGGCGGCAATTTGAACAACGCCATCGTGATTGACGATATGGACGTTTTGAATCCGGAAGGTTTGCGTTATCCCGACGAGTTTGTCCGCCACAAAATCCTCGATGCCATCGGCGATTTGTATATCGTCGGACACCCGATTATCGGCGCATTCGAAGGCTACAAATCCGGCCATGCCATCAACAACGCTTTATTGCGTGCGGTTTTGGCGGACGAAACCGCTTACGAATGGGTGGAATTTGGTGACAACGAGAATTTGCCATCAGCCTTCCACGAGCTGCCGGCGGCTTGAGATAAGACGGTGTACAAAAAGGTTGTGGATGATTGTTTATCCACAACCTTTTTATTGAATAAAGGTCGTCTGAAATCTTGGTTTTAAGTTTTCAGACGACCTTTCAATAAAACAAAACCATCTCCCGCCAATATTTCAGACATGATTATCCACATGGCTATCTAATCTATCCTTCTGAAAAATAAAAAGATTATATTTTTTCTCAAATTTTATACACACTTTATCCATAGCTTTTCTCCAGCAATAAAAAAGGTCGTCTGAAAACCCAAATTCGGATTTCAGACGACCTTTTATCCACAAGCCGATCGGTGATCAATCGCCCATGACTTTACCTTCGCGACGCGGGTCAGCACCGCCGAGCAAACCGTCTTTGCCGATCACAATGCCTTGTACGCCGGAATTCAAATCGCGGATTTGGACTTTGTAGCCCAGTTTTTCCAACGCTGCCGCTTTGTCCGCCGCTGCGGTTTTTTCCTCGATTTCATACTGGCTGCCGCGATTGAGCATATTCGGCAGGGAGATTGCCGCCTGAATGTCCATGCCCCAGTCGATATGCGCCACCAGCGTTTTGGCGACGAAACCGATGATGCGGCTGCCGCCGGGCGAACCGACTGCCAGATAAGGCTTGCCGCCTTTCATCACAATGGTCGGCGCCATCGAAGAACGCGGCCGTTTGCCGCCCGCCACGCTGTTTGCCACCGTTTTACCGTCTGCGCCGACAGGGTTGAAAGCGAAATCGGTCAATTCATTGTTGAGCAGATAGCCGTTTGCCATCAGTCCCGAACCGAACGCATTTTCAATCGAAGTCGTCATCGACACGACGTTGCCGTCTTTATCCACAACCACCAAATGGCTGGTGGACGGCAGCTCTACCGCCATACCCTGCGCGTATTTCTTGCCAAACTTGCCCGCCTGAATGTTTTCCAGCGCCTTGTCGGATTGACGGATTTCTTCGGCACGCGGTTTCAGGTAAGCCTGAGAAATCAAGGCACGGGTCGGGACGTTGACAAACGCGGGATCGCCAATGTAATGATCTCGGTCGGCAAACGCAATTCGCGACGCATCGCCTATCCAGCGCCAACTGTGGATATTTTCCGATCCCAACGCCTTCATATCCTGATTTTGCAAGACGCCCAAAATCTCGCCCAAAGCAATCGCCCCCGAACTTGGCGCGCCCATGCCGCAAACTTCGTATTCACGATAAAGTGCGCAAACCGGTTGACGCTCGATAACGCGGTAGTTTTTCAAATCTGACAAACTGATTTTGCCGGGGTTATCCACAGCGCCGGTAACGGCACGGACAATATTCTGCGCCAGCATTCCCTGATAAAACGGCGCGCTGCCTTTTTCCGCCAAAAGGCGTACGGAGCGGGCAAATTCAGGGTTTTTCAACACCGTTCCCGCTGCCAAAGGCTTGCCGTCGGGCAGGAAATACGCGGCGGTTTGCGGATAGCGTTTCAAAGGCTCGAGATTCTGTTCGATGGATTTCGCCATGCGCGGTGAAACCGTAAAGCCTTGTTCCGCCAAAGCAATCGGTTTGTCAAACAGGCTTGCCCACGGCAATTTGCCGTAACGTTTGTGAACATCTTCCAGCAGCTTCGGAATCCCCGGCACGCCAACCGAACGGCCGCCGACTACTGCGTTCATAAAGCCCATCGGTTTGCCGTTTTCATCCAAAAAAAGCTCCGGTGTTGCCGCTTTCGGCGCTGTTTCGCGGGCATCAAAGGTCGTCAGTTTTTTCGCCTTATTGTCCCAATACACCAAAAACGCGCCGCCGCCCAAACCTGAAGACTGAGGCTCGGTCAGACCCAAGGTCGTCTGCATGGCAATCATCGCATCTATTGCGCTGCCGCCGCGTTTCAAAATCTCGTATCCCGCCTCGGTCGCCAACGGATTGGCAGACGCCGCCATAAAATGTTTGGCGCGGATCAATTTCTGCTCGGTCAGCCCCGTCCCTTGTTCCGGCGCATGGTTATCCACAGCCGTTGGCACAGGCGCAGCATCAGGTTTCTGCATAGGCTGGTGCGCACACGCCGCCAAAACCAAAACTGCCAACAGGTTTAAGCCAAAGGAAAATTTCATATCTGCTCCCTTTTAGTTGAGATATTTTTCAGACGACCTGCTGTTGAAAAGTACAAAGGGTCGTCTGAAACATGAAAACCGATTGGACTGTTTATCTCGTCATACAGTTCCGTTTGAGATCGGTATAAAACCGGCAGACTGTGTGTATAGCCGGAAAGTTATACACAGAGCCAAACCGGATTTCAAAATTATCCACATCTGCAAACAAGGCAAACGTCAGTTTATCCGCATCCAAAATCTGCATTCAACTTATTGAACTGAAAAAGGAATCAAAGTTATACACAAGCAAATGCGCGACTCAATATAATCATCTATTTATTATTTAAAATCTTATTTATAGTTTGTTTTCCCATCGCGCAGCCAACGCCCGTAACGTAAAGGCATCTTTTCAAAAAATTAGATAGTTAAGGATTGTTAAACCTCTGTAAATCGGATAGAGTTACGGCTGATAAATTAAATTAATAATGGAGCTTCCATCAATGAAAGGCGATATCGGCGTCATCGGTTTGGCCGTTATGGGTCAAAACTTGATTTTGAATATGAACGATCGCGGTTTCAAAGTCGTGGCGTACAACCGGACCACCGCTAAAGTAGACGATTTTCTCAACGGCGCAGCCAAAGGCACCAACATTATCGGTGCCTATTCATTGCAAGATTTAGTGGATAAACTGGAAAAACCGCGCAAAATCATGATGATGGTGCGTGCAGGTTCTGTCGTTGACGACTTTATCGAGCAACTTGTCCCGCTTTTGGAACAAGGCGACATTATTATTGACGGCGGCAACGCCAACTATCCCGATTCCACCCGCCGCACACACGAGCTGGCGGCAAAAGGCATCCGTTTTATCGGCGCGGGCGTTTCCGGCGGCGAAGAAGGCGCGCGTCATGGCCCATCCATTATGCCCGGCGGCGACGAAGCCGCATGGCCTGCCGTCAAACCCATCTTCCAAGCCATTGCCGCCAAAACCCCGCAAGGCGAACCTTGCTGCGACTGGGTCGGCCGCGACGGCGCGGGCCATTTCGTCAAAATGGTGCACAACGGCATCGAATACGGCGATATGCAGTTGATTTGCGAAGCCTACCAATTCATGAAAGACGGCTTGGGTCTGAGCTACGACGAAATGCACCGCATTTTCAGCGAATGGAACCAAACCGAGCTGGATTCCTACCTGATTGAAATCACCGCTGCGATTTTGGGCTACAAAGACGAAAACGGCGAACCTTTGGTCGAAAAAATCCTCGATACCGCCGGACAAAAAGGCACAGGCAAATGGACCGGCATCAACGCCCTTGATTTGGGCATCCCGCTGACACTGATTTCCGAAGCCGTGTTCGCTCGCTGCGTATCCGCATTCAAAGACCAGCGCGTTCAAACCGGCCGCTTGTTCGGCAAAACCATCAGCCCCGTCGAAGGCGACAAAGCCACATGGGTCGAAGCCCTGCGCCAAGCCCTGTTGGCATCCAAAATCATCTCCTACGCACAAGGCTTCATGCTCATCCGCGAAGCCAGCGAAAACAACGATTGGGCATTGAATTACGGCAACACCGCCCTTCTGTGGCGCGAAGGCTGCATCATCCGCAGCGCGTTCTTGGGCAACATCCGCGACGCATACGAAGCCAATTCCGATTTAGTGTTCTTGGGTTCCGACCCCTATTTCAAAGGCGTATTGGAAAACTGCCTGCCCGCATGGCGCAAAGTCGTCGCCAAAGCCATCGAATGCGGCATCCCCATGCCCTGCATGGCTTCCGCGATTACCTTCCTCGACGGCTACACCACCGAACGCCTGCCCGCCAATCTGTTGCAAGCCCAACGCGACTACTTTGGCGCACACACCTACGAGCGCACCGACAAACCGCGCGGGGAGTTCTTCCATACCAACTGGACAGGCAAAGGCGGCGATACCGCATCGACTACTTACGATATTTGATTTGTTTGAACCAGCAAAAAGGTCGTCTGAAAACCATGAATTCTTGGTTTTCAGACGACCTTTTTATTTGAATCTTTCAATTTGAGGCGTGGCATTTGTCTTCATTCCCAACTCTTTTATGGGAATCTCAGCGACAAATTTCGGTTTTAAAAACGGATGCTTGCGGGTGCAGAAGGGCGGTTAAAATTCCCTGTAAAATCCACTGTTTTCGCACAACTTATCCACATTTTAATCCCAGTTTATCCCGTTGAATAAAAGCATGATTCATTATAGTGGATTAACTTTAAACTGGTACGGCGTTGTCTCGCCTTGCTCTGATTTAAATTTAATCCACTATAAACGCCGTCCCTATACAAAAAGGTCGTCTGAAAATCTTAGAACTGATTTTTCAGACGACCTTTGATGTCTCCGTAGCTTAAAAGACAAATGATTTAAAGCGTTTAATTTTTCCGCGCAGTGACAAATTCCGCCAGCAGCCGCAAATGCAGGGCTTTTGCGCCGAAGGGTTCGAGCAACGCGACGGCTTCTGCGGTCAGGGTTTCGGCGTAGGCGCGGGCGGCTTGCAGGCCCATCAGTTTGACGTAGGTCGGTTTGTCGTTGTCGCTGTCTTTGCCGGCGGTTTTGCCCAGGGTGGCGGTGTCGGCTTCGCAATCCAACACGTCGTCGATGACTTGGAACGCCAAGCCGAGTTTGGCGGCGTAGTTGTCCAAGGTGCGGACGTTGTCTGAATCCAAATCGGGGCAGGCAAGCGCGCCCAATACGACGGCGGCGCGGATGAGGGCGCCGGTTTTGAGGCTGTGCATTTGTTCCAACTGCGCCTGGTTCATGGCTTTGCCGACGTTGGCAAGGTCGATGGCTTGTCCGCCTGCCATGCCGAGGCTGCCGGATGCTTTGGCGAGCGTGGACAACATGGCGATTTGGCGTTCGGCGGGCAGTCCGGTCGGACGGCTCAATACGTCGAAGGCTTGGGTTTGCAGCGCGTCGCCGACCAAGAGGGCAGTGGCTTCGTCGTATTTCACATGGCAGGTCGGTTTGCCGCGCCGCAGGCTGTCGTTGTCCATTGCGGGCATATCATCGTGAACCAAGGAATAGACGTGCACCATTTCGATCGCCGCCATGGCTTGTTCGATGGCGTTTTGGTCGGCATCGCCCAATTCGGACGCGGCGAGCACCAAGAGCGGGCGCAGCCGTTTGCCGCCGCCGAGGGTAACGTAACGCATGGCTTCGTGCAGCGTGTGCGGCACTTGGTTTTCAGACGGCAGGAAACGCTCCAGCAGCAATTCGGTCTGCGCTTGGGCTTTTTGCTGCCATGCTTTCAATTCATTCGCCGGGTTCAAGGTTCAGCTCCTTCAGTTCGCCCGCGTCCAATACTTGCAGCTTTTGTTCGACTTCCGCCAACTTGGTTTGGCAGTATCTGACCAGCTCGTTGCCTTCCTGATAGGCTGCCAGAGCGTCTTCCAGCGGCATTTCGCTGCTTTGCATGGATTGGGTCAGGGTTTCGAGGCGGGCAAGGGCTTCTTCAAAGGATTTGGGGGCTTTTTTCATGATGATGCGGGCAAAAAATCAAAGCGGTATTGTAGCATTTTATGGGCTGCTTCTTGGCCGGGAACGGAAAAAGGTCGTCTGAAAACCTGATTTACAAGTTTTCAGACGACCTTTTGAGCTGATGATACGGTAAAAATCATTCTTTCAGAGCGGCGGCACCAAACGTACCGTTTTTAGATTCCAGAAGATGATCGAATCGGCCGGTAAGCTCTTCTGCTTGGGGGCCGAGGAACATACCCGACATGATTTTTTGTTCTTTCTCATCCACATGGAAGAAGCGGTTGCCGACGATTTGACCTTCCAGATTCACTTCATCAAATTCACCGTTTTCTGAGTAAACCGCACCGGAGAGGGATTTGCGGCCAAAGTCCACCATAAAGATGGAGTTGCCGAACGTATTGGCTTGTCCGACATCGCTGTAAAGCGCATAACCGCGGTAAAAAGCCTGACCCTCTTGAGGCATCGCTGCTTCCGGAGTAATAACCCCTTGGTAGAACATATACGATGTATGGATGTCAGTATCTCCATTCTTCAAGCCATAAAAACCGTAGCGGCCGTATTTCAGATGAGTGGCGGCAACCAGGACAGATTTTTCGTTCACATTACCGAATACTTCAGCCCTTTGAGGCTCAGTTTCAGGCAACAGCGGGATTTTTTGTCCGTCCAATTCAAGAATATTGATGTCGCCGATATGGGAAATATCGTCGCCTTCCATTCCTGATTGGGAAATTTTGCTGTAATAGCCGTCAATTTGTTGGGTTGCAACAGCTTCAGCAGCTTTGCGTTCTGCTTCTGCTTTGGCTTTTTCGGCTTCTTCGGCGGCTTTTCGTTCTGTTTCAGCTTTAGCTTTCTCGGCTTCCTCAGCCGCTTTGCGTTCTGCTTCTACTTTAGCTTTTTCAGCCTCTTCAGCGGCTTTACGTTCAGCCTCGGCTTTGGCTTTTTCGGCTTCCTCAGTCGCTTTGCGTTCTGCTTCTACTCTAGCTTTCTCAGCCTCTTCAGCGGCTTTACGTTCTGTTTCTACTCTGGCTTTTTCAGCTTCTTCAGCAGCCTTGCGTTCGGCTTCGGCTTTAGCTTTTTCGGCTTCTTCAGCAGCCTTGCGTTCGGCTTCGGCTTTAGCTTTTTCGGCTTCTTCAGCAGCCTTACGTTCGGCTTCGGCTTTAGCTTTTTCGGCTTCTTCAGCAGCCTTACGTTCGGCTTCGGCTTTAGCTTTTTCGGCTTCTTCAGCAGCCTTACGTTCGGCTTCAGCTTTAGCTTTTTCAGCTTCTGCTTTGGCTTTTACAGCCTCTTCAGCGGCTTTGCGCTCAGCTTCCACTCTAGCTTTTTCAGCTTCTTCCGCAGTTTTGCGCTCTGCTTCAGCTTTAGCCTTAGCTTTCTCAGCCTCTTCAACGGCTTTACGATCTGCTTCTACTTTGGCTTTCTCAGCTTCTTCAGCCGCTTTACGCTCAGCTTCAGCTTTGGCTTTCTCGGCTTCTTCAGCCGCTTTGCGTTCTGCCTCACGTCCCGCTTGGCATTCGGCGTTGCATTCTATTTTGTGATTGGTATCGCTTGAGGCGGTTGACGGCGAACCGCCTCCTCCTCCGCCTCCGCAGGCGGCAAGTAAGGATAGGGCAAGGTAAGACAGGATATGTGGATAGTTTTTCATCGTAATGTACTTTTATATTTAAAATAGTTATGTGATATTCATTTTATGGGCTTTTTTATAACATGTCATTCATTTATTTGACGAACGGTACTTTTTGTTTATAAATAGTTTATTTTATTTGAATTTTTATGTTGCGAAATGGGTAAATTTTTAGATAGGCGGTTTTTTTGGTGGTCAAACGGTTGTGATTTGCTTGTGTTATAATCCGCGTTTCATACAGGTCGGACAGACAGTCGCCGCGTATCGCGTAAGGCATACGGGGAGGAAAGTCCGGGCTCCGCAGAGCAGGATGCCGGCTAACGGCCGGGCGCGGAAACGCGACGGAAAGTGGAACAGAAAGCAATACCGCCGACGGCCGTCTTCGGGCGGCACGGGTAAGGGTGAAAAGGTGCGGTAAGAGCGCACCGTGCACTTGGTAACAAGGCGCAGCAGGCTAAACCCCATCCGGAGCAAGACCAAACAGAACGCATTGACGCTGCTCGCCGAGCGTTCGGGTAGGTTGCTGGAGCGCATCAGTAATGGTGTGCCTAGAGGAATGACTGTCCGAGACAGAACCCGGCTTACCGTCCGGCCTGTATGTCCCGATTATTGAAAAGGTCGTCTGAAAACCGATTTTTGTGTTTCAGGCGACCTTTTGCTTAGATAACCCGTTTTGCCCATCCTGTTCCCGCTTCACGGAATCCCCTTTTCAGACGACCTTTCCCCCGTCTCGTCCGCACGATTTACGGTATAATTCCCCATCTTTATCCATTGTTTTCCCAAGCATAAACCATGACACGCAAAATCCTCGTTACCTCCGCGCTGCCCTATGCCAACGGCAGCATTCACCTCGGCCACATGGTCGAACACATCCAAACCGACGTTTGGGTGCGCTTTCAAA
>ERZ773021.281-NODE-281-length-29190-cov-11.1187_pt1 | contig 29190 bp, 27 predicted proteins | sample MGYA00511668_ERZ773021 | MGnify/ENA primary metagenome ERZ773021 (study PRJEB29015, sample SAMEA2737961) | human oral metagenome | biome: human oral; feature: human-associated habitat; material: dental | place: China | collected 2032 ... | reverse complement strand
ACAGCGGAAAAGGTAAAGGTAATAACAATGTCTTTACTACTGGACTTAGATTTAATTTCTAATTACTTTAAATAAAAAAGGACTGACTTAAAATTTAGGTACAGTCCTTATTTTTATTGTTATTTTGTAAGATTACATGAAATATCTTTACCGTCTTGATTGAATACTGCCTCATCACCTTTTATGTGAATTTCAATTTTTCCATTGCTATATCGTGAACCGCTTCCCGATACAACCTGATCCAGTTGAAATTTAGCATTTGATGCAGCATCTACTAGTTGAATACTATTATTTGTAATATAATTTACAACATATTGCTTTCCATTACAACTAAATTTTTGTGAAACAATAGCTTTACGTCTATCATTTATTACTGGATGTTTTCTCTTTATTCTTCTATGTCGGTTTGCTGCTACTACATTTAATGAACTTCCTAATAATAAAATTCCCGCTATTATTGTCACTGCTTTTCCAATTAATTTCATAAAATTCCTACTTTCTTTTTATGCATTGTGAACTCTCACACCATATTTAAAATATTTTCTCCAATAAGGGCTCTTTAATGAAGACATTACTACTCCTTTTGAAGACGAAGCATTTATAAACAATGAATTCCCAACATAAACTGCTGTATGGCTTACTCTATTATCTGGCCTAAAATAAACAATATCACCTGATTTCAAATTTTTCGCTGAAACTCTTGTTCCTTTTTTTATTTGTTGCTGCGAAACTCTAGGAAGTTCTTTATTAAAGGCTTCACGGTAAACTCTACGTGTTAAGGCCGAACAGTCAATTCCATTTTTAGAATCTCCACCCCATGCATATTTGGTCCCTCTCCATTTTTTGTAAGATGTCAAAAGTTTTCTTTCAACAGCTACTTTTTTTCTTTCATGAGCAGATCCTGAAGCCATTACTTTAGCATGTCTTTGTCTTAATTCTGTCATTTTTGTCTCAATAAGAGCACTTTTATTATTTGAAGGAATTCCATAAATTCCTGTATTCCCTGCACTATGACTTTTTCTATTATTTACAGGTTTGTGAGAAGTTTTCGCTTTGTCAATTTTTTTAGTCTTTGAAGTTTTTGCGTGTAAATTTGAACCTACAAAAGCAGATAACATACATACTGCTGTTAAAAACTTATTTTTTCTCATATATTTTTTATTCCTTTCAAATTTAATTTTATATTATAATATTTCACCTTAACAATTGTACCATTTATTTTGAAAAAAGTAAATTAACTTTCTTATATTTTTTTTTATTATAACTTATTTTTCAATTAAAAATGAAAAGAAATAGCGAATTTTATTAAATGTATTTAACAACCTAGTATTTTTTATTTAAAACAAAAAATCTTATTCCATTTAAAAATATTTGTTTTTAAAAAAGTCTAATCATAAATTTTTTCAAAAGTTAAAGCTTTCCCATTTTCTGTAGTCAAAACTAAACTTCTCTCATCAGCCATTTTCATTTTTTTAACTTTTTCTAAAATACTCAGATACTCTGTTTCTATTTTCATTAAATTTTGAGATCCTGCCATTTTTGTAGCACCAATTCCAGCAATTTCAATAATATTACCTGTTATCTTATAACTTCCAAAATAATTATTTATTCCTGCATTACCATTTATCCCATTTTCGTTAAAGATAAGAGTAATTCCGTCTTCATATTGTAAAAAAGAAGAACTTATATCTTTTCCTGCCATATTTACAAGTTTCCATTTTGTATTCTGTATTTTTTTACTTAAATCCATAACTTTAAAAGTCCAAACTTCTCCTTTATTATTTCTCAATATTAAAGATGTTCTATTATAATTTATTTTTGGAAAAGATTGGAGAATATCAAAGAAACTTTGCTCAATATTCATTTTTTCTTCAGGTCCTGCCATCAAAGTAGTAGCTACACTAGCTGATAAAATAGAATTATTTTTAATTTTATATTGACCGTCATAATTATTCACTCCTGAAAAACCACCAATTCTATTTTTTGTAAAATTAATTGTAATATTCGATTCCTTTGGAATAACAGCATTTTTTCCTTTTCTCTGAATCTGTACCAATTCCCATGATGTTCCATTCAAATCAATAGTTTTAACCGCACCTAAAACAAAACAATTAACAATAAACATCGAAACAATCCCGATTAAAATAAATACTCTTTTCATTTTAAATACCTCTTTTCGTCTTTCTTAATTGAATAATAGCATATTTTTATTAAAGAAAAATGAGAATTTTAAAAAATTATAAATAATTCTTCTAAATTAAATATTTATGTAGATTATACATGTGCCATAATCACTCCCTACTGGATATAGAAGCTTCAAAAGGAAAATTTAATTGCCTATTAGGAAATGGAATACTTTATTGTAATCTAACAACGAAAGAATAAAAACTAATGGAAATAACGAATTATTTATAATTTCTGAGATTTTTATATAAACAAAAAAGAGAATTTTCTTCCTTCAAAAAAATTCTTATACTAATATTTTTTAAATTTTTACAATCTCTTTTCCAAAATAAATATAGAAAAAAAAACTAGCAAAAAACCAACTATTTCAATAAAAGAAAATTTTAAGCCAAAAATAGCAACAGATAATATTGCTGCAAGTACAGGCTCAAAAGCTGTTAAAATTCCCGCAAGGGAAGAAGAAATATAGTTTAGGCTTGCAATATAAATTAAATAAGCTATAGAAGTTCCTAAAATTACAACAATCATTACTTGAATGATTGATTGTATATTTACATCTCCTTCAATTTTCCAAATTGGATGAATAACATTTGAAATTATGCTCCCTACTATCATTCCCCATCCAACCACTGTAATGCTTCCGTATTTTTTTAAAAGTTTTTTTGGATATGTTGAATAAAAAGCTATCATAATTGCTGAAATTATTCCTAATAATAATGCCTCTAGCGAAACTGATAAATTTGAAAAATTTCCCTTAGTTGCAATAAATATAACTCCTAAAATTGTCATAAGAAGCAAAATCACAGTTGAAACAGCTGGAACTTTTTTATTTTTTATAGATTCATAAATAAATATAAAAAATGGTGCAGTAAATTGTAAAATTGTAGCAAATGAAACATTGCTTAATTCAATTGTCTTAAAATATGTATACTGAACTAAATACATTCCTGCTGTCCCAAATAAAATTATTCCAGCACAATCTCTTTTATTTTTTAATGGTCTTAAAACAGATTTTTTTTCAATGAAGATAACATAAAAATAGTAAAGTTCCAGAAATTAATGTTCTAGTTGAAACTAACCAGTCTGAAGAAAAATTAAATTTTTTAAAAAGAATTTCTCCAGAAATTCCTGAAACAGCCCATAAACTTGAAGCTAGACTAGCTAATGTCATTCCACGTAACTTTATTTTAGTTCCCATACTCATCTTTCCTTTCAAATACATAACTATTCTCTTTATAAATTATATTATAGTATAAAACTATTTCTATTATTAATTTATTGATTTTTACTTCAAATTTTAAATATATTGATTATAAAATAAAAAAATAAATATAAAAAAAATGCCTTTCCAAATAACTTGTCAAAGCATCTTTTTAATATTAACTTATTTTATTACTGTCTTAAAGATTTAATTAATTCAAAGTTATCGATAATTTGTTGTTCTTTAGCGATTTCTTTGTCTAATTGATTTCTTAAGTTTTTGTATTCAGAAATTTTTGCTTTAAATTCTTTTCCGAAGATACTTGTATCAACATTTGCTTCAATTTCTGCAAGTCTTTCGTCAATTTTAGCTTGCATTGCAGTGTAATTGTTTAATCTTTGAGCTGCTTCATTTGCTTGAGCTTCTTGTTGTCTGAATTTTGCATCTTCCATTTGTTGTAATTTTTCTAATTGGTTTTCTAAGTTACTTAAGCTGCTTTCAATTGATCCACCTGCTGCTTTTGCAGGTGCTGCAAATGAAATACTGCTTAATACTAAAACTCCTAATAATACTGTTAATTTCTTTTTCATCTTTCATCCACGAGAACTAAATATAAATATACTGTATATATTATATTTTCTTTCTCGCATCTCCTTTCACTGTTTTAATTTTGATTAATTTCCTTTTAATGCTTCAATTGCTGCAAAATTTTCAACTCTAGTGCTTAAAGTTTTGATTTCTGAATCTAATGCTTTAACTACAGCTTTGTATTGTTTTACTAACTCAGAATATTGAGATTTAAACACTTTTGAATCTGCTGCTGCTTCAATTTTAGCGATTCTTTCTTCAATTTGAGCTTTTTGAGCTTCTTTTTCAGCTAATTTATTAGCTGCTACTTCAGCATTTGCTTTTAACTTGTTGTACTCTTGATTTTCCATATTTACTAATCTTTCATATTCTGCTTCAAGTTGATTAAATCTACCACTTACTGATTGAGTTGTTACTGTTTTTGAAGGTCTTGAAGGTTTTGTAGATTTTGTAGAAGCAGCTGAAAATGATAAAGCACTTAAAAGTACAAATAAAATTCCAACTTTTTTCATTTTTTGCCTCCTAAATTAGTTATTAGTTTTAATTATCTTTTATATTATATATCATTTAACAATAATTGTCAATTTTTATTTAAAAATATCTCTTTCAAATGTGTTCTAATTTACTTTCAAAAGAGATATTCTTAATCTTTTGACTTTTATTAAAATTTTATATTATTATTTAATATTGATGTTGTAGAATGCTTTTTTACCTTCGTAAACAGCTTCTTCTGCCAAGTCATCTTCGATTCTTAATAATTGGTTATATTTAGCCATTCTGTCTGTTCTTGATGCAGATCCTGTTTTAATTTGTCCTGCGTTTGTAGCAACTGCGATATCAGCGATTGTATCATCTTCAGTTTCTCCTGATCTATGAGATACTACTGCAGTATATCCAGCTTTTTTAGCCATTTCAATTGCATCCAATGTTTCTGTTAAAGTACCAATTTGGTTTACTTTAATTAGGATTGAATTAGCAATTCCTTTTTTAATTCCTTCAGCCAATCTTACTGTGTTAGTAACAAACAAGTCGTCCCCTACTAATTGAACATCTTTTCCAATTGCATCAGTTAATTTTTTGAATCCATCCCAGTCATCTTCAGCAAGTCCATCTTCAATAGATACGATTGGGTATTTAGAAGTTAAATGTTTGTACCATTCAACCATTTCATCTGAGTTTCTTACAACTCCACCTTCTCTTTTGAATGTATAAGTATAAGATCCGTCTGCATTTTTAGTTGCAAATTCTGATGAAGCAGCATCCATTGCGAATGTAATATCTTCTCCTAATTTGTATCCAGCAGCTTCTACTGCTTGAGAAATTACATCTAAAGCTCCTTCAGTTCCATTAATGTTAGATGGTGCGTATCCACCTTCATTTCCTACGTTAGTAGAATCTCCATTTGCTTTTAAGATTTTTCCTAAGTGGTGGAAAATTTCAGAACCCATTCTTAATGCTTCTTTGTATGTTTTAGCTCCTACAGGTTGTACCATAAATTCTTGAACGTCTACTGCTGAATCAGCATGTGATCCACCATTTAAGATATTCATCATTGGTACTGGTAATTCTTTAGCGTTTACTCCACCTAAATATCTATATAAAGGTATACCTAATTGATTAGCTGCTGCTTTTGCCACTGCCAATGATACACCTAAGATTGCATTAGCTCCTAATTTACCTTTGTTAGGTGTTCCGTCTAACTCAATCATAGCTTTATCAATAGCTACTTGGTCTAAAGCGTCAAATCCGATTAAGTGCTCAGCAATAACTTTATTTACATTTTCTACTGCTTGTAATACACCTTGTCCTAAATATCTAGATTTGTCACCATCTCTTAATTCAACTGCTTCATGTTCTCCAGTTGATGCTCCAGATGGTACAGAAGCTCTTCCCATTGCTCCACCTTCTAAGTAAACTTCAACTTCCACAGTTGGATTTCCTCTTGAATCAAGTATCTCTCTTGCATAGATATCTTCAATTCTAGTCATTTCTAATTACCTCCGTAAATTTATTTATTATAATATTTCTCAACTATAATTATATCACAATGTGTCCTTATTTTCAAAACAAAATTTCAATTTTTTCCAAAAAATTTAATAAAACTTGTTAAATTTCAACAAATAAAAATGTTCCTATTTTGTTATTCCAAATTTTAAAGTGCTTGTAATACTTTCTCCATAACTTTTTTCAAATTCTAGATTTCCAAATATAAACGTTGAAAATATCAACATTGTTGCTAGCAAAATTTCTTTATAATTTTTCCAATAATTTTTTGTGATTTTTCCCAAGCAAATTATCTAATACTTTATAAAATTCTTCATTTCTTATAGAAGTTTCACAAAAATAATGTTCATTTTTATCGTAAATTACAATCTTGCTCTTAGGATAATAATCCCTAACAACAACATTTTCATCTGGTTTTTTCATTCCATTTACTATCTGTTTCATTATTTTATTTTTTTGTTTATAATCTTTTAAAACTAAGGCAATTTTTTTTGAATAGTTTTTTTCTTCATTTAAATAGGAAATACTGCAATTTAATTCTATGCACTCAAGATTCCATTCATAATATACTGAACTTGCTTCTCCCATAAAAGATTCTTTATGCTTAAAGTCATAATTTTTACTAAAATCCAATTTTTTTAAATCTTTATTGCTGTATTTTTTTCTGTAGAATTTTTCGCAAGAAATAAACATCAAGATTAAGCATATAAATAAAATTTTTTTTCATATTTAATTTTCCTCGCTACATTTCATTCAAATATTTATCTAGATAATCTACGTCTTTTGCAGTTGCTTTCTTTATTTCCTTAGAAATATAGGTGCTTTCCAGCTTCTGTTTATTTTGTTCACGCAACTTTTTATTTGCAATTTCTTCATTTATCATCAAAACATTTAATAATAGCAATGTTTCTTTTCGGCGGTTATATTCCCGAACTTCATTTGATACATTGGCATTTACGATGTTGTTTATATATTCTGAAACTGCTTTTTCGATTTTGCCGTCATTGTAATATTTTCTCACTTCAGACAATGTGTAAGTCAAGTTCATCGAATGTACTTCTTCATCTGTCATTCCAAGCTGTCTTTTTACATCTTCACTTTTTAATAAATTTAAAACTTTTTTTATTTGAATCTGTCTATTATCTTCGTTTGCGATGTTAAATATTTTTACAATTTCCATAATAGGAGTATTATTATACTTTTTTTCTATTTCTTTATAATAGCTATCGCTTTTATCTTTTTTTCCAATTCCACGATAATACACCATTTTTGCAAATAATTTTTCATACTCGTAAGGAGTGTATTTTGTGAATAAATCTAAATATTTTTCATAATCTTTTCCGATTTTAGACTCATAAATTGTGATAATATCTTCTGACACAATGTAATTTCGCTCATCTTTTTTCAAGATGGCAAGCAGTTTATTCAATTTTTCTCCGATTACAGTTTCATCATTTTCAAAAGCCACAATATCTCTTATTTCATAATCAATTTTTTGCGTTTCATCAATTATTGGCTGCTTTATTCCTATTTTTGAAAGATTTTCCTGAATCTGCTCCTTTCTTGTGTAAGCAAAGCTCAGACTGCTTAACAGTAAAAATGCTATTGTTAATTTTTTCATAAATTGTTCTCCATTTTTGTATTTTTTATTTTTATTCTTTCAGCAAATCTAAATTATAATCCAATTATTTCCCAGTTATTATGGCTCTTTCCATCAATTACACCTTTTTTTACATCTCGAATATAGTCAATCATCATATTCTGAATGGTTCCCTTTATATTTCCAATTGCTTCTTTTGATGCCCATAAGACTGAAATTTCTTGCCCATCAAAAATACCACCTTTTCTAGCCAGCTGTTCAAATCTATAGGCATTCATTCCAACTTTTAATTTCATTTCAGGCGTTATTTTAGTTCCATTGACTAACATCAGGTTGGTAATTTTATTCCCTTTTTCATTTCTTAAATCAATTTTATATTTCACCCCGCCAAAAATATCAAATGTTACATATTTCCCATTAGAACGTTCTGGATTATAGTGATATTCGGTATCTCCAGCTCTAATTGTATCAAAATAGTCAGCAGACCATTCCATATAGTCTTTTAACTGTTTTCCAGTCATTTCGTAAATTGTAACATCTCCACCTGTGTAACGGTAGTTGTAAACTATGTCTTTTCTCTTAATTTCCCCTTTATCCAGTTTTACATTTTCATAATTGTATGCAAATGAAACGACATCTGCACCGCTGTAATAAAGCTCAACATCGGTTATAAATGACGACAGTCCTGTATCTTTAGCAAAAGCTGCTGACACACCATAATATTTTTCTTTGGGAACCATATCATTTAGTGTATTCCCTATTTTTTCATTTGCAATTCTGCAAAGTCTATTATGAAAAGGTTTATAAATCTCTTCAATTTTTTTATCAGGCTCTTCATCTTTTACAGGAATAGTCGTAGAATCTTTACTTATTAATTTAACATTTTCATCCAACACTTCAAATTTTAGGTCTACTTCTGAAATAACAGTTCCGTATCTATGAGGTTCTGTAATAAGAACACCATTAATTATTTCCTTTGGTATATTCTGATGCATATGTCCAGCTACAATTACATCAATTTCAGGTACAGCGTTTGCTAAATCTCTTACTCCAGTTTCAGGAATTCCATTTTCATTTTCAATGCCCATATGAGCTACTGCAACAATAGCGTTTGCACCTTCCTTTTTAAGTCTTTTTACTTGTTTCTGAGTTTCCTTTATAGGCGACACAAAATAAAAATCCTTCAAATAGCCAGTATCTTCTTCAAATTGTGCCGACATTGGAGTTGATAATCCAATTATTCCAATCTTCACGCCATCCTTTTCAATAATTGTAGAAGCATCTAAATATCTACTTTTATCTTTTGAAAAATTGGTATCATTTTCAGTATTTTCATTGTAATACAAGTTGGCAGTTAATTTTTTACATTTCATATCTCGCAAAATATTTGATAAAATTGGCATTCCGAAGTTAAATTCATGATTTCCTGGTACAAAAATATCATATTTCATATAATTTAACATCTCTGGAATGGGGTGTTTTGGTGCCATTGCAAATTTTTCTATCCAATTATCCTGAATTGCATCCCCAACTTCAACCAAAATTACATTTTTATTCTTTTTTCTAATTTTTTTCACCAATGTTGAAATTTGTGCATAAGAACCTGACTTGTCCTCTTCATCAGCTGCATAGTTCCAAGCAAGCACTCTTCCATGAACATCACTTGTTCCCAATATTTTTATACTTACTTCCCTTTTTTTTAAAGAAGTGTCCGTATTTTTTACTGTCATTCTATATTTCCTTTTCTTTTATATATATTTAAAATTTTTTTACAATACTCAAGTCTTTCAAAAAAAAACAAATAAAATATTTATTTAAGCAGATATTCCTACTTCATAATTTTATTTTTTCAGGCTTTTCCATTTTTCTCTAGCTTCAAAAATTGAAAATTCCCTGTCATATTTTATTTCATTTACTTCGTCTTTTATATAAAAAATCTTTTCCAAATCAATCTCATAATCATTAGCAATTGCAATAATATAATAAAAAACATCAAATACTTCCTCTTCAATAGTTCCTTTTATATTTTTTCCATCATATCTCACATTTTTTCTAATATTTTCCGCAAGTTCCCCAAATTCTTCTATTAATTTCAAAATAAGCCTTTGTCCATTTTCCTTTTTATTCTGCTTAATTTTATTATCCTTTGTTTCATCCAGAGTTCCTTTTTCTATTCTTTTTATCAAATACTGAACTTCTTTAAGTGTCATATCATCACTATTATTATTTTTTTTATCCATAAAACTACCTCCTTCTTTTCTAAATTCTTTGGTATAAATACTTAAAATTAATGTTTTTATTTTACACAATATACTGTTATTAATGAATTTTTTTTATAATTTTTATGTTTTTATGTTTTTTACGTAAAGGCTATTCTTATCTCTTCAAATAATCTTAAATTTCAATATTTTGAAAAAGCTCAGACAGTAGTTTTCATTCAAAAAAATCAAGACGTTTTCGGATAATTTAATTAAAAAACTCATCAAAAATTTTGTTAAAAAAAAGACACTTATTACAAATTTTCGAGATTTTAATTTTTCAGTAAAAGGCAATTTGTTTGAGCTTTTCTATTTTACTTAAATTTATAATAACTTTAGGGGATTAAAATAACTATTGTTAAAAGCGAGTTTTGTCTTTTGCTGTAAAATTGAAATTCGAGAAGCGGGGATGCAAGGGCATGGCGTCTGATGCCCTTGCGAAAAATATTAGTATTTGAAGATTACATTTGTAGATTTTGGTTTTCCTATTTCTTTTTTCTCTTTCAAATAATCTATAAATATTTTTGTATCACTTAAATGAGTGTCTGTTCCACGTTTTTGAGCAGTGATTTTTCCTAATGTTGTGTAACCATCTTTTCCTTTCGCTATATAAGAGTTTACAGCTATCATGTAGGATTTTTTAGCGTCAATTGGTACCCATTTGTTTGCTTTAAAGTCAAATACTTCTATTTTTTTGACTCTTGTTCCAAGTTTTCCTTCTTTTGTGGCTTCATATCTGATTCCTGCACCATAAGGGAATGCTCCTGTTGAGCCTCCATTTAGGACATAGTCAATTGCATCTTCTAATGTCTGTTTCACTTCTGCACCTGTAATATCAGTTATAAATACTGTATTTGAAGTGAATGGCAATAGTGAATATGCTAAATCATAAGTGAATAGACCAGGATTTAGTGTAATTCTTACATTTCCCGCATTTCCGATTACAAAATCAACATTTCCAGTTCCTGTATTTCTTAACTTATGTAAAACTGATTCAGCTACAAGAGTTGTTGCGAAAGAACCGTCCTTATTATGTTCATTTGGTACTCTGTTGTCTGAACCTCCTGGAATTTCTTCTGTAATTTTACCAACTGTACGTTTCCCAAGTTCTGTTTTTTCTTTCTGGTATCTTTCAAGAAGTTTTGCTAAAGCTGGATCATTTTTGATGGCAGCTATATTTTTATTATTTTTTATTGAACTTAAAATTTCATTTTTTTCTTTTTGATCTAGTTGAACTCCTTTTCCTTCAGCATTTTTCACTTCAAAAAAGTCATCTCCAATTAAAACTTTTGGAGTTGGAATTAATTCAGTAATTACTCCATTTTTATCGAATTTTGCCTTCATTTGTCCTAATAAATATGAATAATTCCATGCTTCTGCAATATAAACTGGATTTCCATTAGGAGAATTCACTTTTTTAGGATAACTGTCTGCTTCTGGAACTAACCCAAATTGTTCAAATTCTTTTCCTAAAAGATAGTGAGTATCTCCAGTTATAATTAAATCTACACCGTCAACTTTTTGTCCAATTTCAACATTTTTTTCATATCCTGCATGAGATAATAATATTATTTTATTTATTCCCTTACTTTGCAATTCATTTACATATTTTCTTGCTATTTCAATTTCATCTAAAAATTTGATATCATCTCCAGGACTTGATGATTCCTTAGTCTTTTTCACAACATCTATTCCTATAATTCCAATATTCTGACCACCGATATTCTTTATCATATACGGTTTCCATTTTCCTTCCAGAATACTTCCTTTATCAGGAACAACATTGGCTGAAACTACTGGTATTTTTAAAACATCTAGAAATGATTTCAAAAATTTGTTCCCATCGTCAAATTCATGATTTCCCAATGTATAAACGTCAAAATTTATTGCATTCATAAGTTCAGCATCGGCTTTTCCTTCAAATAACGTATAATAAAGTGTCCCTGTTACAGCATCTCCTGCGTGTAATACAAGAGTATTTTTATTATTCTGTCTAAAATTTTTGATTGCCTGTGCCACTCTTGGCAACCCTCCAATATGTACCGTAACAGTCTTTCCATTAAGTTTAAGAGGCATTTTTTCCTCTTCAAGATGTGAGTGATGGTCATTAATATGAGCCACATTTAGCTCAAATGCTCCAGATGAACTTTGGCTGTTCGCTTTACGACTAGTCTTTGCCTCCAAATTAGCTGCTGAAAATAACGCTAATGTCAATCCCAATAATAATAATTTTTTCATAATTTTTCCTCCTTAAAAAAGTTATATTTATTAATATAATTATAACTTGATTTTCAAAAAAAATCACTAAAAAAAAATAAAATTTTTAAAAAACATAAATTTCAAATAGATTTTACAATATTTTAAAATAAAATAATGTTATAATTCCTTAGATAATTTTTTAAATTATCAAAAAAGAATTTTTGTAAAGGAGAAAAGAAAATGAATATAAAAAATTTTATGAAAAAACTAATTTTAATTTTAGGAATACTTGGAATTTCAGTTACTTCATTTGCAACAACTAGAAGAAATAACAGGGTTGTATACGTAAAAAGAGAACCTTCTCGTAGAATAATAAGAAGAAGATACATCTTTGTAAGAGTTCCAAGAAGAAAAAAAGTTGTATATGTGAAAAAAGAGCCTTCTCGTAGACAAAGACGTGCAAGAATAGCTGCTGGAAGAAGAAGATAACTTTAACTTAGTAAGACATTTTATGTCCTTTTATAATTAAAAAATTTAATATTTTAAAACACAAGGGGCTTCAATTCTCTCTTATGAACTGTACCCCCTTGTTTTTTATTGCTATTTGTTTTTAGTTCTTAATTTTAATTTGTTTAAGAAGATTATACAAAATTCCTAAAATTATACTTATTCCAATTGTCATTACTGATTTAAAAATCATTTCATCACTTATCTTTATAATAAAATGAAGCACTATAAGATGAACTAGGAATGCAAAATATGTAGAATCTGCTACTATTTTTATAATCCTGTCTCTTTTAGAAAAGTTAAATTTACACCAAAATACAAAAAAAGAAAGCGTCATAATAAATGTTCCAAGTGAATTTTTATCAAAAAAATCAGATACACGTTTTCCTGTTACTGCTAAAACATATTTAGTAGATAAAAAACTTAGCAAGAATCCTAAAACATAGATAACTATTATTAAAATAAATGATGTCCTTTTTACTTTATTGTCATATTTCTTTACAAAATATCCTAAAATATAATACCCAATAAAGCCTGTCAACGGAAAATTAGAAAATGGAATTTCAGCAAGATTAAAATATCGTAAATACGGATTTAAAATATTGCACAAAAACCAGAGAAAAACTACAAAAAGAGTCTCTTTTTCTGCATATTTCAACACCTTTTGCAGCCATGGCGTAAGAAGATACAGGCCCAATATCATATAAATATACCAAAAATGTGACGCTGAAATCGCTTTCCCTTTCAAAACTGGCATAATCGGAATTTTTCCAAAATAAATATATATAATATTAAATACTAAAAAAAGTGGTAAAATATTTAAAATCCTTTTTTTAAAAAATACTATTGCCTCCTCAGTTTTATCAAGCAACAAATATCCACTAATCATAATAAACAAATTAACCCCAATCGAAATAATTGCATAGCCTCCCATCCATACATTTACTCCAAACTGCCTGTTTAAAGTATGTAAAAACACAATAAAAACAAATGCAAAAATTCTTATAATATCAATCGCCATCCTATTTTATTCTCCTTTTTTCTAAATTATAAAAAAATTCTAAGTTTTTGTCAATATATGCTCAATCTTTTTAATTTTCAAATGATAAATTTCATTTTAATCAATAAAATTAAACTAAAAAATAGAATTAAAAAAATTTTTTGAAAAGAAATTTAAATAAAGACTATGAAAATTAAAAAAAATATGCTATAATTAATAAAGGAAAGTATAATTTAAATATAATAAAAAATATAAATAAAAAAGGAAAAGAGGTTTAATATGGAGAAAAAATCAAAAATAACTGCAATGCTATCTGTATTATTAGTTTCTGCTCCAACTACAGCTAAGAAAATCACAACATCAAACCTACGTGACAATGCGATGAGAACAACTGCAATTGAAGTTGATGAAGCAAATATAGATAATATTGAAGCAGAAGCATCAAAAAATCAAAAAGAATCTGATATTGTTATATTAGATGCAAATAAATTAAAATTTGATTTTAATAGTGCTACAATAAAAGACGAATACAATTCTGTACTAGAAAAACTTAAAAACTATATTGAGGCTAAAAATCACAAAATCTCAATTACTGGTTATACTGATTCTAAAGGAACTAAGGAATATAATAAAGAATTGTCACTACGAAGAGCTGAAAGTCTTGAAGAAAAATTAATCGAATTAGGACTCTCTCCTGATAAAATTGTTGAAACAAAAGGAAATGGAGATAATAATCCAGTAGCTTCAAATGATACAGAGGAAGGAAGAGCAGCAAATAGACGTATTGAAGTTCAATTTATAAATTAAAATTTGTATAAATTTTAAAATATATTGTAATAAAAAGCCCAGTATTTTTACTTGGCTTTTTTATATTTCATTATTAATTAATAGTCTTTTTTAGATATTCAGATACTTCTTGCACTATTTTTTCGTCAGTTTCTAGAATTTCAAATTCACTAAACCCTTTTATTCCCATATTTATATCCTGTTTTTTATATTCCATGCCACTCTTTCTTACTTTTTTCCCAGAAAAATGAAAATTATTTGCACCTGTAAAATTTTTTATTTCCCCAACATTTAAAATATTTAATCCTGCTCCAACAATTATTTCGATTTTATTTTTATTATCTTTATTTGAACGCTCAACTAATTTTTTTAATAATTGTTTACCTTTCAGGCAATTTTCTTCCTGTCCTGATGTTAATATAGCCTTAACCCCTATCTTTTTTAATTCATAAAATGCCTCTAATGGATTTTTACATACATCAAATGCCCTATGAAAAGTTACTGGAATATTTTGTGCTTCAGAAATAAAACTTTTCATATTTTCCAAATCTATTTCTCCTTCTTTAGTCAAAATTCCCACAACTATCCCATCCACGCCCATTTCTCTAAACATTCTTATTTCATTTTTTATAATTTCAATTTCATATTTAGAATACAAAAAATCGCCAAATCTAGGTCTTATCAATACATTTATTGGAATATTCACATTTTTACGCACTTCTTCAAATAAACTCTTTGTAGGTGTAGTTCCTCCAATTATCAAGTTGCTGCAAAGCTCCAGTCTTGTAGCTCCACCTTTTTGGGCATTTATTGCAGATTCCACACTATCCACACATATTTCAAGAGTATACTTATTCATTTTTCTCATCTCCTATAGTTACATCATATATAACAATTCTAATTTAAAATAAAAGATTAAAATTATCTATAATCAATCTACTAATTTTTATATGCTTTTATAGTAAAACTTATTTAAAACCAAACTCAAAAGCTATAACTATTTTACTCAAACCTTAAATTTATATAATTTTAGCAGTTTAATTTAAAATAGGTTTGAGTATATTTTGACTTTTAAGCAGATTGAATATAAATATAAAAATTTAAATATGAAAAAACATTAGAAAATACTAGTTTACCAATATTTCTAATGTTCACCTCATTGCTTAATTCTTTATAATCCTGCTCCGAATTCAAATCCTTTTCCAGAATATTTAAACTGTGCATTCTTTTCTGGGAATGGTGTTACTCCAAATTTTAATGAAACTACTGGATAGTAACCTAATTTTTTATTACTTGGCTTATCCCACTTCATTCCTGCTCCAATCTCCCATTCTACATTTTCAAATCTATGAGACAAAGTTGCCATTCCTAAAGTTATTTTGTTAACTTTTCTTGCATACCATGAACTTTCATAAATTTCAGGATCGGAAGCTTTTGAAGCTCCATTTTGTACATATTGAATTTTTCCTCCAACCCACCATGGTTTATCAGGGTCATCCGAAAACATATATTTTCCTTCAAATTCATGTTTTCTAAAGTCAAATGTACTATTACGAGTCGCATTATTTCTATAAATTCTGTCAGGCCGTTCCATTATGAAAGCATACCTTACAAACATTTTTTCTAGATATCCTGCTTCCACTTTAAAGGTTAAGTCATTAATTCTGTCAAATCCTTTCATTCCACTAGGATTAGCAGCATCAGAACCGTCTATTTGCATATCCATTCCAATTTGGAAATATTTTTTATGACTTCTTAAATTTTGAAGTTTTGCATTAAAATCATTTAAGCTAAATTTATTTTGACGATAATTTTCTTCTTCCACATAACTCTTATATGCTTCTTCTTCATCACTGCTCAAAAATAATCTATCATCACTATTTACCAAAATTTTATCAATTGAATTTTTGTTGGCATTATTAATAGAAAATTCTTGCGTGTTTGAATTTCTTACCATATTTGTACTTTTTATCTGATTTTCAGTTGTCTCAATTTCAGCTTCTCTATTATTTTCTTTTTCTTTTTTCTCTAAATCAGCTGCATATCTTGGTTTGGCATTATTTTCATATTTATACAAAAAACCAATTGTCGTATAGTCATTTCCACGAATATATCTGTCATCTGAAGTAATAATTGGAGTATTATTAAGATTTCTGTATATTTTTTTACCAAATCCAAAATTTATTCTAAAATAGTGATCTGATTCAAATTTCTTATTTTTCATTTTTGAAGTATCGTAAACAAATCCCAATCTATGATAATTAGTTTTTAATTTTAATGCAGGCAATCCAAAAGTTGCCACATTTCCATAAATATCATTTGCTTTATTTACTGAATTTGTATATTCAAATCCCCATTCATTAAAGTTTACTCCAAAAGTTCTTTCCTTTAAAGATTCTTTATAAACTTTCTGATTCCATCCAAGACTTGTGTTGTAGGGAAATAGTTGTTTATTTTTTTCATTGAATCTGTATAAGAAATTATCTCCAGCATCAGATAAATAACCATATTGAACTTCCCTGTTAAAATTTCTTTCAGATTTAAAATTCTCAAACTCATACTGCTCGTTATTTGAAAAATCAAGGCTTACAAACCTTTTATTTGCAATATCAGCCTTAAAATAATTTCTAATATATCTATTTTTTAGCCAATTATCTTTAAAATGTCTGTCATCCCTCATTGTCAAGTTATAATTAAATGTTACATTTCCAATTTGATATTTAAAATCATCTCTCAGTCCCAGTGCATTTGTTGGAACTTCTACAATGTCAAAGCCATCATACATTGCTCCTCCAGCTGTTGTTCTTTGGAAAGTAACTGTTGCATCATTTGTAACTTTTACATCATATTTATTATTTTTTTTCGATGTATTATCAAATAATGTAGTGTACAGTCTAGTGTCAAGAGTAAAAATTCGAATTGATGGACTTTGTTTTATAGCTTTCCCACTTGCATCTCTTGCAACTTTATAGCCAGTCTGCGAATCTAAATCTTCAACTTTTCGTCCATTTCTAAATTCAGGAACTCCTAAACTGCTATAATCACGATTTTCAAATGCTAAATTATAACCAACAAACGAATTTTTTAATGGTATGTCGATTCTATCATTACCTACATTAAATCTTTGAGATTTATATTTTTCATAAAGTATTTTTTTAGGACGACGAATTATTTCATTATCTTGATATATTTTATAAATTCTACTTTCATCAGTTGTTGCAGGATTTAAGAATAATGAATTATAATTTTCATTATCACGCGTGTAATCATATTCATATTCTTTCTTTTGTATATCAACTTTTTTTACTTGTGCACCGAAATAAAGAGTATTTGTCAAGTTTTGGTAACCTGTCTTAGGCTGGTATCCAAAAAAATCGCTTTCTCTAAATGGATAATAATTTCCAAAAGTTAATCCCCATTCTTTTTTTTTGTCATATGCAATATTCTGAACCCAGTGAACTGTGTTATCTTCACCTCGGTCACGCATTCCAAGAAGTTCTCCATATTCATCCTTATCAGAATCTAGATAATCCAATTTTATTTTCGGTCCTCTAAAATCAATTCCATAACTTCTTTTTTTTCTATAAGAATTCAAATCACCAATATATCCTGGATTAATATCACGAAAATCCTCATTGTCAATTGTTATTGCAACATTTGAATTACCATTTGTATATTTTATGCTTCTGTATAAATCAACATCTGTTTTTCGTGGATCTAAGTTATCATCTTCTACAATTTTGTCATTTATCTCTGTCAATGCTTTAAGGGCATGCTTATTTTGTGTCCAGTAATATTTTGCATTAAATTCACCATTTTGTCCAAGTTCCTGATTAATATTAAAATCCCAGAATCCAATATAGCTATATTTATCTACATAATCTGTATAATTATCCTTTAATTCATTTCCATTAATAGCGTACATAAGATTTGTTGTAATATTTTGATAATTTAGATTCCATATTCCGTAACCTGCATCATAAAATTTTCTATCTTCCTTAGCTTTTTTTGGAGTATTTACAACCTTATGATTCCATTTGAAATCCCATTCTTTCCTATGATTTCCAATTGGAACTACAAATCTGTTCACAAATATATTTCCTTTATTATTTCCCCAGAAAGCATAGTCATTTGAAAATTTTAATGCCAATTTTTTCTTTGTACTCAATTCAAAATCAACAAATCCCTGTGCAAGAGGACCTAAATCATAGTCAAATCCCATAATTCCAAAAAATCCTCTATCACTATCCATTCCTATATACGGAAACAATGTAGCTCTTTGAGTTGATGGCTTTAATGATGTTACATAATATGGTAATTTAAACCAAGTTTTTCCACCTGCAAAAAGTCCAATATTTCTTGCAATCGCTTTTCTATTTGGATAAATCTCCAGCTCATCTGCATTTATTTTATAACTTGGATTTTCGTATGGACTCGTAGTAAACCATCCATTTTTTATAAAAATCAGCTTATTTCCTTCAGCTAATGTTTCTTCTCCACCGAAACGTAATTTCACATTTGAATCATAACTTTCTGAATTAAATATTTTTGCTAATTTTGTATCCATATCAAAAATAAGATTATCAGCTTTTATAATTTGGGAACCTTGAATAAATTCAACATTTCCAGAGCCTGAAAGAATATTTTTATTAGCAATTTTTCTTAACTTGTCTGCATTTATTGTAAAATCTCCATATTTTACAGTAACATTACCTTCAGTATTTATTTCTTCTGTTTCTAGATTTATTGTAGATTTTTCTGTTTTTAGTTCTATTACTTCTCCATTAGCATTCAGCTTCCCAAAAAGTATAATATAAAACAGTAAAATAAACAATCCTTTATATCTCATTATTTTCATTTTTTCAACCTTTTATTTTTTTATATAATACCAAAATTATACCATACTTTTATGCTTATAACAATTTATTTTACATTTGAAAGGCTTTAATTAAGTTTTTTACTACAAAACGTATTTTTTCCCAAATAGCATCATTTTTTCTATATTTGCGATAACTAATAGTACATTATTTTCTCTTATTATAGTATTTGGAAGTGGCATAATATTTAGTTCTTTTTCATCTTTTATCCCGATAATATTCATTTCATATTTATTTCTCAAATTTAATTCTATAAGATTTTTTCCATCAAAATCCTTTGGTGCTTTTATTTCAAACACCCTATATTTTTCTGAAAATTTAAAATGTTCCGTTATATTGGGTCTTATTACCCCAAGTGCCGTTTCTTTGGCCATCGTTTTTTCTGGATAAACAACGGAAGTTGCACCAATCTTTTTTAAAATTTTCCCCTGTAATTCATTTTTTGCCTTACAAATGATAGTTTTTATTCCCATTTCCTTTAAAATTACCGTAACAAATACACTGGACTGGGTATTATCTCCAATGCAGACAAAAGCAGTGTCAAAGTCATCATTTATTACTTTCCTGATTGAATTTTCGTCTGTCACATCCAGTATAATTGCATCACTTGCGATTTCATCATCAATTACCTTTTGTACACGATCCTCCCTTTGATCTATTGCCAGTACCATTTTACCATTTTCATATAATGTCTGAGTTACACTTCTACCAAATGTTCCAAGCCCAATTACTAAATATCCTGCCATTTTTCACCTCTTCCTTATCCTATCAAAATGTCTTCCTTTGGATAAACATATCTTCCTTTTGGATTTTTCATTCTAGACAAAGCCAATGTTATTGTTAGTGGCCCGACTCGTCCAACAAACATCGTAATCATAATTAACAGTTTAGAAATACTCGATAATTGCGGCGTTAAATCCCGTGATAATCCCACCGTTCCAAAAGCAGATACCAGTTCAAATCCTAATTCTATAACTCTTATATCCTCCAGCCAAATTAATAAAAATAATACTACAGCAACATACATAATTGATATAAAAACAATAACCATAGCTTTATTATATATTTTCCAGCTGATTCTTCTCTTGTTGTATTCCAAATGTTCCTTATTTTTTATAGTTGTAACTATCCCAAAAAGTATCAATCCGGCTGTAGTAGTTTTTATTCCACCACCTGTCGAGCCAGGTGAGGCTCCAATAAACATTAATACTACAAACAGAAAAACTGTAGGTTCCCGCAGTTCAGCTATGGAAATTGTATTAAATCCAGCCGTTCTTGTTGTTACACTTTGAAAAAAGGCGGCTCCTATCTTTTCAAAAAATGGCAATGTTCCTAATGTTTTATTGTTTGAATATTCTAGGATAAATGTTATAATTGTCCCAAATATTATTAGAAAAATTGACATTTTTATAGCTATTCTTGTAGTAGTAGTAAGCCTTTTATCTTTTTTTAGAAAATATTGATAAATATTAAGAATTGCTGCAAAACCTATTCCACCTAAAAAAATTAAGACAGGAATTACAGTGTTTATTATTATACTATTTTTAAAATCACTTAAATTATTTGAAAATAATGCAAACCCGGCATTACAAAATGCGGAAATAGAATGAAATATAGCATAATAAGCCGCTGTCTTATAATCAAATATTTTTATAAATTTTAAAAATAATATTGCAGCCCCGATAATTTCTATTATAAAAACCGTAGTCAAAACTTTTTTTACAAATTTTTGTATTTCAAATGTTGTATTTGTGTTTATATCTTCCTGTATCAATTTTTTAGTAAAATATCCAACTTTTTTTGAAATCATTGTTACAACTATTGTTGAGAATGTGATAATTCCAATTCCACCAAGCTGAATTAATACCATAATAACTGTTTTTCCAAATAAATTATAGACTTTGCTTACATCATTTACTGTAAGTCCTGTTACACAGACAGCTGACGTTGCCGTAAACATACCCTCAAGTAAATTTGTTTTTTGTCCATTTTCTATTGCAATTGGCAAAGAAAGCAAAAAGCCGCCTATTAATATAATTATTACGAATGATACTAAAATTACGGTGTAAGGGGAAATTTCCTTTTGTTTTCCTAACATCAGAACCTCCTAACTTTCTGTTTATATAAAATTATTTTTAATTTTTAAATGATCCAAAAGTCAAAATCTTCACTTATCTGATCATATTTCTTATCTTTTCCTAATATATCTGTGAATTCTTTAAAATCTTCTCCCATTCGTCTCAGATATTCTTCATTCCCTATAATTTCCTCTATTTTTTCAGAAATTCCATCCCATGCTTTATAAATATCTGGTATTATTTTCAATCCTTCCTCCGTTATTTTTGAAAAAGAATTTTTTCCAGCTTTTTCTCTTTTAACATAACCTTTGGCAACCAGTTTATCAACAAATCTTGTAACTGTTGAAGGAGCTATTGCTAATGTTTCTGATATTTGATTTACTGTAAGCCCTTTTTCTTCTTCTTTCAATATAATCATAAGAAATCCATGTGTAGGGTAAATATCCATTTTCTCAAATGATTCTTCTGCAATTTTATTAACCATTCTAAACATTTTTGAAATTGTAAAATATATACATCTTTGAATTTCTGATTTTCCTTTATTACTCATATTTCTCACTTCCTCACTATTTTTATTTGTTATTTGCCATATATTTTTCCCAACAAAACAGCCATGTCAGTTTAATAATAATATACACAGGAATAGCAACAAATGCCCCGCCAATACCAAATAATGCTCCTCCAACAAGAACTACCAGAAGTGTAGTAATTGGGTGCATTTCTACAGATTTTCCTGTCAGCCATGGTTTTACGATATTTGCTTCTATTGTTTGAACAATTGTAATCAGTACTACTATCAGGATTACCAGCTTAAATGATTTTGTAAAAGCATAAAGTATAGCAGGAATCAGTCCAATAAAAGGCCCAATAAACGGAATCACATTTCCAAAACCTATAATTACTGAAAAAAGCATACTATAATCCATTTTCAAAAAATAAAATATTATAAATGATACAATTCCAACTATCATACTGTCAAGCGCTGTTACAAGTATATATTTTCCGATTGTCTCATCTATATTCTTTATAAGTACTATCAATTCTTCCCTGTCCATATTTCTCAAAATCCGTTTTACTCCATTTTCAAGATTATCATAACTGAAAATAAGCATTATCGTAAAAATTGGGGTCATAAACAGCAAGCTAAATGTACTGCTTATAAGAGAAAAACTAGAACTTACAACATTTATAACATTGGAAACTATTACATCTTTTGAGCTCATAATCGAACTTCGCAAATCAATATTATTGCTCTCAAGAAAACCAAAAAAGTTGTTTTGCAGTTTTTCCTGATTTTTTAATAAAAAGTCTATAAGACTTGATATTTGTTTTGTAATTATTGGCACAATCGTCAAAATTATATAAAGAAAAATTATAAAAAATACTGATAATACTATTAAAATCGCAGTAGTTCGATTTAACTTGTATTTTTCTTTTTTATTTTTATTGGAAAGTTCATTGAACAATTTCATTTTTTTACTTCTTTCTTCATTGTCCACACCCATTTTTTCAATTTTTTCGAGCTCATCCAGTTTACTGTTCTTTATAAAATTTTCATTTTTATCTTTTTTACTAATCATATCAATAAAAGGCATAAGACAGTACACTATTACAAACGACAAAATAAAGGGAAAAATGGTACTTGTAACCATTCGTATTGATTTTGCAAAATTATCATAAACCTTAAAAAACAACAAAAGTGCCCAAAGTGCTAAAACCACAACAATTAGTACATTTCTTAGTTTTAATAATTTTTCTTCATCATAAAACTTCATTTATTCTTCCTTTCTATTCGTTAACATCTATCCAAAGGACTTGTCACTTTTCTTGTTAAACACAATATCAATCGGACATCCTTCAAATCCAAAATATTCTCTTAATTTATTCTCAATATATCTTTGATAAGAAAAATGTATTAATTCTGGATTGTTCGCAAAAAATGCAAATTTTGGCGGTGCCTGACTTACCTGTGTCGCATAATTTATTTTTACTGCCCGTCCTTTTCTTGTAGGCACTGGATTCTGTGCTATCATTTCTGCCAAGATCTGATTCAATAGTCCAGTTGATATCTTTTTATGGTATTCTTCATTGATAAATTTAGCTTGTTCTAGTATGTTCAATGTTCTTTTCCCAGTCAATGCCGAAATTGTGACAATTGGAGCATAATCTAAAAATGCTAAGTCTGCCTTTATCAAAGCCGTAAATTCCTTCACACTGTTGTTATCCTTTTCAATCAAATCCCATTTGTTTACTGCAATAATAATTGGCTTTCTCTCCTCATAAATCATTCCTGCAATTCTTTTATCTTGATCTGTCAAAAGTTCTGTTGCATCTAGCATCAACACACACACATCTGCCCTTTTTATAGCTTTTATTGCACGTAACACACTATAATATTCAATGTCATCTTCTACTTTCGATTTTCTACGGATTCCTGCTGTATCAATTAATGTATAAGTTTCTCCGTTATATCTCAAACTCGAGTCAATCGAATCTCTAGTCGTTCCCGCAATATCACTAACAATCGAACGTTCTTCATTTAAAAGCTTATTTACAAGTGAAGATTTTCCAGCGTTTGGTCTTCCAAGAATTGCAATATTAAGTCCTTCTTCTGTCCGTTTTATTTTCTTATCCTCAAATTTATTAATTACAGCATCCAGCAAATCTCCCAAATTAGTCTTATGCTCTCCAGAAATTCCAATAACTTCTTCAAATCCTAGTCCATAAAATTCAAAAATATTTTCCTGGTCACGCATATAATTGTCAATCTTGTTTACAGCTACAACAACCTTTTTATCCTGCCTTCTAAGCACAGTTGCCACATCCTCGTCAAGCCCAGTAATCCCAGCTTTTCCATCTACTAGAAATATAATTACATCTGCCTCGTCAATTGCAACCTGTGCCTGCTGCTTAATTTTCCCCATCATAAAGTCTTCTGTTCGTGGCTCAAGCCCTCCAGTATCTACCAAGATGAACTCTTTTCCGCTCCACTCCATCTCACGATAAAGCCTATCTCTAGTAACTCCTGGCTCATCCTTCACGATAGACAGCCTGTCACCCACGAGCTTATTAAATAACGTTGATTTTCCCACATTAGGTCTACCAACAATCGCTACTGTATGTTTCATATTTTCCTCCAATTTTCTATTTATTTTTTCCCTTTAAATTATCAATTAATTTTTTTACAATTCACAAAAAATTCCTGAAACCAAATTTTCATTTAATTTTCCTAACTTTTATAAATTCTCTCTCAAAATTATTCAAATAATTTTAGAAGAATTTGAATATATACTCAAACCTATTTAAAATTAAACTACTAAAAATTATATAGATTTAGGGTTTGAGTAAAATAGTCATAACCTTTTGAGTTTAGTTTTAAAGCAGTTTTACTATACAATATATTTTATCATATTTTTTGTATTTTTATTAGTTTTTTTTATTGATATTACAGAAAAAGTGCAAATAAAATAAAGACTAGAGCATTATCTCCAGTCTTTTTGCAAATATTTTTTTAATTTTATATACACAAAACACCCAAACTCTCTAAAATCAAATTTTCAAGTTCAGGAATTCCTTTAAAATCCAATTGAATTTATGAAACTATCAATGGCAACAATACTGCAATAATAGCCATTAAAGCTGGTAGACCCTGCACTAAAAATATTTTTTTAGAAACTGTGACAGAACCATAAATAGCTGCACAGATAATACAAATCAGGAAGAAAACTGCAATTTGAAATTGAAATTCTCCACTTTCGATTAAACTCCACACTAATCCTGTGGCAAGAAAACCGTTGTACAGCCCTTGATTTGCCAGCATTTTTTTTACACGTTCATCTTTTAAAAAGTCTATTTCCAGTCCAAAGTTTCTTTGAATAGTTTCACTTTCATTAAGATACATTTCAAGGATCAATATATAATAATGCTCTAATGCCACAAATAATATTAATATGAATGCCAGTATGCTCAAAATAATTCTCTCCCTTCTCTATATTTTTATATTCTTTCTTTTCAGATTAATCCCTTACACTTAAAATTACAGGTTTTCCATCAATAATGGCAAGGCTATGTTCATATTGGGCTGAACGTTTACCATCTTTAGTAACCGCTGTCCACATATCAGACAGCACTTTCACTCTATAAGTCCCAACATTTACCATCGGCTCAACTGTAATTACCATTCCATCTTCAATTTTAGCTCCTGTTCCAGCTTTTCCATAATTTGGAATAATTGGGTCTTCGTGCATTTCCTTTCCTACTCCATGCCCTGCAAAATCTCTTACAAGCGAGAATCCAAAGCTCTCTACATATTCCTGAATAGCATGCCCAATATCTCCAATTCTGTTTCCGGCACGTGCCACTTCAATTCCTATATCTCTTGCTTTTTCAGTAACTTCCATAAGTTTTTTAGAAGTTTCATCAATTTCTCCCACAGCATAAGTAATCGCAGCATCACCAAAATATCCATCAAGTACTGTAACCGTATCAACTGTCAGAATATCCCCTTCCTTTAGTATTTGCTTTTTGCTAGGAATACCGTGTACGACAACTTCGTTTACAGAAATACAAGTTGCGGCTGGATAAGGAGGATATGGATGTCCTACATCGTAACCCTTAGTTCCTGGAATTGCTCCTTGACTTCTAATGTAGTCTTCAGCGATTTGGTCCAGTTCGTATGTGCTAATTCCAGCTTTTATGTGTTTTGGCAATACATCTTCAAAAAGTCTTGCGATTATTTCATTAGCTTTTTTTATTTTTTTTATTTCATCCAATGTTTTATAAATTATCATTTTTTGTACTTCTTCTTTCTAAATTTCTTTTTTATTTTTTTAGTATATATATTTGACAATTTAATACTTTTTTACAAAAAATCTTGTACTTTTGCAAATAAAATTTTATTAATTATCAAATAAATTTAGTAATATTACTTTAAAATTAAATTCAAGTTCTAAATTTTCTTAATTTTTACCAATTTAACCTTAGATAATTTTGAAAATATTTACTATTTTTCCAAAATATCAATTATATCTTTTGTAATTTCTTCCAGTTTTTTTGCACCATCTATGCTGTAAACTTTATTTTGTTTTTTATAAAAGTCCAATACTGGTGCTGTCTGTTCGTTGTAAACTGCAAGTCTTTTTTTCACTGTTTCTTCATTATCATCTGCCCTTTGTTCCAAGTCTTCTGGATTTTCATCAACTGGCGGATTATATTTTATGTGATAAATTTTACCAGTCTTTTTCGATACTCTTCTTCCTGTAATTCTTTCAATAATTTCTTCATCGCTAACTTCAAGTGCGATTACTTTTTCAATTTCTCTGTTTGATTTTGCCAAAATTTTGTCAAGTTCTTCAGCTTGAGCCACTGTTCTTGGAAATCCATCCAAAATAAAACCTTTTTTACAGTCATCTTCCTGTAATCTTGCTTCCACAAGCCCATTTACAATGTCATCAGAAACCAATTTCCCTTCATCCATCAATTTTTTTGCTTCCAGTCCTAACGGAGTCTTATTCGCAATTGCCGCTCTCAAAATATCTCCTGTTGAAATTTGAGGAATTTCATATTTTTGAATTAATTCCTTTGCCTGAGTTCCTTTTCCTGCTCCCGGTGCTCCAAATAACACTATATTCATAATTATTTATTCAGTATTTAAAATTAAATACCGCTCCTTTCCAAATTTATTTTTTCACATCTAATTTTAACATTTTAAAAGCCATTTTTCAATTTTCTTTTTTAAATTTTCAAAAAAATAACCAAAAAAGAAAAAAAACTGAATTTAATCAGTTTTTTCTGCTAAAGAACTATTTAGCTAATTTAAGTTAGAGTGGGTAATAAACCCATGTATATTTTACCACATTTATAAATTTTATCAATACCTTTTTTTAATTTTTATTTTTTATTTTTTCTTAAATTTCTATTTTTTCGTATTTTTTTAAATAATCCTTCAATTCTTCTAAAATATCATTCCCCATTCCTTCTTTTTCTGCTTCTATATTAACGCACAAAAGCGGTTCATGCAGTGATAATCTGATTAAAAACCAGCTTTTTTGACCCACATTTACTCTTACACCTTCATAGTTAGGACTTTCTAGGCTCCAATCTTCTTTTTTTCCAGCATATTCCCTAAAGTTTTCCACGATTTTTTCTCCACAAGCCCGAAAATCTTTATCTTTTATAGGAATTCTTATTTCTATTTCTTCGACAGGCTCAGTAAGCTCATTTAGAACATCTGTAAATTCAATGCCTTTTTTCCTGCTCTCTACAAACTGAATCAAAAGCCTTGCAGCCATGTATGCTCCATCATCAAGAAAATAGTTTTCTTTAAATGCCGCATGTCCAGACGTTTCTATCGCAAGGGGAGAATACTTCCCTTCATTATTAAGTCTTATAGATTCGTTTATTACGTTCTTGTATCCTCGCTGGAATCTGTGGTGAATTCCGCCACGGTTTTCTATAAACTCTTTTAGCCCTGCCGATGTAATCGAATCTGTTACAATTATTCCGCCAGAATGTTCTTTTAACAATATTTCACTAAGCAATGCGATAAGGTTATTTCTGTTAATTTCACGTCCATTTTTATCTATAAAGGCACTTCTATCTCCATCTGCATCAAATATTATTCCAAAATCTGCATTATTATCAAGAACTGCTTTTTTTATTGATTCTATCGCTTCTTTTGCTTCAGGATTTGGAATGTGATTTGGAAAGTTGCCATCAGGATTTAAAAATTGGCTTCCAGCAGTATCTCCACCCAAAACTTCTATTACCTTTTTGGCAAAAAATCCTGCAGCTCCATTTCCCGCATCAATCACTATCCTTAAGTTTTCTAGCGGTTTATCCCCTTTCCCAATTTTATTTTTTATTAGTTCGCATATATATGAAGCATAGTCATCTGCTAGATTTTTTACAATTTCTACACCTTTTTCTTCTTTAATCAAATTTTCTTCTTGTTTTTCGGCCATTTCTAGAAATTCATTAACATCACTTTTTTGAAGCCCCCCATTTTTCGTAAAAAATTTAATTCCATTGTAGTAGCTCGGTAAATGGCTGGCAGTTATCATCATTGCGCCATCAGCTTTATAATCCTCAAATATCGTAGTCATAAATAGCGATGGTGTTATTGACATTCCGCAGTCATATACATCAATTCCCATATCCACCAAAGTTTTTGTTATAATCTCTGAAAATTTAGGTCCTGTATGCCTTGCATCATATCCAACTGCCACTTTAACCTTCCTGTTTTCACTATTTGCTATTTCATCACATTTTTCAGTTATCCAAAGCCCAAATCCTTTTGCTATGAACTCAACTTCCTTTTCAGATAAATTAATGTCCTTATCCTCGTATTTTGAAACTATTCCCCGAATATCAGTCCCGCTTATCATATTTTTTAAATCCATAAAAATACCTCTCTTTTTAAGTAAAGCCATACCTATTCTCCTCATTTTGAAAATTGGTATGGCTTTTCTATTATTGTTCACTTAATTTACTATTTTAAATTATTCATCACTGTTTCCACAATATCCTTCGCTCTAAGCCCATAATTCGTAAGCATAGTTTCTCCATCTGCACTTTGACCAAAAATATCCTGTATTCCATGTTTTACAACTTTTGTTGGATGAACTTCTGATAAATATTCTGAAACTGCACTTCCAAGTCCCCCAATTACAGAATGTTCTTCACTTGTTACAATAAATTTACATTCTTTTGCCGCTTTTAGAACTGTTTCTGTGTCTAACGGCTTTATCGTAGAAACATTTACTACTCTTGCTTTTACCCCTTTTTCTTCCAGTAATTTCGCCGCCTCAAGAGCTTCTGATACCATAAGGCCAGTCGCTAATATTGCTACATCATTTCCTTCTTTCAAAGTTGCAGCTTTCCCTATTTCAAATTTATAGTTTTCATCAA